>Ga0182749_1000768_pt1 | contig 27640 bp, 30 predicted proteins | sample eDN3rd37CKraftMG_FD_128875 | JGI IMG/M metagenome (GOLD analysis project Ga0182749, IMG submission 128875) | Enriched Miracle-Growth compost microbial communities from Emeryville, California, USA - eDNA 3rd pass 37_C Kraft MG (version 2) (version 2) ...
AATGGTCGATGAGCCTCGACATGGCGATCGAGGCGGAGGCGCAGGCGCAGGCGATCTGCATGCAGACTAAGGACTTCCGCCGCGCCTATGACGGCTTCATCGCCAAACAGCCGCCGGTGTTCGAGGGAAATTGAGAGATGGCGAGACATCGCCCAGAACTCCGGCGCGCTCCCTCCCCCCTTGTGGGGGAGGGGTGGGGAGGGGGGTGGCGCTGGCGCGCGCGTACCTTCGCAATATCCACCCCCACCCCTAGCCCCTCCCCACAGGGGGGAGGGGAACGCGCTGCGGCAAGCGGAGGGTCTCGATGACATCCCATCTGCCGTGGCCCTTCTTCGACGACCGCCATCGCGCCTGGGCCGAAAAGGTCGGCGAATGGGCTAGAACCAATCTCGCGCAGGTCGACCATCACGACGTCGACGCCGCCTGCCGCAAGCTGGTGCGGGCGCTGGGCGAGGCCGGCTTGCTCGCCTTGACCGCGCCGGGCGAGGGCAACGACAGGCTCGACGTGCGCACGCTGGCGCTGGCGCGCGAGACGCTCGCCTCGCAGTCCGGCCTTGCCGATTTCGTCTTCGCCATGCAGGGGCTCGGCGCCGGCCCGATCTCGCTCTACGGCGACGCCGCACAGCGCGCGCACTGGCTGGCGAAGACACGCAAGGGTGAGGCGATCGCCGCCTTCGCGCTCACCGAACCCGCCTCCGGCTCCGACGTCGCCAATATCGCGACGACGGCGCGCCGCGACGGCGGCGACTACGTGCTCGACGGCGAGAAGACCTGGATCTCCAACGGCGGCATCGCCGATCTCTACATCGTCTTCGCCCGCACCGGCGAAGCGCCCGGCGCGCGCGGCCTTTCGGCCTTCATCGTCGCGGGCGACAATCCCGGCCTGACCATCGCCGAGCGCCTCAATGTCATCGCGCCGCATCCGCTCGCGCGCCTGCGCTTCGAGGCCTGCCGCGTGCCGGCTTCGGCGCTGATCGGCAAACCGGGCGAGGGCTTCAAGATCGCGATGGCGACGCTCGACGTCTTCCGCACGACGGTCGCCGCCGCCGCGCTCGGCTTTGCCCGCCGCGCGCTGGCCGAGACCTTGCAGCGCGCCGCCAAGCGCCAGTTGTTCGGCGCGCCGATGGCCGACCTGCAGATGGTGCAGGGCCATCTCGCCGACATGGCGCTCGAGATCGACGCCGCCGCGCTGCTCGTCTACCGCGCCGCCTGGACGAAGGACATGGGCGCCGCCCGTGTCACCAAGGAGGCGGCGATGGCCAAGTTCTACGCCACCGAAGCGGCGCAGCGCGTCATCGACGCGGCGGTGCAGCTGCATGGCGGCGACGGCGTGCGCGCCGGCCATCCGGTCGAGACGCTCTACCGCGAGATCCGGGCTTTGCGCATCTACGAGGGTGCGTCCGACGTGCAGAAGGTCGTGATCGCCCGCAGCGTTCTGTCCGAGATGGGGGAGACTTGAAGATGGCGGCTACAAGAAACATCGCGCTCGGTCCGTCGGCGCATATCGATACGTTTGCGCGCGACAACCTGCCGGCGCCCGACGACTGGCCGGACATCCTGCTCGACCGTCCGGAGTTCCAGTACCCCGAGCGCATCAACGCCGGCGTCGAGCTCACCGACCGCATGGTGGAGAAGGGCTTCGGCGACCACACCGCGCTGATCGGCAACGGCCGCCGCCGCACCTACAAGGAGCTTGCCGACTGGTCGAACCGGCTGGCCCATGCGCTCACCGAGAACTACGGCGTCAAGCCCGGCAACCGCGTGCTGATCCGCTCCGGCAACAATCCGGCGCTGGTCGCCGCCTGGCTCGCCGCCACCAAGGCCGGCGCGGTGGTGGTCAACACGATGCCGATGCTGCGCGCCGGCGAGCTCGGCAAGATCGTCGACAAGGCCGAGATCGCGCTGGCGCTCACCGACAGCCGCATCGCCGACGAACTCGTCGCCTGCGCCAAGGACAGCCGTTTCCTCAAGCAGGTCGTGTCGTTCGACGGCACTTCCAATCACGACGCCGAACTGGACCGTATTGCGCTCGACAAGCCGGTCAAGTTCGACGCCGTGCCGACCGGCCGCGACGACGTGGCGCTGCTCGGCTTCACGTCGGGCACGACCGGCGAGCCGAAGGCGACGATGCATTTCCACCGCGACCTGTTGATGATCGCCGACGGCTATGCGCGCGAAGTGCTCAACATCACGCCGGACGACGTCTTCGTCGGTTCGCCGCCGCTCGCCTTCACCTTCGGCCTCGGCGGGCTCGCCATCTTCCCGTTGCGCTTCGGCGCCACCGCGACGCTGCTCGAAAGTGCGACGCCGGCCAACATGGTGCAGATCATCGAGACCTATAAGGCGACGATCTGCTTCACCGCGCCGACCGCCTATCGCGCCATGCTGGCGGCGATGGACCGCGGCGCCGATCTCTCCTCGCTGCGGCTTGCCGTGTCGGCGGGCGAGACGCTGCCGGCCGCCGTGTTCGAGGAATGGACGCGCAAGACCGGCAAGCCGATCCTCGATGGCATCGGCTCGACCGAGATGCTGCACATCTTCATCAGTAACCGCATCGGCGATGCCGTGCCCGGCGCCACCGGGCGGCCCGTCACCGGCTACGAGGCGCGCGTCGTCGACGCGGCGATGCACGAGGTGCCGCGCGGCGAACTCGGCAAGCTCGCGGTGCGCGGGCCGACCGGCTGCCGCTATCTCGCCGACAAGCGCCAGCAGAACTACGTCCACGACGGCTGGAACATCACCGGCGACACCTTCATGCAGGACGCGGACGGGCGCTTCCACTTCGTCGCCCGCGCCGACGACATGATCGTCTCCGCCGGTTACAACATCGCCGGACCCGAGGTCGAGGCGGCCCTCCTGAAGCAGGCCGAGGTCGCCGAATGCGCCGTTATCGGCGTGCCCGACGGCGAGCGCGGCCAGATCGTCGCGGCCTTCGTGGTGCTCAAGGCCGGGGTCGCGGCCGACGCCGCCTGTGCAAAACGTCTGCAGGACCATGTGAAGGCGACGATCGCGCCGTACAAATATCCGCGCGCCGTCAATTTCGTCGACGCCTTGCCGAAGACCGCAACCGGCAAGATCCAGCGTTTCCGTCTGCGGCAACAGTGACAGCGAGATTGCCCCCGGCATGAGCAATTTCCAGTTTTTCAATCCGCCGGCCTGGAAGCCGGCCAAGGGCTACTCGAACGCGGTGGCGGCGGAGGGCCGCACGATCTTCGTCGCCGGCCAGATCGGCTGGACCGCCGAGGCCAAGCTCATCGGCCTCGACTTCGTCGCCCAGGTCGAGCAGGCGCTGGCGAACGTCGTCGCCGTGCTGGCCGAGGCCGGGGCGCGGCCGGAGCACATCACGCGGCTGAACTGGTTCATCACCGACAAATCCGACTACGTGGCGCGGCAGCGGGAGATCGGCGACGCCTATCGGCGGGTGATCGGCCGGCATTTCCCGGCCATGACGCTGCTCGTCGTCGCCGACCTGCTCGAGGAGGGCGCCAAGGTCGAGATCGAGGCGACCGCGGTGCTGCCGGCGTCTTAAGATGTGCGGCAGCGGGCGTTCACCTTGCGGGCCGGTCGAGGTTGCCGGGCCGCCGGTCGGAGCGCAAAATGCCGCGAAAGGTGAAGCGTCACGCGTAGAGTAGAGTCATGAAGGCGATCATCGTCGGCGGCGGCGTCGGCGGACTGACCACGGCGGTCATGCTGCACGCGCGCGGCATCGACTGCGAGGTGTTCGAGCAGGCCGATACCATCCGCGAGCTCGGCGTCGGCATCAACACCCTGCCGCACGCGATCAAGGAGCTCGCCGCGCTCGGGCTCCTTGAGCGGCTCGATGCGGTCGCGATCCGCACCTACGAGCTGTTCTACGCCAACCGCTTCGGCCAGACCGTGTGGCACGAGCTGCGCGGCACCGACGCCGGCTTCGAGGTGCCGCAGTTCTCGATCCATCGCGGGCGGCTGCAGAACGTCATCTATCAGGCCGCGCGCGCGCGGCTCGGCGAGGGCAGGGTGCACACCGGCTGCCGCCTCGGCGCCTTCACCCAGGACGAGTCCGGCGTCACCGCCTATTTCTTCGACCGCAGCGGCGCGCACCGCTCGACCGTGCGCGGCGACGTGCTGATCGGCGCCGACGGCATCCACTCCTTCGTGCGCGCGAAGCTCTACCCGAACGAAGGCTCGGCGCTGTGGAGCGGCACCATGCTGTGGCGCGGCGCCGTCGACTGGCCGCAGTTCATGACCGGCCGCTCGATGATCATCGCCGGCGGCATGGAGGCGAAGTTCGTGCTCTATCCGATCGCCGCAGGCTCGGCGCCCGACCGCCGCCTCACCAACTGGGCGGTGATGGCGAAGGTCTCGGACGGCGGCGTGGCGCCGCGCAAGGAGGACTGGTCGCGCCCCGGCCGCTGGGACGACCTGCGGCCCTACGTGCAGCGTTTCCGCCTGCCTTACGTCGACGTCACGCATCTCATCGAGGCGAGCGGCGAGTTCTGGGAGTATCCCCTGTGCGACCGCGAGCCCTTGACGCGCTGGTCGCACAATCGCGTGACGCTGCTCGGCGACGCCGCGCATCCGATGTATCCGGTCGGTTCGAACGGCGCCTCGCAGGCGATCCTCGACGCGCGCTGCCTCGCCGACCATCTGGTCAAGGCCGAGCATCCGGCCCACGCGCTGTGGGCCTACGAGCAGGAGCGCATCGCGCCGACAGCGCAGATCGTGCGCATGAACCGCAAGGGCGGGCCGGAAGGCGTCATCGACGCCGTCGAGCAGCTCGCGCCCGAGGGCTTCGGCAATATCGACGACGTGCTGAGCTACGAGCAGCGCAAGGCGATCGTGCGCGGCTATGCCTCGACCGCCGGATTTGCGCAGACGCAGGTCAATCGCGCGGCAGCGAAGGCGGCGTAGGGCGCTGACTTAAGCCATGGCAGGGCTGGCTCCCTCTCCCCAACGGGGAGAGGGTTGGGGTGAGGGGGCCCGACTCTCAATTGCCGTAATCCCTCATCCGGATCGCTCCGCGATCCGACCTCTCCCTATGGGAGAGTGAAGAAAGCCTCACGCCCCCGGGGGCGGCGGCAGGAAGGTGACCTCGTAGCGCGCCGACAGCTCGACCACGTCGTTCGGGATCTGCTCCTTCATCGAATGGATCGCCCAGAACAGGTCGTAGAGGCGCCGCGTCGGCGACACCCAGAAGAAGCACTTCACCGGCTGGTCGCTCTTGTTAAAGATGCCGTGCGGGATGCCCATCGGCAGCTTGATCAGGTCGCCCGAGGTCGCCTTGAAGTCGCGGCCGTCGAGCACGAGGTCGAGCTGGCCCTCGAACATGTAGATGAACTCGTCCTGCGTCGGATGGATGTGCGGCGGCACGAAGGTGCCCGGCGGGAAGGTGGCGTGCCAGGAGAACGAGCTCTCGCACACGCTCTTGGGCACGTAGGTCTGGCCGAGGATGTTCCAGACGATGCCGTCGAGGCCGGTGCCCGCCTTGGTGATGCCCGCAGTCAATGATTGCATGTTCTTTAAGCCCCTTGTCCGGCCCAACCGGTCGGTGTTCCACGCATTCAACCACGAAGCGGCCGTGCTTTGCACCATCGCTTCGTCGCAGCGTTAATCGGCCCGTTTTGCAGGCGGATCGCGTGCGGCAAGGGTTGCAGATTGGGCTTTCCAGTCAAGACATTTTAGGCTTAAAATGTTTTTCGAACCGGCGCCGGGAAGGCCGGCTGCGCGCCTTGGCGCCGCAGCCGTGCCGCATGGGCGAGGCGGCGGTTTCCCGATATAGTCGACAACAACGAGACAATCGTCGAGACCATCACACGTCATCGCAAGGAGCGGGGGAGATGAACAGGTTCAAGATCGCGGCGCTGGCAACGGCGAGCCTGCTGGCGCTGGGCGCGGCCGCGCAGGCGCAGGAGAAGCTCAAGATCGGCCTGCTGACCACGTTGTCGGGGCCGGCGGCGGCGCTCGGTATCCAGCAGCGCAACGGCTTCGAGCTGGCGCTCAAGGATCTCGGCAACAAGCTCGGCGGCCGCGACGTCGAGCTGATCGTACAGGACGATGAGTTGAAGCCCGACGTCGCCGTCTCCAAGGCGAAGGCGATGGTCGAGCGCGACAAGGTCGATTTCGTCGTCGGCCCGATCTTCTCCAACATCCTGATCGCCATGATCAAGCCGGTGACCGATGCCGGCGCCTTCCTCATCAGCCCGAACGCCGGCACCTCGAACTTCGCCGGCAAGGAGTGCAACGCCAACCTGTTCGTCACCTCGTATCAGAACGACCAGGTGCACGAGGTGCTGGGCAAGTACGCCCAGGACCAGGGCATGAAGAAGGTCTACCTGATCGCCCCGAACTACCAGGCCGGCAAGGACTCGCTCGCCGGCTTCAAGCGCTACTTCAAGGGCGAGATCGCCGACGAGGTCTACGTGCCGCTCAACACGCTCGATTACTCGGGCGAACTGGCCAAGATCGCCGCGGCGAGCCCGGACGCGATCTTCGCCTTCCTGCCCGGCGGCATGGGCGTGAACTTCGTCAAGCAGTTCCGCCAGGCCGGCCTTGCCGACAAGGTGAAGTTCCTCTCCGCCTTCACCGTCGATGAATCGACGCTGCCGGCGCAGAAGGATGCCGCGGTCGGCTTCTACGGCGGCTCGAACTGGGCGCCGAACCTCGACAACCCGCAGAACAAGGCCTTCGTTTCGGCCTACGAGAAGGCCTACGACGCCGTGCCGGCGAGCTACGCCTTCCAGGCCTACGACGCCGCGCTGCTCATCGACAGCGGCCTGAAGGCGACCAAGGGCGCGACGTCGGACAAGAACGCGCTGCGCGCCGCCATGATGAAGGCCGACTTCAAGTCGCTGCGCGGCAACTTCAAGTTCAACACCAACCACTATCCGATCCAGGACTTCTACCTGGTCAAGGTGGCCAAGCGCGCCGACGGCAAGTTCGAGACCGAGATCGCGCAGAAGGTGTTCACCGACTTCGCCGATCCTTACGTCAAGGACTGCAAGATGAAGTAAGCGGGTCGTTCGACCCGCCGCCCTGCCTCGCCCGCCGCGGCGGGGCAGGGCGTTGTCGTTTCGCAGGCGATCGCCGCCTGCAGGGACCGTGACGCGCCCCGATGTCGCTGCTGCTCCTGATCGTCCAGACGCTGAACGGATTGCAGTTCGGCGTGCTGCTGTTCCTGATCGCCGCCGGGCTGACGCTCGTGTTCGGCGTCATGGATTTCATCAATCTGGCGCACGGCGTGCAGTACATGCTCGGCGCCTATCTCGCGGTGATGTTCTACGCGCTGACCGGCAGCTTCCTCGCCGCGCTGGTGCTCGCGCTCATCGCCTCGCTCGCCTTCGGCCTGCTGCTCGAGTTCACCATCTTCCGCAAGCTCTATGACCGCGACCATCTCGAGCAGGTGATCGCGACCTTCGGCATCATCCTGTTCCTCAACGAGGGCGTGAAGGTCGTCTGGGGCGCGTCGCCTTTGTCGCTGCCGGTGCCGGAGGCGCTCTCGGGTTCGGTGGTGCTGATGCCGGGGCTGCTCTATCCGGTCTGGCGCATCGTCATCATCGTCGCCGGCCTTGCGGTGGCGCTCCTGCTCTACGGGCTCGTGACGTGGACGCGGGTCGGCATGCTGGTGCGGGCCGGCGCCAGCAACGCGCGCATGGTGTCGGTGCTCGGCATCGACATCCGCCGCCTGTTCATGATCGTGTTCGGCTTCGGCACCATGCTCGCCGGCTTTGCCGGCATCATGATCGCGCCGATCCTGTCGGTGCAGCCCGGCATGGGCGACACCGTGCTGATCCTCGCTTTCGTCGTCATCGTCATCGGCGGCATCGGCTCGATCCGCGGCGCCTTCCTCGCCGCGCTGCTGATCGGCCTCGTCGACACGCTCGGCCGCTCCTTCGCCGTCGACATCCTGCGCCTGTTCATGGCGCCGTCTCCGGCGCGCACGGTCGGGCCGGCGCTGGCCTCGATGCTCATCTATCTCCTGATGGCGCTCGTACTCTACGTCCGTCCCGCCGGCCTGTTCCCGGCCAAGGGGCGCGGATGAGCGAGGCCGCGCTCAGCCGCAAGGCCGGTTCGCGCCCGCTCGCCTGGAGGGGACGCGTGCTGCCGCTCGTCATCTTCGGCCTGCTCGCGCTGGTGCCGGTCCTGTCCGGCGCCGACTATGCGCTCAACCTGTTCGAGCGCGTGATGATCTTCGGCATCGCCGCGCTCGCGCTCGATCTGATCGTCGGTTTCGGCGGCCTCGTCTCGTTCGGCCACGCCGCCTTCGTCGGCCTCGGCGCCTATGCCGCCGGCATCCTCGCCTTCCACGGCCTGGGCGACACGCTGCTGGCGCTGCCGGCGGCGATCCTGCTCGCCGCGCTGTTCGCGGCGGCGACCGGCGCCATCTCCCTGCGCACGCGCGGCGTCTATTTCATCATGATCACGCTCGCCTTCGGCCAGATGGCGTTCTTCACCGCATCCTCGCTCGCCCCCTATGGCGGCGACGACGGCATGACGCTGCGCATGCGCAACACGCTCGCCGGCTTCGACGTGTTCGCCAACGAGCACGTCTTCTATTACGCCACCTTCGCCGCGGCGCTCGGCGTCTACGTCCTGTGCCGGGCGCTGGTCGGCTCGCGCTTCGGCCGCGTGTTGCGCGGCGCCAGGGAGAACCCGACGCGCATGGCCGCGCTCGGCTACGAGGTGTTCCGCTATCAGCTCGTCGCCTATGTCATCGCCGGCGCCATCGCCGGCATCGCCGGCTTCCTGCTGGCGAACGCCACCAATTTCGTCAGCCCCGCCTACATGTCGTGGCAGCGCTCGGGCGAGCTCATCGTCATGGTGATGTTCGGCGGCATCGGCACGCTCGAAGGCGCCGTGCTCGGCGCCGCCGCCTATATCCTGCTGTCGGAATACCTGTCGCAGTGGACCGAGCACTGGGCGCTGATCTTCGGACCGCTTCTGGTCGCCGTCGTGCTGTTCGCGCGCGGCGGCCTGATCGGCGCCATCGACCGGCTGCGGCGGAGGCGGCCATGAGCGGGCCGGTGCTGCGCGTCGAGAACCTGAGCAAGCGCTATGGCGGCCTCGTCGTCACCGACGACGTTTCGCTCGACATCGGGCCGGGCGAACTGCACGCGATCATCGGCCCGAACGGCGCCGGCAAGACGACGCTCATCAACGAAATTTCCGGCCTGGTGGCGACCGACGGCGGCCGCATCCTGTTCAACGGCGCCGACATCACGGGCCTGCCGGCGCATGCGCGCGCCGCGGCCGGGCTCGCGCGCTGCTTCCAGATCACCTCGGTGCTGCCGAATTTCAGCGCGCTGGAGAACGTCGCGCTGGCCGCGCAGGCGCGCGACGGCTCGAGCTTCCGCTTCTTCGGCCGCGCCGACGAGGAGGCGCGGCTCAACGCCCGTGCGCTCGCCGCGCTCGAGGAGGTCGGCCTCTCCGCGCGCGCGGACGTGGCGGCCGGGCAGTTGTCGCACGGCGAGAAGCGCGCGCTCGAGCTCGCCATCGCGCTGGCGCTGGAGCCGAAGATGCTGCTGCTCGACGAGCCGATGGCCGGCACCGGCCACGACGAGACGGCGGTGCTCTCGGGCGTGCTCCAGCGGCTCAAGGGCCGCTTTCCGATGCTGCTCATCGAGCACGACATGAGCGTCGTGTTCGCGCTCGCCGACCGCGTCTCGGTGATGGTCTACGGCCGCATCCTGGCGAGCGGCGCGCCGGAGGCGATCCGCACCGATCCGAAGGTGGTCGCCGCCTATCTCGGCGAGGAGGCGGCCTGATGCTTTCGGTGCGCAATCTCGCGGCGTCCTACGGCCCGGCGCAGGTGCTGTTCGACGTCGGCTTTGCCGTCAATGCCGGCGAGGTCGTGACGCTGCTCGGCCGCAACGGCATGGGCAAGACCACGACCATCCACACGCTGATGGGCCTGGTCGCCGCGACCGGCGGCGCGGCGAGCTTCGAGGGCCGGCCGCTCATCGGCCTGCCGCCGTATCGCATCGCCCAGGCCGGCCTCGGCCTCGTGCCCGAGGGCCGTCAGGTGTTCCCGACTCTGACCGTGGAGGAGAACCTGGTTGCCACCGCCGCCGCGCGCTTCGGTGCCGCGCCGTGGACGCTCGAGCGGGTCTATGCGTTCTTCCCCCGGCTCGCCGAGCGCCGCCGCAATATGGGCGACCAGCTCTCCGGCGGCGAGCAGCAGATGCTGGCGATCGGCCGCGCGCTGATGACCAACCCGAAGCTCCTGATCCTCGACGAGGCGACCGAGGGCCTGGCGCCGCTGGTGCGGCACGAGATCTGGGCCTGCCTGAAGCGGCTGAAGGAGGCGGGGCAGGCGATCCTCGTGGTCGACAAGAACATCGACGCGCTGACCAAGCTCGCCGACCGCCACGTCGTCATCGAGAAGGGCCACGTCGTCTGGACCGGCACCTCGGCGCAGCTTGCCGCCGACCCGAGCGTGCGCGAGCGCTATCTGCAGGCGTGATCCCGTTGGTCATGCCCGCGCTGGACGCGGGCATCCGCGATCTTGTCGGCGTTCCTGCAGGTCACCGCCACAGATTGAAGAAGTTGACGCCGGAATCGGCGGTCTGCGCCTTGCTCTTGCGGGCGGCGACCGCCTTGTCGACCGTATCGTCGCCCGTCTCGGCGACCGGGTGCTTGCGGTGGCGGCGCGGGTGGTGCGCGACCTTGGTCCTGGCCGGCTCCGCGGCCGTGGTCCCGGCGACGCGCGGCCAGCCTTGCGCCTCCGGCGCCTTGGCCACCAGTTCGGGCACCGCCGCCGGGCGCGGGCCTGTCGGCACCGCCTGCACGATGCGATAGCCGCGCGCCTTCAATTCCTTCAGCAGCGATGGCAGCGCCATCGCGGTGGCGGGATGGATGTCGTGCAGCAGGAGCACGCCGCGATGGCCCTTGGCCTCGATGCGGGCGATGGCGAGCCTGACGATCTCCTTCGCGGTGATGCCGCGATGCCAGTCGTCGGCAACCTCGTCGGCGCTCCACACTGCGAGCGACTTTTGCGCGAGGAGACCGTCGACCGTCTTCGTGCGCAAGAGCCCGGGCACGCGGAAGAACGGGGCGAGCGCCTGCGGATCGCCGAGCGCGGCCTTGACCGCGGCGATGCCGCCGTCGACCTGGTGGGCGATGCCGTCCTCGTCCATGCGGTTGAAGGTCAGGGGGTGGCTGAGGCTGTGCGTGCCGACCACATGCCCGTCGTTGTAGATGCGCCGCACCAGCGAGGGGTAGGCCCGCGCCATCGTCCCGACCAGAAAGTAGTTCGCCTTGACGCAGTTCGCGGCGAGGGTGTCGAGGATGCGGTTGGTGTAGGGCGGCAGCGGACCGTCGTCGAAGGTGATGACGACCTCGTGGTCCTCGAGCGGCAGGCTCGTCTTGTATTGCATGGTGCCGATGCGCGGCAGCTCGCTCGGATCGACGGTGATGGTGCGGCTGGTGCCGATGGCATCCGGATTGCCCGGGCACGATTGTGCCAGGGCCGGGCCCGCCGCGGCGACCGCGAGGCCCAGAGCAAGAACGAGACGGCGCATGAATCCCCCGGCGGTCCCTGGCGGCAAGAGCGCCGCCCGAGGCCGTACGCCGTCCTACGAATTTTTGGATTAACCGCACATTAACCAAATGCGGCCGTCCACAGCCGCGTAGGCGTAGGCGTAGGCGGGGCCGCGCTCACCGGGCGGGCGGGCCGTCGCCTGCCGCGACGACGTGGACGATCCTGTAGCCGCGGGCCTTCAGTGCCCGCAGGAGCGCCGGCAGCATGCGGGCGGTCTGCGCCCGCGTGTCGTGCAGAAGGACGATGCCGCGGTCGACCTTCTCGATGCGGCCGAGGAGGAGCTTGAGCTCGTCCTCCGGGGTCTGCTCGTTCCAGTCGCTCGCCCACACGTCGGCGCCGAACACGACGATGCCGCGCGCCGCGAGCCGCGCCAGCAGCTCCGGGGTGCCGGCGAACCCGGGGAAGCGGAAGAAGGGCATGCTGCGGTCGCCGGTCGCGGCGTCGTCGGCGCGCATGCCTTTGGCGATCTCGGCCATCGCCTTGTCCGGCGCCATGCGGGAGAGCAGGGGATGGCCGAAAGTATGGTGGCCGATGCTGTGGCCCTCGGCCAGCTCTTGCCGTGCGAGCTCGGGATGCGCCGCGACGTTGCGCCCGAGCAGGAAGAACGTCGCGCGCACGCACTCGGCCTTGAGGGCCTTGAGCACGGCCGGCGTGGTCCCCGGCCACGGGCCGTCGTCGAAGGTGAGCACCAGTTCCTTCGGCCCGAGCGGCAGCGTGTCGGGGAATTGCTTGCGGCCGACGCGTGGGGTCGTGCCCACGTCGACGGCAAGCACGCGCGCGGTGCCGAGCGCGTCCGGGTTGCCCGGACAGGACTGGGCGGCGGCCGCGACGGGCAGCGCCGCGGCGATGGAGGCGAGGATGACGAGACGGAACATGGACGACGTCCGGAACGGGCGGCGCAATTGATCGCAACGCGGCGGCGGCGACAAGAGCCCGGCGGTTGCGCGGCGGTATCGGCCGATTACCGTTCGTTCACCCTGTTTCCTGACCGCGCATTAAGGCTGCATCTCTATCCCTTGTGGGTGAGGGACCGCGAACGCGCGGGGAGTGCTTGGTGGGCGCAGGAAGTTTTGACGGAACCCGGGCGCCGCAGGCGCAGACGCGCCGCATGCTCGGCGCCTCGCGGCTGATCGTGCTGCTGGCGCTGCTGGCCCTCGGCGCCAGCATCCTCACGACTGGCATCGGCTACGGGCTTGCCCGCCAGAGCGACGAGCGGCTGTGGGCCGAACAGCGGGCCGCGCTGCGCACCGCGATCTCCGAGTTCCGCGCCTGGTTCGGCCAGACCGGTGGGCTCGATCCCCGGTTCGTGCGCATGGTCGAGCGCAGCGTCAACATTGCCGGCCTGACCTTCGAGACCGAGCCGTCGGACCGGCGCGAGTCGCAGCCGGTGATCGACGGCAATGGCCGCATCGCCGGGTTCTTCACCTGGGACAAGAAGCACCCGATGACGAATGCGATGAACCGGCTCGTGCCGCTCATCGTCGGCATCACCGCGGTGCTCGTCGTGTTCGCCGCGCTCTCGCTGTGGCTGTTGCACCGGACGCGGCGCGATCTCGCCGCCAGCGAGGAGCTCGCGCGGCGCGCCGCCGACGAGGACAAGCTCACCGGTCTGCCCAACCACGCCAAGATGCTCGATCTGCTCGATCTCGCTTTGGCCGAGCGGGCGATGGACGAGGTCGTCACCTTCGCATTGATCGAGCTCGACGGGCTCGACGACGTCACCGCCCATCACGGCGTGCTCGGCAGCGACGAACTCATCGTCGCCGCCGCCGGCCGCCTGAAAGAGGGCCTGCCGGGCCATGCGGTGTGCGGCCGCATCGGAACCGACGAGTTCGCCATCATCCTCACCAGCGCCACCGCGAGCGACGCCGAGACGATGCTCTACGGCGCGATCGACGCCATCGCCCGTCCGTACTGGGTCGACACGGTGGTCCGCCTGAGCGGGCATGCCGGCTTCGCGCAGGCCCCCGCGCACGGCGGCACCCGCGGCGAGGTCACCCGCCGCGCCGAGCTCGCCTTGCGCGCCGCCGCCACCAAAGGGCCGGGCACGCTCGTCGCCTTCGACCCGGCGATCGACAAGCTGTCCGCCGAGCAGCGCTTCATCCATCGCGAACTGCCGCGGGCGATCACCGCGCACGAGCTCGAAGTCCATTACCAGCCGATCGTCTCGGCCGGCGGCAGCGGCTTTGTCGGCGTCGAGGCGCTGCTGCGCTGGAACCACGCGACGCAGGGCGCCATTCCGCCGTCCGCCTTCATCCCGGTCGCCGAACAGATGGGGCTGATGGACACGCTCGGCACCTTCGTGCTGCGCAGGGCGCTGCAGGACGCGCAGCGCTGGCCGAACCTCTACGTCGCCGTGAATCTCTCGCCGCTGCAGGTGCGCGACCGCGGCATCGTCGACACCGTGCGCGCCGCGCTTGCCGAAAGCGGCGTGGCGCCGTCGCGGCTGATGCTGGAGATCACCGAGGGCGTACTCATCGACAACCCGGACGAGATGGTGCGGCGCATCGAGGACCTGCACGCGCTCGGCGTGCGCATCGCGCTCGACGATTTCGGCTCCGGCTATTCCAACCTCAGCTACCTGCAGCGCTTCCCGTTCGACAAGCTCAAGATCGACAAGGGCTTCGTCTCCGCGCTCGGGCAGTCCGGCAATGGCGGCGTCATCGTGCAGGCGATCGTCGCGCTCGGCCGCGCGCTCGGCCTGTCGATCACCGTCGAAGGCGTCGAGACCGAGCAGCAGCGCGTACTCTTGCGCCTCGCCGGCTGCGACGAGCTGCAGGGCTTCCTGTTCGCCAGGCCCGCCCCGGCGAAAACCGTCGAGCGCCTCATAAAGCAGGCCAGGCCAGCCGCCGCGCCGACGACGCTGACAGCCTAACGACGAGCCGCTACAGTTTGCGCCGGCACAAGACGCGCGCGTGCTTCGGCAGCCGCGCGCCTTCCGGGAGGCGGCCTTGACGATCCCCAATGCGTGGAGCGGCTTCGATTTCGGCCTGGGCGCCGACAATGACATGTTGCGCAAGTCGGTCGCCGATTTCGCGCAAGATCGTATCGCGCCGCGCGCCGACGAGATCGACCGCTCCAACAGTTTTCCGCGCGATCTGTGGCCGGAGATGGGCGCGCTCGGCCTGCACGGCATCACGGTCGAGGAGGACTATGGCGGCTCCGGGCTCGGCTATCTCGCCCACTGCATCGCCATGGAGGAGGTCTCGCGCGCCTCCGCCGCCGTCGGCCTGTCCTACGGCGCCCATTCCAATCTCTGCGTCAACCAGCTTCGCCGCAACGGCACCGAGGCGCAGAAGCGCAAATACCTGCCCAAGCTGATCTCCGGCGAGCACGTCGGCGCGCTGGCGATGTCGGAGCCGGGCGCCGGCTCCGACGTCGTCTCGATGCGCACGCGCGCCGACAAGAAGGGCGACCGCTACGTCCTCAACGGCTCGAAGATGTGGATCACCAACGGCCCGGTCGCCGACACGCTCGTCGTCTACGCCAAGACCGACCCGACCGCCGGCTCGCGCGGCATCACCGCCTTCGTCATCGAGAAGAGCATGAAGGGTTTCGCCCCGGCGCAGAAGCTCGACAAGCTCGGCATGCGCGGCTCCGACACCTCGGAGCTGGTGTTCACCGACTGCGAGGTGCCGGAGGAGAACGTGCTCGGCGCCGTCGGCAACGGCGTCAACGTGCTGATGTCGGGGCTCGATTACGAGCGCGTCGTGCTCGCCGCCGGGCCGCTCGGCATCATGCAGGCCTGCATGGACGTCGTCGTGCCGTATCTGCACCAGCGCCACCAGTTCGGCCAGCCGATCGGCCGCTTCCAGATGATGCAGGGCAAGCTCGCCGACATGTATGTGACGATGAACGCCGCCCGGGCCTACGTCTACGCGGTGGCGCGCGCCTGCGACGAGGGCCGCACCACGCGCGAGGACGCCGCCGGCGCCATCCTCTACGCGGCCGAGCGCGCCACCTGGATGGCGCTCGAGGCGATCCAGTGCCTCGGCGGTAACGGCTACATCAACGACATCGCGACCGGCCGCCTGCTGCGCGACGCCAAGCTTTACGAGATCGGCGCCGGCACGAGCGAGATCCGCCGCATGCTGATCGGCCGCGAGATCTTCGAGAAGACGCGCTGAAAGGCGAAGCAACTAGCGGAGCGGGCATGACGGCGACGGTGCGGCCATTCCTGATGTTCGAGGGCAGGGCCGAGGAGGCGATGAATTTCTACGTCTCGCTCTTCCCCGAGAGCCGGATCGCCGCGGTCGAGCGCTACGGCGCCGGCGGCCCGGGCCGCGAAGGCTCGATCAAGGTCGCGAGCTTCTCGCTCGGCGCCCAGAACGTCATGTGCATCGACAGCCCGGTCGCGCACGGCTTCACCTTCACGCCGGCCTTCTCGTTCTTCGTCGACTGCGCATCGGAGGACGACCTGCGCCGCTACGCGGCCGCTTTGGGCGAGGGCGGCGGCGTGCTGATGCCGCCCGGCGATTACGGCTTCAGTCGGCTGTTCACCTGGGTGAACGACCGCTTCGGCGTCTCCTGGCAGCTCAATCTGCCGTAGGGCGTCGGCCTCTGGCCGGGCCGGTCGCTGGCCGAGGCGCGCATTAACTTTGCATTGTGCCGAATCGCCTAGGCCTCGGGCCCATCCGGGACCGTGCGGAGGGGGACACCATGCTGCGGGTGCGGCTGAAAGCCGATGGGCGGATCGTCGAAATCCTGCCCGACGGCCGCGAAAAGACGATGGATCATTCCGATCCCGCCGTTTTCGTGCGGCAGGTGCGCGCCCGCTACGGCCTGACCCAGGCCGCCTTCGCGCAGCGCATCGAGGTGCCGCTCGAGACCGTGCGCAACTGGGAGCAGGGCAAGCGCGCGCCGCGGGGGCCTGCGCGCGCTTTGCTCAAGCTCATCGACCGCGTGCCCGAGGCGGCTTTCGCCGCGCTCGGTCGCCGTTAGACGGTCGGGCGCTAGACCGTCGCCGGGCGCGGCCGCCCGGGCGCCCGCGCCACGCGCATCAGCAGATACATGGCGATCAGCGTGCCGGCATAGGCGATGAGCTGCATGCCGGTCGGCCGCTCGGTGTAGCCGATCAAGGTGTGCAGCAGCCGGCCGACGATCGAGCCTTCCGACAGCAGCCACGACGTGTCCCACATCGTCGTGTCGAATGCGGTGAGCACGCCGCCATTGTTGAGGAACTGCACCGACTGCGCGGCCATGCCGGCGGCGAGCAGCGCGATCAGCCAGGTCGTCACCGTGAAGATGTGCCGCTGCGGGATCGCCAGCAGGCCGAGATAAGTCAGCGCGCTGAAGGCGGCCCCGGCGGCGACGCCGAGCACGCTGCCGAGGAAGAGGGCGCTCATCGAGGTGCCCGAGGCGACGATGCCGTAGAGGAACAGGACCACCTCCGAGCCCTCGCGCAGCACCGCGAGCCCGATGACCACGGCGAGCGCGGTCAGCGGCTTCGCCCCTTCGCTCACCGCGGTGCCGATCTGGCGCATCTCGGCGGCGATCTCGCGGCCGTGCCGCGCCATCCAGGCGTTGTGCCACATCAGCATGACGACCGCGGTGGCCAGCACGCCGGCATTGAACATCTCCTGGCCGGAGCCTTCGAAGGCCTGCGAGATGACGCTGGCGAAGCTCGCGACCACTGCGGCCCCGGCAAGGCCGCCGCCGATGCCGATGGCGATCCAGCGGCCGCGGCCGACGACCCCTTGCGTCGCCGCGAGCACGATGCCGACGATGAGGCCGGCTTCGAGCACCTCGCGGAAGACGATGATCAGTGCACCCAACATTGCAGTCCCATTACTCCGCGATGATCACGCCCTTGGCGCTGTCCTCATGAAACTCGCCGACGAAGGGATACTTGCCCGGCTTCAGCGGGCCGACGCGCACCACGCCTTTCGACTTGCCCGGCACGACCTTCTCGATCTTGAGCGCGTGGCTCTCGAATTCCTCGGGTGTCGCGTCCTCGTTGACGACCGTGATCGTGTGGCGCTTGCCGGCCGGGACCTTCAGCTCGGACGGCGTGAACTTGTGGTCCTTGATCGTCAGCGTGAAGTCGTCCGCCTGGGCCATCGCCGGCACGAGGAGGGCGGCGGCGACGCAGGCGACGAGGAGCTTGTTCATGGATCGACCCTTTGCACGAGAGCGTTTCGGCCCCCACAAAAACACCAAATTCTCCTTGTGCAACAACTATTTCTCTCTCTTTAATTATTCCAATCTGAGAAGCCGCCGCAATCGATTGGCGGCACACGGGTTGTCGATTCCGCCCTGCGGCAAAAAACCTCCGTGATCGGCGGCGCATAGGGCCTCGCCGCGCCGTAGGACCCCGGTTGGCAGCCCTCCGGCGAGCGGGCATGCTCCCGCCGGGCGACAACCAGATTCCGCCGCGCGAGGAAGAGAAGACATGTCCGTACCGTTCGTCGAAGCCCATGGCGCCCGTATCCCCCAGATCGGGCTCGGCACCATGACTCTCAAGGGGGACATCTGCGTGCAGGCGGTCAAGGCTGCCCTGCAGATGGGCTACCGGCATCTCGATACGGCCGCCTTCTACGGCAACGAGGTCGAGAACGGCGAGGGGCTGCGGCAGTCCGGCGTCCGGCGCGAGGACGTCTTCATCACCACCAAGGTGCGCGAGAACAACCTCCTGCCCGAGAAGTTCAACGCCTCGCTCGACCAGAGCCTGAAGAACCTGCAATTGCCTTACGTCGATCTGCTGCTCATCCACTGGAACAACAAGGACATCCCGTTCTCGGTGAGCATCCCGGCCTTGTGCGCGGCCAAAAAGGACGGCCGCGCCAAGCACGTCGGCGTCGCCAACTTCACCACGAAGATGCTCGACGAGGCCTGGGCCGTGACCTCCGAGCCTCTCGTCTGCAACCAGATCGAGATGCATCCCTTCATCGATCAGGACAAGGTGCTGGCGGCGAGCAACAGGCACGGCATGGCGGTCGTCGCCTATTGCCCGATCGCCCGCGGCAAGGTGCCGGGCGCCGAGGTGCTGGAGCGCATCGGCCAGGCGCACGGCAAGGGCGCGGCGCAGGTGTCGCTGCGCTATCTGGTGCAGCGCGGCGCGGTGCCGATCCCGCGCACGGCGACGCCGGCGCATCTCGCCGACAATCTCGACATCTTCGATTTCACGCTCGGCGAGGCCGAGATGGCCGCATTGAAGGCGCTCAACGCCGCCAATATGCGCGTCGTCAGCCCTGCGCATGCGCCGGTATGGGACACGCCGTGACTCGCGCCGCCGCGCTCGCGCTCGCTCTGCTCGTCCTGACGGCCGCGGCGGCTTCCGCCGCGCCGCCGGACGCGGCCGCCTCGAAGACGGTGCAGGACTGCATCAAGACCGCCGCGCCGGCCGGCAAGCCGATGACCGCGGCCGAAAGCTGCGTCGGCATCGTCTCGGGCCCGTGCCTCGACAATGAGAAGACGAAGTCGACCGCCGACATGAATGCCTGCGTCGACCGCGAACTCGCCGTGTGGGACGACATCCTCAACGAGACCTTCCGCGGCCTGCGCGAGAAACTCGACGAGGCGCAGCGCGTTAAATTGCGCGACATGCAGCGCGCCTGGCTCGCCTCGCGCGAGAAGACCTGCGGCTTCTATTGGGATTTCTACCGGGGCACGATGGCAAGCCCGATGGCCGCCGCCTGCGTCAACCGCGAGACGGCGCGGCGCGCGCTGTTCCTCCTCGGCTTCCTTTACGACGACAAATGACGGTGTCGCCGATGCAAGTTGTGACCGCCAAAGGCTTCGCCATCCCGATCGTCGGGCTCGGCACGTGGATGCTGCGCGGGCGCGAATGCGCGCGCCTGGTCGAGCAGGCGATCCGGCTCGGCTATCGCCACATCGACACCGCGCAGATGTACGAGAACGAGCGCGAGGTGGGCGAGGGTGTGCGCGCTTCCGGCAAGCGCAAGGAGGTGACGGTTACCACCAAGATCCAGCCGTCGATGCTGGCGCCGCGCGACGTCGAGCGCTCGGTCAAGGAGAGCCTCGCGCAATTGCGCGTCGACGAGATCGACCTTCTGCTGATCCATTGGCCGAATCCGCGCGTGCCGCTGAGCGAAACGCTCGGCGCGATGGCCAAGCTCAAGCAGGCCGGCCTCGTGCGCGCGCTCGGCGTCTCCAATTTCACAGTGGCGCTGCTCGACGAGGCGAGCCGCGTGTCGCCCGAGCCGCTCGTCTGCAACCAGATCGAGATGCATCCCTTCCTCGACCAGTCGAAGGTGGTCGCCGCCTGCAGGCGGCTCGGCATGGCGGTCGTCGCCTACAGCCCGATCGCGCGCGGCAATGCGCCGGGCGACGCCGTGCTCGGCCGCATCGCCGAAGCGCACGGCAAGACCGCGGCGCAGGTGTCGCTGCGCTGGCTGGTGCAGCAGGGCATCGTCGTCATCCCGCGCACCAGCAAGGTCGAGCGGCTGGAGGAGAACCTGGCGCTGTTCGACTTCGAGCTCAGCGAACTGGAAATGGCCGAGATCGCCCGGCTCGTCCGCCGCGGCCAGCGCATCGTCGACTGGACCTGGTCGCCGAAGTGGGATTGAGGCGTCGGCGCGCGGCGTCCGTCGCTGTGCCCTCTCCCCGCTGTGGGAGAGGGCATTGAGCGCTTCTCCAAATAGAATGATGGGTGAGGGGGGCCACCCCCTCACCTGATCTTCATAGGTCGAACGCTGCGGCCGCCCTCTCCCACGAGGGGAGAGGGCACGTGCGACAATGCCGTGCTCTTGGCGCGGCGAGTCGGGACAATATTGGCGCGGCAGGCTAGAACCCCGGCCATGACACTCTCCCCCGACACCGCTTTGGTCCTGTTCTCCGGCGGGCAGGACTCCACCGTCTGCCTCGCCTGGGCACTGGCGCGCTTTGCCCGCGTCGAGACGGTGGGCTTCCATTACGGCCAGCGCCATGCCGTCGAGCTCGCCATGCGGCCGAGGCTGCGCGAGCGCATCGCCGCGCTCGACCCCGCCTGGCGCGCCCGGCTCGGCGAGGACCACCTGCTGCGCATCGACACCTTTGCCGAGATCGGGGCGACGGCGCTGACCGGCGACCTGGCGATCGAGGTCGCCGAAAACGGCCTGCCGACCACCTTCGTGCCCGGCCGCAATCTGGTGTTCCTGAGCTTCGCCGGCGCGCTCGCCTACCGGCGCGGCGCCCCCCATCTCGTCGCCGGCATGTGCGAGACCGACTATTCCGGCTATCCCGACTGCCGCGACGCCACCATCCGGGCGATGCAGGCGGCGCTGTCGCTCGGCCTCGACCGGCCGCTCACGGTGCATACGCCGCTGATGTGGATCGACAAGGCCGCCACCTTCGCGCTGGCCGAGGAGATCGGCGGGCGGGCCTTCCTTGATCTCGTCATCGAGGACAGCCATAGCTGCTATCTGGGCGACCGCACGCACCGCCACGATTGGGGCTATGGCTGCGGCGAATGTCCGGCCTGCCGCCTGCGCGCGCAGGGCTATGCCACTTTCTTGAGCCGCTACAAGACCGCATGATCGACAACGACAGCCGCAAGCGCCTCGAGGGCTTCGTCTTCCTCGTCCTGTTCTGCCTGACCATCCCGGCCGCCAACTGGATGATCGGCAATGTCGGCACCCTGTGCGAGCCCGACGGGCCCTGCGTGCTGCCGGTCGCCCCCGGCATCCTGGCGCCCTCAGGGGTCACCATGGTCGGCGCCGCGCTCGTGCTGCGCGACCTCGTGCAGCGCCGGCTCGGCGCCCTCTACGGCCTCGGCGCCATCGTCGTCGGTGCGGCGATCTCGGCGGCGCTGGCGCCGGCGGCGCTGGTCGTCGCCTCGACCGCCGCGTTCCTGCTCTCGGAATTGGCCGACTTCGCCGTCTACACGCCGCTCGCGCGCCGCCGCCTGGTGCTCGCCGTCTTCGCCTCCAGCATCGTCGGCCTCGTCGTCGACTCGATCGTCTTCCTGTGGCTGGCCTTCGGCTCGCTCGCGTTCCTCGAAGGCCAGATCGTCGGCAAATTGTGGATGGTGCTGCTCGCCATGCCGCTCATCGCCTATCTTCGCCGCCGCGACGAGCGGCTCGGTCTCACGCCAGCCTGATCGGACAACGCCCATGACCTCGACCATCGACGCGCTGAAGAACGTCACCACCGGCACCATCACCACGATGCTGCTGAAGAAGGGCATCCGCCACGCCTGGATGAAGGGCGCGATGCCGCTCGGCTTCTCCGGCAAGCGCGTGGTCGGGCCGGCCTTCACGCTGCGCTTCGTGCCGGTGCGCGAGGATCTCGCCACGCCGGAGAGCTGGTCGAAGCCGATCTCGACGCGCGGCGCCATCGAGGACATGCCGGAGAACTGCGTCGTCGTCGCGGACGCGATGGGCGTCACCGGCGCCGGCATCTTCGGCGACATCCTGTGCATGCGCATGGTCAAGCGCAACGTCGCAGGCCTCATCACCGACGGCGTCATGCGCGACCGCCACGGCGTCTTGGCGACCGGCCTGCCGGTGTGGTGCGCCGGCGTCGCGGCGCCCGCGTCGGTCAATCAATTGACCTTCGTCGGCTGGAACGAGCCGATCGGCTGCGGCGGCTGCGCCATCTTCCCCGGCGACATCGTTGTCGCCGACGACGACGGCGCGGTGGTGATCCCGAAGGACCTCGCCGACTTCGTGGCTGCGGAAGGCGCCGAGCACGAATTGCTCGAGAGCTGGCTGGTGCAGGAGGTCGAGAAGGGCGCCAGGCTCCCCGGCCTCTATCCGCCCAATGAAGAGAACAAAAAGCGCTACGAGGCCTGGAAGAAGTCGCGCTGATGTTCTTCGTCCTGTCGAAGTCGGCGGCGCTGCTGCTGGTTCCCTCGAACCTGCTGGCGATCCTCGGGCTTCTCGGCCTCGCGCTGCTCGTCACGCGCTGGCGCCGGCTCGGCAGGGTGCTGGTGGCGGTGAGCGTGGTGCTGTTCCTGACGATCGGCTACCTGCCGGTCGCCAGCGCGCTCCGGCACGGGCTCGAGAACCGTTTCCCGGCCTGGGATCCGGCGCGCGGCGCGCCCGACGGCATCGTCGTGCTCGGCGGCGTCATCGACGCGGCCATCTCGCGGGCGCGCGGCGACGTGCGGCTGTCGGCCGGGGCCGAGCGCGTCACCGTCATCGCCAAGCTCGCGCGCGACTACCCGAACGCCAAGATCGTCTTCACCAGCGGCGACGCCACCCTGTTCGGCAACGGCCCGGCGGAGGCCGACTATCTCTATCCGCTGCTCGACACGTTCGGCGTGCCGCGCTCGCGCGTGCTGCTCGAGAACAAATCGCGCAACACCGCCGAGAACGCCGCCTTCACCAAGGCGCTGGTCGAACCCAGGCCCGGCGAGCGCTGGCTGCTCGTCACCTCGGCGCAGCACATGCCGCGGGCGGTCGGCACGTTCCGCCGCATCGGCTTTCCGGTCGAGGCCTATCCGGTCGACTTCCACACCTTCCCGCGCTGGCGGTTCCGCCTGACGCCGGAGTTCGGCGAGGGCGTGCACGCCACCGACCGGGCGGTGCACGAATGGGAAGGGCTGTTCATCTACTGGCTCACCGGGCGGACCAGCGCGCTGTTCCCGGCGCCGTGAAGGGCGCTCCTCAGCGCCGGCGCGGCCGGCGGCAGAACACGTCGTAGACCGCGCCGATGACGACGCGGGCGTCGTCGTTCGCCAGGCTGTAGTAGATCGCCTTGCCCTCGCGGCGGGTGGCGACGAGCCCGTCGGCGCGCAGGCGGGCGAGCTGCTGCGACACGGTCGGCTGGCGCAGCGACAACAGCGTCTCGAGCTCGCTCACCGATTTCTCGCCCTCGGCGAGGATGCACAGGATCAGAAGCCTGCTCTGGTGCGCCAGCGCCTTGAGGAACTCGGTGGCGCGCTCGGCATTGCTCGCCATCCGCAGAAGGTCGTGCTTCCGCTCGCGGCTGTCGGCAACCTGAATATCCATGTCCCCACCAGCAGGCTCTTTCGTCCGGCGCAGAATACAGAACAGTCTTCAGCCGCTTGCAACGTCTTTCACACGCCAGGCGCGTATTATTTGCGTCCCTGCACGTGCGACCTGATGCCGCTCATCTAACGCTTGTGCGGGCGGATCGGCTGCGGGGTGTCAGCCGAATCGGAAGGTCAGGAGGTTGTCGAGCGCGCGCAATTCGATGAGCAGCCGGTGCATCAGATTGGCGTCGCGGGTCTCGATCGCCTTCGGAACGAGGGCGAGGCTTGCCTGCGCGCCGTCGATCAGCCGGCGGAACTCGGGTTCCTGCCGCGTGCGCGCATCGGCCATGGCGTCGCAGCGGGCGAGGGTTCTGCCGTAGGCCTGCGCCTTGCCGGCGAGGTCGGCGGCCAGGCCGGCCTTGGCGAAGTCGACGTCGCCTTTGTCGTACGCCATCAGCGCGTCCATGGTCCGCCCGGCGTCGTTGAGGCAGTCGGCCAGGACCTCGACATTTGCCGATTTGCGCAGCCGGTAGAGGTCCTCGCGCACGGCGAGCAGCGACTGCCGCGCATTGTCGGGCCGGCCGGAATTGATGAGCATGTCGGCGGTGACGAGCCGCATGGCGATGTCGGTCATCGCCATCACGTAGAGCTTGGCGTCGAACACCTGGGGCCGCTTCTGCGCGGTAACCTGCTGCCAGGCCTCGCGCAGACGGTCGAGCTCGACCGCGGCGAGGTCGCCATTGCCGGTGTGCAGATAGCCGATGGCGGCGCGATTGTGCGCGGACGCGCGCTCCACCGCCGCATTGAAATCGGCGAGATCATCGGCCGCGGCCGGTGCCGCGGGGGCGGCGAGGGCGAGCGCGACGAGCGCGAGACGGAAGAGCCGGACCAGCATGCTTTCACCGGACTGTGAGACGGCGGACGAAGGCTTCGCTATATATACGACATTCGGATCGACGAGAGGCTTTCGATGACCTTCACGCGACGCGATCTCATGCTCGGTACGGCGGCGGCGCTGGCGCTGCCGGCGGCTGCGCGCGCCGCGCCGGAGCTCACTGACGAGGGCCTCTACCGCGAGCCGTGGTTCCTCGACAGCTTCATGGTGCTGCCGGAGGATCTCGCCGAGGCGGAGAAGCAGGGCAAGCGCTTCGTCATCATGTGGGAGCTCAAGGGCTGTCCCTATTGCAAGGAGACGCATTTCACCAATCTGGCGCGGCCCGACATCGCCGATTACATCAAGTCCAATTTCGTCGTCGAGCAGCTCAACATCATCGGCCTGAAGACCGTCACCGACTTCGACGGCGAGGAATTGACCGAGAAGGCGATGGCGAAGAAATACAATGTGCAGTTCACGCCGACCTTCCAGTTCTTCGGCGAGGACGCGGGCAAGCTGAAGACGCTTTCGCCGCAGGCGCGCGAGGTCGCGCGCGCGCCCGGCTATCTGCGGCCCGACGACTTCCTCGCGCTGTTCCGCTTCGTGCGCGAGAAGGCCTACGAGACGAAGAGCTTCCGCGATTTCCTCAAAGCCCGCGCGAGCTGATCGCGCGCGCCGGACGCGGCGCAGCATGAGCGAAGCGAAATGATGCGCCGCCGATCCGGGGCCGTATCGCCGCGATGCGCTCGTACGGTCCCGGGTCGGCGGCGCGTCACTGCGTGCTGCGCTGCGCCCGGGACACGGCCATGCTTTGCCATCGCATCGCCTTTCCCGTAAAACTGCCGCGCCATCAGCAGTGCGGGTCCTCCCTTCAATGTCCAAGCTCAGGCTCTCCGTCGCCGTCGGCCCTTACGACCGCACGCGCGCTCTGATCGACGGCAGCGTGCAGATCGACGGCGTCGAGCCGGTCTGCATGACGCTTTCACCGGAAGAAATCTTCTTCCGCGCGCTGCGCCATGCCGAGTTCGACATCTGCGAATTGTCGCTGTCGAGCTTCACGGTGAAGACGGCACAGGGCGGCGGGCCTTACGTCGGCGTGCCGGCCTTCGTGTCGCGCGCCTTCCGCCACACCTCGCTCTACGTGCGCACCGACCGCATCCGGAAGCCCGAGGACCTCAAGGGCAAGAAGGTCGGCCTGCCGGAATACCAGCTCACGGCGAATGTCTGGGCGCGCGCGATCCTTGCCGACGACTACGGCGTCAAGCCCTCCGACATCCACTGGATCCGCGGCGGCATCGAGCATGCCGGGCGGCCGGAGAAGATCGCCATCTCCCTGCCGAACGACGTGCGTCTCGACAATGCGCCGGAGGGCAAGACCATCTCGGCGCTGCTCGCCGAGGGCGCGATCGACGGCTTCATCGCGCCGCGGCCGCCGGCGCTGCCGAAGGACACGCCGCATGTCGGCTGGCTGTTCCCCGATCCGGTCGCCGCCGCGCAGGATTATTTCAGGCGCACCGGCATCTTCCCGATCATGCATCTCGTCGGCGTGCGCCGCAGCCTCGCCGAGGCGCATCCGTGGCTGCCGGGCGCCGTGTTCAAGGCGTTCAGCGAGGCGAAGGCGAAGGCTCTCGAGTTCCTCGGCGACACCTCCGCGACCAAGGTGACCTTGCCCTTCGTCGAAGAGCGGCTGACGCAGGCGCGCGCGCTGATGGGCGAGGACTTCTGGTCCTACGGCGTCGAGGAGAACCGCAAGACGCTCGAGAACTTCCTCGCGCATCACCATGCGCAGGGGCTGTCGTCGCGTCTCGTCAAGCCGGAGGAGCTGTTCCACCCGGGCACGCTGGAGAGCTTCAAATTGTAGGTCATTCCGGGGCGCGCCGAAGGCGCGGACCCGGAATCCAGGGGAGACGTGCCGTGCCTGTTGGCTGGAGTCCGGGTCCGGCGCCATAGCGCGTCAAAGACGCGCGTCAGCGCGCCGATGGCGCCGTCCCGGAATGACGGGGAGGAGGCGATGGCCACGATCAAGGTGATGAGCGGCGGCGCGCCGAAGGAGGTGTTCGCCGTGCTGACGCCGGCGTTCGAGGCGATAAGCGGTCACAAGGTCACATGCAGCTTCGCGGTGATGCGCGCGCTCGGCGAGCGGATCGCCAAGGGCGAGGCGGCCGACGTGCTGGTGATGCCGACCAACATCCTCGACGGCTACGAGACGAGCGGTGTCGTGCGCGCGCAAGGGCGCGGCGTGCTCGGTCTCGTCAGCGTCAATGCGGTGGTGCGTAGCGGCGCGCCGAAGCCCGATCTGTCGAGCGTCGCCGCGGTGAAGCAGGCGATGCTGGCGGCGCGCGCGGTGGTCTTCGCCACGCCGGGCGCGACGCCGAGCGGCACGCATATGGGCAAGCTCGTCGAGACGCTCGGCATCGCCGGGGCGATGGCCGGCAAGACCGTTCTCCGGCCGGCGCTCGAGGGCGGGGTGCAGCTCGTGCAGAGCGGGGAGGCCGAGCTCGGCTTCTATCCGAAGAGCGAGGTCATCAACACCGACGGGCTGGCGCTGGTCGGGCCTTTGCCGCGGGAGATCGGGCTCACCACCATCTACGGCGCGGCGGTAACGGCGGCGAGCGCGACGCCCGAGGCAGGCGAGGCCTTCATCGCCTTCATGCGCGACCCCGCCCATCGCGCGGTGTGGGCGCATGGCGGCTTCGACGCGCCGTAGACGTCTCTCCGCCTCATGGTGAGGAGCGCTCCGCAGGGGCGCGTCTCGAACCATGGGGCGGCCCCGACCTGGCCACCCGATCTCGGGTTTACCCGAGATCGGGCCTAAACGCGCAAGTCGGCTATAGCCGACTTGCGGTGTTCGAGACGCCGCGCGGCTCCTCACCATGAGGGTCACAGGTCAGTGCGTGCCGCGGCGCAGCACAAATTCTTTGCGCTAGGACTATTGACCGGTCCTAGTCGATGTGCATATGATCCTTTGTCCTGCTCGACGAGGGGCGTCGCCGGAGACGTGCCGAGGACGGAGCAGCGGTGGGGGATGAGGCCGGAGATGCGGCCTTGTCGCTTCACCGGATCGGCGATACGGGGGCGACCCCGGCTGCCGGTCGATGCGGCGCCCGCGGGCGGGGCTCGTAACCTCACCCCCGGGAGGCCCTGGCCAGCCGTCCGCCGGCATCACGACCGGCTGCCTTCGATGGCTGCACGTTGCAACGATGACGGAGCGGTGGCCACCGTTCCCGAACACGGAGCCGGAAACGGCTCCTGTCGTTGCCCGGAAGCACGGCCCAAGGGGACAGAAAACGCCGCTCAAATAGCCCGGACTGCGCAAGCTTGTCCGGGTGTGGAGCGCCGGAAGGCGCATTCCTCCGATCGCAAGGAGGAACGG
>Ga0182749_1000769_pt1 | contig 27624 bp, 25 predicted proteins | sample eDN3rd37CKraftMG_FD_128875 | JGI IMG/M metagenome (GOLD analysis project Ga0182749, IMG submission 128875) | Enriched Miracle-Growth compost microbial communities from Emeryville, California, USA - eDNA 3rd pass 37_C Kraft MG (version 2) (version 2) ...
GGCGAGCTCGTCCAGGCCGTCGCTGCCGCGGAAGACGAGCGCCGACGTGCCGCGCGAGGCGAAGACGCCGGCCATCAGCTCGCCCATCCGCGCGTCGGCGGAGCCGACGGCCGTGGCGCGCGGCTGCCCCGGGTTCGTCAGCGGGCCGAGGAAGTTGAACACCGTCGCGATGCCCAGCTGGGACCGCACCGCGCCCGCGTGACGGAACGACGGGTGGAAGCGCTGCGCGAAGCAGAAGGCGATGCCCGTCTCCTCGTAGATCTGCGCGACACGCTCCGCCTCGTGGTCCAGCCGCACGCCCAGCGCCTCGAGCACGTCCGCCGACCCCGAGCGCGAGGACGCCGCGCGGTTCCCGTGCTTCACCACCCGGCGACCGGTGCCGGCGATGACGATGGAGGCCATGGTCGAGATGTTCACGGTGTGCGCCCGGTCACCCCCGGTCCCCACGATGTCGACGGCCGGTCCCGACACCTCGAAGGGCACGGCGTGCGCCAGCATGGTGTCGGCGAGGCCGCGCAGCTCCTCGACCGTCTCGCCCTTGGCCCGCAGCGCCACGAGGAACCCGGCGAGCGGCACCGGCTCGGCGTCCCCCGCCATCACCGTGTCCATCGCCCACGCCGTCTCCTCGGCCGTGAGGTCAGCGCCCTCGACGAGCGTGGTGATGAGAGCTGACCAGGTCGGTTCGCTGGGCACGGGCGGGCTCCTGTCGAGGCGAGCGGACGGTGGGGCGGTGCTTCACTGAATCTTGACACAGCCCGCACGGGCGCCGTTTCGTGACAGTTGTCCGGGGAGCGTCACGAGAATCGCGCAGGACGACGAGAATGTCGGCTTCCTGGACCTTCTCGAGCACGACTCACCCCGCTGGGGGAGCACGAGCACGGGCACAAGTCAGCCATAATGTTCACGTGACGACTGCAACTGCTGCCCCGAGCGCCCACCAGCACGTCCACGTCAACCGACCGAACCCCGTGTCGGTCGGGACGATCGTGTGGCTGGCGAGCGAGCTCATGTTCTTCGCGGGCCTCTTCGCCATGTACTTCACGGTGCGTGCCACGCTCCCCGCGGGCGACTGGGCGACCGGCCCGGAGCACCTCAACGTCCCGAAGGCGCTCTTCGTGACGATCGTCCTGGTCCTCTCCTCGGTGACCTGCCAGTTCGGCGTCGCAGCCGCCGAGCGCTTCCAGCCCACCCGCACCGGGTCGATCCTCGACGTGCGCCGCTGGGGCATGCAGGAGTGGACGACGCTCACGTTCATCCTCGGCTCGCTGTTCATCGCCGGGCAGGTCATGGAGTACGCCGAGCTCGTGGAGCACGGCCTGACGATCTCCTCCGCCCCCTACGGGTCGGTCTTCTACCTGGCCACCGGGTTCCACGGCCTGCACGTGATGGGCGGGCTGATCGCCTTCCTCTTCGTCCTCGGGCGCTCGTTCTCCGCACGGAGCTTCGGCCACCACGAGGCGACCACGACGATCGTGGTCTCCTACTACTGGCACTTCGTCGACGTCGTGTGGATCGCACTGTTCGGCATCATCTACTTCATCCGTTGACCCGTCGCCCGGCGGGGACCGCCGGTGCACCACAACCACGCGAGACAAGGACCATCCTGTGAAGGCACTCGCCGCCCGCCGGCACCACCGGTTCGCCCCGGTCGTGCTGCTGCTGCTGGCGCTGTTGATCACTGGCGGCCTCTACGCGGCGCTCGCCCCCTCGCGAGCCACCGCGGACACCGCCACAGCAGACGACATCCAGACCGGCCAGGCCCTGTTCAAGGCCAACTGCGCCACCTGCCACGGCATGAACGCCCAGGGCGAGGGCGACACGCCCTCCCTGATCGGTGTCGGTGCAGCCGCCGTGAACTTCCAGGTCTCCACGGGTCGCATGCCCATGGAGCTCAACGGCGCTCAGGCGATCGCGAAGCCCGCCCAGTTCACCGAGGAGCAGACCAAGCAGCTCGCGGCCTACGTCGCCTCGCTCGGTCCCGGTCCCTCGATCCCGACCGCAGAGCAGGTCGACCCGAGCCTCGGGAACGCCAGCAAGGGTGCGGAGATCTTCCGCACCAACTGCGCGATGTGCCACAACGCGGTCGGCGCCGGTGGCGCCCTGTCGGGCGGCAAGTTCGCGCCGCCGCTCACCTCGACGTCGCCGACGCAGATCTACGAGGCGATGCTCACCGGCCCGCAGTCGATGCCGGTCTTCAACGACGCAAACATCACGTCGGAGGAGAAGCGCGACGTGATCGCCTACATCGTGGCCCAGCGTGAGGGAGCGGCGGGTGGCGCCGACCTCGGTTCGGTCGGCCCCGTCAGCGAAGGCCTCTGGGCGTGGATCATCGGCCTCGGAGCGCTCATCGGCGCGGCAGTGTGGATCGGAGCGAAGTCCTCGTGAGCACCCTCGACAACACCCATGGCACCAAGGACAACGAGCTGGTCGTGTCCGACGGCGCGTTCGTCGACCCCGGGCTCCCCGAGCACCGGTCACGCCGCGCCGACCGTGACCCGCGCGCCTCCAGGCGCGCCGAGCTGCAGACGGTGGTCCTGTTCGCGATCTCCGTCGTCGGCACCATCGCGATGCTGGTCCTGTTCTTCGCGATGCCCGACGACACCTCCATCGGTGGCCTGCGCGGCCAGAACCTCGCGCTCGGGCTGACCCTCGGCTTCGCGCTGCTCGGCATCGGTCTCGGCGCGGTGCACTGGGCCAAGACGATCATGTCCGACCACGAGGTCGTCGAGGACCGTCACGCGGTCGAGTCCTCCCCCGAGGCCCGCGAGGCGGCGGTCGCCGCGCTCCAGGCAGGCGTCGAGGACTCCGGGATCGCTCGCCGGGGCGTCCTCAAGGGTGCGGTGGTCTCCGCGCTCGCGCTGTTCCCCCTCGCGCTCGCCGTGCCGCTCGTCGCCGAGGTCGGTGGCGACTGGAACACGAACCTCTTCCGCAAGACGCTGTGGAAGAAGGGCACCCGCCTGACGCGCGACCCGGACGGCACCCCCGTGCGCGCCGCGGACGTGACGATCGGCTCGGCGTACCACATCATCCCGGAGGTCTCCGAGGAGGAGCGCCAGAGCCCGGAGTGGATCACCGAGAAGGCCAAGGCCGTCGTGCTGCTCGTCCGCCTCGACCCCAAGGACCTCAACGAGGTCGAGGGTCACGAGGGCTGGACGTATGACGGCATCATCGCGTTCTCCAAGATCTGCACCCACGTCGGTTGCCCCGTGGCCCTCTACGAGCAGCAGACGCACCACCTGCTGTGCCCGTGCCACCAGTCCACCTTCGACGTCGCGAACGGCGCCAAGGTCGTGTTCGGCCCCGCCAAGCGCCCGCTGCCGCAGCTGCCCATCACGGTCGACGCCGACGGCTACCTCGTCGCGCAGGACGGCTTCGACCAGCCGATCGGCCCGAGCTACTGGGAGAGACTCAAGTGACCACCACCGCTGAGACGGACGCGCCCACGACCAAGGCGGGGCGCGCGGCCGACTATCTCGACCAGCGCACCGGCATCGGGGTCGTCGTCAAGGAGTTCGCCCGCAAGGTCTTCCCCGACCACTGGTCGTTCCTCCTGGGCGAGATCGCCCTCTACTCCTTCGTCGTCCTGATCCTGACCGGGATCTTCCTGACGATGTTCTTCGTGCCGAGCATGGCACTGACGACGTACCACGGTCCCGTCCAGGTCATGGACGGCCAGGTCATGTCCGACGCCTTCGCGTCGACCCTGCGCCTCTCCTTCGAGGTGCGCGGCGGCCTGCTCATGCGGCAGATCCACCACTGGGCGGCCCTGGTCTTCATGGCCTCGATCGTCACGCACATGATGCGCGTCTTCTTCACCGGCGCCTTCCGCAAGCCGCGCGAGCTGAACTGGCTCGTGGGCTTCACGCTCATGGTGCTCGGTCTGCTCGCCGGGTTCTCCGGCTACTCCCTGCCCGACGACGTGCTCTCCGGCAACGGCCTGCGCATCGCGGACGGCGTGGTGAAGTCGATCCCGATCATCGGCTCGTACCTCTCCTACTTCATCTTCGGCGGGGAGTTCCCGGGCGAGCACATCATCCCGCGCCTGTTCACGGTGCACGTGCTCCTCATCCCCGGTCTCATCCTGGCGCTCGTGGCGCTCCACCTGATCTTCGTGGTGGTCCACAAGCACACCCAGTACCCGGGTGGCGGCCGCACGGACAAGAACGTGGTCGGCTTCCCGCTGTTCCCCGTCTACACCGCGAAGGCCGGCGGCTTCTTCTTCATCGTCTTCGGGGTGCTCGCTCTCATGGGCGGCACGATGGCGATCAACAACGTCTGGAACTACGGGCCGTACGATCCCTCACCTGTGTCGGCCGGCGCGCAGCCGGACTGGTACATGCTCTTCCTCGAAGGATCGCTGCGCCTCATGCCGGGGCAGACCGAGATCGTCACGTGGGGGCACTTCACGCTGTCACTCAACGTCCTCGTGCCTGCGGCGATCGTCCCGGGGCTGTTCTTCATGTTCCTCGCGTTCTACCCGTTCATCGAGGCCGCGGTGACCAAGGACAAGCGCCCCCACAACGTGCTCGACCGGCCGCGCAACGTGCCCGTCCGCACCGCGCTGGGTGTCGCCTTCCTGGCCGACTTCATCCTGCTCGCGCTGGCCGGCTCGAACGACCTCATCGCGACGCACTTCAACATGTCGATCAACACGATCACGTGGATCTTCCGGGTGCTGTTCTTCCTGCTTCCCGTCATGACCTTCTGGATCACGAAGCGCATCTGCCTGGGCCTGCAGCGCAAGGACCGCGAGCTCGTCCTGCACGGGCACGAGCACGGCCGCATCGTCCGGTTCGCGAACGGCGAGTACGTCGAGGTCCACAAGCCGCTGGACGCGCAGGAGCAGTGGCTCCGGGTGAGCTACGACGCACACGCTCCGCTCGAGCTCGATGCGCCGAAGTTCGACTCGCGCGGCAACAAGAACAGTGCGTACACGTCGGCGAAGCGCTGGTCGAGGCTCTCGCGGTTCTTCTACGAGGACCGCATCGAACCCGTCACGCCGGCCGAGCTGGCCGCCGCGCACGACGCGCACCACGGCGAGGAGGAGCACGTCGAGGCGATCGAGGAGCGTGACCAGCCGGAGCGCCACCTGCGCTCCTGACGGGTCCGTCTCCCGTCCACACTCTGACACCTGCACGCTCTCGGCTGGATAACCAGGCCGCTCGCGGGCAGAGTGGAAGAAGCGGGCCCGTGGTGCGTCACGCACCACGGGCCCGAACTTTTTTCCTGCACGACCACCCACCCCGCTCCTGCGCGGGTGGAGAGTTCTACGAGGAGGATGAGCATGGCTGTCTACACGCTTCCCGACCTGGACTACGACTACGGTGCCCTCGCGCCGCACGTGTCCGCGCGCATCATGGAGCTCCACCACTCCAAGCACCACGCCGCCTACGTCGCGGGTGCGAACACCGCTCTCGAGCAGCTCGCCGAGGCGCGCGAGAAGGGCGACTTCGCCGCCGTCAACCAGATCGAGAAGAACCTCGCCTTCAACCTGGGCGGCCACGTCAACCACTCGGCGTTCTGGACCAACCTCTCCCCCAACGGCGGTGGCGAGCCCACGGGCGAGCTGGCCGAGGCCATCGGCGCCGACTTCGGCTCCTTCGAGGCTTTCCAGAAGCACTTCGCCGCGGTCGCTGCGGGCGTCCAGGGCTCCGGCTGGGCGATCCTCGCCTGGGACTCGATCGGCCAGAAGCTCGTGATCGTGCAGCTCTACGACCAGCAGGGCAACATCGCCCTCGGGCTGACCCCGATCGTCCTCCTGGACGTCTGGGAGCACGCGTACTACCTCGACTACCAGAACGTCCGCGCCGACTACGTCAAGGCGTGGTGGAACATCGTCAGCTGGGACGACGCTGCCGCTCGCCTGGCCCGCGCGAAGTCGCAGACGGCCGGGCTGATCGTCCCCGCCTGACCTGTCGACGGGGGCCACCGGACTCGACCGGTCCCCGGACACCCGCCGAGGGCCGACTCTCTTCGAGGAGAGCCGGCCCTCGGCGCTTCCCGTCACCTGCCTGCGCACCCCGAGCGAGCCGCCGACCCGCACGGCCCGCCCCAGCGGCCGCCGACCTCCCCACAGGTGCCCCCTCGTCCCCGGGAACGACGACGGCGGTGGCTCCCCCCCTGCGGAGAGACCCACCGCCGAGGCGATGTGGAGTGAGTCAGACGGACCTTACCGCCTGCGCCGATCAGTGAGCGTGCTGGCCTCGCGAGAACTCGAAGACCCAGCCCACCAGGCCGATGATGCCGAAGACGGCTCCCACGCCTGTCAGCCACCAGCCCACCGCCATGCCGAGGAAGGCGATGGCAGCGGCACCCGCGATCACGAGCGGCCACCAGCTCCACGGGGCGAAGCTGCCCTGGTCACCCTCGCCCTGGGCGATCTCTCCGTAGGGGTCGTCCTCCGGGCGAGGATCGATACGGCGCGCCGTGGCCCAGAGGTACCCGGCGATCATGTAGCCGAGCAGGGTGACCATGATCAGGGCGGCGGTGCCCACAGGCTCGAGCCCGTGCTCACCGGACGTGTACGTCCACACGCCGTAGGCGATGGCCGCAAGCCCGAAGAACGTCCCGATGATCACGAAGATCCGGATCTCCGGCTTCACTTGTCGTCACCCTTCTCGTCGTTGCCCATGGAAGTGCGCGAAGGTCCACCATGACGCCTCAGCTGCTCTCGGGCAGCGCTCTGCTCCCCCCGGCGATCGGCCTCCCCGTACACGTGCGCGAGCTTGCTCTCGGGCACGTCAGCGCTGTCCAGGGCGGCCAGCTCGGGATAGTGCAGGTCGAGCGCAGGACGCTCCGAGCGGATGCGGGGCAGCGACGTGAAGTTGTGGCGCGGCGGCGGGCAGGAGGTCGCCCACTCGAGCGAGGCGCCGAAGCCCCAGGGGTCGTCGACCGTGACCTTGGGAGCGCGCTTCCAGGTCCGGTAGACGTTCCAGAGGAAGGGCAGCACCGAGATGCCGAGGATGAGCGAGCCGATGGTCGAGACACGGTTGAGGGCCGTGAAGCCGTCGCTGGCCATGTAGTCCGCGTAACGGCGGGGCATGCCCATCACCCCGAGCCAGTGCTGGATCAGGAATGTCATGTGGAAGCCGACGAAGGTCAGCCAGAAGTGGAGCTTGCCGAGCCGCTCGTTCAGACGGCGACCCGTGAACTTCGGCCACCAGAAGTAGAAGCCCGCGAACATCGCGAACACCACGGTGCCGAAGACGACGTAGTGGAAGTGCGCCACGACGAAGTAGGAGTCCGAGACGAGGAAGTCCAGCGGCGGCGAGGCCAGGATGATCCCGGTCAGGCCACCGAACAGGAAGGTCACGAGGAAGCCGATCGACCACACCATGGGCGTGTCGAAGCTCAGCTTGCCTCGCCACATGGTCCCGATCCAGTTGAAGAACTTCACGCCCGTCGGTACTGCGATGAGCATCGTCATGAGCGAGAAGAACGGCAGCAGGACCGCGCCCGTCACGTACATGTGGTGCGCCCACACCGTGACCGACAGCGCGGCGATGGCGATCGTCGCGTAGACCAGGCCCTTGTAGCCGAAGACCGGCTTGCGGCTGAAGACCGGGAAGACCTCGGAGACGATGCCGAAGAACGGCAGCGCGATGATGTAGACCTCGGGGTGACCGAAGAACCAGAACAGGTGCTGCCAGAGCACCGCTCCTCCGTTCTCCGGGTTGAAGACCTGGGCGCCCAGGCGGCGGTCCGCACCGAGCGCGAACAGCGCAGCGGCCAGCGGCGGGAAGGCCATGAGCACGAGCATGCTCGTGATGAGCGTGTTCCAGGTGAAGATCGGCATCCGGAACATGGTCATGCCCGGCGCGCGCATGGTCAGGATCGTGGTGATGAAGTTGACACCACCGAGGATCGTGCCGAAACCGGCCAGGGCGAGGCCGAAGACCCACAGGTCCCCGCCCAGCCCCGGGCTGAACGTCGTGCTCGACAGCGGCGCGTAGGCGAACCAGCCGAAGGAGGCGGCGCCCTGCGGCGTGAGGAAGCCACCGACCGCGATGAGACCGCCGAAGAGGTACAGCCAGTAGGCGAACATGTTCAGCCGCGGGAACGCGACGTCCGGCGCACCGATCTGCAGCGGCATGATCACGTTGGCGAAGCCGGCGAACAGCGGTGTCGCGAAGAGCAGCAGCATGATCGTGCCGTGCATCGTGAAGAGCTGGTTGTACTGCTCGGCGCTCTGGACGATCTGGAGGCCGGGGCTGAACAGCTCCGCCCGGATCAGCAGCGCCATCACGCCGCCGATGCAGAAGAAGACGAACGACGTGATCAGGTACATGTACCCGATGGTCTTGTGGTCGGTGGAGGTGATCCACTTGATCACCGTCCGGCCGCGGGTCTGGCGCTTGGCACCGAGGCCCGGCACGAGCGTGGCGTCGTAGGTGCTCATCAGTTCTCACCCTCCGAGGATGCTGCGGTCGCCGTGCCGCCGTCCTGGCTCCGGTTCAGGTCCACGCCGAGCTGACCGACGTTGCCCTCGTCGCGCAGCGACTGGATGTACGTGTCGTACTCCTCGGGGGAGACGATCTTGACGTTGAAGAGCATCCCGGAGTGGTGCTCGCCGCAGAGCTCGGCGCACTTGCCGGCGTAGACGCCCTCGCGCAACGGGGTCACCTCCCACTGGTTGGGGTGGCCCGGGATGATGTCCATCTTGTCGAGGAACGCCGGCACCCAGAAGGAGTGGATGACGTCGCGGGACTGGAGGTCGAAGAGGACCTTCTTGCCGGCCGGCAGCACCAGCGTCGGCAGTGCCTCGTCCGTCCCGGGCTCGGCCTTGCCCGTGCTCGGGTCGACCAGGCTCTGGTGGAGCGCTCCGACGTCGTTGACCTGCACCCCGGACTCGTACACGTCCTCGTCGACATAGTTGAAGTCCCAGCTCCACTGCTTGGCCAGGACCTGGATCGTGACGTCGGGTGTGCCCGACACCTCGCGCAGGACCGCCTGGTCGCGCGCGGTGAAGAAGAACAGCGCGCCGATGAGGATCAGCGGCACCGCCGTGTACATGATCTCGAGCGGCATGTGGTACCGGGTCTGCACGGGCAGCACGTTGTCGCCCTTGCGCCTGCGGTAGACCACCATGCACCAGATGATCAGACCCCACACGACGACCCCGATGATGAGGGCGGCGGTCCACGAACCCACCCACAGGTGCGTCGTGCGGTCGGTCTGGTCGGTCACAGGACCGCCGTCTTCGTACCCGGGCAGGAAGCCGCGCTTCTCCTGCGCCGTGCAGCCCGAGAGCGCGAGCAGTCCGCCGGCGGTGACCGCCACGGCGAGCAGCCGGTTGCGCCACCTGCTGTGAGTGGTTTGCGAGTGCAAGGGAGGCCTTTCACGTCACGTCCCGGCGACCGGGCCGGTACCTGGATGTTCCGCCGGCCGCTCGGGACCATCGTCCTCGACAGTCAGAGCCTATCGCGATCCGCACCCTCGATCGGGCCACGATCGGGCGCGACACGGGCGGATCCGCGTCTCCGCGGGGGCTCGTGCACGCCTTTGCCACACTTGTCGGAGGAATGTCACGAACCGGCCGCTCCCGGTGCCCCTGGGCGCCGGCGGACACGGTTCGACCGATACCGTTCAGAGGTGACCTCCCGCGTGTATCTCGACGCCGCCGGCGCCGCCCGGCCGGACCCGGTCGCGGCGACCGCCTTCTCCCGCGCGCTCGCGAGCTCCTGGGGGAACCCGCACCGCCCCCACTCCGAGGGACGTCGCTCTCGTGCTGCGCTCGACACCGCGCGGGAGCTCTTCTCCTCCGTCCTCGGCGTGCGCCCGTCGGACGTGGTCTTCACCTCGTCGCACGTCCAGGCGCTCCACGTCGCGGTGCGTGCGATGGCTGCGGCGCGCGAGGCCGTCGGGCGACGCATCGTCGCGCCGCGCACCGAGCGGACGAGCGCGCTGCACGCCGCGGCCTACAGCGGCGAGGTCGTGCCGGTCGATGTCGACCAGGAGGGCCGGGTCGACGTCCCCGCCATGACCCGCGCCCTGCACGGCGGCGGCGTCGCTCTCGCTCTCCAGCACGCGGCGAACGGAGAGGTCGGGACCCTCCAGCCGCTCACCGTCGTCCACGAGGTCGCTCGCGAGGCCGGAGTGCCGCTGCTGGTCGACGCGGGGTCCGCCGCCGGAGCGGTGCCGCTGCCCGCGGCGTGGGACGCCGTCGTGCTGGACAGCGGCGAGTGGGGCGCACCCGTGCGACTCGGCGTCCTGGTCGCACGCACCCGCGTGCGGCTGCGGCCCCGCTGGCCGGAGGACGCGGAGGCCTGGTTCCCCGGCGGGGTTGACCCGGCGGCCGCTTTCGCGGCCGCGGTCGCCTACGAGCAGGCGCTCGAGCGGCAGGAGACCTCCCGCAGCGCACGCGCCTCGCTCACGGAACGCATCCGGTCGCAGGCCGGCACGCACCCCGGAGTACGTGCGGTGGGCGATCCCGAGCGGCGTCTCCCCCACGTCGTCACGCTGGCGGTCGACGGGGTGGACGGGGAGGCTCTCGCCGCCGAGCTCGACCGGCGCGGGATCGCGGTGGGGACCGGGTCTGCCTGCTCATCGAGCACCATCGAGCCGAGCCACGTGCTCACCGCCATGGGTGTGCCCTTCGACGGGAGCATCCGGATCAGCCTGGACGCGCAGGCCACGGCGCAGGACGTCGAGGTGCTCCTGCGCGAGCTCGGCCCCGCCCTCGAGTCGGTGCGTGGCGGTCGCCCCGGCCCTGGCGGTGAGGCACGACCGACCTGAGCGGCTGTCTCGCGCACGCCGGGGACACGCACACCAGGGACGAGCGAGGGCACGACGGTGAGACCGTCGTGCCCTCGGAAGAGTCGGTGGAGCGGGATCAGGCGAACGAGCCTCCGCACGCGCAGCTCTCGCCGGCGTTCGGGTTGTCGATCGTGAAGCCCTGCTTCTCGATGGTGTCGGCGAAGTCGATCGTCGCGCCCTCGAGGTAGGGCACGCTCATCTTGTCGACGACCACCTCGACGCCGTCGTAGTCGCGCAGCGCGTCCCCGTCGAGGACGCGCTCGTCGAAGTAGAGCTGGTAGATGAGGCCCGAGCAGCCACCGGGCTGGACGGCGACACGCAGTCGCAGGTCGTCCCGGCCCTCCTGCTCGAGCAGGCTACGCACCTTGCCCGCGGCGAAGTCGGTGAGGATGACGCCGTGCGTCGCGATGTCGGTGGTCTCGCTCATGTTGTCTCCACGTGGTGTGACTGTCGTCGGTCGCGGCCTGCGCGACTGCCGCTCGGGCTGGTCCCTCGCAGGTGGAACGCCTCGCTCCTCCAGCGTATTCCACCCCTGCGTCGCGGTCACGGGGTCCAGGTGTGGCGTCGAGCACGGGACGAGAACGGTGGGCACGCCCGGAGCAACGTCTCAGGGGCCGCTCTCCCCTGCGGGAGAGCGGCCCCTGAGACGACGAGCACGGGTGGGCGATACTGGGTTCGAACCAGTGACCTCTTCGGTGTGAACGAAGCGCGCTACCACTGCGCCAATCGCCCTCGCAGGACCCCGTCGGGAATCTCGCTCGAACATCGTAGCCGGTCCGGGACCGGGAACGCTAACCGGCACGATCCGGGGTGCAGTCACGCGCCCACCCGAGCCGCGGACCGGGACCGTGGCTCAGGGGTCGACCTGCTCCGAGCGCCGCCGGGCGAACACCTCCCGCGCGCGCAGACCCACCTCGCCCCTGGGCACCGGCACTCCGTCGAGCACCCCGACGGGGACGATGTTGCGCACGCTCCCGGTGATGAAGACGGCCGCCCGTCCGGCGAGAACCTCGTCGAGCACGGTGAACGGGAGCTCGTCCGGCCCGGCCTCGCGCACCCGGATCCCCGCGTCCTGACCCCACTCGAGCACGAGGTCGCGCGTGACGCCGGCGAGGCACCCGGAGTCGAGGGCCGGGGTGACCAGCTCGCCGTCACGCTCGACGAAGACGTTGGCGGCGGTCGCCTCGCAGAGCGCCCCGACGGTGTTGGCGAACAGCCCCTCGCTGGCCCCCCGCTCCCGTGCCCAGGCGAGGGCGTGCGCGTTCTCGGCGTACGACGTCGACTTCAGGCCTGTCAGGGCCGAGCGCTCGTTGCGCACCCACGGCAGCCGGACGACGTGCGCGGGCTCGTCGCTCGACGTGCTCACCGGCCCGGCCGTCACCACGAGGGTCCGGGGGCCGGTGCCGCGAGCGGAGCCGAGCGGGCCTGCACCGCTCGTCAGGGTGATGCGGACCCGCCCCGCGCGGGGAGCCGCCGCGAGCGTCTGCGCGACGGCGTCGCGCACGAGGTCCTCGTCCGGTGGCTCCAGGCCCAGGCCGGCGGCGGACCGCTCGAGACGGCGCAGGTGCCGCGTGAGCGCGAAGGCCTGCCCGTCGACGACCCCGCAGGTCTCGAAGACGCCGTCCCCCACGAGGAAGCCGTGGTCGAGCACGCTCACGCGTGCCTCCTCCGGACGGCGCAGGGCGCCGTCGAGCCACACGGCGCTGTCGGCCGTGGCGGGTCCCGCTGGTGAGGTCATGCTCCCAGTCTGCCGTCCGGGCGATGGGAACGGGCCGCAGCGCGCGATGCGAGGCCCACGAGCCGCCGCGCCTTGAGCTCGGTCTCCTCCCACTCCGCGGCAGGGTCGCTCTCCCAGGTGATGCCGGCACCGGTGCCGAAGCGCAGCACCGGCACACCGGCGCCGTCCTTCTCGCTCCAGAAGGTACGGATGCCGACCGCCAGCTCGGCCGTGCCGGCGTCGGCGTCGATCCAGCCCACCGCCCCGCAGTACGGACCGCGAGGTGCACGCTCCAGGCGCGAGATGAGGGAGAGCGCCGACTCCTTGGGCGCTCCGGAGACGGACCCCGGGGGGAACGTCGCAGCGAGCATCCGCTGCCAGCGCCGCGGGCCGGCCACGAGGTCGGGCAGGAGCGCGCCCCGGACGGTCGATACGAGGTGGACGAGGCCGGGGTGCTCCTCCACCTCGAGCAGGTGCGGCACCTCGATCGACCCGGGGACGCACACCTGCTGCAGGTCGTTGCGCACCAGGTCCGTGATCATGATGTTCTCCGCGCGGTCCTTCTCCAGCAGGCCTGCGGCGGTCAGAGCCGTGCCCTTGATCGGGGCGGACGTGATCGTGCCGCCCTCGACCCGCAGGTAGAGCTCGGGCGAGGCGCTGACGACCCAGACCGCGTCGTCCGGCTCGGGCGCCACGACAGCCACGCGGGCCGCGTAGGGGGCGGGATTGCCGGCGGCGAGCAGCGCGGCGAGAGCCTCGGCGTCCTGCGGGTCGAGCCTCCCGGCCCCGGTCGGCAGCGGAGCGGTGAGGATGCGGCAGACGTTGGCCTGGTAGACGTCGCCGTCGAGGATGCGCGCGCGCACCTCCTCGACGGCTGCGCAGTACTCCTCGCGCGACATCGACGACGACCAGTCCCCCGCCCAGGGCCCGCGCCACGTGCGGCGGTCGCCGGGCTCGGACCGGGCGCGCGCGTCCTCGAGCACGCTGTGCTCGAAACGCCAGGCGCGCGCCCGGCCCTCGAAGTCGGCGACGACGAACCAGAGACCGGCGTCCAGCCGCTCGGGCTCGGTCACCGGGTCCACGCGCTCCGCCGCTCCCCAGGCGACGCGGCCTCCGCTCGCGGCGCTCCCCCATGCCCCGCCCGCGGAGGGCCGCCCGGGACGCGCAGAGGTGCTGCTCATAGCCCTCACCGTAGCGGCCGAGCGCTTCTCGCGGCGCTGCCCGACCACGAGTTTTTGGCAGGATCCCGGGGCACGAGAGCCTCCCGGCACCGCCGGTTGGACGTTCGGCCATCTGGTCGGATAGAGTCTGTGACGCGCCGAACGGACCGGGAACGGGACGTCAGCGGCATGCGGATGTGGCTCAGTTGGTAGAGCATCACCTTGCCAAGGTGAGGGTCGCGGGTTCGAGTCCCGTCATCCGCTCGGAGGCACACTTCTCAGTCGGCCTCGCCGATGGACGAAGGTCTCATGGTGGAGTGGCCGAGAGGCGAGGCAGCGGCCTGCAAAGCCGTATACACGGGTTCGAATCCCGTCTCCACCTCGCAGCACGTGCAGCACCACGGGCGATTGGCGCAGCGGTAGCGCGCTTCCCTGACACGGAAGAGGTCACTGGTTCGATCCCAGTATCGCCCACCACCCGAAGGCCGTCGCGGACAGATCCGCGGTGGCCTTCGTCGTCTGCCCGAGGTCCGGTGTCCAGCAGGGCAACATCAGGTTGCTCGTCGCCGTCAGCGATGAACTCCGATGGAACTCTGCTGGTCCGAGCGCCGCAGACGTACCGGTACCGCGCCGCGCCGGCACGCGTGCTCGCCGCCGACACCCCCGCCACGGCCCTCGAGGGGGTCTTCTGGGACGGCAACCTCACCTCGGTCGTCGTCACCGAACCGGGCACGGGCCGGTTCGGGATGATCTCGAGCAGGCACTTCTACGCTGCCATGTCCGGGCGCCTGGGCCATGGCCGCGCCGTGCTCCTGCGGCGCAGCGCCGGGGACCTCACCGACTGGCGGCCCCTGGTGGTGCCGCACGACGCCGCCGTGAGCGAGGTCGCGACCTCTGCGATGGCACGCAGGCGCGAGCAGCGCCACGACGACATCCTCGTCACGGGAGAGACCTGGTCCGTCACATCGACGGCCGACGTCACGCTCGCGCTCGTGAGCCGCCTGACACAGTCCTCGGCGCACGACGCGCTGACCGGGCTGCCGACGCACGCCGGGGTGCTGCACGACCTCGATCGGCGCTGCGAGATGAGCTCGACGAGGCGCGGCCGCGCCTGCTGACGGGCGAGGCGCTCTCCACGGCCCGGGCCGCGCGCCCGCACGACCTGCTGCACACCGCCGAGCAGCGCCTGCGAGAGGCGAGGGCGCGCTCCGAGCGGGAAGGCGCTGCGGTCGGCGCCCACGGCTGATCCCCGGCCTCGCTCACCCGGTCCGACGGGGTCGCAGGATCGGTCAGGCGGCGGCCAGCAGCCGCAGCCAGATCTCGCTGAGGGTCGGGAACGGCGGCACCGCGTGCCGGAGCCGCGCCAGGTCGATCCCTGCCGACACCACCACGCCGGCGGAGAAGGCGAGCTCGCTCACGTCAGCGCCGACGAACGTCGCGCCGAGCACGCGCTTGTCGGCGTTGGAGACGACCATCCGGGCGCGTCCCCGGTACCCGTCGCGGTGCAGCCCGGCGCCTGCCACATCGCCGAAGTCGGCGTCGACGGCCCGGGCGTCGATGCCGCGCTCGACGGCCTGCCTGATCGTCAGACCAGCGCTCGCGACCTCCGGCGCGCTGAAGACCACCTGCGTGATCGCGTGCTCGTCCGCGGTGGCGTGGTGGTCGTCCCACTCCCCCGGCTCCGGCTCCTGCCCGGCCGCCCGCGCGAGGATCACGTCGCCCGCGATCAACGCCTGGTACTTGCCCTGGTGAGTGAGCATGGCCCGCCCGTTGGCGTCGCCGGTCGCGTAGAGCCAGTCGGTCCCCTCGACCAGGAGCGTGTCGTCGACGACGAGGCCACCGTGGGCCCCCCGGGCCTCGACGCCGACGCTCTCCAGACCGAGGTCCGCGACCGCGGCACGACGACCGGTGGCCAGGACGACCCGCTCGGCCTCGACGACGCCCGCCTCCGTGGTGACCCGCACGGTGCTGCCTGCCTCCTCGATCCGTCGTACGCGAGCGTCGACGAAGGTGACGCCTCGCTCCTCCAGCGCGGCACGCACCTGCTCACCGGCGAACGGCTCGAACGCCCGCAGCAACGGACCCCGCACGATCACCGTGACCGCCGACCCCAGACCGCTGAAGGCCGTGGCGAGCTCGGCAGCCACCACGCCGCCGCCCACGATCGCCAGCGACCGCGGCACGGACTCGGTCGCCAGCGCGTCCGCCGAGGTCCACGCGCTCGGGGAGCGGGTCCCGGGCAGGTCAGGACGCTGCGGCACACTGCCCGTGGCGACGACCACGGCACGACGAGCGAGGAGCGTCCTGCTCCCGGCACCGTCCGGGAGCTCGACCACCACTCGTCTCGGCCCGTCCAGCCGACCTGTCCCGCGCACCAGCTCGATCCCTGCACCACGCAACCACTCGACCTGCCCCTCGTCCCGGTAGTGGGCGACGAAGTCGTCGCGACGCTCGAGGACCTCACCCACCTCGACGTGACCGCCGTCCCCCATGCCGGACCCGGCGACGTGCGCCGCCGCGTCGCGAGCGGCGACCGGCCGGAGCACCGCCTTCGACGGGGAGCAGGCATGGTACGAGCACGAGCCGCCCACGAGGTCCTTCTCCACCACGACGGCCGTGAGCCCGCCCTTGACCACCCGGTCCGCGACGTTCTCGCCGACCGGCCCCGCTCCCAGCACGACGACGTCCCACTCCTGCGTCTCGTCGTGCTCCTCGTCGTCGCGCTCCACGGTCATGCCGCACCTCCGCTCGTCGGGCTCACTCGTCAGGCTAGGGGGGCCTCCCTGAGGCCGCGACCGCTCGTGGCCGGCGCGCAGCGGCTAGCGTGGACGCATGTCCATCGAGTTCCGTGACGTGTCGAAGGTGTACCCCGACGGCACCGTCGCCGTGCGCGACCTGAGCCTGCGGCTGCCCTCGCGCCAGCTCACCGTCCTCCTCGGGTCCTCCGGCTGCGGCAAGACGACGCTGCTGCGGATGGTCAACCGGATGGTCGAGCCCTCGAGCGGCACGGTCCTCATCGACGACGAGGACATCCAGCAGCGCGATCCCGTCGCGCTGCGTCGCGGCATCGGCTACGTCCTCCAGGACGGCGGTCTCATGCCGCACCGCACCGTGGTCGACAACGTCGCCATCGTGCTCGTGCTCCGCGGGCAGGGGCGCAGGGCGGCACGGGAGGCCGCTCTTCCCCTGCTGGACACCGTGGGGCTCGACCGGGGGCTCGCCACGCGCTACCCGGCACAGCTCTCCGGAGGCCAGCGGCAGCGGGTGGGCGTCGCACGGGCTCTCGCCGCGGACCCGAACATCCTGCTGATGGACGAGCCCTTCGGTGCGGTCGATCCGCTGGTGCGGCGCGAGCTGCAGGACGAGCTGCTGCACCTGCACGAGACCCTGGAGAAGACGATCCTCTTCATCACCCACGACGTCGACGAGGCCTTCCGCCTCGGGGAGCACGTGGTGCTCCTGGCCGAGCACGCGCAGATCGTGCAGCAGGGTCCGCCCCGGGAGCTCGTCGAGAGCCCTGCCGGCTCCTTCGTCGAGCGGTTCGTGGAGGCGGGGCGCGGCACGCGGACGCTGCGCGCGGCGAGGACCCGGTGAGGCCGGTGGCCGCCCGGTGATCGGCTGGTTCGCCCACAACGGTGACCGCCTCGCGGACCTCCTCGGGGAGCACCTGTGGCTCACGGTGTGGCCGCTCGTCGCCACCCTGGTCGTGAGCGTGCCGGTCGGGGCTGCCGCGGCCAGGGTGCGGTGGCTCCGAGGACTGCTGCTGCCGCTCTCGGGCGTCCTCTACACGATCCCCTCCCTCGCGCTCTTCCTGGTCCTGCCGAGCCTGCTGGGCACCCGTGTGCTGGACCCGATCAACGTGATCGTCGCGCTGAGCCTGTACGGCTGCGCGCTCATGGTCCGGACAGCGGTCGACGCGTTCACCCAGGTACCCGCATCCGTGCGGGAGGCCGCGACTGCGCTCGGCTACGGCCGGCTGCGCCGGTTCGCGAGCGTGGACCTGCCGCTGGCCGCGCCCGTGCTCGTCGCCGGGATGCGGGTGGTCACGGTGAGCACGGTGAGCCTGGTGAGCGTGGGAGCCCTGATCGGGGTGGGGGGCCTGGGCGTGCTGTTCACGAGCGGCTACCAGCGCTCGTACCCGGCCGAGGTCGGGGCCGGCATCGTCACGATCCTCGCGCTCGCGCTCGTCCTCGACGGGCTGCTGATCCTGGGCGGCCGCCTCCTGACCCCCTGGCAGCGGGCGAGGGGCGCCGGGCACGGAGGCGGCGACGCGTGAACCTGATCCTCGAGGCGCTCTCGTCCCTCGCCACCCGTGCCACGTGGGCCGGCGACCACGGCCTGGCACGAGCGCTGCTCGACCACCTGGCGATCGTCGCCGTCACCGTCGCGGTCTCGGCCGTGATCGCCCTCCCGCTCGGCGTGCTGATCGGGCACACGGGCCGTGGGCGCACGGTCGGCGTCGTCGTGGCGAACGCGGCCCGGGCGCTGCCCACGCTCGGGCTCGTGACGCTGCTCGCCCTCGGTATCGGCATCGGCGTCGTCGCTCCGGTCCTGGCGCTCACCGTGCTCGCGGTACCACCGCTGCTCGCCGGGGTCTACTCGGGGATCGACTCCGTGGACCGCGACACCGTGCAGGCCGCTCGTGCGGTGGGCCTCACCGAGCGCCAGCTGATCACGCAGGTCGAGCTGCCGCTCGCGCTGCCTGTGATGCTGGGCGGTGCGCGGTCGGCGGTGCTGCAGGTCGTCGCGACGGCGACCGTCGCGGCCTACGTGTGGCCGCACGGTCTCGGCGCTCCGATCCTCTCGGGGCTCGCGCTCTCCGACTACCGGCGGGTCCTCGCGGCGTCGATCGTCGTCATCGTGCTCGCGGTCCTCCTCGACCTGCTGCTCGCCGGGGCCCAGCGGGCGCTCACGCCGCGTGGGCTCCGGCCCTCGCGGCGGCGGCGTCGCAGGTCTGGCCGGGTCGCCCCGGTTGCGCGGACGGCGCCGGATCGCGTTTGGTAGGGGGACGCGCACCGTGCGCGGGACGGAGACGATGACCATGCGCGCACGCCCCCTCGCCCTCGCTGCTCTCGCAGCCCTCGCCCTCGCGAGCGTCGCCGGCTGCTCCAGCAGCGACCCCCTCAAGGCCACCGCGGGCGGCACCTCCGGCGGCGACGTGACGGTCACCGTGGGCTCGGCGAACTTCGCCGAGAGCGAGCTGGTCATGGACCTCTACGGGCTCGCTCTGGAGGACGCCGGCCTCAGGGTCGGCTACAAGCCGAACATCGGGGCGCGCGAGACCTACGTGGCCGCGGTCGAGGACGGGTCGATCGACATCGTCCCGGACTACACCGGCAACCTGCTCGGATACCTCGACCCCGACAGCACTGCGACGTCCCGCGAGGACGTGCTCGCGGCCCTGCCGGCCGCCCTGCCCGACACTCTGAGCATCCTGCAGCCGGCGGAGGCCGAGGACAAGGACTCCCTCAACGTCACCAAGGAGTTCGCGACTGCCCACGGGCTGAAGACCATCGCCGACCTCGCCGGGGCGGGCCATGTCCGGCTCGGCGCCAACGCGGAGTTCGAGGAGCGCCCGTACGGCATCCCGGGCCTGGAGAAGGTGTACGGGATCAAGGACGTCGACTTCGTGGCCATCAACGACGGCGGCGGCCCGAACACGGTCAAGGCGCTCACCTCGGGCAAGGTCGACGTCGCAGACATCTACACGACGACACCGGCGATCGCCGAGAACGGGCTCGTGACGCTCGAGGACCCGGAGAACCTCATCGCCGCGCAGAACGTGGTCCCGCTGGTCGCGACGCGGGTGAGGACCGACGCCGTCACCAAGGCGCTCGACGCGGTCTCGGCGCAGCTCACGACCGCCGACCTGCTGACGATGAACGGGCGCGTGAGCGGGGACGAGAAGGCCGACCCGAAGGACGTGGCGAAGGACTGGCTGGCCAGCAAGGGGCTCGTCGAGGGCTGAGCAGGTCTCCCGTCCAGCACGGGGCGACGCCGCGCGCTAGCTCCCGAGGATGCCCAGCTTGGTCGCGCGCTCGAGCGCCTCCCGGCGCGAGGAGACTCCGAGCTTGCGGTAGATGCTGCGCTGCTGCGACTTGATCGTGTTGGGCGAGACGAAGAGGGCCTCCGCGATCGCCCCGGGGTTGTCCGCCACGACCATGGCCCGCAGCACGATCGTCTCGCGGTCCGAGAGCTCCTCGACGGTGGCCTGCGTCGGCACGACGTCGGGGATGTCGACGTCCAGATAACGCACGACCGCCTCGTCGTTCGCTGCCCTTGCGACGGTGATCAGACGCTCCCGGTCCTCGCGGGGCACCCAGAGCAGGTGGTAACGCACCCCGTGGGACTCGTGCACAGCGGCCGCGCGCGCCACAAGGCTCAGTGCCGTGGAGCCCGCCCCGGTGCGGGCCGCCGCGGCGGCACCGAGCACGGCGAGCGCCGCGCGGGTCCGCAGCGTGTGGCCAGGCAGCCCGACGAGCCGGACGTGCTCCTCGAAGGCACGCTGCGCGAGCCCCGAGGTGAGCAGCCGCAACACCCGCGCCGGTGCGACGTGCGGGTCGTCCGGCGACCACCTGTCGAGGAGGTCCCGCGCCCGCCCCGGGTTGCCCACCGCCAGCCACGCGACCGCGAGCGCGTTGACCAGAGCGGCCGTGCCGACGTTGTCTCCCGTGCCGGGCGCCGGAGGGTTCGCCGCGAGCGCGCTCGAGACGCGGGCGACCTCCACCGCCAGGCTGCTCGTGCCGAGCCGGGCCTCCACCGTCGCGAGCATGATGAAGGGCCAGAACTCTGCCGTCTGGACGTATGCCTCGGTGTTCGAGAGCACCTGCAGGGCGTTCTCGAAGCGGAAGTCGTCGAGCTCGGCCAGGGCATCGCCCACGAGACCGAGGCCGTTCAGGTAGGTCCGCTCGTGACCGCGCGGCCATGCGTCGGGGTCCACGAGGCGGCGGACCGCGGCCGCTCCGGGCAGGTCTCCGACGAAGGCGCGGATACCGACGACGTACACCCAGGCGTAGTTGCGCGAGGCAGGGGACGCTGAGATGTCCGCGGCCCGTTCGATCACCCGGTAAGCCTGCTCGAACGCCCCGCCCTGCACGAGCGAGTAGCTGAGCTGCCGCAGCAGCGTGGCGACGACCTCGCGCGCCATGGCGTGCTGCGCGAAGGGAACCTCGTCGAGCGTCGAGATCGCGCGCTGCGCTTCGAGGGCCGACGCCCGGAACGAGCCGCTCAGCCGGAGGCTCACCGCGCGCATGGCGGCAAGGACGAACCGGTCGAGCTCCGGGCTGACGATGAGCGGGGAGCGCTTGGCGCCCGCGGCGATCGCGAACAGCTCCCCCGCCTCTCCGCGCAGCGCGACGTTGGGCAGCATCGCGAGACCGGTGGCGAAGGCGAGCAGCGGGTGCGCCGCCAGCTCGCGGCGCGGGACCCGGGACAGCGGCAGCAGGAGACGGTCCGTGATGTATGCGTCAGGGTCGCTGATCACCATCGCGAGGAACACCCGGGACGCGAGCTCGAGGTCTCCTCCCCTGATCGCGAGGTCGATCGCCTGCTCGTGGTCCTCGTTGCCGGACAACCACCCCGCGGCGATCACGGCGTCGCGGCTCGCGCGCTCGGGATCATCCGACATGAGCTCGGAGAGGAAGGCGTCCCGCATCGACTCGACGTACTGGAAGACCGGGTGCCCCGGCGCGTACGGGATCCAGCGCCCGAAACCGCTCCGCTCGAGCTCCGCGACGAGGTCCGCGGTCCTGGGATGACCCGTGAGCTGCTCGGCGAGCTCGATGTCGAAGTACGGCGGCACGCAGGTGTCGAGGACGAGGCGCAGCGTGCTCCCGGGATCCGTCCCGGCGAGATCCGGGGGCAGCTGCGAGATCAGGTCCTGCGCGACCAGCTCACGCCACTCGGCGGTGTTCTCGGCGGGGACGGACGCCCGCTGCTCGAGCGCGAGCAGGAGCGCACGCACCGCGAGCGCGAAGCCCTTCGTCTCCCGCGAGACGCTCACCGCGAGCAGCTGCTCCTTGCGGGCCAGCCGCTCGGGCAGCAGCGCACGGATCTCGTCCACCGTGAACGCCAGGTCATGGTCGTCCACCAGCTGGACCACGCCGCGCAGCTGATAGGCCGCACCTGTCAACGTCGTGGCCCCGCGGGTGGTCACGACGACGCGTACCTCGGGGAGCGCGGCGGCGAGCCGCAGCAGGTCGCCGTCGACCTGTGCGGTCAGCTCGCGCAGGTGCTCGTAGGCGTCGAGGACGAAGGTCACCGGGCCGGCGGTGGCGAGCAGCTCGAGCACCGCTTCCAACGGGTCACTCGCGGCGAGCATGTGCATGCTCAGGTTGCGCGCGCCGTCCTCGGAGAGCAACCCGGCCCGGCGGGCGCTCGTCGCGACGTTCTCCCAGAAGGCGAGGCGCGAGGGCGCCTCGGCCGTGATCGAGACCCACACCAGCGGGTGGTCGACGGGTCGGTCGAGGGCCCAGCTGCGCAGCAGGGTGGTCTTGCCCGCCCCGCTGGGCCCATGGACGACACAGAGACGTGGCTCGCGGACGTCGAGCAGATCGTAGAGCCTGGGCCGGTCGATCACGCCGGCGATGCCACCGTGCCCAGCGGTCGTCTGAGGCATGAAGGGACTCCGATTCTCGTGGTGGCACCACTATAGGTTCGCCGCTCTCCGGGGCTGGCACGCTGTGGGAGACTGGGAGGGTGAGCAAGCTGCTGGACGCACCCTTCCTCTCCCCCGAGGCCGTCCCCACGGCCGCTCCCGTCGTCACCACGGCCTTCGCCGAGCCGACGGCCAGCCCTGCCCTGCTCCTCCTGGGCCAGGCGGCTGACCTCGCCTCCGAGCGAGGCGTCGAGTGCACGGGCGCGCTGCCGCCGGCGAGCGAGCCCGGCCTCGTCGAACGGGCCCGGGCGGCACGTGCAGCGCTCGGCGAGCGCGCGTTCGTGCTGGGGCACCACTACCAGCGCGACGAGGTGGTCGCCTTCGCGGACGTCACGGGCGACTCCTTCAAGCTCGCGCGCGAGGCGGCAGCCCGCCCGGAGGCGGAGTACATCGTCTTCTGCGGCGTCCACTTCATGGCCGAGAGCGCAGACATCCTCACCTCGGACGCCCAGCAGGTGATCCTGCCCGACCTCGCAGCCGGCTGCTCGATGGCCGACATGGCTGCGATCGGTCAGGTCGAGGACGCCTGGGAGTCGCTCACCGAGGTCGGCGTCGCCGAGCACGTCGTGCCGGTGACCTACATGAACTCCACGGCGGCCATCAAGGCCTTCACCGGGCGCCACCACGGCACGGTGTGCACCTCCTCCAACGCGGAGGTCGCTCTGCGGTGGGCCTTCGACCAGGTCGGCGGTGTCGCCGGGACGGGAAAGGTGCTGTTCCTCCCGGACCAGCACCTGGGCCGCAACACCGCCGTCGAGAAGCTCGGCATGAGCCTCGACGACTGCGTCGTCTACGACCCCCGCAAGCCCCTCGGCGGCCTGACCGAGGAGCAGCTGCGCGACGCGCGCATGATCCTGTGGCGCGGTCACTGCTCGGTGCACGGACGGTTCTCGTACCAGAACATCGTCGACATGCGCGCGAAGGTGCCGGACGTGACCGTCCTGGTGCACCCCGAGTGCAAGCACGAGGTCGTCGCGGGCGCCGACCTGGTCGGCTCGACCGAGTACATCATCAAGGCGCTCGACGCCGCGGAGCCCGGCAGCTCGTGGGCGATCGGCACCGAGCTGAACCTCGTGCGCCGCCTCGCAGCCGCGCACCCGGACAAGAACGTGCACTACCTCGACTCGACGGTCTGCTTCTGCTCGACGATGAACCGCATCGACCTGCCTCACCTCGTGTGGACCATGGAGTCGTTGCTCGAGGGGCGAGCGCCGAACCGCATCGTCGTGGACGAGGACGACGCCCGCTGGGCGCGGGTCGCCCTCGACCAGATGCTCGCGCTGCCGGGGCTCTGAGCCTGGCCCTGCGTGCCCCCGGTGCCGCTCAGGGACGAGCCGCGAGGCCCCCGAGCAGCAGCGCCTCTGCCAGCACGACGCGTTCCAGCTCCCCGAGGTGGACCGACTCGTCGATGCCGTGCGCCCTGCTGTCGGGATCCTCGACGCCCGTGACGAGGATCGCCGCCTGGGGGTAGGTCTCCAGCAGGTCCGCGATGAAGGGGATGGAGCCGCCCACGCCGGTGTCCACCGGAGGCACGCCCCAGGCCTGCTCGAAGGCCCAGCGGGCCGTGCGCATGGCGGGCGAGTCCTGCGGCGCTGCGAAGGGCCGCCCCTGCTCACCGTCCCGGACGGTCACTCTCGCCCCGAACGGGGCGGCAGCCTCCAGGTGGGCACGCAACGCACGTGACGCCTCGGCCGCGTCCTGCCCCGGCGCGAGCCGCACCGACAGCTTGGCGGTCGCGCTCGGGGCCAGGGTGTTCGAGGCCTGAGCGACGCTCGTGGCGTCGATGCCGATCACCGCGATGGCCGGGCGGGTCCACAGGCGTGCCGCGATCGGGCCGGAGCCCGCCAGGGCGACACCGTCCAGCACGCCCGCGTCGGCCCGGAAGTCCGCGACCTCGTAGTCGACCAGCGGGTCGGGCGCGTGCACGAGGCCGGGCACCGCCACATCACCCACGTCGTCGTGAAGCGTCGCGAGCAGGCGCGCCAGCACGGTCACGGCGTCGAGCACCGGGCCGCCGAACATCCCCGAGTGGACCCCGTGATCGAGCACCGCGACCTCCACCTCCAGGTCGACCAGGCCGCGCAACGAGGTGGTGAGCGCGGGCACACCGACCTTCCAGTTGGTCGAGTCCGCCACCACCACGACGTCGGCGGCGAGCAGCTCACGGTGCGCGTGGAGGAACGTGGTGAAGGTCGGGGAGCCGATCTCCTCCTCACCCTCCACGAACACGGTGACCCCGATCGCGGGAGGCGGACCGGCATCCTCGTGGAAGAGCGCCCGCAGGGCGCCCACGTGCGCCATGATGCCCGCCTTGTCGTCGGCCGCCCCGCGCCCGTACAGGCGGGGACCGCGCTGCTCGGGCTCGAACGGGTCGGACGTCCACGCCTCGCGCGGCCCGGGCGGCTGGACGTCGTGATGGGCGTAGAGCAGCACGGTCGGCGCTCCCGCCGGAGCGGGACGCCGGGCCACGACGGCGGGGCGCCCCTCAGGCACCGTCAGGACCTCCGCGTCGGCGAGCCCCGCCGTCCGCAGCAGACCGGCGACCGCCTCGGCGCTGCGGTCGAGCTGTTCCTGGTCGAAGGCCGGGGCGGAGACGCTCGGGATGCGCACGAGGCGTTCGAGATCTGCCTGGACGCCGGCGAACTGGTGGCGGACACGGTCGCGGAGCACCCGAACCTGCTGGTCGTCGAGAGGAGTCACGGCTCCACCGTATCCCCGGGCCCCACGGGCTGTGGTGCCCCTACGGCGCTCCCGGGCCCCTTCGCCACGTCCCTGGTGCCGGCCGCACCCCGGTAGACTTGTGACGTGCCACTGAGACGCCGTTCCGACGAGACCAGCCCCAGTCCAGCCCCCGAGACGGAGACCGCGGAGCAGACGATCGAGCGCCTGCGCGCGCAGGAGGCGAGGAAGGGCCGCCCGACGCCGTCACGCAAGGAGAGCGAGTCCGCGAACCGTCGTCCCATCGTCGTCGCGGACCGGCGCGGCGCAGCGCGCGAGGCACGTGCCAAGATCCGCGCCGAGCGCCAGGCCCAGTACGAGGCGCAGCGCACCAACAACACCGCCAAGCTTCCCGCCCGCGACCGCGGCCCGGTCCGCGAGTACATCCGCGACTTCGTCGACGCTCGCTGGAACATCGGTGAGATGTTCCTGTTCGTGGCCTTCGGCCTGCTCGTGCTGAGCATGGTCTTCGCCAACAGCAACGGCTCCGCCCGCGCGCTCAGCATCATCTTCATGGGCGCGATCTACCTCGTGATCGTGATCGCGGTCGTGGACGCGCTGCTGCTGTGGCGCCACCTCAAGCGGCGGCTCGTCGAGAAGTTCGGTGAGGACAAGATCGAGCGCGGCATGCTCATGTACGCGATGACGCGGGCGTTCCAGATCCGCCGCGCTCGTCTCCCCCGCCCCAAGAACAAGAAGCACGGGCACTACCCGGAGTAGCCGGCCTCGGAACGGTTCAGGCCCGTGCCTGCAGCGGCACCGGGCTGCCGACGGCTCGACCGGCGTGACGGAGCTGCGCCTGCGCGGCTCCCCCGGCGGCCAGGGTCCTCCAGCGCTCACCGAGCCACACCTCCGCGTCGAAGCGCGTGCTGAAGGCCGGTGCGCCCGGGCCGGCAAGCACGCGCCCGTGGGAGTCGTGCACGACCCACTGCCACAGCGGCTCGATCACGCGCTCACCCCAGCCCCCCAGGCGTCCCGCTGCGCAGGTGCAGGCCCCGGTTCACGCGGCCGGGCCAGAACGGCCCCTCGTAGATGAACCCGGTGTAGCCCTGCACGAGCGTGGCGCCTGCGTCGAGATAGACCTGGGCGTCCTCGGCACCGCTGATGCCGCCGACGCCGATCACGACGGGGCTCGGTCCGAGCCGGCGGCGCAGCCTGCGCACCACGTCGAGCCCACGCTCGAGCTCCGGCGGGCCCGAGAGGCCGCCCGGACCGAGGTCGTGCTCGATGGTGGTGTTGACGGCCACCATGCCGTCCAGCCCGAGCTCCAGGGCGAGGTCGGCGATCTCGTCGATGTCGGCGTCCGCGAGGTCCGGCGCGATCTTGACGAGCAGCGGGACGGCGTGCCGCTTCGTGCCGAGCACGGCCTCGTCCGCCGCTGCCCGCACCGCAGTCAGGATCGGGCGCAGCGACTCGACCGCCTGCAGGTCGCGCAGCCCGGGGGTGTTGGGCGAGGAGACGTTCACCACGAGGTAGTCGGCGAAGGGCGCGAGCAGGCGTGCGCTCGTGGCGTAGTCCTGCGCCGCGCGCTCGGGGGGCGTGACCTTGGACTTGCCGAGGTTGACCCCGACGACGGCGCGCCGCCCGGCGGCGGTGCGGCGCAGAGCGCGCAGGCGCCGCGCGACCGTCTCGGCACCGTCGTTGTTGAAGCCCATCCGGTTGCGGACGCCCCGCAGCTCCAGCTCGCGCCACAGCCGCGGCTTCTCGTTGCCGGGCTGCCCGATCGCGGTGACGCTCCCGACCTCCACGAAGGCGAAGCCGAGGCTCGTCAGGCCCAGGACGGCGCGCGCGTCCTTGTCGAAGCCTGCCGCGAGACCGAAGGCACCGCGCAGACGCCGCCCGAAGACCTCGGGAGCCGGTACCCGGGAGGCCGGGGCGAGCACGTCATGGACGGCCTCGCGCAGGACCGGCGCCCGACCGAGGATCCGGATCACCTCGAAGGCCCAGCGGTGCGCGTCCTCGGCGTCGAACCGGGTGAGGACGTGCTTGTACAGGGCGCGATAGATCATCGGTCTTCCTCGTCGTCGTCGGTCGTGGCGACGGGGCGCGTGCGCCACAGCCACGTGAGCCCCACGAAGGGGAGGATCAGGGGGATGTAGCCGTACCCGGCGCCGAAGCCGGACCAGACCGTCGCGTCCGGGAAGGCCACACGATCGAGGAGGCTCGCCACGCCGACCGCCAGCACCCCCACCGCCTCGACACCGCAGGCGACCCACGCGACGCGTCGCCACGAGCCGCCCCGCGCGAGCGCGAGCGTGGCGACGACGTACACGAGGCCTGCCACGACGGACAGCGTGTAGGCGAGCGGAGCCTCATGACCCTTCGTCGCGAGCTGGGTGACGCCTCGCGCCGTCGCGGCGAGCGCGAGGATGCCGTAGACGGCGACGAGCACGCGCCCGAAGCCGGACCCGGTGGCGGCGCCGCGGTTCATGCGGACCACACCTGGGTCAGGCGCCACTGCACGACGCCGAGGGCGACGGCCGCAGCAGCGAGCACGACCGAGCTCCAGCGGCTGCGCTCGGCGAAGGCCCACAGCGCCGCGACCGGCAGCAGCACGACGGACGTCGCGGCATAGCCCCAGAACGTCGCGGGCTCGGCGAGCGCGTGGCCGCGGGCGA
>Ga0182749_1000773_pt1 | contig 27531 bp, 24 predicted proteins | sample eDN3rd37CKraftMG_FD_128875 | JGI IMG/M metagenome (GOLD analysis project Ga0182749, IMG submission 128875) | Enriched Miracle-Growth compost microbial communities from Emeryville, California, USA - eDNA 3rd pass 37_C Kraft MG (version 2) (version 2) ...
CACCTGGATAAGGCGCATCCCGCGGCCACCGCCGCCGACATCGACTACCTGCTCGAGCACGTGAACCGGGTGCTCGAGGTCCCGCTCAGCAGGGACGATGTCGAAGGGGTCTACGCCGGCCTGCGTCCGCTGCTCGCCGGGGAGTCGGAGGAGACCTCGAAGCTCTCCCGCGAGCACCTGGTCGCGCACACCGTCCCCGGCCTCGTGGTGATCGCGGGCGGGAAGTGGACCACCTACCGCGTGATGGCGAAGGATGCCGTGGACGAGGCGGTCGCCGCCCTCGACGGCAAGGTCCCCGCCAGCGTCACCCAGGACATCGGCCTGCTCGGGGCCGAGGGCTACCAGGCCGCCTGGAACAAGCGCGGCAGGATCGCACGGGTCTCCGGCCTGCACCGGGTGCGCATCGAGCACCTCCTGAACCGCTACGGCGTGCTCGCCGACGAGCTGCTCGACATCATCGGAGCCGAGCCCGGCCTGCAGAACCCGCTGCCCGGGGCCGACGACTACCTCGAGGCCGAGGTGATCTACGCCGCCAGGCACGAGGGCGCGCTCCATCTGGACGACGTGCTCGCCCGGCGCACCAGGATCTCGATCGAGGCCTGGGACCGCGGGGTGAGCGCGGCACCGGTGGCGGCCGCCCTGATGGGGCGGGAGCTCGGCTGGGATGCGGCGCGCATCGACAGCGAGGTGCAGCACTACCTCAAGCGGGTCGAGGCCGAGCGCGCCAGCCAGCTGGAGCCCGACGACGAATCCGCCGACCGGGTGCGCCTGGAGGCGCCGGACATCATCGCGACCCCCTCTGCTCCCTGAGCGAACAGGTTGGGCGATCGGCTGGCGTCCGCGCCTCCGACAGTAGAATGGATGCACATCCACGAGCCTGAGGAGCCATTGAGAATGGTCGACGTTCGCCGGGTCAAACTTCCCGGGGTCGGTGTGCTCCATACCTTCGTCACAGCTGACGGCGGCAAGGCGGGCGTCATCACCCACCGCTCAGGTCACAGCGACCTCATCACCTTCGCCGACGAGGAAGACGGTTCCGACGCGAACAAGGTCTCCCTGCGGCTCACCGAGGACGAGGCGCACACCCTCGCCGAGCTGCTCGGCGGAACCCGCATCACGGAGGGCCTGGACAAGCTGGACCAGATCCCCGGCCTCAGCATCGACTGGTTCACCGTCGACTACGAGGACTACATCGCCGGGCAGCGCCTGGGCGATCTGGCCTCAAGCGGTGTCGTCGGGCTGACCGTGGTCGCCGTGGTGCGCGGCGAGTCCACCAGCCCGGCCCCGGCCGACGACTTCAAGGTGTTCCCCGGTGACACCCTCGTCGTCGCCGGGTCCCCCGAGAAGGTCGCCAAGGCCTTCACCTTCTACCGCACCGGTGAACTGCCTCACAAGGTCTCGGTCGACTCCCCGCCGGGCAGCTAAGCGTGCACCTGGGTGAAGAGCTGCTCACGCTTGGACTGCTGTTCGTCATCGCGTATGCGCTCGGCCGGCTCGGCAAGCTCGTCGGCCTCCCGGCAATCCCCATCTACATGCTCGTCGGGCTCATCGCGAGCCCGCACTTCCACCTCTTCCCGCTGAGCTTCAAATCGGCGGATGTCGAGCTGATCGCCGTCTTCGGCCTCATCTTCCTGCTGTTCAGTCTCGGTCTCGAATTCGATCAGGACGAGTTCTACGGCAACATCAAGACGCTCCTGCTCTCCGGGGGAACCCGCATCGTCATCAACATGGCGGTCGGCTTCGGCTTCGGGCTCTGGGTCGGCTGGGGAACCCGCGAGGCGCTGATCATCGCCGGCGTCACCGCGATCTCCTCGAGCGCGATCATCACCAAGCTGCTGATCGAGTTCAAACGACTGCCCAACCGGGAGACTCCCGCCATCCTCGGCATCATGGTGCTCGAGGACGTCTTCGTCGCGCTCTATCTCGCCATCGTCTCGGTGGTGATCGGAGGGGAGACGGATGTCTGGGGCATCGTCATCCAGCTGGTCATCTCCTTCGGCTTCCTGGTCGCCATGTTCGCCTTCGCCCGCTGGGGCGGCAGATTCGTCTCGCGGCTCATCCAGACCAAGGACGACGAGCTCTTCACCATCCTGTTCTTCGGCCTCGCCGTCGCCTTCGGCGGAATCGGCGAGCTGCTCGGCGTCTCCGACGCGATCGGGGCCTTCCTCATCGGCCTGGTGCTCGGCGCCTCCCGGTTCCGAACGCGGATCGAGCAGTTCGCGCTCCCCTTGCGCGACGTGTTCGCGGCGTTCTTCTTCCTCAACTTCGGCCTCGCGCTCGACCCGTCCACCTTCGGCGCGGTGCTGGTCCCGGTGATCGTCGCCGTTGTCCTGACCCTGATCGTGAACACCCTGGGCGGCCAGCTGATCGCCTGGTTCAACAAACTGACGCCGGCCGAGGGCATCAACGCCAGCGCCATGCTGCAGAACCGCGGCGAGTTCGCGCTGATCCTCGCGACCCTCGCCGCCTCGGCTGGGCTCGACCCGCGACTGACCCCCTTCGCCGGCCTCTACGTGCTGAGCATGGCCATCGTCGGGCCGGTGCTCGCAGCCAATTCGGAGCGGTTCGGTGCATTCTTGTTCGGTAAGAGGAAAGCGGCGAAGATCGACCCGCAGCGTGTTGCCATGAGCGAGGAGAACATCGCGCTCGTGGCGGCGGCGACGGCGGGGCTCGAGGCCGGAGACGAAGCTGAGCTCGAAGAACTGCCCGAGCCGGCCGAGGAGACGGTGCTGGATCCGATCGTCGAGCAGGCGATGCAGCAGTCCGACGAGATCGAACGGAAGAGGGACCCGGAGTATTGAGCACCATCGCCCCTCCGCTCACCATCTGGGCCGTCGCCCGGCGTCCGCGCTGGATCGGCATGCTCGTGCTCGCACTGGTGCTCGCCGCGGGCTTCGCCGCGCTCGGGCAGTGGCAGCTGGGGCGCGCGGTCAGCAACGGCTACGTCGTGCAGCGCGACACCGAGAGCGTCGTCCCCCTCGACTCGGTGGCCAAGCCCCAGGCCCCCGTCAGCTCGAAGGCCAGCGGTCAGCTGGTGCAGGCGGTCGGCGTCTGGGTCCCGGGGGACTTCCTGGTGGTGTCGAAGCGCCTCAACGGCGGTGAGTCCGGCTACTGGGTGGTCGGGCATCTCGCGGCGGAGCTCGACTCCGGGGCGCGGGCCGGCCTGCCGGTCGCCCTCGGCTGGACGGCCTCGAAGAAGGAGGCGCAGAGCGTGGCGGAGTCCTTCGGGACCGCCGCGGAACAGGTGGCGGTCACCGGCAGGTTCCTGGTCGGGGAGGCCCCGCAGGACAGCGACTTCGAGAAGGGCGAGTTCAGCTCCGTCTCGCCGGCCGCGCTGATCAACCTCTGGAGGGACACCGACCCTGCCGGCGTCTACGGCGGCTATCTGGTGGCGCAGGACGCGGCATCCGGTCTCCGGATCATCGACTCCCCTGCCCCCAGCACCGACGTGCAGCTCAACTGGCTCAACATCTTCTACGCGGCGGAGTGGGTGGTCTTCGCCGGCTTCGCGATCTTCCTCTGGTACCGCCTGGTGCGCGACGCCTACGAGCGCGAGATCGAGGAATCGGCCGACCAGGCCGCGGAAGTAAACTAGCGCCATGCCCCTGCGTCCCAAGGTCTCAGACATCCCGAAGATCAGGGGAGCCCTGAAGTTCTACCAGGTCTTCGCCTATGTCACCGGAACCATGCTGCTGCTGCTGGTGCTGGAGATGGTGCTCAAGTACACGCCGATCGGCCGTGAGATCGAGGTCGGGGGAGCGTACGGCTTCATCGCCCTCGTCCCGGACGGCACCGTCACCGCGTTCAACCTCAGCACGGGCATCCTCATCGCCCACGGCTGGCTCTACGTGGTCTACCTGATCAGCGACTTCAGGCTGTGGAGCCTGATGCGCTGGCCGTTCAGCCGCTTCATCGCGATCGCGCTCGGCGGCGTCGTGCCCTTCCTCTCCTTCTTCGTCGAGAGCTTCATCACCAAGCGGGTGAGACGCGAACTCGCCGAGCTCGAGGCGCCTGCTGTCCCCGACCCCACGTCAGCCGCGGAGGCCAGTCATTAGCGAGACGTCCCACCAGCCCGTCCTCGTCGTCGACTTCGGCGCGCAATACGCCCAGCTGATCGCCCGGCGGGTGCGCGAGGCGAACGTCTACTCCGAGATCGTGCCGCACACGATCAGCGCGGCCGAGGTCGCGGCCAAGAACCCGGCCGGCATCGTGCTGAGCGGCGGGCCGTCCAGCGTGTACGAGCCGGGCTCGCCGACGCTCGATCCGGGCATCCTCCAGCTCGGGGTCCCGGTGCTCGGCATCTGCTACGGCTTCCAGGTGATGGCCCAGCAGCTCGGCGGCGAGGTCGCCAACACCGGCCTGCGCGAGTACGGCTCGACGGTCGTCACCATCGAGGGCGATGGCGGGACGCTCCTCGCCGGCCAACCGGACTTCCAGACCGCGTGGATGAGCCACGGCGACTCGGTGGCCCAGGCCCCGGAGGGCTTCGAGGTGCTGGCCTCCAGCGCGTCCACCCCGGTCGCGGCCTTCGCCAGCGACAGCCGCCGCATGTACGGCGTGCAGTGGCACCCGGAGGTGAAGCACTCGGAGTTCGGCCAGCGCGTGATCGAGAACTTCCTGCACCGCGCCGCCGGCATCCCGGCCGACTGGAACAGCGGAAACGTGATCGCCGAGCAGGTCTCGCGGATCCGGGAGCAGGTCGGCACCTCCCGTGTCATCGTCGCTCTCTCCGGCGGTGTCGACTCGGCGGTGGCCGGGGCCCTGGTGCACCGGGCCATCGGCGATCAGCTCACCGCGATCTTCGTCGACCACGGGCTGCTGCGGCAGGACGAGCGCCGCCAGGTCGAGGAGGACTACGTCGCCTCCACCGGCGTGCGGCTGGTGACGGTGGATGCTGCCGACCGGTTCCTGGGCGAGCTCGCCGGGGTCACCGATCCGGAGGCCAATCGCAAGATCATCGGACGCGAGTTCATCCGCTCGTTCGAGGCGGCGGCCGCGGGCCTCGTGGAGGAGGCCGCGTCCGAGGGCGAGCCGATCAAGTTCCTCGTGCAGGGCACGCTCTACCCCGACGTCGTCGAGTCGGGCGGCGGCACCGGCACCGCGAACATCAAGTCGCACCACAACGTCGGGGGCCTGCCCGAGGACATCCAGTTCCAGCTGGTGGAGCCGCTGCGCACCCTGTTCAAGGACGAGGTCCGCGCGATCGGCCGCGAGCTCGGCCTGCCGGAGGCGATAGTCGGCCGACAGCCGTTCCCGGGGCCCGGCCTCGGCATCCGCATCGTGGGAGAGGTCACCCGTGACCGTCTCGACCTGCTCCGCGCGGCCGACGCGATAGTGCGCGAGGAGCTGACTCTCGCCGGTCTCGACGCCGAGATCTGGCAGTGCCCGGTGGTGCTGCTGGCGGATGTCCGCTCGGTCGGGGTGCAGGGAGACGGCCGCACCTATGGTCACCCCATCGTGCTGCGGCCGGTGTCCTCGGAGGACGCGATGACCGCCGACTGGACCCGCCTGCCCTACGACGTGCTGGCCCGTATCTCGAACCGCATCACCAACGAGGTGGCCGGCGTCAACCGCGTCGTCCTCGACGTCACCTCCAAGCCCCCGGGCACCATCGAGTGGGAGTGAGCCGTTAAGAAAGAGGCCATTTCTGGCCTCTTTCAGGCTCACTCCGAGGCCGTCTCGGCCGAGGCGCCAGGGTGGGGTGGCCATTTCTGGCCTCTTTCAGGCTCACTCCGAGGCCGTCTCGGCCGAGGCGCCAGGGTGGGGTGGCCATTTCTGGCCTCTTTCAGGCTCGCTCCGAGGCCGTCTCGGCCGAGGCGCCTCGTTTGCCAGACGAGTCGGGACTCGTGGCGGGTCCGCGAGCGGCAGAACCCGCCACAGATCCCGACTCGGTGCGCGGCGGTAGAACCATCAGGCACCGTGAGTCGGGGGTTCTGGTGAGTTCTGCCGCTCGCGTGGTCGCCACAACTCCCGACTCGAGGGAGGGGGAGACGGGAGGGGGAGACGGATGAGGGCCGCCCCTCGGGGCGGCCCTCATCCGTGCGAAAGCTAGTTGTTGCCGCGGAGCAGCGCGAGGATGCGCAGGATCTCCAGGTACAGCCAGACCACGGTGAGCACGATGCCGAAGGCGGCGGCCCAGCCGTAGACGCGCGGCGCGCCGCGCTGGACGCCGGTCTTGATGCTGTCGAAGTCGAGCACCAGCGAGTACGCGCCCATGACCACGACGAGCAGTCCGATGACGACGCCGATCGGGATGCCGCCGAGGATCGGGATCTGGACGCTGTTCAGCCCGAAGGTGCCATTGGTCGTGCCCGTCCACATGAGGACGAGGTTCACCAGCGAGTAGACGCCGTAGCCGACCATCGCGATGAGGAAGACCTTGGTCGCCTTGGCCGAGGCGCGCACCTTGCCGCTGGCGAAAAGGGCCAGGGTCACGCCAACGACGGCGAAGGTGCCGATGACCGCCTGGAGGGCGATCCCGGGCCACCGGGTCTCGAAGAACATGGTGAGCGCGCCGATCGCGACGCCCTCGACCGCGGCATAGCTGAGCACGAGCGCCGGGTTCGGCTTCTTCTTGAAGGTGTTCACCAGCCCGAGCACGAGGCCGACGACGAGCGCGGGGATCATCAGGGCCGGGACGAACCAGCCGACCGCCGCCCCGACCAGGAGGATGACGAAGGAGCCGAGGATCTTGAACATCACGTCCTGATAGCTCATCCGGTCCGTCTCGGCCGGAGTCGCCGAGGGACGGTTGTAGAGCTCGGTGAGCTGCTCGGCGGTCATGGTGGGAACCGGAGGCGTGTTCAGCTGCTTGGCGATCTCGGAGCGCGAGGAGAACGCCGGCGAGTTGTTGAACGCGGGGTTCGAGGAGTTGGCCATGGGACAACGGTACCGGATGCCGCTGTCGCCCCGGCTGGAAAAGTGCCGACTATCGGCCGGTTTCGCCCGCAGCGGATCGGCCGCCGCCACCGGCGACGGCCCTGGCGAGCCAGGCCGAGCCGACGAGCACGACCAGGGAGACCAGGACCACGATGCCGCCGTCCCCGTACTGCGGGAACAGGCGCGAGAGCACGATCGCGCTGATGACCGGGAAGACCAGCACCGGATAGGCCCGGCCCGGGCGCTGGCGCACCCAGAGCCAGCCGAGCAGGCAGAGCACCAGCAGCAGGGCGCCGAACGAGCCGATCAGCGGGCCGGCCGTGCCGATCATCGAGGGCAGGCTGACCGCGACCCTGCGCCATCCCCGTCCCGGCAGGATCAGCCAGCCGGCGAGGTGGGCGGCCGCGCCGGCGACGAGGAGGTAGATGGCGTAGACCGAGGTCGCCTGGATCAGCAGGCCGCCGGCGACGAGGAGCACCAGGGCGCCGAGGTAGCGCGATCGGTAGCCGCCCCAGCGGAGGGGAAGCAGGGACGCCGGCTCCCGGAAGCCCTCAGCCACGGGTCACCATGAACAGGGTGGCGAGCCCGATCACGAGGGCCACTCCGACCGCCGCGAGCACGACGCCGATCAGCAGCGGCAGGTCGATGCCGCGCCTGGCCGGTGCGGGCTCCGGCCGGATCGCGCCGGGGATGCCGGCCGCGGGATCGAGCGCCGCGCCGCAGTAGATGCAGTACTTCCAGGCATGCTCGAGCTCCCTCCCGCAGCTCGTGCAGACGACCATGCCGAGCAGGCTACCAAGGGAATCGCGGAGCGATCCCTTACGGTGTGCTGGTGACCATCCCCCTCGTGATCGCCCACCGCGGCGCCAGCGGGTACCGGCCGGAGCACACGCGCTCGGCCTATCTGCTGGCCATCGAGCTCGGCGCGGACGCGATCGAGCCCGACATCGTGGCGACCTCGGACGGGGTGCTGGTGCTGCGGCACGAGAACGAGATCTCCGGGACGACGGATGTCGCCTCCCGCCCCGAGTTCGCCGATCGCAGGACCACCAAGCACATCGACGGACAGAGGCTCACCGGCTGGTTCACCGAGGACTTCAGCTGGCAGGAGCTCAGCACCCTGCGCGCCGTGGAACGGCTGCCGAGGATCCGGGCCGCGAACACCGCCTACTCCGGCCGGGAGGGCATCCTCCGCCTCACCGATCTGCTCGACATCCTCGACTCGGCCGAGCGCCGGGTGGGCCTGGTGGCCGAGATCAAGCACGCGAGCTACTTCGCCTCGATCGGGCTGCCGCTGGACGAGCTGTTCGCCGCCGAGCTCGCCGCCGCCGGCTGGGCGCGCGATCCGCGGCTGACCGTCGAGTCCTTCGAGAAGAGCGTGCTGCTCAGGGTCCGCGACCGCGGGGTCGACTGCCGTCTGGTCTTCCTCATGGAGGCCGGTGGCGCGCCGGCCGACGATCCGGGGCATCCCTATGCCGGGCACCTCGCGGAGGACGGCCTGGCCGCGCTCGCCACGGAGGTGGACGGCATCAGCCTCGACAAGCACATCCTGCTGGCGCCGGATGCCGCGGGCCGCCCCCGCGGCGGGGAGCTCGTCGCCCGCGCCCACGCCGACGGGCTCGTCGTCTTCTGCTGGACCCTCAGGGCGGAGAACCGGTTCCTCGCGAAGCCGTTGCGCCTCGGCGCCGATGAGGCGGCGCACGGCGACTGGCGCACCGAGTATCTGACCCTCATGAGGATGGGCCTGGACGGCGTGTTCGCCGATCAGCCGGACCTGGCCGTCGAGGCGCGGGCCAGCCTCTAGCGTCGGTGCCCGAAGGTAGACTCGAGCCGGTCATGACCTTCATCCTTGATCCGGCGGAATCCCCGGGCGCTGCCGACTCGGACGGCCCACTGCTGGCAGGGCTCAACCCGCGACAGCGGGAGGCCGTGCTGTACCGCGGGCAGGCCCTGCTCATCGTCGCCGGAGCCGGCTCGGGCAAGACCAGCGTGCTCACCCGCCGGGTGGCGAGCCTGCTCGAGTCGCGGGACGCCTGGCCGTCGCAGATCCTCGCCATCACCTTCACCAACAAGGCGGCGGGCGAGATGCGCGAGCGGGTGCAGGCGCTGGTCGGCCAGGCGGCGGAGGGGATGTGGATCTCCACCTTCCACTCGGCCTGCGTGCGGATCCTGCGCCGCGAGGCCGAGCACTTCGGCTACGGCAAGAACTTCACGATCTACGACACCGCCGACTCCCGTGCGCTGCTCAAGCGGATCATCAAGGAGCTCGAGGCCGACGCATACGGATTCACCGTCGCGGGGGCCGCGAACAAGATCTCCAAGCTCAAGAACGAGCTCTCCGACATCGATTCCTACGCCAGGAGCGCGAACTTCAACGATCCGGCGGAGCGGGTCTTCGTGGAGATCTTCCGCGAATACTCGCGCAGTCTGCGCGCAGCCAACGCCTTCGACTTCGACGACCTGATCGCCCAGACCGTCTACCTGTTCCGGGCCTTCCCGCACGTCGCGGCGCTGTACCAGCGACGGTTCCGCTTCATCCTGGTCGACGAGTACCAGGACACCAACCACGCCCAGTACGCCCTGATCCGGGAGCTCACCCGGCCGGTCCCCGCGTCCGACGGCGGTCCGGCGCTGGAGGGCGCGTCGCTGACGGTGGTGGGCGACTCCGACCAGTCGATCTACGCCTTCCGCGGGGCGGACATCCGCAACATCGTCGAGTTCGAGCGCGACTTCGCCGGAGCGAAGGTGATCCTGCTCGAGCAGAACTACAGGTCGACCCAGAACATCCTCAGCGCGGCCAACGCGGTCATCGGCAACAACTTCGACCGCATCGACAAGAAGCTGTTCACCACGATCGGCGACGGCGAGAAGATCGTCGGCTTCACCGGGTACAGCCAGCACGACGAGGCGCAGTTCATCGCCGACGAGATCAGCGAGCTGCACTCGAAGGGCGTCGACTATCGCGACATCGCCGTCTTCTACCGGACCAACTCGCAGACCCGTGCGCTGGAGGAGATCTTCATCCGCTCCGCGCTGCCGTACCGGGTGCTCGGCGGCACCAAGTTCTACGAGCGGGCCGAGATCAAGGACGTCTTCGCCTACCTCACCACCATCGCCAACCCGGCAGACCCGATCGCGGTGCGCCGCATCCTCAACGTGCCCAAGCGCGGCATCGGCGGGGTGACCGAGGCGAGCCTGCAGGCCTGGGCCGATGCGAACGAGGTCACCTTCCGCGAGGCGATGCGCCATGCGGATGAGCTGGGCCTCGGCCCGAAGATCACCGCGGCCATCCTCGGGCTGGCCGGCATCCTCGACGAGATCGCCCTGACCGCGGATACGGCGCGGGTCGCCGACATCCTGCTCGCGGTGCTCGAGCGCACCGGCTACGTGGAGGCGCTGCGGAACTCGCGCGACCCGCAGGACGAGGCCCGGGCCGAGAACGTGGAGGAGCTCGTCGCGCAGACCCGCGAGTTCCAGGTGCGCAACCCGGAGGGGACCCTGCTCGAGTTCCTCACCGAGACCTCCCTGGTGGCCGCCGCCGACGAGATCGACGACTCCAGCGGAACCGTCTCGCTGATGACCCTGCACACCGCGAAGGGCCTCGAGTACGACACGGTGTTCCTCGCCGGGATCGAGGAGGGCCTGCTGCCGCACCAGATGTCGGCGGGAGAGCCCGGCGGCCCGGCCGAGGAGCGTCGGCTGTTCTACGTCGGCATCACCCGCGCCAAGCGCCGGCTCTACCTCTCGCTGGCGATGACCCGCGCCCAGTTCGGCGAGGTGAGCGTCGCGATGCCCTCGCGCTACCTGCAGGAGATCCCGGCCGAGCTGATCGACTGGCGTCAGTCTCCGGGCATGGCGACCAGTCGCGGCGGCACCCGGCCTCGGGCGCTCAACGCCCGCGAGGGTCTCGGCGGCGGCTCGGGGTACGGCTTCGGCTCGGGCCCGAGCGCCACCGCGCTGGCCCGCGCGGCCCGGGCGAAGCCCAAGACCGAGTGGTCCAACCGGGTCACCGGCGTCGTGCGCGACAACGGCGACCTGACCCTGGCGGCCGGCGACCGGATCCGCCACGACGACTTCGGCGAGGGCCGGGTGACCGCGGTCACCGGCGTCGGTGCGAAGAGCATCGCCGAGGTGCAGTTCGAGACCGCCGGGCGCAAGCGGCTCCTGGTGAAGATCAGCCCGATCGAGAAGCTCTGACGCCGGGAATCCTGTCCCAGGATCCATCGAGTTGACGCAGATCGACCTACCGGCCGCGATATAGGTCGATTTGCGTCAACTCGAGGTTGTCAGGCGTGCGGGGGCGAGTCGGCGTAGGGGGCCCCGCCGCCGAGGAGGTTGCGTGCGCTTGTTCACCCGGTCCACGACGCCCGTTCCGGCTCCGGTCGTAGCATGGGTCTCGACCGGGCACGCGAGCCGGGCATCCACTGTCGGAGTCGAAGGAGAACAGGCATGAGCGGACTGCTGGACGGCAAGGTCGCCGTGATCACCGGAGCCGCGAGCGGGATGGGCCGTGCCTTCGCCGTCGCCTTCGCCAAGGAGGGTGCGAAGGCGATTGTCGTCGCCGACGTGATCGAGGAGCCGCGTGAGGGCGGCGAGACCACCGTAGAGCTTGTCGAGGCCGCCGGCGCCTCGGCGGTCTTCGTGAGGACCGATGTCACCAAGCCGGCCGACCTTGCCGCCGCGGTCGCGGCCACCGAGCCCTTCGGCGGGCTGGACATCCTGGTCAACAATGCGGGCATCTTCCGCAACAAGCCGATCGCCGAGGTGACCGAGGCTGACTACGACCTGCTCCTCGGCATCAACCTCAAGGGAACCTACTTCGGCGCTCAGGCCGCGGCCAAGGCCTTTGCGGCGCAGGGTCGTGGCGGTGTCATCCTCAACATGTCCTCGGTGGCCGGCATCCAGGGCAATGCGGGCTTCAGCCTGTACAACTCGTCCAAGGGTGGCGTGCGCCTGCTCAGCTACAGCCTCGCCGAGGAGCTCGGCCCGCTCGGCGTGCGGGTGGTCGCGATCCACCCCGGCACGATCGAGACGACGATGACGACGACCGACGTTCCCGTGATCGACCTCGCCACCACCCCGCTCGGCCGCAACGGGCAACCGGATGAGGTGGCCAGGACCGCGGTGTTCCTCGCCAGCGACCAGGCGAGCTTCATCTCCGGAACCTCGGTGGTGGTCGACGGGGGCCTGACCCGGGTCATGTGACGGTGCGCGCCGAGGACGCCGCCCGAGCGCGCGGGCGCAAGCGGCTCCTGGTGAAGATCGGCCCGATCGGGATCCTGTTCCTCCGGCGCTACCCCTCCACGAACCTCGCGTAGGCCCTCGCGGCGGCGGCGACATCCGCCTCTCGCTCGAAGAACTCGGGCTCGACGACCGACTTCTCGCGTCTCCAGGTGCCGACCACCCGTCCTCTGACGATGATCGTCGGCAGAAAGACGCCGTTGCCGCCCGGCACGATGCGGTCGGAGTGCTCGGCGGCGAGCGGATGCGGCCGGTCCCGATAGCCGAGCAGATACTCGTCGAAGCCGGGGAGCGCGATCGCCCTCGAGCCGAGGGAGGCCGGAGCGAGCGCGGCCTCGGCCGCGCCCGTCCACAGCCCGTCGCCGACCTCGGTCAGATGCTCGGCGCTCGCCGCCAGCCCGGCCTCGGCGTCGGCCAGGGTGAGCTGGGCCCACCAGGCGAAGTCCCTGAGGGTCGCCGGCCCGCGGCTGGTGAAGTAGCGGCGGGCGAGCTCGGCGAGTCCCTCGTCCCGGGCGAGCCGGCGCGGCTCCGGCACCCACTCGTCGAGCAGCACGAGGGCCTGCTGGGTTCCCTTCGGCGGACCCCAGCAGAGCACTCCGGTCTGTGCCAGGTACCAGATGATGTGGTAGCCGCGCTGCCCCGAGGTGTCGATGCCCCGCTCGTTCAGCGCGGCGAAGAGCTCGTCCCTGGTGACGGGGGAGCCGGGCAGCCGCAGCTCCGCCACCCTCCGTGCGGCGGCGAAGACGTCCTCGTCGAGCCCGAGCTGGCGGTGCCGGGTGCGAGAGGAGCGGATGCTGCGTTCGGCGGTCACCCCGAGCATCCACCCCAGGTCTTCCGCGGCCACCCACATCAGGGTGCCGCGCAGGGGAGAGGACCGCACGATCTCCCCGGACTCGAGCGCGGCGAGCACCGAGGATCGGGTGGACCCGGGCGAGCGCACGCCGATCGCCCAGAGGGCCTGGCCGAAGTCCTGGGCCTGCATCGCCAGCAGGTGGCGCACCAGGCCGGGCGGGTCGAGGGCCGGAGCCCTCGACGCGATGCGCTGGGCGGACAGCCGCAGTCGCAGCACGTCGCTCGTGCGGGTTCCCATGGCCTCAGTATTCAGCGGGTCGCCGACATCCTCCAGGGAGGATCAGCCGATCCGCTCCAGCGCGTCGACGATGAGGCCCCAGAACCTGGCGTGGTCGAGGTGCGTCGCGGCGTGGGTGGTGCAGTCCGCCGGGGCCTCCGCACGGAAGTCCGCCACGGTCATGCCGAGGGTGAGCGTGCCGGTCAGCTCGATGTCCAGGGGGACGCGCACGACATCCATCACCGTGGGGTCGATCACCAGCGCCACCGCGCACGGGTCGTGCACCGGCGGGAAGTCGAAGCCCTGGGCATCCCGGTAGGTCTGCGCGAAGAAGTCGAGCAGCTCGACCACGAAGCGCGAGGTCGGGGTGCCGACGGCGGCGATCGCGGCGACGACCTCGGGAGTGGCCAGGGCCTGATGGGTGACGTCGAGTCCGACCATGGTGAGCTTCCACGGCTCGTTGAAGACGATGTGCGCCGCCTCGGGGTCGATCACGATGTTGAACTCGGCCGCCGCGCTCCAGTTCCCGCCGTGGTAGCCGCCGCCCATCAGCACCACCTCGCGCACCCGGGAGGCGATGCGCGGCTCCTTGCGCACGGCGAGGGCGATGTTGGTGAGCGCGCCGGTCGGCACCAGGGTGACCTCCCCCGGCTCGTGGCCCATGATCGTGTCGATGATGAGGTCGACCGCGTGCCTCTCGTCGGCGGCGAAGGCCGGGGCGGGCAGCGTCGGGCCGTCCAGGCCGGACTCCCCGTGGATCGAGTCGGCGACCTCCGGGATCCGCACCAGCGGCCGGTGGGCGCCGGCGGCGAAGGGCACTCCGGTGATGCCAGCCATCGTCGCGACGGCGAGGGCGTTCCTGGTCACCTTCTCGATGGACTGGTTCCCGTGCACGGTGGTGACGGCGACCAGCTCGATCTCGGGGCTTCCGTGGGCGAGGATCATCGCGATCGCGTCGTCGTGACCGGGGTCGCAGTCGAGGATGATCTTCCTGGTCATCAGCTCAGGCTATCGCCGGCCGCGGAGCCGAGCCGCTCAGCCGACGGCAAGCCTCATGCCGATAGATTTGGGCCCATGAATCACGCACAGCCCGACTACCTTCTGCCCGGCGGAGGCGTGAACATCACCGCTCTTCCCAAGGTCTCGCTGCATGACCACCTGGACGGCGGTCTGCGCCCCGCGACCGTGCTCGAGCTCGGCAGACAGATCGGGCTCGACCTGCCGGCCGACGACGCCGAGGGGCTCGCCGCCTGGTTCGACGAGAAGTCGGACTCGGGCTCGCTGGTGGAGTACCTGAAGACCTTCGACCTCACCACGGCCGTCATGCAGACGCCGGAGCACCTCTCCCGCGTCGCCCGCGAGTTCGTGCAGGACCTCGGCAGCGACGGCGTGATCTACGGCGAGATCCGGTGGGCGCCGGAGCAGCACCTGACCGAGGGCCTCAGCCTCGACCAGACCGTCGAGGCGGTGCAGGCGGGCATCGAGGCCGGCATAGCGGATGTCGCGGAGACCGGCCGCAGCATCCGGATCGGCCAGTTGGTGAGCGCCATGCGCCACACGGGCGACGGACTGGAGATCGCGAAGCTCGCGGTCCGCCATCGGAGCAACGGCGTGGTCGGCTTCGACATCGCCGGGCCCGAGGCCGGTTTCCCGGCCGCGAACCTCCGCCCGGCCTTCGACTACCTGGCGAGGGAGCTGTTCCCGCGCACCGTGCACGCCGGCGAGGCCGACGGGCTGGAGAGCATCCGCGGCGCGCTGTTCGACGGTCGCGCCCTGCGGCTCGGTCACGGCGTGCGGATCGCCGAGGACATCGCCGTGCGCGACCAGGACGACGAGAACACCTACGTCGAGCTGGGCGAGGTCTCGCAGTGGGTCAAGGACCGGGAGATCGCGCTCGAGCTGAGCCCCTCGTCGAACCTGCAGACCGGCGCCATCGAGGCGTGGGGCGACGAGATGATCGACCATCCATTCGACCTGCTCTACCAGCTCGGATTCCGGGTCACCGTGAACACCGACAACCGGCTGATGAGCAACACCTCGCTCAGCCGCGAGCTGTACCGGCTCAGCGAGGCCTTCGGCTACGGCCTCGACGACCTGGAGATCTTCCAGCTCAACGCGGCGGCGGCGGCGTTCCTGCCGCTGGAGGAGCGCGACGAGCTGGCGGAGCTGATCGTCGCCGGATTCGAGCGGGCATAGCGGATGGCGCTGCCGACACTGGCCGAGGAGGCGATAGTCCTCGGGGCCGAGGCGTCAGACTGGCGTGCCGCCGTGCGCCTGGCCGGGGCGGCGCTCGCGCGCTCCGGCGTCGCCCGCCCGGGCTACGCGGACGAGATGATCCGCATGATCGAGGAGCACGGGCCGTACGTGGTGATCGCTCCCGGGCTCGCGCTCGCCCACGCGCGTCCCGGGCCCGAGGTGCTCGGCGACGGGCTCGCGGTGGTGACGCTGGCCACCCCGGTCGCGTTCGGGCATCCGCACAACGACCCGGTCAGCATCGTGCTCGGGCTGGCGATCACCTCGGTGCCGGGTCACCTCGAGTCGATAGCCGCGCTGGCGAACATCTTCAACGACTCCGCCGCGACGGCCGATCTGGCCGCGGCGACCACTCCGGCCGAGGTGCTGCGGATCATGTCCGCTGCCCTCGACTGAGCCGCCCGCCCGCCCATCCCGCGCCCATTGTCGGCGTTCCGGTCCGATGTCGCCGCCGCAGCGCGCGCATCGGACCGGAACGCCGACAATGGGAGGGAGCGGGAGCGGCGGGGATCGGTCGACGGGGCTACCCGACGAGTTCGCGCAGCGCCGCCTCGAGCGTCGAGACGGTGGCGGATGCCGCGGCGATGCGCTCGGCTCCGCTGCCCTCGGTGCTCGAGGCATCCACGTAGACCTTGAGCTTCGGCTCGGTGCCGCTCGGGCGCACGATCACCCGGGAGCCGTCGGCGAGCCGGTAGCGAAGGATGTCGCTGGGCTCGAAGCGGTCGAAGCCGTGCTCGAAGTCCTCGACCGCCGACACCGCGATGCCGCCGATCTCCGTCGGCGGGGTGGAGCGCAGCGAGGCCACGATCCGCCCGATCTCGGAGAGGTCGGTGACCCTGATCGAGATCTGGGTCGAGGCGAAGGCGCCGAAGCGCTCGGCGAAGGCGAGGCGATGCTGCTGGAGGGTGACCCCCTGCGCCGTCAGCTCGGCGACCAGGGAGAGGAAGGCGAGGGCGGCCGAGATGCCGTCCTTGTCGCGCACCTTGTCCGGGTCGACCAGGTAGCCGAGCGCCTCCTCGTAGCCGAACAGCAGGCCGGGCACCCGGGAGACGAACTTGAAGCCGGTGAGGGTGTCGACGTACTCCAGGCCGTACTGCCTCGCGATCTCGGCGAGGGCGGGAGACGAGACCAGCGAGGAGGCGAGCACGCCGTGGCCGCCCGCCTTGGCCGCGATGCTCCAGCCCAGCCACGAGCCCACCTCGTTGCCGCTGAGCCGCTCCCAGCCGCCGTTCCCGTCGGGGATGCCCACCGCCAGCCGGTCTGCGTCGGGGTCGTTGGCGATCACCAGGTCCGCACCGGTCTCGCTCGCTCTGGCGAAGGCGAGATCCAGCGCGCCGGGCTCCTCCGGGTTGGGGAAGGCGACGGTGGGGAAGGCCGGATCCGGCTCGATCTGCTCGGCGACCACTATCGGTTCGGCGAAACCGGCGTCGAGGATCACGCGGTGCGCGGTCTCCCAGCCGACGCCGTGCATCGCCGTGTAGACGACCTTCAGCGGCGCCGCCGGGGCGGCGGGGGCGACGGCTACGGTGCGGCGCACGAACTCGTCGAGCACGTCCTCGCCGGCGACCTCGTAGTCCCGCGAGCGCGGCAGGTCGAGCACGCTGCTGCCGGTCGCGACGGCGTCGATGTGCGCGGCGATCTCCGCGTCCGCGGGCGAGACGATCTGCGAGCCGGCGTCAGCGCCGCCGAGGTAGACCTTGTAGCCGTTGTCCTGCGGCGGGTTGTGGCTGGCCGTCACCATCACGCCGGCGCTGACGTCGAGGTGCCGCACCGCGAAGGCGAGCACCGGCGTCGGCAGGAGGCGCGGCAGCAGGACGGCGCGCACGCCGGCCCCGGCCATGAGCTCGGCGGTGTCGGTGGCGAAGACCCGCGAGTTCTTGCGGCCGTCGTAGCCGATAACCACGCTCGGCCTCTCCTCGCGGGAGAGGAGGTAGGCGGCGAGGCCCGCCGCTGCCTGCGAGACCAGCACCCGGTTCATCCGGTTCGGGCCGGCCTCGATCCTGCCGCGCAGCCCCGCCGTCCCGAACTCGAGCCGGGCGTCGAAGCGGTCGTGCAGGTCGGCCTCGGCCGCCTGGTCGCCGGCCTCGGCATCCGCGATCAGCCGGTCGAGCTCCGCCCGGGTCTCGTCGTCGGGGTCCTGGTCGCGCCAGGCCTTCGCCTCGTCGATCACGCTCACAGCTCGCCCACCACCCTCGCGAGGAGGTCGCCGATCACCGGTTCCGCCGCCCGGCCCGCCTCCAGCACCTCCTCGTGACTGAGCGGGGACTTCTGGATGCCCGCCGCCAGGTTGGTGATCAGCGAGAAGCCGAGCACCTCCATGCCCGCCTGCCGGGCCGCGATCGCCTCCAGCGCGGTGGACATGCCGACGATATGGCCGCCGATGGTCTTCGCCATCTGCACCTCGGCCGGGGTCTCGTAGTGCGGTCCGCGGAACTGGACGTAGACGCCCTCGTCGAGGTCGGGCGATACCGACCGGGCGATCGCCCTCAGCCGCGAGCTGTACAGGTCGGTGAGGTCGACGAAGGTCGCGCCCTCGAGCGGCGAGTCCGCGGTGAGGTTGATGTGGTCGCTGATCAGCACCGGCGTGCCCGGCGTCCAATGCTCCCTGATCCCGCCGGCCCCGTTGGTGAGGATCATGACGGATGCCCCTGCCGCCGCCGCGGTGCGCACGCTGTGCACCACCCGGCGCACGCCGTGGCCCTCGTAGTAGTGGGTGCGCGCCCCGATCACCAGCGCGCGCCTGCCGTTCGGAAGCAGCACCGAGCGCAGGGTGCCGACGTGGCCCTCCAGTGCTGGCGTGCTGAAGCCGGTGATCTCCGCGGCCGGGATGGTGGACGTCGTCTCGCCGATCAGGTCGGCCGCCCGCCCCCATCCGCTGCCGAGGGTGAGCGCGAGGTCGTGCCGCTCCACACCGGTGCGCTCGGCGATCTCGGCCGCGGCGGTGGCGGCGACGGCGAAGGGGTCGGCCGATGGGTCGTCCAGGGGGTGCTGATGCGGCATCCGTCCACTCTATTCCGGCCGCGCCTTGGTGGACTCTGGGTGCCGCGTCGCCATCCGAGTCCGCCGAGCGAGAGAATTGACCCATGGCCTACGAGTTCGAGCGCAAGCAACGCATCGTGGTGGTCGGCGGGGGACCGGGGGGATACGAGGCGGCTCTCGCCGGGGCCCAGCTCGGAGCCGAGGTGACGGTGGTCGAGCGTATCGGCGTCGGCGGCTCGGCGGTGCTGACCGACGTCGTGCCGTCCAAGACCCTCATCGCCACGGCGGAGGCGGCCAACGCCATCGGCGAGGCGGCGGACCTCGGCGTGCAGTTCTTCGTCAAGGGGGAGACCGGGCGCTCGGTGCGGCCGGAGGTCGCGGTCAACCTGGCTGCGGTCAACCAGCGGCTGCAGCGGCTCGCCAGGCAGCAGTCGGAGGACATGAAGTCCCAGCTGATCAAGGCCGGTGTCACCGTCGTGCAGGGCTCGGGGCGGCTGGACGGGCCGAACCGGGTCATCGCCTCCACCGGCACCGGCAAGACGCGAGCCGACTTCGACGAGTTCGATGCCGACACCATCGTCGTCTCGGTCGGGGCCAGCCCGCGTCTGCTGCCGTCGGCCAAGCCCGACGGGGAGCGCATCCTCACCTGGACCCAGCTCTACAGCCTGCAGGAGACGCCGGAGCACCTGATCGTGGTCGGCTCCGGCGTGACCGGCGCCGAGTTCGCCTCGGCCTACACCGCGCTCGGCTCGAAGGTGACCCTCATCTCCAGCCGTGACCAGGTGCTGCCGGGGGAGGATGCGGATGCCGCCCGCGTGATCGAGGACGTCTTCACCCGCAACGGCATGACGGTGCTCTCCAAGTCCCGCGCCGAGTCGGTCAAGCGCACTGCGGACGGGGTCGTCGCGACGCTCGGCGACGGGCGCACGGTGGAGGGCAGCCACTGCCTGATGGCGGTCGGCTCGATCCCCAACACGAAGGGGATCGGACTGGAGGAGGCCGGCGTCCAGCTCACGGAGTCCGGCCATATCCGGGTGAACCGGGTGGCCCGCACCTCGATGCCCTCGATCTACGCGGCGGGGGACTGCTCCGACTTCCTGCCCCTGGCATCCGTCGCCTCGATGCAGGGCCGCACCGCGGTGTTTCACGCCATGGGCGACGCGGTCAGTCCGACCGAGCTGCGCAACGTCACCTCGAACATCTTCACCCAGCCGGAGATCGCGACCGTCGGCTGGTCGCAGAAGCAGATCGAGGAGGGCCTGGCCCAGGGCGACATCTACAAGCTGCCGCTGGCGTCGAACCCGCGCGCCAAGATGCTCGGCATCAAGGACGGCTTCGTCAAGCTCTTCGCCCGCACCGGATCGGGAACCGTGATCGGCGGGGTGATCGTGGCCCCCCGCGCCTCGGAGCTCATCCTGCCGATCGCCATCGCCGTGGAGCACCGGCTCACCGTCGACCAGATCGCCCGCGCCTTCGCCGTGTACCCCTCGCTCTCCGACTCGATCACCGACGCCGCCCGCGCGATGCACATCGTGAACTAGGCCGCACGCTCGCCCCGCACCCCGCGTCCGAGCTTCGCTTGCTCATGTACCGTGCGCCGGTTTGTTATCCGTGCGCGGGTTACAACGTCCGCACGGATAACAAACCGGCGCACGCACGCGGGGCGGGCCGGCGCGCGCACGCGGGCGGGCCGGCGCACAGCCTCCCCTTCACAGTGGCGAGCAGTGGGTGTTTCTCCCGGGAAGTGCGCCGTCGGCCGCCCGGTGGCGCGCAATCGGTCAGAGTGCCCGGGTGATCAGCTCGTCGTCCTTCGAGTGGCGGGAGCACCTCGTGCTGTCCCGTGACCTGCAGGTGGCCGGAGAGCGGGGCGAGTTCTTCCGTCGCGTTCGCACGGGGGAGTTCGTCGCGATCTACCGAGGCGCCTACGTTCGAGCGAGCGAATGGGAGGCGATGGGGAGGGATGCGCGATATCTCGCACGAATCCGCGCCGCCACGGCGTATGCGCGGGAGCCCCTGATCTTCTCCCATGAGTCGGCCGCCGCCCTGTGGCGGCTTCCCTCGGTGGAGCCGTGGCCACGGCGCGTGCACTGCCTGTCGCAGAACTCCGCCGGCGGACGCTCCAATGGCATGTTCGTGCGGCACACCGTCGGCGTTCCCGACGAGGTCGCCACGGTGGACGGCCTGGCGGTCACGACGATGAGTCGGACCGTGGTTGACCTCGCCGCGGCATCCGCTTTCGGCCAGGCTGTGGCCATGGCGGATGCCGCACTTCGTCGTACCGCGCATCCGATTTCCGGCGTTCCCGGCACCGCGCTCGGAAAGGACGACCTCTACGCCGAGCTCGAGCTGCTCCCGCTCCGCCATGGAACCGCTCGAGCACGCCGGGTGATCGACTTCGCCGACGGCCTCGCCGATCGGCCGGGGGAATCGATGAGCCGTGTCAGCATGTGGATCGCCCAGCTGCCGATGCCTCGGCTCCAGGTTCGGCTGGCCGGAGCCAGCGGTCGTGGCTATGTCGTCGACTTCTGGTGGCCGGAGTTCAACCTCATGGGGGAGTTCGACGGCCGCGACAAATACAGCAATCCCGAGTTCCTACGCGGACGGACCCCGGAGCAGGCCCTTCACGATGAGAAGCTGCGAGAGGACGACCTGCGCGCTCTCGACGGGCGCCGGATGAGTCGATGGTCGTGGCAGATCGCTCTGTCGCCGGCGCGGATGCGCGCCCACCTGCTTGCCGCGGGACTCCACTAGCCATCAGCGCGCCGTTTTGTCATCCGTGCTGGCGTTACAACCGGCGCACGGATAACAAAACGGCGCGCTGATGAGAAAGCAAGCGCGGGGGAGCGGCGCGCTGTAAGCGCGGGAGGCCGGAGCGGGCGCTCAGTCCTGGATGTCGAGCAGCAGGGTCCCGGAGGCCACCGTCGAGCCGACCTGGGCGCCGACGTTCGCGATGGTGCCGTCCTTGTGGGCGGTGATCGGCTGCTCCATCTTCATCGCCTCGAGCACGAGCACCAGGTCGCCCTTCACGACGGTGTCGCCCTCGGCGACCGCGAGCTTCACCACGGTCGCCTGCATCGGCGCCTTGACCGAGTCGCCGGTCGCGGTGACCAGCGTTCCCGCGCCTCCCCGGCGGCGGGGCGCCGGGCCGAGGACATCGGACGACGGGCCTGCGGCCGAGATCCTGGCCGGCACGCTCACCTCGATGCGCTTGCCGTCGACCTCCACCGCGATGCTCTGCCGCGGCTTCGGAGCGACGGTGTCGGCGAGCGATCCGCTCCACGGCTCGATGTCGTTCACGAACTCGGTCTCGATCCAGCGCGTGTAGACGCTGAACGGCGAGCCGGTGAACGCCGGGTCGCGCACGATCTTGCGGTGGAAGGGCAGCACGGTCGGCAGGCCCGCGACCTCGAACTCGTCGAGGGCGCGGCGGGAGCGCTCGAGAGCGTCCTCCCGGCTGGAGCCGGTGACGATGAGCTTCGCCAGCAGCGAGTCGAATGCCCCGGTGATCACGTCGCCGGTGGTGACCCCGCTGTCGACGCGCACGCCGGGCCCGCCGGGGAAGCGCAGGGCGCTGACCGGGCCGGGCGACGGCAGGAAGTTCAGACCCGGGTCCTCGCCGTTGATGCGGAACTCGAAGGAGTGGCCCTCGGGCTTCGGGTCACCGTAGCCGATCTTCTCGCCCTCGGCGATGCGGAACTGCTCGCGGACCAGGTCGATCCCGGTGACCTCCTCCGAGACGGGATGCTCGACCTGCAGCCTGGTGTTCACCTCCAGGAACGAGACGGTGCCGTCCTTGGCGACGAGGAACTCGCAGGTTCCGGCGCCGACATAGCCGGCCGCCTTGAGGATGGCCTTCGACGACGAGTAGAGCAGATCGGTCTGCTTCTTGGTGAGGAAGGGGGCCGGGGCCTCCTCGACCAGCTTCTGATGGCGGCGCTGCAGCGAGCAGTCGCGGGTGGAGATCACGACGACGTTGCCCGCGGCATCCGCCAGGCACTGGGTCTCGACGTGCCGGGGCTCGTCGAGGTACTTCTCCACGAAGCACTCGCCGCGGCCGAAGGCGGCGATGGCCTCCCGGGTCGCGGACTCGAACAGCTCGGGGATCTCCTCCACCGTGCGGGCCACCTTGAGCCCGCGTCCGCCGCCGCCGAACGCCGCCTTGATGGCGACCGGCAGCCCGTGCTTCTTGACGAACTTGAGCACCTCTCCGGCGTCGGAGACCGGGTTGAGGGTGCCCGGTGCGAGCGGAGCGCCGACCTTCTCGGCGATGTGCCTGGCCGAGACCTTGTCGCCGAGCTTCTGGATCGCCTCGGGGGACGGGCCGATCCAGATCAGCCCCGCCGCGATCACGGCGCGGGCGAAGTCGGCGTTCTCGGCGAGGAAGCCGTAGCCGGGGTGCACGGCGTCGGCGCCGGACCGCTTCGCGATCGAGAGCACCTTGTCGATGCGCAGGTAGGTGTCGGCGCTGGTCGTGCCGTCGAGCGCATATGCCTCGTCGGCCAGCTTCACGTGCCTCGCGTCACGGTCCTGGTCGGCGTAGACCGCGACCGAGAGGATGCCGCTGTCCTTCGCCGCCCTGATGACTCTGACGGCGATCTCTCCCCGGTTGGCGATCAGGACCTTCGTGATACTGGGCATAGTTCTTTAGCTTATGGGGCGAGGGCCGTCGTCCTTTGGCGGCGGGCGACAAAAAACATCGTGGCGTCCTGTCGAACGCTACAAGGCCCCCGGCCGGTTCCAGAGCGACGGCCAGTGGATGCCGAGGCCGTTGAGGAGGGAGCGCAGAGTGGCGGGGGAGAGGCCGACCACGGCATGCGGGTCGCCGTCGACCGAGGTGATGAATGGGGCGCCGAGACTGTCGATGGTGAAGGCGCCGGCGACCGAGAGCGGCTCGCCGGTGGCGATGTACGCGTCGATCTCGGCCTCCGAGATGTCGGCGGCGAAGCTGACCGCCGCGGTGGTGACCCGTCCCGCGCCGGCGCCGGCAGTCCCTCCCCGATGGTCGATCACCCAGTGCCCGGAGTGCAGCAGCCCCGTCCTGCCGCGCTGCAGCAGCCAGCGCTCGCGGGCGACCTCCGGCAGGTGCGGCTTGCCGTAGGCGACGCCGTCGAGCTCGAAGGCGGAGTCTCCGCCGAGCACGATCCCGTCGATCGGCCCGCCGTCGACGGTACGCCCGAGCACCGCCTCCGCCTTGAGCCGGGCCAGCAGCAGCACCATGTCGTCCGGCTCGATCGGCCCGGCGGCCGCGACCGCCGCCTCCTCATCCACCTCTGACGGCAGCACGATCGGCTCGATGCCCGCGGCCCGCAGGGTGGCGAGCCTGGCGGGCGAGGTCGAGGCGAGGTAGATCCGGGTCACGTCCGCTCCTATGGCACCCTTGCTGGATGGGCGAAATGCTGGGCAGGGATGTCGAGATCGAGGTTACCAACGTCGCCCACGGCGGCATCTCGGTCGGCCGGCTCGACGGCAGGGTGGTCTTCGTCTCCGATGCGATCCCCGGCGAGACGGTGCTGGCGCGGATCAGCGACGACCGCAAGCGGTCGTTCTGGCGGGCCGACACGGTACGGGTGATCGAGCCGAGCGAGCACCGGCGCGATCACGTCTGGGCCGAGGCATCGGTCGACCGCGATCCCGACGACCGGCCCGGCGGAGCCGAGTTCGGCCACATCGAGCTCTCCCACCAGCGGGAGCTGAAGCGCCGGGTGCTCACCGAGTCGATCCGTCGGATGGCGAAGCTGGAGGCGGATGCCGCGGTCGAGCCGCTTCCCGGCGAGCCCGACGGAACGGCCTGGCGCACCCGTCTCCGGCTGCACGTCGACGAGGAGGGCAGGGTCGGGCCCTATGCCGCCCGCTCGCACCGGGTGATCCCGGTCGGCTCCCTTCCCCTGGCCACCGCTGAGGCCCGGGCGATCGCGCCGCTCGGCGAGCGCTTCGTCGGAGCGGAGCAGGTGGATGTCGTGGTCCCCTCCGCCGGCAACCCCTTCGTCCTGCAGGGCCATGGGCGGCGGGCGCCGAAGCCGAAGGCGCAGCGGATCGTGGAACGGGTGGGGGAGCGCGAGTTCCGGCTCGACGTCCGCGGCTTCTGGCAGGTGCATCGCCGCGCCGCCGAGACCCTGAGCGAGGCCGTGCGCTCGAGCATCGACGCGGAGCTGCTCGACCCGCGCGCCGCCAACCTCGACCTCTACGGCGGTGTCGGCCTGCTCGCTGCGGCGATGGGGGAGGTCGCCGGCCGCGACTTCAGGGTGACCACCGTCGAGAGCGACGCCGTCGCCACCGACCACGCCGCGGAGAACCTCGCCGACTGGGTCGGGGCGTCCGCCGTCACCGCGCGGGTCGAACGCTACCTCGACGGGCTGCTGGCGACGGCCGGCGCACGGGAGCGGGAGCGGCTCTCGCTCGCCACCGTCGTGCTCGACCCGCCGCGCTCCGGCGCGGGCGCCGCCGTCGTCGCGGCGCTGGCCGAGCTGGCCCCGGCGCAGTTGATCTACGTCGCCTGCGATCCGGTGGCGCTGGCGCGGGACCTCGGCCTGTTCGCCGAGCGCGGCTACCGGCTGGAGGCCCTGCGCGCCTTCGACCTGTTCCCGAACACCCACCACGTCGAGGCGGTGGCCCGGCTGGTCAGGGGTTAGCGAGCCGTCACTGACGCGACTACAGTGCGCGTCATGGCACAGGTGGCGCGTCCCGGGGCGCAGCGGTGGGTGCCGGAGGGCGCCGGGATCGGCGAGCTGCGCTCGGCGGTCGCCGGCTGCCGCGGCTGCGAGCTCTGGCACGACGCGACGCAGGCGGTCTTCTCCTCGGGCAGTGCGCATGCCCGGCTCATGCTGGTCGGCGAGCAGCCCGGTGACCAGGAGGACCGCGCGGGGGAGCCGTTCGTCGGACCCGCGGGCGGAGTGCTCGCGGATGCGGTGGAGGCCGCGGGGATCCCGCGTCGCGACGTCTACCTGACGAACGCGGTCAAGCACTTCAGGTTCGAGACGCGGGGCAAGCGCAGAATCCATGAGCGGCCGGCGGTCGCGCACGTCGAGGCGTGCCACCCCTGGCTCGCCGCCGAGCTGCGGGAGGTCCGGCCGGAGGTGATCGTCTGCCTCGGCGCGACTGCCGCCCGCTCGGTCCTCGGGCGCAGCGTGACGATCGGCACGGTGCGGGGCGCCCTGCTCGAGGAGCGGGTCGGCGGGGCCGGGGTGCTCGTGACCACCCATCCGTCGGCGCTCCTGCGGCTGCGTGATCGCGGTGACTACGATGCGGCGTTCTCGGAGCTCGTCGGCGACCTGGTCACGGCATCCGCTGCCGCCTCGCCGCGACGCTGACTACCAGCTCCCGCCGCCGCCGCCCCCGCCTCCTCCTCCGCTGAAGCCGCCGCCCCCGCCGCCTCCGCCGAAGCCGGAGCTCCCGCTGGACGACGGCGTGGAGGTCATGGAGGTGGCGGCCATCGAGGTGAAGCTGCTCACCGCGGAGCCGATCGTGGAGATCGAGGCGATCGAGCCGGCGAGGTATCCGGCGGAGAAGCCGGTGGCGCTGCCGGAGTACCACTGCGGCTGCTCGGTGTACCTGCCCTGCTCCGCGAGCTCCGTGAACACGCGCGCCCAGCGGTCCGCCTCGCCGAAGGCGATGGCCCACGGCATGTAGCGGCTGAACACGTCCTCGGTCTCGTCGAAGCGGATGCGATCGGCCTCCGCGGTGGCGATGTACTGCCTGAAGCCCTCCAGCTGCAGGTAGGTGGCGTGGCCGAGCGCGCTGCGGCGGACGGCCTTCTTGGACGATCCCAGCGTGATCACGGCGCCCACGGCGAGCCCGGCGGGGATGAGGAACCAGGCGCCGCCGCCGATGGCGATCATGGCGATCGTGCCCGCGATCCCGAGCCCGAGGGCCCAGCCGATCAGCGGATGCGTGCGGTTCAGCCGGTCCAGGAAGAAGCCGCGGTGCTCGATCCAGGTGTCCAGCGCCGTGGAGATCGCCCGCATGTCGGTGGCGAACCTGTTGGTCAGGCCGGAGAGGGTGACCTCGGTCCGCCCGCCCCGGAACAGCTTGCCCAGCAGCAGCGTCTCGTGCGGGAGGAGGTCCGCCGCCTCCGGGGTGCCCGCCCGGGCCCGCGCCCGCTGCTCGGCCGCGCGCTCCGGGGTCGCGACCAGCCTGTAGTCCTTGGCCTTCTTTCCGCTTCCCCCGTCCACCTCGGTGATCCGCAGGTGACCGCGCACCGCCAGGTCGATCAGCGTGGCGGTGATGTCGACGGTCTTCCGGGTCTTGGCGAGGACCACGTTCGCCGCACCGACCGGGAGCCCCTTCGGCGGCTGGTACTGCACGACTATCGGGTCGCGCGGGTCGGCGTTCGTGGTCGGCGCGGTGAGCGGATCGGCGGGGACGGTGCCCGGTGTGACGCCCGCGAAGGCCCTGTCCCGCCGGCGGGCGACGACCAGCGCCTGGAAGGCGATCGGCACCCCTGCGGCCAGGACGAGCCCGGTGCCCCAGTTCCACGGCGACCAGAAGGGGTTCGGCCCGTCGTTCGAGCCGGCGGTCACCGGGGCGGAGCCCGCGGGCAGTGCGGGCTCCAGGATGGGCTCGACGTCGGAGAAGGTCCCGCTCGGGAAGGCCGTGTCGACGGTGACCCCCTGGCGCGTGAACAGGTCCGTCGCGACGAAGGAGGCGGTGCGGCCGGAGAAGCCGGTGGATGCGCAGCCGTCGTCGCTTCCCTCGTATCCGGCGAAGCAGACCGCCTTCACCACATCGGCCGGCCCCGTCACGGTGATCCTCGCCGAGTCGATCCCCACGTCCCAGTAGTGGCCTGTCGCGTTCCAGTAGAACTCGTCGAGGGTGCCGCCGTCATCCTGCTGCGCGCGGTTGATCGCTCCGAGGATGTCGTACCGGATCCGGTAGGTCTGCCTGCCGCCCACGTTCGCGTTCTTGTTGCCGATCCTGATCTGCAGCTGATTGGCCAGCGAGGTGGAGTACAGGGTCGAGGCGCCGCTCGGGCTGTCCACCTCGATGTTCTCGTAGCGGTAGACCCGGTCGGTGCCGGGGGTCGAGCTGCTGAAGCGCGCGGCCAGGTAGCGGTCGATGCCGTGCCGGTCGTCGGCGCCGGCGAAATCGTAGGCGATGGTCTCGGTGACGTGGAC
>Ga0182749_1000774_pt1 | contig 27511 bp, 26 predicted proteins | sample eDN3rd37CKraftMG_FD_128875 | JGI IMG/M metagenome (GOLD analysis project Ga0182749, IMG submission 128875) | Enriched Miracle-Growth compost microbial communities from Emeryville, California, USA - eDNA 3rd pass 37_C Kraft MG (version 2) (version 2) ...
AGGACCCCCACCCCGAACAGCACGCCGGCCGCGAGCGGGATGCCCACCACGTTGTACCCCGCCGCCCACCACAGGTTCTGCAGCTCCTTGCGGTAGGTGGCCCGGCTGAGGGTGAGCACGTCGGCCACCGCACGCGGGTCGCTCGCGGCGAGCACGATGCCCGCCGACTCGATCGCGACGTCGGTGCCCGCGCCGATGGCGATGCCGACATCCGCCCGCGCCAGCGCCGGGGCGTCGTTGACGCCGTCGCCGACCATGGCGACCCTGGCGCCCCCCTGCTGCAGGCGGGTCACGACATCCGCCTTCTGCGCCGGAAGCACCTCGGCGAAGACCTCGCCGACGCCGAGCCTGCCGGCGACCCAGCTGCCGACGGCGTGCGAGTCCCCGGTGAGGATCGCGACCCGCACCCCGCGCGCGGTCAGCGCGGCGACGGCCTCGGCCGATTCCGGCCGCAGCACGTCGCCGAGGGCGATGAGGCCGGTGACCGCTCCGTCCACCGCCACGTAGACGACGGTGGCGCCGCCCGAGCCGTGCTCGCGGCCGGCGTTCACCAGCTCGGCCGGGATGACGATGCCACGCTCGGTCAGAAGGCGCGCGCTGGACACCGTGACCGCGCGCTCCCCGACCCGCGCCTCCGCGCCCTTGCCGGCGAGCGCGCTGAACGCCGTCGACCGCGCCGGCGCGACCTCCGCCTCCGCGGCACGCGCGACGATCGCCCTGGCGATGGGATGCTCGGACCTCGCCTCCACGGCGGCGGCGAGGGCGAGCACCTCGTCCTCCGATCCCCCGTCGACCGGCACCACCGCGACGACGCCCTGGCGGCCCTCGGTGAGGGTGCCGGTCTTGTCGAAGAGCACGACATCCACCATGCGCGCCGCCTCGAGCGCGAGCTTGTCGCGCACCAGGATGCCGGCCCTCGCGCCCTTGGTCGTCGCGATCAGCGACACCAGCGGGATGGCGAGGCCCAGCGCGTGAGGGCAGGCGATCACCAGCACGCTCACCACGCGCTCGAGCACGAAGCCGGGGTCGTCGGGCTTCAGCAGGAACCAGACCGCCAGGGTGATCACCGCCGCGCCGAGGGCGACATAGAAGAGGAGCGCCGCCGCCCGGTCGGCGAGCACCTGCGCGCCGGACTTGCTGGCCTGGGCATCGGCGACCAGCCTCATGATGCCGGCGAGCGCCGTCTCCCCGCCCGTCCTGGTGACCCGCACCGTGAGCGAGCCGGAGCCGTTGATGCTTCCGGCGATGACGGATGACCCTTCCGCCTTCGCGACGGCCGCCGACTCCCCGGTGAGGAGGGCCTCATCCACGTCGGACTCGCCATCGGTCACCACGCCGTCGGCCGGGATCGCGGCGCCGGGCCGGATCAGCACGAGGTCGCCGGGGGCGAGGTCGGCGACCGGGACCGTCATCTGGTGGTCTCCGTGCAGCATCACCGCCTCGTCGGGCAGCAGCCTGGCGAGCTCGCCGAGGGCGTTCTGCGCGCCCATCACCGCGGACATCTCGATCCAGTGGCCGAGGAGCATGATCGTGATCAGGGTGGCGAGCTCCCACCAGAAGTCCATGCCGGGCAGGCCGAGGGTGACCGCGAGGCTGTAGCCGAACGCGACCACGATGGCCAGCGAGATGAGCGTCATCATGCCCGGCTGCCTGGACCGCAGCTCGTCGACCGCGCCGCGGAGGAAGACCAGCCCGCCGTAGAGGAACAGGACGATGCCGAAGACCGCGGGGATGTACTGGCTGCCCGGGAAGCGCGGGCCGCTCAGGCCCAGGATGTCCTGCAGGCCCTCGGAGAAGACCAGGGTCGGGATGGTGAGCACCAGGCTGAGCCAGAACTTGCGACGGAACGCGGCCGGGTCGTGCCCGGCGTGGCCGCTGTGGTCGTGCATGTCGTGCATGTCGTGCATGTGCGCATCGTGGCCGGCGTGGTCGTGCGCGGCATCCGCTGCGGAGGACGGATTCTGCGGTGCGGCCTCGGCGTGTTGCATCTCAGCCTCCGCGTGTCCTGGCCGATGTCCGTCGTGCGCAGCGGCGTGCTCGTGCTCGTGCTCGTGCTCGTGCTCGTGCTCGTGCGTCATCCCTGGCTCCCTCGGTTGCTGCCCAGCTCGAACACGGTCACCAGTTCGGCGACAGCGCGCTCGGCTTCCTCTCCGCCGGCCTCGAACATGTGGGTCACGTGGGTGCGGAGGTGGTTCTCCACCAGCAGCTTGTTGAGGCTCCCCAGCGACTTCTGGATGGCGAGGGACTGGGTGAGGATGTCGACGCAGTACTCCTCGTCGTCGATCATCTTCTGCAGCCCGCGCATCTGTCCCTCGAGGATGCGACTGCGATGCAGCGCCCTCTTCTTGATGTCCTCGATCATGCGTCGAAGCATACCCCCCTGGGGTATTAGGCGCCACCCGCCGGCCGCGGGTAGTGTCGAGCACATGCGCATCGTCAAACAAGAGCATTCCTGCCTGCTGATCGAGTCGTCCGGGAAGACGCTGGTGCTCGACCCCGGAAGTTTCACGACGGCGCTGGTCGGGCTCGACGACGTCGTCGCGATCGTGATCACCCACGAGCACGCCGACCACTGGACCGCGGAGCAGCTGGACCGCATCCTCGAGCGCAATCCCGGCGCGGCGATCTTCGGTCCCGCCGGCGTTGCCGCCGCCGCGACCGGCTACGACGTCCAGGTGGTCGCCGCCGGCGACAGCCGCGAGGTCGGACCGTTCACCCTGCGCTTCTTCGGGGGAGAGCACGCCGTCATCCACTCGTCCATCCCGGTGGTGGACAACCTCGGCGTGCTCGTCGACGAGAAGCTGTACTACGCCGGCGACTCCTTCGCCATTCCGGAGGACGTGACCGTCGAGGTGCTCGCCGTTCCCGCGGGAGCGCCGTGGCTGAAGAGCGCCGAGACGATCGACTACGTGCTCGCCGTCGCGCCGCGGCACGCCTTCCCGGTGCACGAGATGCTGCTCTCGGTGGCGGGGAAGAGCCTCTACAACGGCCGCATCCAGTGGGCTGTCGAGCAGGGCGGCGGCGAGTTCCACTCGCTGGAGCCCGGCGAGGCCCTCGACCTCTAGCCGCGCCTTCGCCTGCCCGCGCTCGCGGCGTGGTCGCCCGTGCGATCGCTGCACCCCCTCCCCGCGCGGTCGCGGCTGTCGTGATCTGCGTCTGATCGTCCTCCGCGAGGAGCAGGAAGGGCGATTGGACGCAAGTCACCGGGTCGGGGAGACAGGACCCGGCCGAGACAGGACCGGATCGGGAGACAGGGCACTGGCTCAGGAAGGCCGGGTAGAATCGGGACTCCTGTGTCTGCGCGGGTCCCAGCGATCCGAACGAGCTCCACGGAGTACCTGCATGAGCCTGAACACCTCGATCGATGGGGCCCTGCGCATCGCCGTCGTCGGAGCCGGCCCCGCCGGCATCTACGCCTCGGACATCCTGAGCCAGAGCGACGAGACGGCGACCATCGACGTCTTCGACCGGCTGCCGACGCCGTACGGCCTGATCCGCTACGGCGTCGCGCCCGATCACCCGCGGATCAAGCAGATCATCGTCGCCCTGCACCGGGTGATGGAGAACCCCCGGATCACCTTCACCGGCAACGTGAACGTCGGGGTGGACGTCTCCCTCGACGAGCTGCGCGACCACTACGACGCCGTGATCCTGTCCACCGGAGCCGAGCGCGACCGCCCGCTGGAGATCCCCGGCGTGGAGCTGGAGCGCTCGTACGGCGGAGCCGACTTCGTCGCCTTCTACGACTCCCACCCCGACCGGCCCAAGTCCTGGGACCTGACCACCGCGAGGAGCGTCGCCGTGCTCGGAGTCGGCAACGTCGCCCTCGACGTCTCCCGCATCCTCGCCCGCACCGGCGACGAGCTGCTGTACACGGACATCCCGGACCACGTCCACGCCGTGCTCAGGGACTCCGCGGTCACCGACGTGCACATGTTCGCCAGGCGCGGCCCGGCCCAGGCGCAGTTCACCCCGGTGGAGCTGCGCGAGCTGGACCACTCCCCCAACGTGCAGGTCGTGGTCGACCCTGAGGGGATGGAGTTCGACGAGGGATCCGAGCGGGCGATGGCCGCGTCCAAGGCCACTCGCATGGTCGTCTCGGTGCTCTCGGACTGGGCGATCAGGGAGGCGGATCCGGACCCCGCGGTGCGGCGCATCCACATCCACTTCCTGCAGAACCCGGTGGAGATCCTCGGCGACTCCTCGACCGGGGTCACCGGACTGCGCACCGAGCGCCAGCGGCTCACCGGCGACGCCACCATCGAGGGCACCGGAGAGTTCGTCGACTGGGACGTGCAGGCCGTCTACCGCTGCATCGGCTACCGCTCGGAGCCGATGCGGGGCCTGCCGTTCGACTCGGGCCGGCACGTGCTGCCGAACGCCGCGGGCCGGGTGGTCGACGAGACCGGCGCGCCGCTCACCGGCGTCTACGCCACGGGCTGGGTCAAGCGCGGGCCGGTCGGCCTGATCGGGCACACCAAGTCGGATGCCGCGGAGACCGTCGCGAACCTGCTGGCGGATGCCGGGTCGCTCCCCCGCGCCGTCAACCGCGAGCCTGGCTCGTTCCGGGCCGTGCTGCTGGCCAAAGGCCTGCCGATCACCGACTTCGAGGGCTGGGACCGGCTCGAGGACCACGAGCGCTCGCTCGGAGCGGCGCACGCCGCCGAGCGCGAGCGGGTGAAGCTGCACGACCGCGACGAGATGACCCGGGTGGCGGCGCACCGCGCCTGAGATGGCGATCTCGGCCGAGGCGCTGCTGGCCGGCCCGAGAGGCCGTCGGCTGCTGCTGGAGTTCGCGCTGGCCTCCGCACCGGGGGAGGGTGACGAGCTCCGCAGCGCCGTGATGCTGGCCGCGTACCGCCTCGACCTCGGGCACGGCGGCTCGGTCGCGCTGTTCGGCCCGGGCGCCGCCGAAGCGGAGTCGGCGGTCGTGCTGCCCGACGACGTCGCAGTCCTGCTGCACCGCGCCGCCCCGCTCGAACCGGATTCGGCGACGGTGCTGCGCGCCCTCGTCGCGTCGGTCGACGCCGCCCGGTACTGGCAGGAGCCGGACGGGGAGGATCGGCTGGCGGAGACCGGCCCCGTCCGCGAGGCCCTCGTGCCGATCGCGGAGCGGGTCGCCTCCTCCGCCGACAGCGGCTGGTGGGACGAGCCGCTCGACCGCGCCGAGCAGCACGCGGTGACCTGGGACGACGACGCGCCCGCGAAAGTCTCGATGACCGCGGCCGAGCGGCTCGCGCTCTGGCGCTCCGCGACGATCGACGGCGAGCTGCGGGCGGGACGGGAACGGCCGGCCGAACCCGAGGCGTTGTGGAGCGGGGAATGGTGGTCCACCCCGCCGGCCGCCCTCACCCGCACCACCAGGGCGCTCGGCGGCCACGGCCCGGCCGGCCTCTGGCTCGTCGAGGACGGTTTCGGATGGGAGCGCGCCACCACGCAGTCGGTCGCCGTCCCCGACGGCTCGCGCGTCTACGAGGTGGATGGAGCCGCCGCGTGGGCCGCGCTCTGCCTCGCGCATCCGCTGGAGGTCACCGCGCAGAAGCGCCACGACTGGTACCGCACCACCGGTCGCGACGGCCAGTGGGTGATGCCGGACTGGGCCGGCGTCGCCGAGGATCACGACGCCGTCCATCTCACCGCCGCCGCCTATCTCGCCGCGGCCGGCACCGCCGTCCGGGTCGACGACGGCAGCGCGTCGATCATCGCCGGCTGGAACCCCGACGAGACGTACTGGCTCAGAGAGGTCGAGCCGGCCGATGGCGAGCAGGGCTGGCACCGCGAACACGACGGCGACTGGCGTCATCTGACGCAATGACGAAATGATCCGGGACTGACCATGGTTCACCGTCGTGTCGGCGTCACCGAGCCGGCGCGAACCAGGAGGATCGATGAGCGCACGAATCTATTTCCAGGAGTACGGCAGCCCGAAGGTGCTGGCCTACGGCGAGGAGACCCTGCCGGAGCCGGGGAGCGGCGAGGTGCGGATCGCCAATCGCGCCATCTCGGTCAACCCGGTCGACTGGATGATCGTGGCCGGCTACCTGAAGGAGTTCGCGCCGCTGGAGTTCCCGGCGGTTCCCGGCAACGAGAGCGCGGGCGTGATCGAGGCGGTGGGCCCCGACGTCGAGGGGTTCGCGGTCGGCGACGAGGTGATCTGGACCGGGTTCTCCGGCGCCTATCGTCAGCAGGCGAACGTGAGGGCCGATGCTCTCGTCGCGAAGCCCGCATCCATCGACTTCGATCAGGCGGCATCGCTGCCGGTCGCCGCGGGAACCGCGTACTCGGCAGTCCGCCAGGTCCAGGTCGGCGAGGGCGACATCCTGCTCGTGCACGGTGCGGCTGGCGGCGTCGGCTCCGCCGCCGTGCAGATCGCGAAGGCGCTCGGCGCCCGGGTGATCGGGACCGCATCCGAGCGCAACCACGACTACCTGCGGAGCATCGGGGCGGAGCCGGTCGCCTACGGCGACGGGCTGGTGGACCGGGTGCGAGCGCTCGGCACGATCACGGCGTCGGTCGACGCGGTGGGGGGCGAGGCGACGGTCGCCGCGACCAAGGAGCTCCTCTCCGACCTCGGCCGGGCGGTGACCGCGGTGACCGACGAGAACTCGACGGCCGCCGGGATCGCGTCGGTGGTCAAGCGGGAGGATGCCGTGACCGCGACGGCGAAGCTGGCCGCCGACGGCGCGCTGCGCTTCGAGATCCAGGAGCGGATCCCGCTCGCGGAGGCGGCCCGGGCGCTGGAAACCAGCTACGGCAAGCACGTGCGCGGCAAGCTCATCCTCGTGCCGTGACGCGGGGGGACGCCGCGGCCGAGGCCCGGGGCGTCCTCACCCTCGTCGGTCGCGCCTTATCGCCCCTGCCGCGCTCGGCGCAGGACCGCTTGGCGCAACTCACGGCCGACGGATGATGCACGGGCACGGACGCCGCCACAGGCGTCAGGATGTGAGCTCGTCGAGCTGAGAACGCAGACGACGGTTCGCGGCCTCCAGCTCGAGAACGTGGCGTGCGCCGACCAGGTTCACGCCCGCATCGAGCAGTTCGACGACCCGGCGAAGGACGGACAGGTCGTCCTCGCTGTAGCGACGGGTGCCGCCGGCGGTGCGGCTGGGCTCGAGCAGGCCCTTGCGCTCGTATAGCCGCAGTGCCTGCTCCCCCACCCCGACCAGTTCCGCCGCGACGGCGATGCCGTACACGCCACGACTGCCGTCCTCATCCGCTGCTGCGTTCGCCATAAAAAATCTCTTTCCTACCGCTTGCATTATCTGTTTGATCAGAGTTATAAAACTTATACCACTCGACATAGATTTACGAGTGGCCCGACAACTCGACACGTGAACGGAGGAGATCAAGTAATGCTGTTGCAACACGACCCATTCCGTGAGCTCGACCGGCTCACGCAGCAGGTCTTCGGAACCAACGCCCGTCCGTCCAGCATGCCCTTGGACGCGTGGCGGGAAGGGGACGAGTTCGTCGTCGAGCTCGACCTGCCCGGCATCGATCCCGACAAGCTGGACATCGACGTGGAGCGCAACGTGCTGACCATCCGCGCCGAGCGCCTGAGTCACATGCCGGACGCCGCGAACGCGGTCGCCGCCGAACGCTCCTGGGGCGTATTCAGCCGCCAGCTGGTCCTGGGAGACTCGCTGGACACCGAGAAGGTCGACGCGGACTACACGGCCGGCGTCCTCAGGCTGCGAATCCCCATCACGGAGCAGGCCAAGCCGCGCAAGATCACCATCGGAAGCCGGGACGCCGTGGGCGACAGGAAGGAGGCCAAGAGCATCAACGCCTGACCGGAGAACGCACTCCGGCACCGACAGGAGGTGTCGACATGATCCTGGACACCACCGCGACCGCCATCCGGCCCGCGCCGGCTACCCGGCAGGACACCCTGGTACTGCTGCCGCAGGACCGAGAGCGGCTGGAGGCGGAGTTCGCGGCGATCATGACCGCCTCCGGATTCGGTGATCGCGTCATCGTCGCGACCCTCCCCGGCCCGCCGCACGATCACGGTCCGCGGGCCCGGGACGGGCAGCCACGGCGGCGCCTCCCGGTCCGGCTCTCGGCAGCGGGGGCCGGACCGAGGGTGCGATCACCTCCGGGGCGGTGATGATCCATCCGAGGTGCCCGGAGCCCCGCTGGAGGGCTCCGGGCGGGGCTGGGGGACGCTCTCGACAGGCAAGGAGGACTACGCGATGACTACGACCCCACAACCGACCGATGTGGCCGAGCTGTACCGGAACGCGCCGCCGATGGAGGGCGACAGCATCAACGACGGGCTGCCGGCCGGCTCCCGCGCTCCGGGGTTCACGCTGAAGAACGCGCTCGGTGAGCCGGTGAGCCTGTCGGACTACGCGGGGCGGCCCGTGCTTCTGGTGTTCTATCCCCTGGACTGGAGCCCCGGCTGCAGTCAGCAGCTCGAGCTGTACCAGCAGGAGATCGACGAGTTCGAGACCCGCGGCATAGCGGTGGTCGCGATCTCCGTCGACTCGATCTACAGCCACGGCGCCTGGGCGGCGGTGCGAGGCATCACCTTCCCGCTGCTGTCCGACTTCGCGCCCCGAGGCGCGGTGGCCCGGCAGTACGCCGTCTGGCGCGATGAGGACGGATTCAGCGAACGCGCCCTCTACCTCATCGACGGCGACGGCGTCATCCGGTATGCGCACGTCTCGCCGCAGCTGCACCATCTGCCCGACATCTACGAACTGCTGACCGCGCTCGATCAGGTCAGCACCGCCGAGAGGGACAAGGAGATCTCACGATGACGATTACCGCGCCGATGCGAACGGGCATCTTTCCCGCCGTCACTGCACGCCGGCGGAGCGCCGCCGCCGTTCCCATCGCCGTCTACGGCAACCGCTGGTGCGGCATGAGCCAACGCATCCGCCGCGCCCTTGACCGGGCCGGGATCGCCTACCAGTACGTCGACCTGGACCAGCATCCCGACGCGGAGCGGAAGCTGCGCATGGTGGCCGGACCGGCCCTGAACACCCCCGTGGTCTATGTCGACGGGGACTGGCTGATGGCGCCCACGATGCGGCAGCTTGATGACGCGCTCGAGCGTCATGGCGTCTGGTGAGCGCGATCGCCAGCTGTCCCGCCTGCGGGACGAAGAACCGGATCCCGACCACCGCCCGCGGGCGAGTCCGTTGCGCGAAATGCCGCCGCGACCTTCCGTGGCTGGTGGATGTCGAGGACGCCCAATTCACGGCCGCGGTCGAGGAGAGCTCCCTCCCGGTGCTGGTGGACGTGTGGGCGCCGTGGTGCGGACCATGCCGTTCCATCGCACCCGTGGTCGAACGGCTCTCCCGCGACCTCGCAGGCCGGCTCAAGGTCGCGAAGGTCAACGCGGACACCGCGCCCGGCGTGTCTGCGAGACACGGGATCACCAGCATCCCCACCTTCCTGCTCTACGCGGCGGGCAGGGAGACGGCACGCACCGTCGGAGCGCCGCCCGGCGAGCAGCTGCGGGGATGGGTCGAGAGCCAGCTGGCCGCCGTCCGCCCGGAAGGCTGAGGAAGAACGAGGCTCACGCGGGGCTCAACGGGGGCTCGCGCGACCGGTCGCCCGGCCTGCTCCTGCGCAGCGGACCGGCCGGAAACAGAAGAACCCCTGGTCTCTCGCGAGACTCAGGGGATCAGAGCTGGGGTACCTGGACTCGAACCAAGAATAGAAGAATCAGAATCTTCCGTGTTGCCAATTACACCATACCCCACAGCACCGAACCGAAGCCCGGACCGACTAGACACTCTAACGCACCTGGGCGCACGCCTCCACTTCGCCACGGCCGAAGCGCGGGCACGCGCCGAAGTGCCACAAGGCGAGAGGGCGGTCGCACCTCGGGCATGACCCGGAAGCGCGGGCACGGCGTGGAACAATGTCAGCCAGCGCTGAGCCTGTACGGTCGGTATCGAGTGGAAGGACGTCCGGTGGCCAATTCGCTCCCACTGACCACGGATCCCATCGCCGAGGCCCGGCGCCAGTGGATCGAGCACGGCTGGGCCGACGCTGCCGACGGAATGTCGCTCGTGACCTCGATCATCCGCGCCCAGCAGCTCATGCTCTCCCGGGTCGAGGCGGCGCTGCGGCCGTATCGGCTCTCCTTCGCCCGCTTCGAGATGCTCGCGCTGCTCAGCTTCACCAAGGACGGCGCCATCCCGATGGGCAGCGCCAGCGCGCGGCTTCAGGTGCACCCGACCAGCGTGACCAACACCGTCGACCGCCTGGAGCGCGACGGCCTGGTGCGCCGCGACGCCCACCCCACCGACGGCCGGGCGACCCTGGTGGTGCTCGAGGACGCCGGCCGCGAACTGGTCGCGAAGGCGAGCGCGACCCTCAACGCCGAGGTCTTCTCCCGCCCGGGGCTCGACCAGGACGACATCTCGCACCTGGTGCACATCCTGGCCAGGTTCCGCCGCGACTCCGGCGACTTCATCGACCCGCCGCCGCGTCCCGACCCGCTCTAGCCAGCGATTGTCGCCGTTCCGGTCCGTTGCGCACGTTGCGTGCGCGACATCGGACCGGAACGGCGACAATCGCTAGCGGTGCGTGAACTCCGGGTCGCGCTTCTCGACGAAGGCGGCCATGCCCTCGGTCTGGTCCTGAAGCGCGAAGGTCGAGTGGATGGCGCGGCGCTCGAACCGCACCCCCTCCGCCAGCGAGGACTCGAAGGCCACCCGCACCGACTCCTTCGCCGCGTAGGCGACCGGCAGCGACTTGGACGCGATGGTCGTCGCGGTGGCGATCGCCTCGTCCAGCAGATCCGCAGCGGGGACGACCCTGGCGACCAGGCCGGAGCGCTCGGCCTCCTCGGCCCCCATCGTGCGGCCGGTGAGGATCAGGTCCATCGCCTTGGCCTTGCCGACCGCCCGGGTGAGCCGCTGGGTGCCGCCCATGCCCGGGATCACGCCGAGGTTGATCTCCGGCTGGCCGAACTTCGCGGTGTCGGCGGCGAGGATGATGTCGCACATCATCGCCAGCTCGCATCCGCCGCCGAGGGCGTAGCCGGCGACCGCGGCGATGGTCGGGGTGCGCAGGGCGGTGAAGCCGTCCCAGCCGGCGAAGAGGTCGCCGAGGTAGACGTCGGCGAAGTCCTGCGACGCCATCTCCTTGATGTCAGCGCCGGCGGCGAAGGCGCGCTCGGAACCGGTGAGCACGATCGCGCCGACGCCGGGGTCGCGATCGAAGGCGGATGCCGCATCCACCACCTCCCGCATCAGCGCCTGGTTGAGCGCGTTCAGCGCCTTCGGGCGGTTGAGGGTGATGATGCCGACCCGGCCGCGCTGCTCGACCTCGATGGTCTCGTAGTCGGTCATGCGGCGCTCCGATCGCGGATCTCGTTGATGATCGCGGAGAAGTCGAGACCGGCGCCGCCCTGTTCGGCGAAGCGGTGGTAGATCGCGCTGGCCATGGTGCCGATCTCGGAGTGCACCCCGGTGGACTCGATGGCCTGCTCGGCGAGGCCGAGATCCTTGGCCATGAGCGCGCCGGAGAAGCCGGGCTGGTAGCCGTTGTTGGCCGGGCTCGCCGGCACCGGGCCGGGAACCGGGCAGTTCGTTGTCAGCGCCCAGCACTGACCGGATGCGTTGGACGCGACGTCGAACAGGGCCTGGTTGGTCAGGCCCAGCTTCTCGCCGAGCACGAAGGCCTCGCTCACCGCGATCATCGAGATGCCGAGGATGAGGTTGTTGCAGACCTTCGCCGCCTGGCCTGCCCCCGGCTCCCCGCAGTGCACGATCCTGCCCGCCATGGGCGTCAGGATCGGCTCGGCGCGAGCGAAGTCCTCGGCGGATCCGCCGACCATGAAGGCGAGGGTTCCCGCGGTCGCCCCGCCGACACCGCCGGAGACCGGGGCGTCGACGTTGACATGTCCCGCGGCGACGGCGAGCTCGTGCGCGGTCCTGGCGTCGTCGACGGCGATCGTGGACGAGTCGATGAAGAGGGTGCCGGGCTTCGCCGCGGCGAGCAGTCCCTCCACGCCCTGGTAGGCGTCGATGACGTGCTTTCCGCTCGGGAACATGGTGATCACGACCTCGGCGCCGGCCACGGCCTCGGTGGCGGTGACGGCGACCGGGATGCCGGCCTCCCCCGCCGCGGCGACCGCCGCCGGGACGGGATCGAAGCCGGTGACCTCGAAGCCGGCCTTGACCAGGTTGACGGCCATCGGCAGGCCCATGTGACCGAGTCCGAGGAAGGCGATGGTGGTGGTCATGGTGCGTCCTTTCGTGCCGCGCTCAGCTCTGAGCGCCTCGACTTGTGCTCAGCGTCGGGCGACGGAGAGAGAACTGCGGTTCGTCGTCGCGCAGCTCCGCGAAGTAGGCTGCGACCTCGGCGGCGTCCACCTGCTCGAGGGCCGCCGGCGACCAGTGCGGGGTGCGATCGCGGTCGATCACCTGGGCGCGCACCCCCTCGGCGAAGTCGTGAGCCCTCACCGCCCGGATCGAGACCCGGAACTCCTGCTCCAGCGCCTCCTCGAGCGACGACAGGCCGGCCGCCCTGCGCAGCGAGGCCAGGGTGAGCGCGACCGCGGTCGGCGACTTGGAGCGGATGGCCTCGGCGGCGGCCCTCGCCTCCTCCACCGGCGATGCGGCGAGCCTGGTCACGATCTCGAGGGCGTCATCGCCGGCGTAGGCCGCGTCGATCCACTCCCGCTGCGCCAGCAGGGCGGAGCCCGGGGCGGGAACGGCGATCGAGGCGATGGCCTCGTCGGCGCCCTGCCGCTCGAGCGCGACCACCAGCTCGGGGATGCGTTCGGCCAGCAGGTAGTGGTCGGCCAGGCCGAGCGCGATCGCGTCGCCGGCCCGCACCGAGCCCGCGGTGAGCCCGAGATGGGTGCCGAGCTCGCCGGGGGCGTGCGAGAGCAGCCAGGTCCCGCCGATGTCCGGCACGAAGCCGATGCCGGTCTCCGGCATCCCGATCGAGGAGCGCTCGGTCACCACGCGGTGCGAGCCGTGGGCCGAGACGCCGATCCCGCCGCCCAGGACGATCCCGTCCATCAGCGCGACGTAGGGCTTGGGGTACTCGGCGATCAGCGCGTTCAGCCGGTACTCGTCGGCCCAGAACGCCGCGGATTCCCGCCCGTCGCCCGAGGTCGCGTCCCGGTACAGCGAGACGATGTCGCCGCCGGCGCACAGGCCGCGGGCGCCGCTGCCGCCGATCAGCACGGTGCGCACCGAGCGGTCGTCTGCCCAGTCCTCGAGCCGCTCCGTGATGGCGGTGACCATCCCGTGGTTGAGCGCGTTGATCGCCGTGGGGCGGTTGAGCGTGATCATGCCCAGGCCGCCGCGGCGGGCGAACAGAACGTCGTTCACGCGGCATCCACCATTGCTCGTCCGACGATGAGTCTCATGATCTCGTTCGATCCCTCCAGGATCTGGTGGACCCGCAGGTCGCGCACCACCTTCTCGATTCCGTAGTCGGCCAGGTAGCCGTATCCGCCGTGCAGCTGCAGCGCGGTGTTCGCCGCGGCGAAGCTCACGTCGGTGGCGAGCCGCTTGGCCATCGCGCACTGGGCCACCAGGTCGGGAGCCCCGGTGTCGAGCGCCCATGCCGCCTGCGCGATCAGCCCCCTGGCCGCCTGCAGCTCGGTCTCCTGGTCGGCGAGGGCGAACAGCAGCGCCTGCTGCTCGATCAGCGGCTTGCCGAAGGCCACGCGCTCCTTGAGGTAGCGCACCGCCTGGTCGATCGCCCACTGCGCGCCGCCGAGCGAGCAGGCGCCGATGTTGATGCGACCGCCGTTGAGGCCCTTCATCGCGATGGCGAAGCCGCCGCCCTCCTCGCCGAGCAGGTTCTCCGCCGGCACGCGGACGCCGTCGAAGATCACCTGACGGGTGGGCTGCGCGTTCCAGCCCATCTTCTTCTCGTTCGGACCGAAGGAGAGGCCGGGAGCGTCGGATGGCACGATGATCGCGCTGATCCCTGCCGCGCCCGGCCCGCCGGTGCGCACCAGGGCGACGTACACGTCGGAGGTGCCGGCCCCGGAGATGAACTGCTTCACGCCGTCGATCACCCACTCGTCGCCGTCCCGCCTGGCCCGGGTGGTGAGGGCGGCGGCGTCGGAGCCGACGCCCGGCTCGGTGAGGCAGTAGCTGCCGAGGTGCTCGAAGGAGGCGAGCCGGGGGACCCAGCGCCGGCGCTGCTCGTCGTCGCCGAAGGAGTCGATCATCCAGGTGACCATGTTGTGGATCGAGATGTACGCCGCGATCGTCGTGTCGCCCCTGGCCAGGGCCTCGAAGATGAGCACGGAGTCGCTGCGGCTGAGACCGGCTCCGCCGACGTCCTCGCGCACGTAGATGCCGCCGAGGCCGAGCTCCCCCGCCTTGCGGATCACGTCGACCGGGAAGTGCTTCTTCTGGTCCCACTCGATGGCGTGCGGCGCCAGCTCAGTCTCCGCGAAGCCGCGGACCACGTCGACCAGCCCGCGCTGCTCGGTCGACATCTGCGTGATCGTCATGGTCATCGCTCAGTGCATCGTGGGGATGACGAAGCTCGCGCCCTCGCGCAGGCCCGAGGGCAGCCAGCGGGAGGTGACGGTCTTGGTCTTGGTGTAGAACCGGAACGAGTCCGGGCCGTGCTGGTTCAGGTCGCCGAATCCCGACTTCTTCCAGCCGCCGAAGGTGTGGTAGGCGATCGGCACCGGGATCGGCACGTTGACCCCGACCATTCCGGTGTCCACCCGCCGGGCGAAGTCGCGCGCGGTGTCGCCGTCCCTGGTGAAGATCGAGACGCCGTTGCCGTAGCGGTGCTCCGAGGGAAGGCGCAGCGCCTCCTCGTAGTCGGCCGCCCTGGTGATGATGAGCACCGGGCCGAAGACCTCCTCCTGGTAGATCGACATCTCGGTGGTCACGTTGTCGAACAGCGTCGGGCCGAGGTAGAAGCCGTTCTCGTGGCCCTCGACCACGTGCCCGCGGCCGTCGGCCAGCAGGGTCGCGCCCTCGTCCACTCCCGCCTGGATGGCGGCCGAGACCCGGTCGACGGCGTCGCGCGTGATCAGCGGGCCGTAGTCGGCATCCCGGTCGGTGGCCGCGCCGATCTTCAGCTGGGCGACCCGCTCGGTGAGCTTCGCGGCGAGGGCGTCCGCCGTCTCCTGGCCGACCGGCACGGCCACCGAGATGGCCATGCAGCGCTCCCCCGCCGAGCCGTAGCCGGCCCCGATCAGGGCGTCCGCGACCTGGTCCAGGTCCGCGTCCGGCATCACGATGAGGTGGTTCTTCGCGCCGCCGAAGCACTGCGCGCGCTTGCCGTTGGCGGCGGCGGTCTCGTAGATGTACTGGGCGATGGGCGTGGAGCCGACGAAGCCGATCGCCTTGATCCGGTCGTCGGCGAGGAGGGCATCCACCGCCTCCTTGTCGCCGTTCACCACGTTGAGCACGCCGGCCGGCAGGCCGGCCTCGAGGAACAGCTCGGCGATGCGCAGGGGCACCGATGGGTCGCGCTCGCTGGGCTTGAGGATGAAGGCGTTGCCCGCGGCGAGGGCGGGCCCCATCTTCCAGAGCGGGATCATGGCCGGGAAGTTGAACGGGGTGATGCCGGCGACCACGCCGAGCGGCTGGCGCATCGAGTAGACGTCGACGCCGGTTCCGACGCTGTCGCTGTACTCGCCCTTCAGCAGGTGCGGACCGCCGGCGGCGAACTCGATCACCTCGATGCCGCGCTGGATGTCGCCCTTGGCGTCGGCGATGGTCTTGCCGTGCTCCGAGGAGAGCAGCAGCGCGAGGTCGTCGAGGTCCCTGGCGACCAGGTCGAGGAACTTGAGCAGGACGCGAGCCCGGCGCTGCGGGTTCCAGGAGGCCCACTCGCGCTGAGCCACCGCGGCGTTGTCGACAGCCGCGGTGACCTCGGCGACGGACGCCAGAGGAACCCTCGCCTGGACCTCGCCGGTACTCGGGTCGAAGACATCGCCGAAACGACCGGAGGTGCCGGCGACGGAAGCGCCGCCGACGAAGTGGGTGAGCTCACGGACCATGGTGCGGTGTTTCCCTTCGGGCGGGCATCGGATCGCCCCTGTCCGAATATACGTGGACTCTCGATTAAATACCAGGAGCCTCAACAGATTGCTCTGACTACCAATGAATTCACAGGGTGGGGGGCTTGTCCGCTTCGGCGATCGGGAGCGGCTCCGGCGAGCAGCCAATGTCGCAGACTCAGGGCGATCATCTCGACACGCCGCGATTCGCGGCCTCCGCATGGCGTGTCGACGCCTTCGTCCTGTGCCAGCTTCGTCCCGGGTGCGAGCTTCGTCCCGGGTGCCAGCTCGTCCTGGGTGCGAGCTTCGTCCCGGTGCGAGCTTCGTCCCGGGTGCCAGCTCGTCCTGAGTGCCAGAAGCGGGCGACAGAAGGACGCGAGCGGAAGAGCGCCGGCGGCGAGGAAATGAGGGCGGGCGGGGACGGAGGCTCAGCCGCCGAGCAGCAGGGAGCGGGTGAGCCGCTTCCATTCGGCCAGGTGCGGGTCGAGTCGCGCATCCTGCGATCGGAAGGCGTAGGTCATCGCCACCCCGCGCATGCTCGTGATGAGGAGGTCGCAGGCGAGCTGGTAGTCCTCCCGGGCGGCGAGCTCCTCCCCGAAGAACTCGATCAGCTTGCTCGCGATGAACGCTCCGACCCGGCGCTCCTGCGGCAGCAGCACCTCGGCGAGGCGGGGATTCCAGCGCGCGGCGAGCCAGAGCTCGGCCGAGGCCCAGAAGTACGGCTGGCCGAAGGTCTCCCAGACGGTGTCCACTATCGCGTCGATCCGCTCGCCCGGATCGGCTGGCCAGACCCTGCCCTCCGCCAGTCCGCTCGTGCGCACCTCGGTGAGATGCGCGAGGGCCGCGACCAGCAGGTCGTCGCGCGAGGGGTAGTGGTGCAGCAGCCGGCCGCGGCTCACCCCCGCGATCTCCTGGATGCGCAGCGTCGTCGCTCCGGCGTATCCGGCCTCCACGAGCGCCGTGACCGCCGCCTCGAGGATGCGCTGACGGGTGTCCCGGCTCCGCTCCTGCGTCGCCCTCCGGCGCACGATCGGTGCTGACTCGCTCATTCCAGGAGCCTAGGCCACCCGGCCCGGTGCGCGCGGCCGGGGAACACGACGGCGCCGGCCCCGCGCCCCCTCGTGGGCGATTCGGCGGGACCGGCGCCGTGGCGCTCGCAGGATCAGACCGGGACCGGCGGGTTCACCACGATGGCGAAGGCGCGCTCCGCCGCGCTGGCCGAGCGGTTGAGCGAGATGTACTTCTGCTCGGTGTACTCGTCCAGCGAGTCGGGGCCGCCCTCGCGCCCCAGGCCGCTCTGCTTGTACCCGCCGAAGGGATAGGCCGGGTGGATGACGTGCCAGTCGTTGACGTAGACCATCCCCGCCTCGATCTGGCGGGCCACCTCGACCGCGCGCTCCTCGTCCCGGCCCCAGACCCCGGCCGAGAGGCCGTAGTTGGTGTCGTTGGCGATGGCGATGGCCTGGTCGATGCTGTCATAGGTGATCACCACGAGCACCGGGCCGAAGACCTCGTCCCTGGCGATCGGCTGGTCGTTGGTGACGTCGACCAGGATGGTCGGCTCGATCCAGTTGCCCTTCTGGAACTGCTCGCCGCTCGGCTCGCCCCCGCCGAGCACGGCCTTCGCCCCCGCCGCCTGCGCGCTCTCCAGGTAGCCGAGGATCCGCTGCTGCTGCTCGCGGGTGATGATCGGGCCGACCGTGGTGGCCGGATCGATCGGGTCCCCGAGCACGAGCGTCTTGCCGCGCTCGACCAGGAGCTCCACGATCTCGTCGCGCCGGGACGCCGGCACCAGCAGGCGGGTGCCCGCCTCGCAGGCCTGGCCGTTGTTCGCGTAGCAGGCGAACAACGCGCCATCCACCGCCACGTCCAGGTCGGCGTCGTCGAGGATGATGTTGGGGCCCTTCCCGCCGAGCTCCAGGGTGACCCGCTTGAGCGTGTTCGCGGACTGGCCGAGGATGCTCTTGCCGACGACTGTCGAGCCGGTGAAGGCGACCTTGCGCACGTCGGGATGCCCGGCGAGGTACGCGCCGACCGGCTCGCCGTCACCGACGACGACGTTGAGCACGCCGGCCGGAAGACCCGCGGCCTCCAGCTCCTTGGTGAGCTCGAGGGCGAGCAGCGGGGCGTGCTCGTCCGGCTTCAGGACCACGGTGTTGCCCGCGGCCAGCGCGGGGGCCACCTTCCAGACCGCGGTCAGCAGCGGGATGTTCCAGGGCACGATCGCGGCGACGACGCCGAGCGGCTCGCGGCGGATGATGCCCTCGGCGGGCACCGGGCCGATGGCCGGGCCGTCGCTCTCGAACTCGTAGTTCCTGGCCAGCTCGGCGACGTACTGCAGCTGGCCGATGGCCAGCCCGAGGTGGAGGGCTCCGGTGATCCTGATCGTCGCGCCGTTCTCACGGGTCTGCAGCACGGCGAGCTCCTCGGCCCGTTCCGCGAAGCGCGCGGCTGCCCGGTCGATCACCGCGGCGCGCTCGGCGGGAGAGGTGCGCCGCCAGGTGCCCTCCCGGTGCGCGGCCTTGGCCGCGGCGACCGCCTGGTCGATGTGCTCGACGCCTCCCTTGGCGACGGTGGCGACCAGTTCATCGGTGGCGGGGCTGCGGATCTCGTACCTCTCGGCGGTGTCGACCCAGTGGCCGTCGATGTACAGGGGATAGTGCGGAACGCTCATGGTGTTCTTTCTCCTAGGTTGCGATGACGATGGGGTGGATCGGATCAGCCGACCAGCCTGGCGCGGCCCTCCCAGAACGGCGCACGCAGCGACTTCTTGTCGACCTTGCCCGCCGGGTTCACCGGCAGGCCCTCGGCGAAGACGATCGACTTCGGGGCGGGAACGCCGCCGAGCTCCCGCTTCACGTGGTCGATGAGCTCCCGCTCGTCCACCGAGGCGCCGGCCTTGAGCACCACTATCGCGTGCACGGCCTCCCCCCACTTCTCGTGCGGGATGCCGATGACCGCGCTCTGCGCGACGGCGGGGTGGGTGGAGAGCACGTCCTCGACCTGCCGCGGGAAGACGTTGAAGCCGCCGGAGACGACCATGTCCTTCTTGCGGTCGACGATGTAGAGGAATCCGTCGTCGTCGAGCCGCCCGATGTCGCCGGTGTGCACCCAGCCGTCGCGCAGCGCCTCGCTGTTGCGGGAGGCGTCGACGTAGGTCAGCATCTGCCCCAGCTGCTTCGTGGTGACCTCGCCGACCTCGCCGATCGGCAGCACCCGGTCCTCGTCGTCCTGGATGGTGACCTGCACGTAGGGCAGCGGCCGTCCGGCCGAGGCCAGGCGGGCGATGCCCTCCTCGCTGTCGACCCGGTGATCCGTCTTGCGCAGCGAGGAGACGTAGCCCGGCTCGGTCCCGGCATAGGTCTGGATGAAGATCGGGCCGAAGACCTCGAGCGCCTGCTTCAGCCGCTCGGGCGCGATCGGCGCGCCGGCGTAGATCATGGTCTTCAGCGACGAGAGGTCGTAGTCGGCGCGGTGCGGGTGGTCGAGCAACAGGTAGACGATCGTGGGGACCACCGCGGTCGCGGTGACCCGGTACTTCTCGATGCTGGAGAGCAGGACATCCACGTCCAGCCCGGGCAGCATCACGTTGGTGCCGCCGCGGACGAAGGTGGGCATCAGGAAGATCTGCGTGTAGTGGGTGAGCGGCGCCCCGTGCGCGAAGACCTCGCCGAAGCGGATGTCGCCGATCTCGAGCCCGGCCGTGATGCTGTAGTGCGCCCAGGTGTAGTGGGAGTTGACCACTCCCTTGGGCTCGCCGGTGCTGCCGGAGGTGAACAGGATGTACGCCTCGTCGTGCTCGTCGATGTCGACCTCGGGGCGGGTCTCGGGCCGGCCGGCGATGAAGTCCTCGTACTCGACGACGCGGTCGAGGCCCTCCGCCTTCTGGCCGGCCCCCGCCTTCTGGCTGCTTCCTCCGACGCGGATGATGCGGGTCAGCCCGGGCAGGTCGTCGAGGATCGAGGCGATGGCCGCGTCGAACTGGGCGTCGTAGAAGAGGGTGGTGGCCTGGGTCTGGGCCAGGGTGGAGCGGAAGCCCTGCGCGGTCTGCCTGGTCGGCATCTGCACCAGCACGCCGCCCGCCGCCCAGATGCCGTGCTGGGTGGGAATGAACTCCAGCACGTTCGGCAGCAGCAGGCCGACCCGCTCGCCCTTCCCCAGGCCGGAGTCGACCAGCGCGTTGGCGACGCGGTTGCGCCACCGGCCGAGCTCCGCGTAGCTGATCGAACGGTCGCCCTCGATGACCGCGGTCGAGGCCTTGTGCGCCACGATAGCCCGGTCGAGAACGTCTGGAAGGGTGCCCCACATCGTCGTGTCTCCTGTTCGCCTCCGCGTCGTCCCGCTCGAGCATCACCGCTCGGGACGCGGTTGTCCTGCAACGGTATGAGCGGCCTCGGCGGCGGGACGACCTCCTCCGGGGGGAAAGCAGTCACCCGTCGGGGTGAGGCCTCCCCCTCGCTCGGCGGAGGTTCACCCTTTAGCCCGTCGGGAATCCCCCCGGGGAGGGACGAGGTCGTGCGGGCCGCATCCGTAGATTTCAGGGCAGCCGCATCGCGGCAGCGCCCTCGGCCGAAGCCCGGGGTCCGCACAACGAATGGGAGACAACAACCATGAGCAGTCACTTCTTCGCGGTGAAGTGGCTGAAGGCCTTCCGGCACAGCCCCGACGCCGTCGTCGCGCTGTACGCCGAGCCCTTCAGCTTCACCGATCCGATCCTCGACCAGCACGGCATCACCGAGCGGGCGGATCTGCTCCGGGTCTTCGCGCCCTATGCGAACGCCGATCCCGGCAACGGCATCGGCATCCACAACTTCCGCGTGGACGAGGTGATCGGCGACGAGAAGGCTGCGGTCTACCGGTGGAGCTGGGAGGCCGGCACCTCCGCCGCCTTCCTCGGGATCCCCACCCCGGACGGCAAGCCCGGCTCCCGCGGGATCACCTTCCACATCTACGACGCCGACGGCAAGATCACCCGGGAGGAGAGCTACTGGGACGCCGCGTACGCGCTCGCCCCGTACGTGGCCGAGATCGACCCGGCCAACAGGTTCGCCGCGGTCTGAGCCGCGAGAGAGAAGGAGACTCGACGATGAGTGCACACGACGACCACGCCCGCCGCTGGACTGCGGGACTCACCACCGACGTCGACACGGCCCTCGGCCTCTATGCCGACGAGTTCAGCTTCGACGACCGCGCGGATGCGGACCACGTTCCCGACACCGCCATCACCAAGGACGAGCTGCGCCCGCGGCTGGCCCCGTACTCGACCCGGGACGCCGACAACGGCCTGGGCATCCACAGCTTCGAGGTGCGCGAGGCCTTCCCGCTCGCTGGTGACAATGGCGACCCCGCCGTGGTCACCCTGTGGACCTGGACCGGCAGGAACCTCGCCACCTACCACGGCCTGAAGGCGGCAGGGAAGACGCTGTCGACCATCGGCATCACCTGGCACCAGCTGGACGGCGACGGCAGGATCACCCGGGAGCAGACCTACTGGAACGACACCCCGATCTTCGCGGAGCTCGGCGTCCCGGTGCAGACCCCGCACTACTGGGAGGAGGGTTTCGGCGCCTGAGCGCCGGAACTCGGGGAGAGCGAGGGGCACGTCGCCGACAGGCGGCGTGCCCCTCGTCATGACCGGCAGCCATCGCGAACCGCCTCACCCCTTCGGGGGGCGGAAGCCGTCCCGCAGGGAGATTCAGCGGTCATCCGCCGGCTCCTAGCGTGTGAACGCCTCATCCACCCACTACGGAAGTGAAGAACATGGGAAAGCACGACGTTCAGACAACCGAAGCCGAGCGAGCAGAGCTGGTCGCCCGCGCCAGGGAGCTGGCGAAGGAGTTCGCCGCCGCGGGCGCCGCGGCCGACGAGAGCAACCGGTTCCCGACCGAGCTGGTGCCGCTGTACAAGGCCGCGGGCTTCGCCACCCTCGCGGTGCCGAAGGAGTACGGCGGCAGCGGGGCCGACATCTGGACCACCTCGCTCGTCTCCAAGGAGCTGGCGAAGGGAGACCCGGCCATCGCCCTGGCGTTCAACATGCACCAGACCATGGTCGGCATCTTCCGCGGCCTGCTCGACGAGCCGAGCAGGAGACGCGTCTTCGGTCAGATCGTGGCGGAGCAGAAGCTCGTCTCCGGCCCGTTCAGCGAGGACCGGGCCGGCCTCAGCGGTCTCGCCGACACCGTCGCCGTCCCCGACGGGAAGGGCGGCTGGCTGGTCAGCGGCAAGAAGTCGTGGGCGACCCTGATCGAGGGCGCCGACCTGGTGGCGTTCAACGCGACGGTGACCGACGAGTCGGGCGAGCTGCCCGAGGACTTCCAGGAGCACGCGGCGAGGGAGTCGGTCTTCGTGATCCCCGCCGACAGCCCAGGGCTGAGCATCGTGCGCACCTGGGACACCCTCGGTATGCGCGCCACCGGCACCCAGACCCTGGTCTTCGACAGGGTGCCGGTGCCGGCCGAGGCCTACGGCGGCAACTTCCGCGAGGGGCTCTTCGGCCAGTTCGAATGGGCCTCGCTGAGCTTCGCCAGCGTCTACCAGGGGCTCGCCGAGAAGGCGTACGAGGCGACCAGGGAGGTGCTGCGCAAGAAGTCGCTCGGGGCGACGCAGGAGGGCAAGGACGTCGCGCTCAAGGGGATCGGCTTCGTCCAGTACAACCTGGGCCGGTTGAAGGTCGAGGTGGAGGCCGCCGCACGGACGCTCGAGACGACGGCCCGCATCCTGATCGACGGCCGCGATGCCGAGTGGAGCCCGATCGTGCGGACCGCCATGCTCGACGTCGCGAAGGTCACCTCGACCGAGACGGCGATCAGGGTGACCGACGGGGCGCTCAGGTTGATCGGCGGACAGGCCTTCAGGCGCGGCCACCTGCTCGAGAGGCTCTACCGCGACTCGCGCGGCGGTCCCTTCCACCCGCTGACCACCGACCAGGCCTACGACCTGGTCGGCCGCTTCGAGCTCGGCCTGTTCGACCAGCCGGCCGCCTGATGCGGATGGCCCGCGGACGTCGGCGCCGCGGGCCTCTCGGGGTCGCACCGGGGTCAGAGCAGGGCGGTGGCCTCGGCGCCGGAGCGCGCGACGGCGTCCTCGAGCGCGGAGCGCTCCCGGAGCGACCACGCCACGGTCTGCGAGCGGTTGGCGGCGCCGAGCTTGCGGAGGATCCGCTTGACGTGCGACTTCACGGTGTCCTCGGTGATCACCAGGCGGTCGGAGATCGCGGCGTTGGTCGCCCCCTCGGCCATCAGCCTGAACACCTCGGCCTCGCGCGGCGTCAGCTCCCCGAAGGCCCCGGTGATCGACTCGTCAGCCCCGTCCGCACCCGCCGGGGAGATCCCGCCGGCGAGCACGCGTTCACCGGTCGTCTCGCACAGCTCGTCGATCCTCGCCACCGCCTCGGTCAGGATCTCCCGCGCCTGGTCGCGCTGGGTGCGCAGCCGCTCGAGCAGCACCGTGCGCTCGTAGACGTACCCGAATCCGGCGCTGAAGGCCCAGAGCACGTCGCGGTCGGTCTCGTCGACCCGCCGGGCCGACGGATCGTGATCGGCGTGCAGGAAGCCGACCACCGCGCCCGCCTGCATGATCGGCGCCACCACGTAGGAGCGGGAGTGACCGGAGTCGACGATGATCGGCCGGTGCACCGGAACGGCATCGGTGTCGTAGACGATCGACGGCCTGCGGTCCCTGAGCAGCATCGCCTCGGGGAAGCGGCCGTCCAGCTCGATCCCCTGGTCCACCCACCCGGAGAACCAGGAAGCCAGCTCGGCGCCCTGGATCGAGTATGCCATCCACGGCCGCCAGGTCCTGCCGTCCACCCGCGAGAGCACGACCCGCCCGAAGCCGCAGCGCCTGACCGCCTCCTCGCAGACCTGGTCCAGCAGATCACCGGTGCTGGACATCCCCCTCAACCGCCCCAGCCCGGTCGAGCAGTCGGCCATCCGCTCGCTGCGGGCCCGCACCGAGTCGAGGTAGATCTCCAGGGCGAAGCGCTGCAGCTCGACGATGAGGGAGCAGAGCCGGTCGGCGATGCGCCGGTCGGACGGGGCGAGGCGATGCAGTCGTTCGGTGCAGCTGCCGATGAGCACGGAGATCGCCTCCGCCGCGCGCCACGGCGTCTCCTCGCTCACGGCCGGGATCGCGACCTCCCGGCCGAGCACCTCGGCCACCGCCGCCCGCAGGCTCAACGTCTCGGCCACCAGCTCGGCCTCGCGCCGCCGCCAGGTCCTGGAGCGCTCCTGCTCCCTCCGCGTCTCGGTGCCCCCGGCCACCATGGTCATGACGCTCTCCGCTCCCCGGGAGGCGCCGAGCGCAGATAGCGGGCGATCGCCTCGGCCCGGGTGGTCACCCCGAGCTTGCGGAAGATGTGCTTGACGTGGGACTTGACGGTGCTCTCGGACACCACGAGCCGGCCCGCGATCTGCCCGTTGGTCGCCCCCATCACGAGGAGCTCGAGCACCTCGCGCTCCCTCTCGGTGAAGCGCCAGCGCCGCACGGCGTCCGGCGCTCCGAAGCGAGGCGCCGGTCGATCCGACGGCTCGACGGCGGGGACCGGCCCGGGCGAGAGGCTGGAGGCGGCGACGTGCAGCGGCGAGAAGAGGGTGCCGGCGGCGGCGAGGGCGGCATCGAGCTGCTCCCGCTGGGCGGCGAGCCGATCCAGGATGGACAGGCTCTCGCAGGCCGGTCCGACGGCGTCGACGAAGGTCCGGAGCAGGTCGCGATCGAGCTCGGTCAGCGGATGCCGGCTCGCGTGATTGTCGGCGTGCACCAGGGCGACCACCGCGTCGTCGACGACGATCGGGGCGACGAGGTACCGGGTGTCCCCCAGCGCGGCGACCAGGGGCGAGAGGGCACGAGGATCGCGACGCGCGACCAGAGCGGTCGACCGCTTGCGGACCACCTCGGTCTCGAGCATCGAGGAGGTGAGCCGGATCGGCTGGCCGCCGACCAGCGCGCGCAGCTCCGCGCTCCTGCGCTGGTCGACCCCGTCGGCCACCCGCACCGCGAGCGGGAGGATGCTCGAGCCGACGATCCTCGAGAGCATGACGCGATCGAAGCGCCCGACCCGGCACAGCTCGGCCGGCACGGAGGCCAGGAGCTCCTCGGGGTCCCCGGCCTCCCGGAGCCTGCCGATGGCCGCGAACAGCCGGCCGAGCAGATCGACGTCATCGGCCGCCATTCCGTCGCCGGACAGGTCGCCGCCTTCGCCGGACAGGTCGCCGCGAGCGCGGGGCGAGGGGAACCCGGCCGGGGCCGGGATCGCGGCCGGCTCGGTGAGCCGGAACGGATCGGGCATGGTCGAGTGCGTGGGCAGTGCTGGGGCTGATCGTGACATCGGTGTCTCTCTCTAAGCCTGATCCTGACGGGCTCTCCGACGCCGGCTGGCGTCTCCCGGTCCGCTGCGGTGCGGGGGAACCTGCTCGAGTCGATGTGACTCGAAATTTACTTAATGGGCTTCATTGTCAGCCCGGCCCGACGAGTTTGTCAATGCGCACGAGTCATGCGCGACCGCGATCCGAGCTCAGTCGAGCAGGAGCCTCATCGAGATGGTCGAGAGGTCGTCCGAGCCGCCGAGCAGCCGGCGCAGGTGAGGCGTGCGGGTCGTGTCGTTGACCAGGGTCAGCACCGCGTGGCACCGGAAGCGCACCTCGACCCGGTCGAGCTCGGGACGGGTGAGGCCCAGCAGCCTGAACCACTCCCCGACGTAGGCGTGCTGCGCTCGGCGCAGGTTCGACCGCTGCGGCTCGGGGAGGTTCATCACCTCGGCGATCATCACCCCCAGCAGGTCGTGGTGGACCATCGCGAACCCGATGTAGGCCTCGACGGTTCCGCGGAGGGCCTCGCTCGGGCTGTCCGCGGCGGCGAGCGCCCGGGACAGGCCGAGCTGCAGCGGCTCGGCAGCCCTGGCCACTATCGCTCCGAGCAGCTCGGCCTTGCTGGCGAAATGGCGGTAGACCGTGGTGCCCCCGACCCCCACCGCCGCGCCGATGTCGTCCAGGGTCACGGTCTGATAGCCCCTGGCGTCGAACAGCGTGGCCGCGGCGGAGAGCAGCCCCTCCTTGCGGGATGGCGCGACGGCAGGGACGCGGACCGCCGGGGCACGCCCAGCCGGAGGCCGGGCATCCAGCGGCACGGTCGCCACGGCCATCGCCATCTCTCGGAGCAGACGCTCCATCCGATCGGTCGAGATCGCCGTCCGATGGTACGAGGCACTGGTCAGGGTGGACAGCACGCACCAGGCCAGCAGCTCGGCGCCCCTCTCATCCAGCTCGGGTCGCAGCCGGCCGAGGCTGGCGGCGAACTCCGCCAGGAAGGCGGTGAGCTTCGCCCTCAGCTCCGTGCGCTCCCGGTCGTCCAGATGCCGGGACTCGCGGCTCCAGAGGACCCCGAGCTCGCGCCGCCCGCTCGCGGTCTCGGCGAGCCCTCCGACCAGAGACTCGAGGCCGCCCTCCCCCTGGTGCTCGATCACGTCGGTGGCCAGCTCGAGGCGATCCGCGACGGCGGAGGCGAGCAGCTCGCGCTTGGTGCGGAAGTGCCGGTAGAGCGCGCCGGCGGTGATCCCGACGGCCGAGGCGATCTCCTCCGTGCTGACGTTGTGATAGCCGGAACGGTAGAACAGCTCGCTGGCCGCGGTGAGGATCTGCGCCTTGCGATCGCGGGGCCTGGTCCTGCGCAGGGGCGCGGCCCCGCTCGCAGTCTCACCCACTGGGAACCCTTCCGCGCCGGCCCTCCGATGTCAGGGAGGATTCACTTATCGACCGCTCCCATGCTATATCTGTCAGCAGCTCGCTGCCCAGTCGCGATCGAGGCGACCCCCGGTGGATCGAGCCGACCCTCCGAGGAGACGCCATGCCCATCCCGTTCTCCGACCGGCTGAGCCTGCCGGCGATCGCGGCGCCGATGACCGCCGTGTCCGGCACGGAGCTGGTGATCGCGGCCTGCCGCGCCGGTGTGATCGGCGCCTTCCCGACCCACAACGCGACGAGCCCGGCCGAACTGGGCGACTGGCTGGACCGGATCTCCTCCGCGGTCGGCCCGGCCGACGCCCCCTTCGCACCCAACCTGATCATGCATCGCAGCAACACCAGGCTCGAAGCCGACCTCGAGACGCTGATCGACCACGGGGTCGAGCTGGTGATCACGAGCGTGGGCTCCCCCGCCGCCGCGATCGGGCCGCTGCACGCCGCCGGCGCCAGGGTCTTCGCCGACGTGGCGAGCCTCCAGCACGTCGACCGGGCGATCGAGGCGGGGGCGGACGGGCTGGTCCTCCTCACCGCCGGCGCGGGCGGGCAGACCGGATGGGCCAACCCCTTCGCCTTCGTCAGGGCCGCCAGGGCACGCTTCGACGGCACGATAGTCGTCGCCGGCGGCATGATCGACGGGGCCTCGATCCTGGCCGCGCAGGTGCTCGGCGCCGACCTGGTCTACTTCGGCACGAGGTTCATCGCGACCGAGGAGAGCCTCGCGCCCGAGCCGTATCGGGCCGCGGTGATCGAGGCGAGCCTGGACGAGGTGCGGCTCTCCACCGCGGTCGGCGGCCTGCCGGCGAGCCTCCTC
>Ga0182749_1000778_pt1 | contig 27263 bp, 26 predicted proteins | sample eDN3rd37CKraftMG_FD_128875 | JGI IMG/M metagenome (GOLD analysis project Ga0182749, IMG submission 128875) | Enriched Miracle-Growth compost microbial communities from Emeryville, California, USA - eDNA 3rd pass 37_C Kraft MG (version 2) (version 2) ...
CATATTTTTCACCTAGTCCGCTCATGGAGACAAAGGGTGGCGGCGGACGTGCCACTGTGCACGTTCCGACCGAGCAAACAACGCGACACGACGAGCGTCAGTTCCTGCATCGAATTGAGGCACGACGGGGGCCCGGGCATGGTGGTGGCGCCTTTAACTGCCTGAGGCACATGAAAATTCCGGCGCGGCTGGTATTGAAGTTACAGGAAACCATTTCGATCATGAACCCGACCTGAACCGTTCACGCGGTGCAGCGTGCAACAGTGCAGCAGCAATGATCGATTTGCAGGCGCGAAACGATGGCTAGAGCCGGTAGACGACAGCTCCGCCGGTGAGACCCGCTCCCGCAGCGCACATAAGAAGCGATTGCCCGGCGGCGATCTTCCCCTGGGCGGATGCGAGGGAGAGCGTGAGCGGGATGGTGGCGGCGGAGCTGTTGCCGTAACCGGAAAAACTCGTCAGCACTTTCTCGTTCGGCACCGCGAGCTGCCGGGCGACCGCCGCGACGATGCGGCCGTTGGCCTGGTGCGGCACGAGCCAGTCGACGTCGCCGATCGCGCACCGCGCCTTGGCGAGCGCATCCCGTGCCGCCCCGGACATCAACTCCACTGCGCGTGTGAAGACCGCACGGCCGTCGGTGATGGTCATCTGCGTATCCTCGAGCGGCATGCCGGGTGCGAAGGGCCGGCGGCTGCCGCCCCCCGTAATCTGGATCAAGCCGTAGGCGCTGCCATCGGTCGCGAGCTTTGCGCCGCGCACGCCGGTGCCCGGTTCGCGGGCGGGCACCAGAACGACCGCGCCAGCGGCGTCGGCGAAGAGGATCGAGCTGCCGCGCTCGGAGGGGTTTATGCGCCGCGACAGGATGTTGGCCGCAACAACAAGAACCGGCACGCCGTGGGTGCGGGCGAACCCATCCGCCAGCGTGAGCGCATAGAGGAACCCTGCGCAAGCTCCCGCAAGGTCGATGCCGCCTGAGTTGCCGAGGCCGAGCCGGTGGGCCAGCAGCGGCGCCGACGGGGGCAGCGGATGGTCCGGCGTGCTGGTGGCCAGCAGCGTCAATGCGATGGCATCGCGATCGATCCCGGCGGCCTGCAGCGCCATCTCGGCGGCCGGCACGGCGAGATCGGTGAGGGCCTGACCGGGCGCCGCGTACCGGCGCTCCTCGATGCCGGTCCGGCGCAGGATCCAGCCCGGCTCCAGCCCCAGGCGCGCCTCGATTTCGGGGTTGGTCACGCGCTGTTCTGGCACGTAGTGGCCGAACCCCGCGATCGTCGATCCCATGCCGCTCATGGCTCCTGTCTCGCAAGCCAATCCGGCGCTTCGGCGATCGCCGCGTAGACGCGGTCGAGCTCGGCCGGCGTAATGCAGTACGGCGGCATGAGATAGATGGTGTTGCCGAGGGGGCGCAGAAGCACCCCGCGCTCGATGAAGAAGTGCGAGAGGCGCGGGGCGACGCTCGCCATATAGCCGGCGTCCGACACTTCGAGATCGAGTGCCGCGATCGTACCCAGCTGCCGCACGCCGGCAAAACGGGCATCGCTGCGGAAAGGCTCCAGCCGCTCGGCGTGGGCCGCGGCCAGCGCATCGATCCGCTGCTGGACCGGCTCGTCGCGCCAGATCTTCAGGTTTGCGTTCGCCGCGGCGCAGGCGATCGGGTTCGCGGTGTAGGAGCTCGAGTGAAAAAACATGCGGGCGCGGTCGGTGGAGCGGTGCGCCTCGAAGATGGGCTCGGAGCACAGCGTCACCGCGAGCGGCATCGAGCCGCCGGTGATGCCCTTGGCGAGACATAGGATGTCCGGCACCACCCCTGCGCGGTTGCACGCCAGCAGCTCGCCCGTCCGTCCCCAGCCGGTCATCACCTCGTCGGCGATCAGCAAAACCCCGTGGGCATCAGCGACGCGGCGCAGCTCGCGCAGAACCGCTTCGGGGTAGATCAGCATGCCGCCCGCGCCGAGGATCAGCGGCTCGATGATCAGCGCGGCGGTCGGTTCGGCGATGCATGCCGCTTCGAAGGCGTCGATCGTCTCCTGCTCCGTGCCCGCGGCAGGAAACGGAATGCGCGCCACCTCGAACAGAAACGGCTCGTAGGGCGCGGTGAAAACGCCGCGCGCGCCGACGGACATGCCGCCGACGGTATCGCCATGGTACCCGTGCTCGAGGGCGACGACGCGACGGCGGGGCGCGCCGATGTTGCGGAAGTAGCCGAGCGCCATCTTCAAGCCGACCTCGACGGACGTCGATCCGCTATCGGAGAAGAAGACGCGGGTCAGGCCTTCGGGTGCGAGGCCGATCAAGCCGCGGGCCAGTTCCTCGGCGGGCTCGTGGGTGAAGCCGGCGAATATCACCTGATCGAGGGTGCCGGCCTGCCTGGCGATGGCGGCGACGATGGCGGGATGGCTGTGACCGTGGGTGATCACCCACCACGATGAGATGGCGTCGAGCAGGCGGCGTCCGCCGGCGCGTTCCAGCCATGCACCCTCGGCGGCCGCGATAGGCACCATCGCCGGCGTGAGGCCGTGCTGGGTGAAGGGGTGCCATACCGGGCTGTCACCCGCTGGTGTGCCGAATGTCATGGCATCACCGGAGCGGTGAAGTCCTCCGGACGGAAGTTCGCCTCGAAGGCCGCGCGGAGCGTTGCGGGGGTGAGTGGGTCAAGCCGCGGGAGCCGGCCAAGGCGGCGCACGCCGCCCATCGCTGCGATGGTGCTTTCGGAATCGGCCATCTCATCACCGACGAATGCGATGCCGAGCAGCGGAATGCCGCGATGTCTCAACGCCTCGATGGACAGAAGACTGTGGTTGATGGTGCCGAGGCGTGTCGAGGCGACAAGCACGACGGGGGCGCGCCAGCGGGCAAAGAGATCGATCTGCAAATCGCGCCGCGTGACCGGAACCATCAATCCGCCCGCGCCTTCGATCACGAGCGGCGCGTCGCCGGGAACGGACGGAACAGCGGTGGCCAGCCGCTCGACGTCGATCTCAACGCCGTCGCGTTCGGCGGAAAGGTGCGGTGAAGCCGGCATCGTCAGTCGGTAGGCCTCCGGCACGATGCGCTCGGGCGGCATAGCCGCGAGCCGGCGCACCGTCTCGCTATCGGTCGGCGCAGCCAGGCCCGACTGCACAGGCTTCCAATAGTAGGCTGCGAGCGCGGCGACGAGCGCGGCGGAGAAAACCGTCTTGCCGATATCGGTGTCGGTGCCCGTGACGATGATGCGCGCGCTCATGGGCCGAGCCCCTTCAGCTCCTCCCCCAGGGCTTCGGCCATGGCGGCCACGTGCGTCTCATCGACATTGAGCGTCAGCATCACGCGCAAGCGCGCAGTGCCTTCGGGGACCGTAGGCGGGCGCACGGCGCGGATATCGAACCCACGCTTCTGCATGGCCGCGGCCAAGCGCGTCGCCCGCTCATCGGAGCCAACGATCAGCGGCTGAATATGCGTGCCGGAAGGTTTCAGTCCGCAGGTTTCTTCGAGGCGCTGGCCCGCAAGGGCCACGAGGCGCGCGAGCCGTTCGCGCCGCGCGGCGTCGAAACGGCAGATGAGGAGCGCGGCGCGCACGATGGCCGTGACGAGCGGAGAGGGCGCCGTGGCGTAGATGAACGGCCGCGAGCGATTGACGAGATAGTCGCAGAGAACGCGCGGCCCGGTGACGAGCGCGCCCATGGCGCCCAGCGCCTTGCCGCACGTATGCAACGCGACCACGTTCTCGCGGCCTTCGAGGGCGGCACCGAGGCCGCGACCCATGGGACCCAGCACACCGGTTGCATGGGCCTCGTCGATCATCAGCACGCCGCCGTAGCGGTCCGCGATGGCGATGAGATCATCGAGGGGCGCGCGATCGCCGTCCATCGAATAGAGGCTTTCCACGGCGATCCAGGGCGTGCCCGTGCCGCCGGCATCGCGCCAGGCCTTGATCGCATCCTCGAAGGACTGCGCATCGTTGTGGCGCGCTTCGGCCTGCTCGGCCTTGCCGAGCCGCATGCCATCGTGAACGGACGCATGGATCAGCGCATCGTAGACGACGAGATCGCCGCGCTGCGGGAGCGTTGAGAACAGCGCGACGTTGGCGAGGAACCCGCCGCCGAAGAAGAGCGCGCTCTCGGCGCCGAAAAATGCCGCTGCCTCCGCCTCGATCGCCTCGTGCTCGCGGTCGTTGCCCCGGAGAAGGCGCGATCCGCCCGAGCCGATGGAAACCTCGCGCGCGATAGCCGAGCGCGCAGCTTCCCTCAGCTCCCGCGACCGCGCGAGCGCGAGATAATCATTGGAGCTGAAGTCGATGCCCGACGCGGCGGCGAGCGCCCGGCGGCGCCCGCGCCGCGCTAGCGCTTCGAGCGCCCGCTCATGGCTCTTGTACATCATCCCGCTCGCCCGAGCCGCTCTCGAGCTCGAGCGGCCTCAGGCCGAGCTTGTCGAATAGAATGGCGTCGCTGTCCTCGCCGGGATTGCCGGCCGTCAACAGCGTCTCGCCGACGAAGATGGAGTTGGCGCCCGCGAAGAAGCACAGCGCCTGGGTCTCATCGCTCATCTCCGTACGGCCCGCGGAGAGGCGAACATAGGACTGCGGCATCAGGATGCGTGCGAGCGCGATCGTGCGCACGAACTCGATGGCGTCGATCTTTTCCGTGTTTTCCAACGGGGTTCCCGGGATGGCGATCAGCATGTTGATCGGCACGCTCTCGGGATGCTCGGGAAGATTGGCGAGCGTCAGCAGCATGTCGACGCGGTCTTCGGGCTCCTCGCCCATGCCGACGATGCCGCCGCAGCACACCTTGATGCCGGCCTCGCGCACGCGCTCCAGCGTCTGCAGGCGATCGGCAAAGGTGCGCGTGGTGATGACCTTGTCGTAGTAGCGCTTCGAGGTGTCGATGTTGTGGTTGTAGTAATCGAGACCGGCGCGCGCGAGCTTTATGACGTCATCGTCGGAAAGCATGCCGAGGGTCATGCACGTTTCCATGCCCATCGCCTTCACGCCCTCGACCATCGCGCACACGGCGTCCATGTCGCGGTTCTTGGGGGAACGCCAGGCGGCGCCCATGCAATAGCGCGTGGCGCCCTGCTCCTTGGCCTTGCGCGCCTCGGCGAGAACCTTCTCCACCTCCATCAGCTTGCTGGCCTTGAGGCCGGAGGCGTGGTGGGCGGACTGGCTGCAGTAGCCGCAATCCTCGGCGCAGCCGCCGGTCTTGATGGAGAGGAGCCGGCTGCGCTGCACCGTGTTGGGGTCGAAATAGCGGCGATGGATGGAGTGGGCCTTGAACAACAGGTCGTTGAACGGGGCCTCGTAAAGGGCCTGCGCCTCCTCGCGGGTCCAATCGTGGCGCACCATGCGGTCGGCCGAATGGCTCGTCCCGACGGCGTACGACGTCCGCAGCTCCATCATTTGCAAAAGGCTCCCTCTTTGGGCGGCCATCCCCGGCCGCTGCCAGCCGATGTTTGCACCGGCGCGGGCCTCGACCGCAAGGTGTTAGCGCGGCGCGACGTTCTGCCCCCTTCGAGGGGGGCCCCGCCGGGATGGGGAGGAACTCCCGGCGGGGCTGTCTGACCAGGGGATTGCGAGGGGGCGACGCGTGCCTTGGCCAGGTTATTTATTCCACGGCGCGGGAAAAAAACACGACCCGAGATGGGAAAGAATGGGCCAATCCCATAACGATCTTCCGCGCCCATGCCGCAGTTTGAAATGCGGCCGTGAAATAAACGTGGACAAGAACAAAACCTCCCGGACAAATCGTGCTATAGTTAATACCGATTATTATGCACTACTGCAAAATATCGATAGAGATGGAATTGGTGGCCGTGCGTCATATGCAGTGCAAAGCATTCCATCTGAACGCATTGGCTAAACGCGGCGAGACTAGTCGCAGGCCAGGGCGAACTCCTGGTCTCTCGGCGCGGAGGTAGGTCGGCAACCCTCGAGGGCTCCCCAATGACAGCGGTAGGACGGTTTTCCACTCGACCTCTATATCTCCAAGTGAAAGACACGCTGATTCAGCGCATTGCGGCCGGAGCATGGAAACCCGGGTCAGCAATTCCCAATGAAATCGAACTTTCACGCGAATTGGGCATAAGCGTCGGGACAGTCCGCAAGGCGCTCGACGAGATGGAAAATGAACGGCTCATTTCTCGCCGCCAGGGGCGTGGTACGTTCGTTATTGATCAAACTTCAAATGAGCATGCCGTGCGCTTCAGCAATATTCGCGATGCGGACGGCATAAGAATATCCGGCGACGCAGAAACGTCATCGGTCCAGAGCGGCACGGCGAACGAGGCCGAGGCTAGGCTGCTGCAATTGCGGGCGGGCGAGCCGGTTTTTCGCATTCACCGTGTGTTGTTCCACAACGGTCTTCCTCTAATGGCTGAGGAATCGACAGTCCCGCAATCGCGCTTCCCGGGGCTTGTGGACGAAACGGATATATCCCCCAGCATTGTCGTTCTCGCCCACCATTACGGGGTTCTGCTGGGTCGCGCCGTCGAGAAAGTCGGTACGAAAGCGGCCACAGCCGAGGATGCAGACCGCCTCAAGGTTGCAGAGGGGACACCTCTCCTCACCCTGGACTGCGTCGTTTATGCGATCGACGGCGAGCCCATCGAGTGGCGCAGGGCGCGGTGCCACCTGGGCGAGAACCACTACCTCGCCGAGATGAGCTGACCGTTCCGGCGTACTCCCCCGTCGAGACCGACGCGCTCGGCCAGGGCTCAATCGCCCAGGCCCAGCGCGCGCACCATGGCGCGGAACACGAACGTGTTGTCCACGCGTCCGTGAAACACGTCGGCGCCCGGCCCGAGTGCGGTCAGCACGACATCGTCAGCGGCATGCACGCCGGCGCGCGCCGTGATCGGCAGGTTACCCAGCTTGCGCGCCGCGCCGGGGACGCAGTTGCTCTCGTTGACCACGGGCTTTTCTTCGGCAGCGCCGGTCGTCGGGACATTTTCGCCCGCAAGGTGCGGACGTCCCGCGTCGCAGTGATCGGGGTAGGCGGCGAACACCACGGCGAGGCGCCGGTCCACATCCACGCTCGGCGGATAGCCTTCGCGGTCGGGCGGGGGATAGTCCGGGAAGCCGGCGGAGGCGTAGGTCTGCAGGCGGTCGCGCAGCTGCTCGCCCTTGCTATCGTCGTAGGTGCCGATGATCGAGACCGGATGGCCATGATCGGGCACGACGATGACCAGCGTGTCGTTCTTGCGCGCGGCGAAATCCTTCGCCATCGCGACAACGTTGTCGAACATGATGGTGTCGTAGACGGCGCGCTCCCAATCGAGGGCGTGGCTGTACTTGTCGATGCGTCCCGCTTCGACGAGGAGCAGGAAGCCATCGTCGGCGCGGGACAGCACCTCGAGCGCGGCGCGCATGCTGTCGGTCAAGTCGGGCTGGTCGGGGAACTTCGCGACGGTGCCCTTTTTCAGGAACTTGCGATCGAGGGCGCCGTCGACGTTGCGGTCGTTGAAGAGGCCGAGGATCTTCCGCGTACCGGGCTGCGCCGCCGCTGCGGAAAGCCCGCGCGCGGTGTCGACAAAGACGTATCCCGCCTGCCGAAAGCGGTCGATGTAATTCTCTCCATCGCGTCGCTTACCGCCTGAATCCCCCGACGGGCGGAAATTCAACGTGCCGCCGCCTAACATCACGTCGGGCTGCAGCTTGTAGAACATGGCGACGATGTCGTCGTAGTCGGCGCGGGCGCGCGTGTGCGCCACGAAGCCTGCGGGCGTTGCGTCCTCGATCTCGGTATCGGTGACGACGCCGACCGCAAGCTGCCGTTTGCGCTTCGCCAGCTCGGCGATCGTTTCGACCGCCGGATGGGCCAGCGTGTTGCGGTTGGCTGCACAATAAACGCCAAGCGCGTTGACGCACGATTTGTGGCCGGTGGCGAAGGCCGTCACCGCATTGGCGCTGTCGGTGACGATGGAATCGGTGCCGGAGGTCGAGACGAGCGCCATGTGGGGCATGTCGTCCATGGCGAGATCGCCACCATATTTGCCCTGGCGGATGCCCTTCGAGAGCATGCGCGCGGCCGTGCGATGGGCGATGGAAAGCCCGTCGCCGATAAGCAAAATCACGTTGCGCGCAAGGCGGCCCTCTGGCGTGCCGTACACATCCCAGACGACCGACGCCTTCGCCGCGCCCGACTGCGCTTCGACTTTCACGGCACCGGGCCGCGCAATGTGCGCGCCGCGGATCCAGTACGTGGTACGCGCGGCGCCGTCCTCGTGCGCAATGATCTCGGCGGGTTTGCCGAGCGCCTTCGCTGCATCCTCGCCGTCGATGGTGACTTTGAGATCGCCGGGCGCCGGCGCGCCGGGGAATTCGACCTTCAGGTCGAAGCGCGCGCCGGTGAGAATCTCTGCGCGATCGATCGGATAGATCGCCTGCGCGCCCGCCGTGGTGACAACGGCCGCCATCGCGAAAGACGCCGCGGCCAGCGCGATACGGATGATCGACGGCATGAAAGTTCGCCTCTTCGCTTCACACTGAGACGACAGCAGGTCTCGCGGCGGCCTTAACGCGGGCTCATGAAGGGTCTGTGACAGCGAGCACGCAGGTGCTCGGCAGCCGCAACGCGCGGTCCCGGCCTTACAGTCTCGTGCGGTTAACCACGGCGAGGCGGACGGTATGGATTTGCTAACGAAGTGTAGCGGCAATCGTTGAATTTGTGTTTGATTCGATTCAACTCTTGGGCGTTCAGCCACGGGGAATGTCGGGGGGCTGCATGAGAGACGACCAGAAACAGCAGCTTTTTGGCCTGCTGCAAACGAACAAGATCCTTAAAAAAAATGGTTACTCGCTGGCTTACGACGGCGAGGGCGGCATCGTCGTCGACCGTGCCGGGCACGTGCACGGCATTTGGGACCACGACGAGCGGAGCTATACCTGGATCTCACCGGGGAATACCGAGCCCCGGTTCCGCACCGAGGACGTGCGGTCGGCCGTGCTCTATACGGTGGTGGTGCTGGCGCAAGATTGAGCGAAGCGGATAGGCCGGGCGCGCGCGAGGGCGGCTCGCGATCCGGTGAAACCGGTCAGTTGGTATCCTCCGGCAAGCGCGGGACCGGCAGGATCTCGACACCTTCCTCGATCAACTCGCGTGCCTCATCGTACGAGGCCGTGCCGACGATGCTGCGCGCGGCCACCTCGCGATAGTGGATCTTGCGCGCTTCCTCGGGGAAGCTGTCGCCGACATCCTCGGAGCCTTCGACCAATAGCTTGCGCACTTGGCGGACGAGGTTGCGATAGCGCGCCGGAGCCTCATCGTGCGCCGCAGTCTCGGTCCGGGACCGCAACGCCACGTTGGGTGCCATGATCGACTTACCGACCTCGCGGCTGTTGCATTGAGGGCAGGTGATCTGATCGCCGGCCGCCTGGGCATCGTAGGACGCGCTCGAAGCGAACCAAGCTTCGAACTCATGGCTATTCGCGCATTGAAGGCGATAACGGATCACGTTGCGACCTCATCGGGCAGAGCATCTTCGGCGTATATCACGTCGAACGGCCGGTCATGGCGCAGGGACGGCACCTGGCTGCGAACCTCGGCCAAGCGTTGCATATCGACATCGGCGAAGATGACGCCGGGCTGGTCTTCCGCCTCGGCGATCACCTCGCCCCAAGGGGAGATGGCGAGGCTGTGCCCGTACGTCTCCCGGCCGTCCTCGTGGCAGCCGCCCTGGGCCGCCGCGAATACGTAGCACTGGCATTCGATGGCGCGGGCGCGGAGCAGCGTCCGCCAGTGGGCCAGTCCCGTGTGTTTCGTAAAGGCCGCCGGAACGGCGAGGAAGCTCGCCCCGGCCTGCGCCAGCGCGCGGAAGAGGTGCGGGAAGCGCAGATCGTAGCAGATGGTCATGCCCAGCTTGCCCCACGGGAGCGACGCCAGCACGGCCTCGCCGCCCGGCGAGTAGCTCGCGCTCTCGCGATAGGTTTCGCCGCCGGGCAGATCGACGTCGAACATATGGATCTTGTCGTAGCGCGCCGTGATGCGGCCGTCGGGGGATATGAGGAACGACCGGTTCACCGGCGTGCCGGCCTCGCCCAAGAGGGCGAGCGAGCCGATGTGCAGCCAGACGTTCAGCTCGCGGGCGAGGGCACGGAACCGGGCAACACCCGGATCGTCCGCCTCCCGGCGCAGCGACTGCGGCAGCCGCTCGCGATCTCTTTCCAGGAGGTTGGTCATCTCAGGGGTTTGAACGTAGCTCGCCCCGCCTGCGGCGGCCTTGCGGATGAGCGTCTCCGCCGCCTCGATGTTCCGTGCGGGGGTGCGCCCCGAGCACATCTGCACGAGGCCTACGCGGAAAGTTGAAAGCGCATCCGGCATGGCGGTGACACCTCTAACGTCGACGCGCGCGACGCCGCCGACCCGGTTCGAAGCTAGGCGGTGAGGAGGGGATCGAGCTTACCCTCGCGCTCGAGCGCGTAGAGATCGTCGCAGCCGCCCACGTGACGGTCGCCGATCCATATCTGCGGCACCGTGTGGCGCCCGCCGGCCAGCTCGCTCATCTTGGCCCGCAACTCACGCGCGCTGACGTCAATCTCCTCGAAGGCCGTGACGCCCTTCTGGCGCAGAAGCTCCTTAGCCATGTGGCAGTAGGGGCAAAATCGCGTGGTGTAGACGGTTATCTTAGGCATGGATCTGAGGCGCATCCCCTTTCCTGCGCCGACGGGCAACGGAATACGGCGCATCCGCATTTTAGCGGCTCCGCCTTGCCGCGCAAATCGTCCCGGAGGCACGCGCTTATATTCACCGCTGTTTCAAGGCGGCAAGAGGGCCGCATCGGTTACCATCGCCAGCGATAGAACGTCCACGCGGGTAGCGCCCGCCGCCTTCAGCACCCGAGCGCACGCGCGCACAGTCGCACCCGTCGTGATCACGTCGTCGATGAGCACGATCCTGGCTCCGGCCAACGCCGGCAGGGCGCCGGCGGAAACGGTGAACGCCCCGGCAACATTCTCCCGCCTCTGCGCCCGGCTGAGGCCCACCTGCGGACGGGTGCGGCGAGAGCGCACGAGCGCCATGGGCCAGTAAGGACGTGTCGATGCGCGGGCGACCTCCTGGGCCAGCACGGCCGATTGGTTGAAGCGCCTGTGGAGCAGCCGCCAGTGGGTCAGCGGCACCGGAACAATGGCATCGGCATCCGCCAGCAGCTCGCCGCCGGCGCTCGCGAGCAGACGGCCGAAGAGCCGCAGACCGTCGTGGCGATCGCGGAATTTCAAATCGTGCACAAGCTTGCGCATGATGCCGTCGAAGCGGGCGACGGCGCGGGCGCGGTCATATTCGGGCGGATCGGCTTCGGCTGCGGCCGATATCGTCCCCGGCCCGATGTCGACCGCAAGCGGGATGCCGAGGCGGTCGCAGACCGGCGCCCGGATGAAGTCGATCTGCGTCCAGCAGGATGCGCACAGGGTGTTGTGGTCCGCCAGGGGACGGTGGCAGGCGAGGCAAAGGGGCGGCACGAGGCAGTCGGCGGCGGCCGCTACGGCCGCGCGCACGGTTTCGGCTGTGCTTTTCCAGCTCTGCAACATGGTGCCTGGCGGCTATCCTGTGTTCCGGCGGGCATGATAACCCATCTTCCGCGGGTGCGCGCCCGCCGCCCCGTGGCGGCTTTCCGCGCACACCCCGCGGCCCTGCGCTGCAACAGCGGTTGCGGGTTTGGCTTACCGCTGGACATCGGCGGCGATCGGCGGGTGTCACTGCGGCGGGGAACAGGCTAGCGTGGCACGGCCGCAGGGCGCGACTGCCTGCTCCGGGAATGAACGCACGTGTCCTCATCCAACGACCTCATCCGGATTTTTGACCGGGCGCTGCTGGCGCAGCGGCGGCGGCGCGCGGCGCCCGAGGCCGCGGCCCATGACTTCCTACTCGAGCGCGTATCCGACGATATCGCCGAGCGCCTCGCCATCGTTCGCCGGCGCTTTCCGCTCGCGGCCAACATCGGCGCCCACCACGGGGTGCTTTCGCGCCGCATCCTGGGCGTGGCAGGCGTCGAGCGGGTGATCGATATCGATGCCGTCGACCGCCCCTCTGAGCTTACGGCGGAGCCGGTTTTGCGCGTTGGTGCGGACGAGGAAGCCCTGCCGTTTGCCGATGCTTCGCTCGACCTTGCCGTGTCGGCGCTGTCGCTGCACCTCGTCAACGATCTGCCGGGCGTGCTGGTGCAGATCCGGCGCGCACTGAAACCGGACGGGCTGCTGCTCGCTGCGATGCTCGGCGGGGCTAGCCTCAACGAGCTGCGCACATCCTGGCTCGAAGCGGAAGCGGAGGTGACCGGCGGCGCCTCACCGCGCGTTGCACCGTTTGCGGACGTGCGAGACATGGGCGCGCTTTTGCAGCGGGCCGGTTTTGCGCTGCCCGTCGTCGATTCAGAGACGGTGACCGTGACGTACGCCAACCCGCTCGCGCTCATGCGCGAGATCAAGGGGATGGGGACGAGCAACATGCTGCTCGCGCGGCGGCGTACGCCGGTGACGCGCGGGCTGCTGCTGCGGGCGGCGGAAATCTATGGGGAGCGCTTTGCGGGAGCGAACGGGCGCGTGCCGGCGACGTTCGAAATTTTGACGCTCACGGCGTGGGCCCCGGACCCGAGCCAGCCGAAGCCGTTGCGTCCGGGCTCGGCAACCGCCCGGCTCGCGGACGCACTGGGCGTCAAAGAGCGAAAGCTCGAGGAATAGGCTTCACCCGAGCAGGTCGCGGAGCGGCGCGATCAACGGGATGTCGGCGGGGGGCATCGGATAATCCTTGAGGCGCATCGCCCGTACCCAAGCGAGCTCCTGGCCTTCGCGGGGCGTAATGGCGCCGTCCCACGAGCGGCACAGGAACAGCGGCATCAGCAGATGGAACTTGTCGTAGGTGTGGCTGGCGAACGTGAGGGGATGCAGGCAGGTGGGGCAGACGTCGATGCCGAGCTCCTCGTAGAGCTCGCGCCGCAGCGCGGCTTCCGGCGTCTCGCCGGGTTCGATCTTGCCACCTGGAAATTCCCACAGACCTTCCATCGGGCGTCCTGGCGGGCGGCGCGTGATGAGGATGCGATTGTCGACATCGACGAGGGCCGCGGCGGCGACGAGGAGTATGGGCTGGCTCATGGCCAGCCCATAGCCTAGGGCGCGTCCGCTGGATAGGGGTTCGCCCGGCGGCGGACACCCGGCTTTCGGATCAGCCGGGCGGGTAAGCGCATCTCAGCCAGCGTAACGGGCGCGCAGCGCTTCGAACTTTTCCACCTGCCCGGGCTTCAGCTCGCGCTGCTCATCGCGGGCGACGAAGATCTTGAACATCGACTCTCCGGCGCCGTTGTAGAACTGCACCGACATCGAGACGCGCTTCAGTCCACGCGCAACGAAGGCGATGGCCTTGCAGTTGTCGGCCTTGATGTGTCCGCCGATCGGGCTGTCGCCGTGGATGTTGTAATACCCGTGGCCGAAGGTGCCGGGCGGCAGCGCGCCCGTACACTCCAGAACGATGTCGCCGTTGTGGATGAGGAAGAGGATGTCGCCCCAGGTGGTGATGTCCTGCATGATGTCGGCAAAGGCTTCGCCGGGCACCACTGTGCCTTGTTCCGCCGGCAGGTTGCGCACCACCTCCAGCGTGCTGACGCCGTATTCGCGCGCGATCTGCTCGAGCAGATCTCCCGGGCTCGCGGCGACGCGTGCCGCCAGGGGCGGACGCTCGGTAGTAGCCGTATCCATCGGTTCCTCTATCTACTCTGCCGCGACCGGGGAGGTGTGCGTCGAGCCATCCGCCTTCTGCTCCTGCAGCACGGTGAAGCCTTCGAACTCGGGATGGCCGAGATAGAGCGGCTTGTTGCCACCGGCGCGGGCGTGCGCCTTGCGGAACTGCTCCGACTTGGTCCAGGCCTCGAAGTCCTCCTTGGAGCGCCACATGGTGTGCGAGGAATAAAGCACGTGGTCTTCCTTCTCCGGTCCCTTGAGAAGGTGGAACACGATGAAGCCGGGCAGCTCATTGAGGTGCGTTTCACGGGTGAGCCAGACCTGCTCGAAGTCGTGCTCCGAGCCCTTCTGCACTTTGAAGCGGTTCATGGCGATGAACATCGCGGTTCCTTTCTGTTGGTCGTTTCGCCGTCTCACTCAAAACTCATGCGTGGCAGCAGGTTTCCCCACTGCCACGCTTCAGGTCCACGCACGCGTTACAAATCGCGGACCTATTAGAACTGCGCACGCGCCGAAAGAATGAACGTGCGGCCGCGTCCAGACTCCGGCGATGCGGGGCATACGCCTGGAGTGAAGGAGACACACGATGACGACGGCGCCGTACCGAGTACCGGCGTGTAGGTCGTGTCAAAGACGTTCGTCACGGTGCCATTCAGCGTCACGCCCTCCCAGAGCCTGTAGTTTGCAAACAGGTCCAGCAGCTCATAACCGGCGCGGCGCCCGCTCGCTGCGGACGGATCTTCCGCACTCGAGACGATATAACCGCGGGCACCGACTTCAAGGTCCTGATCGAGGAAGCGCAGGCCACCCGTAAGGACGAGATTGTGGTCGGGCATGTACTGGCTGGCACCGTTGCCCGGCTGCTGGGCCGGAAGCGTGTTGTTGAGGTAGGTATACGCCATGCTTGCGAAGATGAAGCCCGCGTCATAGTTGCCCTGCAATTCGACGCCTTTCACATTACTCGTGCCGGGCGCGTTGCAGAAGAAGAACACGCTGCCGGCTGCTGGCGCCGCCGCAGGCGCGGTGCAGGTGAGGATATAGTTTTCAATATCCATATCGAAGTAGGCGGCCTTGAAGCCGAAGGTATCGCCATGCGTCACGACATTGCGCTGAAGGACATTGGCGCCGAACTCAAAGCCCTTGGAGACTTCGGCCTTCAGGAACGGGTTGGCGATGTAAGTGGCGGAACCTCCGCCCGGATGATTGCCGCCGACGAACATTTCTGTCGCCGTCGGTGCACGCATCGTTTCCGAGTAGGTGCCGTAGACTTGCAGCCAGTCGAGCGGCTTTGCGGCCAGCGTGAGTTTGGGATCGATGCGCCCGTCGCTTTCGTCGACCGAGTATGGACCGATCGGCATCGGCCCGCCGCCGCGGACAACGGAACCGGTGCCTTCCACGCCGTAGAAATCGTAGCGCAGGCCCACGATCAAATCGAAGATGCCCTTTGACAGCGTCGTCTCGGAGAAGAGGCCGCCGATGTCGTTCTCGCCGCTCGGATTGACCCCGCCGTTGCTCACGCGCACGTCATCGTGGAAGTACTCGACGCCGTAGGTTGAGACTACCCGGATTCCGCCACCCCAGTAGAAGCGCGACGTGTTGGCAATGTCGAAGCCCGCGCCCTTATCCTCGACCTTACGGCCAACGGCGGAAGCGAATGAGTTGAGCCCCTTCAGGTACGTCATCTCCACGTTGCTGAACTGCACGCCTGCGCTCAAATTCACGAGCTGGTTGTCTACCGGCGCGTACCTGAAGCGCGATGTCACGATGCTGGAGCGTAGATTCTGGAAATACGAGTTGGCCGAGAAGTCGTTGTCGTAGAACACGCCGCCGACGTCGAGCCGCGCCTCGGGCGAGAAGTAGCCATAGCCCTTAACAAGGCCGGAGATCAGATCCTGGTCTGTAAATGGCACCGTCTCGCCGCTGCCATTTTTGTAGTTGTCCTGATTCCGCTTGCTAATGGCCGCTGCGACTCCCACGCTTTCGGTGCGCATACCGGCGCCAATCATCTCGGACCAGCCGACACCGTTGCTGCCCCACGTTACCGCGGAGATGACGCCCGAGCTTTGGCCGCTCTTGATGATGTCCTCGACACCGAGCGTGCGCATATTGGCCGTACCGGCAAGCGCACCGGCACCACCTGCCGTCGAGACGGCGCCGCGCTGGATGTCAATGCCGGCAAGCAGCATGGGGTCGACATAGGCGAAGCCGCTGCTTTCGTGTCCGAGGAAACGGAAGTTCTGGCGAACGCCATCGATCATCATGTTGACGCGGCCCATGCCTTCGAAGCCGCGGATGTTGACGGACACGCCGGGATTGTTGGCGCTCTCGCGCGTAAACGTACCCGGTTGGGCGCGCAGAACATTGTCTATGCGCGTCTGACCGAAGGTATCGATCTCGCCGGCGCCGACAACGCTCACGCCGGCCGGCACCGTGTAGGGAACCAGGGATGCCTGCACGGTTTCGGGATTGGCCAACGGCGAATTATCGAATTGCTGTTGCGGCGCGGTCTGCTGCTGCACGACAGCGGGAGCGGCGCTCGGCGCCTTCTTCGCTGCGGCTTTCTTCTTGGTTGCCGTCTTTGCCCCTTCAACGGTCAAGGGGGGCAGCTGCGTTTCCTGCGCGAACGCTTCAGTGGCAGCCGCTGCGGCGACTGCGGAGATGCTTAGTAGGAGCAGTGTCCTGACGATCGGCCCTTTGTCAGAAGCGCCGGGAGTAAAGGAACGCTTCGACCTGCCGTCGCTACTCTTACCTGCTTCAACTTCCGCGACTTCAGCGGTTTCCGAAACGATCTCCGCAGTCGCTACGCCGTACCCATTCGCATTGCGCACAGTCATCACTCAGCCACCCCCCAATCGATTGAAATGGGCTGGCTGGCTGGTGCACGCAACGCGTACTAGCGGGCTCGCCATGTGTGCGCCTCCGACACGCGGACGACGCATTTCTGCCCGGCCACCGCCGGACTTGTGCAACGTATTATTTTATGACTAATAAAGTCAACAAATGTGATCGGCCGCAAATCGAACACAAACGTCGCACCTGGCGCCGCCGCGCACATTGAAGGCCCAAACTGATCAGAGCCATGGAGCGCAGGTCATGAAGACCGCAGCTGAGGACCAACATTATACAGATGCAACCGATGAACCGCCAAGCGCACACCATAGCGACCGCAAAGTACGCATACTCGTGTCCGAACTTCTGAAGGGGGGTCGCGAGGCTACTCTGGAGCACAACGGCATGGATTACCGACTGCGCATCACCGCCAACGGCAAGCTCATTCTGACGAAGTGAGGAACGATGTTCTTTAAAAGCACATTCTATGCCGGCGTCGCCTGCCTCGCGCTCGCCGCCTTGCTGGCAACCGGCACGATCGAAGCCCGCGCCGAGCAGACGATCGTCGATGCGAGCGGCCGGGATGTGAAGATAACCGACACTTCGCGCATCCTTTCGATCGGCGGGGATGTCACCGAAATTCTCTACGCACTGCATGTCGACGACAAGATCATCGCGGTCGATTCGACGAGCCAGTTCCCCGGTGACGCGCTCAGCAAGAAAGAGAATGTCGGCTATCTGCGCGCGCTGTCCGCGGAAGGCGTGCTCTCGACTAATCCGACGCTCATCATCGCCGCTGGCGATGCGGGGCCGCCACCGGTCGTTGCGGTGCTCAAGTCCTCGTCCATTCCCTACATTCAGGTTCCCGACGACAAGACACCCGAAGGCGTCGCCGCGAAGATCCGCTTCGTCGCCAAGGTCGTCGGCCGCGAGGCGGCCGGCGAAGCGCTCGCCAAGGATGTCGACCGCGACTTCGCGCTCCTCGCCGAGCAGCGTGCGAAGATCAAATCCCCGAAACGCGCGCTGTTCGTCCTCAGCGTGCAGAACGGGCGGGCTACGATCGGAGGCGCCAATACGAGTGCGGATGCGATGCTGAAGCTCGCCGGTGCAGAGAATGCCGCCGCCGGCGCGCATGGATACAAGCCGATGGCCGACGAGGCGGGCGTCAATCTCGTGCCCGACGCCATCGTCACCATGCAGGGCGGGCCTTCGGGGCCACCGACCGATGGAATCATGGCCGTCAAAGCGCTGGCGCAGAGCCCCGCCATCAAGAACCATCGCGTCATAGAGATGAACGGTCTTTATCTGCTCGGGTTCGGCCCGCGCTGTGCTCGGGCCGCCCGCGAGCTTATGGTCGCGCTCTATCCGGAACTGGCACTGAAGCGCGCGAGCACGGCCGAATGACAAGCGAGGCGCTACCGCTGACAGCACGGCGGGCAGGCACACATCGACTCAGCCCTGCGCAGGTCATCGGCGGGCTGGCGGCGTTGCTTATCGTGGCGGCGATTGCCTCGCTGTCGCTCGGTCCGACAGGGATCACGCTGTCGTCGCTGCCGCGGGCAATCGGCGCCGCGTTCGGCGTGCATACGGATGCCGCGGCGACACGCGAGCAGCTCGTTCTCCTCGACATCCGCCTGCCGCGCACCCTCCTCGGAATGTTCGTCGGCGCCAGCCTCGCGATAGCGGGCGCGATCATGCAGGGCCTCTTTCGCAATCCGCTCGCCGACCCGGGGCTGATCGGCGTGTCGTCGGGCGCCGCGCTCGCCGCCGTCGCGACGATCGCGCTCGGCAACGGCATCGCCGCACCGCTGCTGCGGCCGCTGGGCATTTACGCGCTGCCGTTCGCGGCGTTCTTCGGCGGCATCATCACGACCATGGTTCTCGTGGCGGTCGCCGGCCGGCATGGCCAGCTCATGGTGGGCACGCTGCTTCTGGCGGGCATCGCGCTCGGCGCGCTTTCGGGCGCGCTCACCGGCCTCATCGCGTACGCCAGCGACGATCGCGAGCTTCGCGATCTCACCTTCTGGTCGATGGGCAGTCTCGGCGGCGCGAACTGGCCGAAGGTGTTTGCGGTGCTACCCTTCGCGGTGCTCATCGCGGTGATGGCGCCGTGGCTGATCCGTGGCCTCAACGGCTTTTTGCTGGGCGAATCGGAAGCCTTCCACCTCGGCATCAACGTCGAGCGCACCAAGCGCGCGGCCATCATCACGACCGCCGCCTCGGTGGGCGCCGCGGTGGCCATGGCGGGCATCATCGGCTTCGTCGGCATCGTGGTGCCGCACGTGGTGCGCTTGCTTGCCGGGCCCGACCATCGCGTCGTGCTGCCGGGGAGCGCGCTTCTCGGTGCCGTGCTGATGCTCGTTGCCGACATCGTCGCGCGGCTCATCGTGCGCCCGGCGGAGCTGCCCATCGGCATCGTGATGGCCGCTATCGGAACGCCGGTGTTCCTGCACCTCGTGATGAAGCGCGGCATCGGCGGGATGGAGTGAAGTGATGCTCACTGCGCGGCGGGCGACGTTCCGCATCAATGGCAAGACGCTGGTTTCGGATATCGACATCACCGTGCCGCCGGGAAAGCTCGTGGTTCTCGTCGGCCCCAACGGTGCCGGGAAGTCGACGCTGCTTCGCCTGCTGTCGGGCGAGCTGAAGGCGACGTCGGGAAGTGTCGAACTCGACGGGCGCGCGCTTGCGAGCTTCTCGGCAGCGGAGCTGGCGCGCCGTCGCGCTGTCGTTCCGCAGTCGACCGCGCTTTCGTTTCCGTTCACGGTCCGCGAGGTGGTGATGCTGGGGGCCACGGTGCCGGGCTTTACCTCCGCGCCCGAGCACGTGGAGCGCCTGGCGTCGGACTGCATCCGCACCGTGGGGCTTCTCGCGCTGGAGCACCGGCTGTTCACGCAGCTCTCGGGCGGTGAGCGGCAACGGGTGCATATCGCGCGCGCCATGCTGCAGCTCGCCATCGCGGAGCGGCCGGACGACGAGCCGGCGATCCTTCTGCTCGACGAACCGACGGCGAGCCTCGATCTTTCCCACCAGGGCGTGGTGCTGGAGGAGGCGCGCAGGCAGGCCCGCGAGGGGCGTGCCGTTCTTGCGATCCTGCACGATCTCAATCTCGCGGCGGTGTTCGCCGATGAGCTCGTGCTGCTCAGCAATGGCCAGGTGGCGGCGCGGGGCGCGCCGGCGGAAGTGCTGCGCGATGATCTCCTCTCGCGCGCCTACGGCTGCGAGGTGCGGACCAACATCACGCCTGCGGCGGGTGTGCCGTTCGTGCTGCCGCATGCGATCCGCAACCGCTGAGCGGGTTGCGGACGGCTGCGTCGCGAAAAGGGGCGGGCCGGCATTCGGCTTCGCCGCTTCGGCTCACTTTCCGGCGGGCGAGGCTGTCTGGCCGAAGAGCACTTTCTTGGCCTCGTCGGACATCAGTGCGCCGCTGTCGATCTGATCGCCGAGGGCGTAGGCGCGCTTCACCGCCGGGCGCGCCGCGATGGCTTCGAACCAACGCTTCAGATGGGGGAAGTCGGCCAGGTTCTGGCTCTGGCGCTCGTACGGTACGATCCAGGGATAGCAGGCCATGTCCGCGATCGAATAGCTGCCCGCGACGAACTCGCGATCCGCCAGGCGGCGATCGAGCACGCCATAAAGACGCGCGGTCTCCTTAACGTAGCGCTCCATCGCATAGGGGATGCGCTCGTTGGCGTAGACGTTGAAGTGATGGTTCTGCCCGGCCATCGGGCCGAGTCCTCCAACCTGCCAGAAGAGCCATTGCTCCACTTCGGTGCGCGCACGTTCCTCGGCGGGGTAGAACTTGCCCGTCTTGCGGCCGAGGTATTGGAGGATGGCGCCGGATTCGAAGACGCTGATGGGCGGCCCCCCGTCCGCGGGTGCGTCGTCGACGATCGCGGGTATGCGATTGTTCGGAGAATAGCGCAGGAACTGGGGATCGAACTGCTCGCCTTTGCCGATGTTCACCGGCTTGGGGCGGTAGGGGAGACCTGCCTCTTCAAGAAAGATCGGAATCTTGAAACCGTTCGGGGTCGTCCAAAAGTAAAGGTCAATCATCGTCCTCGTCCTGCTCCAAGCGGCAGCGTGCTCGCCCCGTGCGTATCAATGCGCACGCTACAACCGCGGCTCGAAATACCAAAAGCGCCGCCTTGACGCGCCCGGCTGCCGTCACCACCATGTTTACGGGTGAGATAGGAGCGAATTCCTTGCTGGTGGTTCAGCGCAACGGTCAAACGACCGTCATTTCCGGCTGGAAGGCGTGGCTTATGGGCCTCGGCCTGGTGCTCAGCGCCATCGCCGGATTCATCCTGCTCGCGTTCCTGTTCATCGGCATCGCGATCACGATCGGCGCGCTGCTCCTCGTCATCGTTCCTGCGGCAATCGCCCTCATGCTGCTGGGAACGATCCGGAGGCGGCAGCCGTAGACGAGCCGATCCTGCCTATTTCGCGGCCCTTTCGCCGGCGGCGTTGACGCGGGCTGAGAGCGCTGTGATCTGCACTTCGTCGCCCGGGCGCAGCAGCGCATTGGGGCTGACGATCACGCGATCGTTGACGGTGAGGCCGGCCGCGATCACCACGCGCTCGCCCAGGTCCTGCACCACACGCACGTGCCGGATCTCGACGCGGGTCTTGTCATCGACGACGGCCACCACCTGCTTGCCGCTGCGCGTCATGAGCGTATTCGCCGGCACGGTCACGGCATCGCCCGCCACGGCGACGTCGATCATCACCTGTCCGTTGAGACCGGCTGGGATGTGGCCATCGGGGTTGGCCATCAGCAGCTCGGCGCGCATCGTGCTCGAGGCCTGGTCGATCTGCCCCGCGACGCGGACGACACGGGCGCTCAGCTCCTCCGGCACCTCGGCGAATTGGACTTTGGCCGCCGCGCCGGGCTTCACCACGAGGGATGAGGACTGCGGCACATCGATCTCTATGCGCAGCTCGTCGAGGCGCGCGATGCGCAAAAGATATCCCGACTGCTGGCCCGCTTCGCCGGAGACCTTGTCGCCGCGTTCCACATGGCGCGCAACGATGGTGCCATCGAACGGCGCACGGATGGTCTGGAAGCTGCGGACCTCTTCGAGACGCTTCACCTCGGCAGCGGCGGCCGCCACATCGGCTTTGGCGATGAGCTCCGCGGCGCGGCGCTCATCGACGGTTTGAATCGACGTATGCCCCTTGCCCACCAAGCTCTCGGCGCGTTCCAGGTTGACCTTCGCCAGGGCTTCGCGGGCTTTCGCCTGATCGACCGCGGCGCGGGCGCGGCGCAGCTCCTGCTCGATCTCCGGCGCCTCGATGACAATGAGCACATCGCCCGCCTGCACCTTGTCGCCGATATCGACCCGGCGCTCGGCAACAATGCCGCTGGCGCGGGACGACAGCAGTGCCTGCTCGGCGGGCGCCGTGCGTCCCGATAGCGTCAGCGTATCGGTACCCTGCGCGGCCATGGGGGCAACGACGCGCACGGTGCGCGGCGCCGGTGCAGCATTCACTTTCGCCGCTGGAGCCGGCTTCCCACTGCCGACACCCACGAGCTTCAGAACGCCGGCGATGCTCGCCGCGCCGTCGGCCTGCGTCGCCCAGATGCCGGCCCCGGCCGCGGCCGCGACGGGCAGCAACGCCAGGGTGAGAAACTTGCGCGTCATCGAGGATGCTCCATCGTCACTCGGCGGGGGAAAGCGAAGACCGGACCGGCACCATCTCCTCGCTCGCGGTCTCATCGCGCCGGCGGCGGCCTATGCCCGCCAGCGTCGAGAACAGGAACGGCACGAAGGTCAGGGTGGCGCAGGTGCCGAAGATGAGACCGCCGACGACGGCGCGGCCCAACGGGGCGTTCTGCTCGCCACCCTCGCCATGGCCGAGCGCCATCGGCAGGATGCCGACAATCATCGCCGTTGCGGTCATCAGCACGGGGCGCAGCCGGGTGCGCGCTGCGTCGACCGCCGCCTGTCTGGGCGCTACGCCTTCCAGCAGGCGGTCGCGGGCGAAGCTCGTCACCAGCACGCTGTTCGCGGTGGAGACGCCGATCACCATGATGAGGCCGGTGAGCGCGGGCACCGACAGCGCCGTTCCGGTGATGAGCAGCGCGAACAGCGCGCCCGAGATCGCGACGGGCAATCCGCCCATGGCGATCGCCGGCATGATCCACGACTGGAAGTTCACCACCATCACGAGATAGACGAAGATCGACGCCATCAGGAGGCCGCCGAGCATCTCCGCGTAAGCCTGCTCCATCGACTGCGCCTGGCCCGCGAACGTGATGCGGTTTCCGGGCTTCAGGCGCGGTGCGAGCTGATCCACCAGCGCCGCGACGTCGCTGTAGACGCCGCCGAGGTCGCGCCCTTCGACATTGGCGAGGACAGTCGTCGTCGGCTGCAGCGTCGTGCGGTCGATGTTGGCGGGGATCTTACGCAGCTGCAGCGAGGCGAAGGCGCGCAGCGCGACCGTTTCGCCGCCCGCGGAGGGGCGCACGGGCGTGTTGAGAAGCTGCTCCAGGGAGCTGAGGTTCACCGGCGGCGCGACGACCTGCACCGTGTAGGAGGCGCCCTGCGCCGGGTCGGCCCAGAAGCTCGGCGAGACCGTACCCGAGGCACCGAGCGCAGCCAACAGCGCCGTCGCTGCGTCCTGCGGTGTGACGCCGATCTGCAGCGCACGCACGCGGTCGATCTCGAGATAGTACGAAGTGAGATCGCGCACCTGCCGCATGGCGATATCGACGGCGCCCGGCACCTCGCGCATGCGCGTCATCAGCTCGCGGGCGATCTCTATGTTGCCGGGACCGTCGCGGCCGATGAAACGCACCTCGATAGCCGTCTGCGCCGATCCGGCGAGCGTTTGCGAGGTAGCATCGGCGGGGCGGAAATAGGTGACGAGCTGCGGGAAGCGCTCTTTCAACATGCGGCGGAGTGCGCCGACGTACTGGTCCGTCGGCGCGTGCGGATCGGCAAGCTGCACCAGGACCTCGCCGTCGAACGAGCCGATGACGCCGCTTTCCACCCAGCCCATGTTGATGGGCTCGGGACTGCCGATGTTCTCGGCAATGAAGCCGATCTCGTCCGCGGGAATAATAGCGTGGATTTCGCGCTGCACCTCCGCGAAAGTGCGCGCCGTTTCCTCGAGGCGCAGGCCGGTGGACGCGCGCATGTAGATGCGGATCATGCCGGCATCGGTCTCGGGAAAGAATTCGCGGCCCAGGTGCGTCGCCGACCAGCCGCCGACGACGAGGGCGGCAAGCAAGCCAAAGAGGGGAATGGCCTTCCGGCGCAGGAGCAGCGCGGCCACGGCGGCGATGATGCGTTCGAGCGCGCCCAGAAGCCGGTCCACGCCGCGCGCGATGGCGCCGAAGATACCCCCGGGGGCATGGTGCGGGCCTGCCGATAACATGAGTGAAGCGAGCGTCGGCACGAGCGTGCGCGACAACACATACGATGCCGCCATGGCGAACACCACCGAGAGCGCGAGCGGCACGAATACAAATGCAGCCGTTCCGGAAAGCAGGAACAACGGCGAGAAGACGATGCAGATCGACAGGGTGGAGACGAACTCGGGGAACGCCACCTCGCTCGCGCTTTTCAGGATCGCTTCCTTGAGCGGCAATCCCGCTTCGAGGTTGCGGTTGATGTTCTCGATTTCGACGAGAGCGTTGTCGACGAGGATGCCGATAGCCAACATCAAGCCGCCCAGCGTCATCAGGTTGAACGTGTTGCCGGTGAGCGCGAGGCCACCGATCGAGGCGAGCAGCGCCAACGGTATCGACGTCAGAACGATGAGCGAAGACCGCCAGCTCCCCAGAAACACGAGCACTACAAACGCAACGAGAAGACCGACGACGACCGCCTCCACCATCACGTTATGGATGGCATTGGTGACGAATACCGATTGATCGAACACCGGCGCGATGGTGATCCCTTCGGGCGCGGCGGCGCGCAGCTCCGGCATGCGGGCGTGAATCTGGCGCACGATGTCGAGCGTCGAGGCGTTGCCGAGCTTCAGGATCTGCACGATCACCGCATTCTGTCCGTCGAGCCGGGCGATGTTGGTCTGCACCGCCTGGCCGTCGCGCACGCTGGCGACGTCCGACACGCGCACCACGCGCCCATCGACGGAGCGCAACGGCAGGTCGGCGAAGTTTGCGACCGTTTCCGGGCTGGCGTTGGTGGTGATCGTGATCTCGCGCGTATCGACACGCAACGTGCCGGAGGGCAACGTCATGTTCTGCGTCGCCGTTGCGCGCACGATATCGCTGGCGGACAGACCATAGGCCTGCAGCGCCTCGGGCTTCAGATCGATCATGACCTGGCGCGATGCACCGCCATAGGGCAGCGTGAGGCGGATGCCGGGGATCGACTGAATCTGCGCGCGGAGCTGCAGGCGTGCGTAATCATAGAGTGCGCCGTCGGTGAGCGTGTCGGACGCGAGCACGAGCTGCAGGATCGGCACGCTGGACGGCACGTAGGGGACGATCAGCGGGGGATTGGTGCCGCTCGGCATACGCCGCAGGATCGTCTGGCTCACGGATGTCACCTGCGCAAACGCATCGGTGACATTCGTGCCGGGCTGGAACGTGACGCGCACGATGCCGACGCCGTTGAGCGTTTCGGAGCGCACCTCGCGGATGTTGTCGACGTTGTTCATGATCGCGAGCTCGCTGAACGACGTCAGCTTGCTGGCCATCTCCTGCGGATTGAGGCCCTGGTAGGTCCAGATGAGGTTGATCGCGGGAATGTTCACCGCCGGGAGGATGTCGGTGGACATGCGGCGCGCGCCGAGCCCGCCGAGCAGCAACAGGAGCAGCGCGAGAACACCGATGCTGTGCCGGTGGCTCAGCGCGTACTTTACGATCCACATGCGTGGCGGACTCCGCTTACCATCGGATCTGCGTTCGAAGCTGCCGGCATCTCAAACGGCCCGGGCAACATCGCCGACAGCGGGGGCGCTTGCGTCTGCGCTTTCCGCGGGCTCGGCTTCTGCGGCGAAGCGTTCGGCGGGAATGATGATCTGCGCGCGAAGCCCCGCATCGGGGCGTCTATTCTCGAGCTGCAGCAAGAGGCCGTCCTTCTCCAGGGCCGTGTGTGCGATGGAGAGCCCGAGGCCGCTGCCGATCGCGCTCTTGTGGCGGCCGCGGAAGAAGCGCTTCGTCAACATGCCGAGCTCATCGTCGGGAATCCCCGGACCGGAATCCTCCAGGGTCAACAGCACGGCCGCGGGCGAGGCGATGAGCGTCCAGCGTACAGGCAGCGGCCCCGGCGCATGCTGCAAGGCGTTTTCCGTGAGGTTGCGCACGACGATGTGGAATGCATCGGGATTCACGCGGATGCGGCAACTGAACAGGCCTTCGTCGATAATGGGCGCGGACTGCTGATCCGTCTTGCGCAGCTCCTCGCAGACCGCCTTCAGCCTCGCACCCGCATTGACCCATTCCTGCGGAGCGCGCGCTTCCGTTGCATCGACCTGCGCCATCGCAAGCAGCTGTCCCGCCATGCGCGTCGTGCGGTCCGCGGCGGTGAGGGCATTGCGCAGCGCATCGTAGCGCGTCGCGGGATCGGATGCGGCGAGTGCAACCTGCACCTGCGTGCGCAGGCCCGCGAGCGGGGTGCGCAGCTCATGGGCCGCGTAGGCGGTGACGCTGCGCTCATGCTCGCGCGCGGCGGCGACCTTGTCGAAGAGATCGTTGAGAGCCTCGACCACAGGGCGGATCTCAGCCGGGCTGCGGCCGATATCGAGCGGTGCCAGCGCGTCGGGCGAGCGCGCTGCAAGCGCTGCCGTGAGACGGCGCAGCGGCTCCAATCCTTCGCGCAGCGCGATCCAGATCAGCGCACTCAACGCCGCCAGCACGACAAGGCCGGGCACGGCAAGACCCCATATCAAATCGCGCACCAGACGCTCGCGGTGCTCAATGTTGTCGCCAACCAGGACGCGCATGCCGCGCTCACGATCCTCGCGTGCGTACACGCGCCACTTGGTGCCGTTGATCTCCTGGTTGGAGAAGCCGCTGTTCGCGTGGGTGAGCTGGGTCGACGGCGCGTCGCTGGATTTTCCCACCAGGCGGCCGTCGATCGACCAGATCTGACAGGCGAGCTTGAAGTCGGTGGCGACCGAGACGGGCGCGGTGGAGCGGTTCGGCACACGCACGCCGGATACGCCGCTGCTGATACTCACGTCGGCGTTGTTCATCAGCGATTCGACCATGCGCGTCGCTTCCTCGAGACGCGAGTCGAGCACGCGCTCGAGCTCCTGGCGGCTGCCCGCATAGATCCACGCCATGCCGCAGCTCCACACCACCGTGGTGGCGAGGAGAAGCAGTCCGAAGAGACGCGCAGTCATCGAATGCATGGCGCTCACCTTCAAAGTTGCCGGACGCTCGCGCTGTGCCGGCTCACCTGCTCAGGGCTCGACTGTGCAGGCCGGATACGTCTCCATCACGCCTCCGGCCGCACGCTTTGCGCCGGTACGCTGGACAGCAACGGATCGCGCAGCACCACGGTCCGGGCGCCGTTGGGGACGCGCTGATAAAGATCGATCACGTCGTGGTCGAGCAGGCGGATGCATCCGCTCGACGTTGCCTTGCCAAGCGTGCGCGGATTGCCGCCGCCATGGATGCGATAGAGCGTGTCGCGGCCGTTCTGATAGAGATAGAGTGCGCGCGCACCGAGCGGATTTTCAGGGCCGCCGGGCATGCCGTTCGCATAGGGCGCGGTGCGCGGATCGCGGGCGACCATTTCCGCCGGGGGCGTCCACTTCGGCCATGCGGCCTTGCGCGCGATCGTCGCCGAGCCGCTCCAGGCGAAGCCGTCGCGCC
>Ga0182749_1000779_pt1 | contig 27252 bp, 25 predicted proteins | sample eDN3rd37CKraftMG_FD_128875 | JGI IMG/M metagenome (GOLD analysis project Ga0182749, IMG submission 128875) | Enriched Miracle-Growth compost microbial communities from Emeryville, California, USA - eDNA 3rd pass 37_C Kraft MG (version 2) (version 2) ...
AGCGACGAAGCCGAACGACAGAAGCTCGACGAGCTCGCCCGCATCGACGCGTTCGACATCGTGCCAGGCCTCCGCGAACTCGTCGATGACCTCTCCCCGAGGCTCATCGACCTCAACCTGCGCGCGGTCCTGCTCTCCCCGCACGAGGAACTCGACGGGTTGTCACCCATCCGCTGGCTCCTCACCGGCGGTGACCCGTCACCGGTGCGGAGTGCACTCGACGGCGTCGACGAACCCATCTGAGGCGTCACTACCGGGCAGGCGCGGGGATCTCCACGCAGGTCCGGCCGCTCTAATCGGGCCACTCCTCGCGCAATGCGTCGAGGTACCCCGGTGGGTACGAATAACTAGGCCTACCGATCGACGGCTTCGCCGGCTCTTCTGGTGCGGCGCACCCCTCGCAGAGGGGAGCGTGACTCTTAGCTTCCTCTATCGGCTCGTCGCGGGGCGTACCCATGACGACGAGCATGCCTCCTCAGAGCATGATCTGCCATAGCCGCGGTGCCATGGCTGCTTTGCCTGGGATACGCCACTCGGGCGGAGCGCACCAGCCCGATACCGTCGGCGACATCCCGTGGCCGCCTGACTCTCCCGAAACCTGCCGGAACCGGGTAAATCTAGAAGTTCAGGCATGTCCCGACCGAAGCTCTCTTGTCGCCGTGGCGGCCAGTCCCAGATACGAGCCCGCAGGACGTTAGGGAGGAGCCCGGTGCCAACTGACTCGTTGAGCCCGCACGAGAGATTTCTCACGGACCGCTCGCAGCGGTTCGGGGACGACTACTGCTTCCTATGCGGCAAACACATCCCGCCGGGTTCTGCCGAGCGAACTCAAGAGCATGTGTTTCCCAAGTGGTTGCTGCACGAAATGGACTTATGGAACAGCTCGGTCACCCAGATCAACGGGCGACCGTTGCGATATCGCCAACTAACCGTGCCCTGTTGCGCCACCTGCAACAGCGTTGACCTCAGCGGTGTAGAGACCCGAGTGCGGACCGCGGTCGCCGAAGGCCTCAACGCCTTCGCCGCTCTGGACCCGCTCGACTTGTTTCTCTGGCTCGGCAAGATCTACTACGGCCTCGTCTACCGCGAAAGCCTCCAGCCCCTCGACCTCCGGAGCCCCGATGGCCCACGCCTAGTGCCTCACGAACACCTCGCCAGCATCGAGTTCCATCATTTCCTGCTTCAGGCAGCAGCTGGCCTCGTCACCTGGGCTCCGAGCTCTCGCAACCCCGCAACGTTTCACATATTCGAGTGTCTCGACAGCGCGATCCCGCAGCAGCGCTTCGACTATTTGGACGAGTTGTTCGTCCCCGTGCTCGGAATGCGGTTGGGCACGATCGGAGTAGTTGCAGTTCTGCAGGATTGGGGGCGATCCGATGGTGTCCAACAACCGCATCTGGACATGGCTCGAACATTCGCGTTGCATCCGACCCAGTTCCGGGAGGTGTTTGTTCGCCTCGCCTTCATGACCACTCACTCATGGAAGAACCTCACGCATCTGGTGGTCAGCTCCGATGGGATCGCGACGGTGCTCGCCCCTTCGGAGGTGGCACTTGACGGTAGCTACACGCCAGGAGACCTCGCCCCGAAACTCGCGGAGGCCTGGGGCGTCCCCGTCCACGCGATCTTCGACGGCAAGAGTGGCATGTCGACGATCGGCGGACCAGCGGGGGCTACACCGGTATCGATGAATACAGTCTTCACCGCCGCTTTCGACGGACAGGGCCTCTGGCCGTTTCGAGGTTTTCCCAGCACGCGATAGGCGGACCCACCCGTGGTCGAGAGAGCGACCGTGGTTGGAAGTACTTTTGCGAGCGTCCGATCCGGATCCCAACGCGTCCGCCCTCGTGCCTCACAACGTCACGGCTACATAAACCTGCTGGCAGAAGGCACCTTCGACACAGTGCGCAGCCGGGGTTGGCAGAGAGTCACCGGCCCCGAGTACGTTGATTGTCACTGGGAGGTCACAATGGGGTTCCGAGCACGTCGTTCCTTCAAAGTCGCACCTGGCGTGCGCCTGAACGTCTCCGCAAAATCCATCGGCGTAAGCGCCGGTGTACGAGGTGCCCGCGTAAGCGTCAACAGTCGGCACGGCACCAGAACCACCGTCGGCATCCCCGGCACCGGGATCTCCTACACATCACGTGGCGGGACGAGCACCAGGGGGAGCCAGCCCGCCGCCGCGGCACCTGCGTCGAGACCGAGCAAGCCCAGCTTGTTCGCTCCGAAGTGGGAGAAGACGCTCTTCAAGCAGTTCAACCAGTCCGCCGACGTGTCGGTGCTCAATGGGATCGCGGACTCGGTGCCGGCGCGTGCGCACACGGCCAGGATGATCGAGCTCATGCGTATTGCTGCCCCTGCAAGTGACGTCGAACGGGTTCGGACGCTGCTCGGTCAGTTGCACGACGAAGGTTACGACCGCGGCAACGATCCGTTCTTCTCCAAGTACGCCCCCGACGACAACCTCCTCGTCCCGATCGCACAGGGCATCACCGTCACATTGCCCTGGGACCGCGAGGCGCAGGCCCTGTACCTCGCCGAGCTCGAACAGGACGCCGGCAACCTCGACCGAGCAATCCAGATCGTTGAAGGCCTGACGCCTTCCACGGTTGCAGCCGTTTCGCTGGCCGACCTTTACATCTCAGCTGGGCGATGGCAGTTGGTCGTCGAGCTGACCGACTCCCTCAGGAACGAGGATGAGGCTGCGATGTTCCTCCTCATCCAACGTGGCCGAGCCCTTCGAGAACTCGGACACAACGACGCCGCCCGTGAAGCACTGAAAGAAGCCCTGCGGCCACGCTCTCGCCCCGCCGAGCTGCGTCAGCTGGCGTATCTCGAGCGGGGAAAGACGTACCTCGCTGAAGCAAAGAAGGGAATGGCGAGAAAGGACTTCGAGCGCGTGCTCGCTGAGAACTCAGCGTTCCCCGGCCTGGACGAACTTCTTGACGCGACGAGGTAACGCCAGCCCCTCCCGCACCTCCGTTCCAATCACAACTAGTCGTGGAGCAAAACCCTCATGGATCAACGCCTGAAGAACGCCGCAAAGAGTGGCAACGTCGTAATCGTGGCCGGCACCGGCGTGAGCGCGGCGATCAGCAGGTCCAAAACTGCGACCTGGCGGGGGCTCCTCGAATCCGGGCTTGATCGTCTCGAAGGTCTATCAACTCCGGGGCTCATCGCGAACCTCCGCGCAAACATGGAGTTCGGCTTCGACGAGGGCGACCTCCCCACAGTCTTACAGGCCGCTGACAGAATGCGGACAGAGTTCGATGGGGTTGGCGCAGCGGCCCTAAGCAAGTGGCTTGCCGAGGACATCGGTCGACTCCCTACTAGTGATCCCGCGCTCGGCGAGACGTTACGGTCACTGCCGTTCCCAATCCTCACTACGAACTACGACACCTTGCTCGCCACCGACGACAGGCGACCGGTCACATGGCAAGACACTGAAGCGATGCAAGCCATCATGGCCGGTACATCGCGCGATATCGGGCATCTTCACGGGGTCTGGCTCGTGCCCGAATCCATCATCCTGTCCGCTAGTGACTACGAACGATTGCTGACCGCGGAAGCCGCGCAGATGTTGCAACGGTCAGTCTCGTTTCTCAAGTCAATCGTTTATGTCGGCTACGGCGCGGGGTTGCAGGATCCAAACTTCTCACGTCTGATAGCGCTTCACAGCGAGCATTTCGGCGCTGGCAAAGTCACGCACTTCAGGCTCTGCCGCACGGGCGAACTTGCGGACCTGACCCGAATCCATGCTGGCGACCACATCGTTCCCGTCGCTTACGGGGACGATTACGACGACTTGCCATCCTTTCTGAAGGAGCTTGGCTCCCAATCTGTGACCGCCCCAATCACCTCCGCAGGAATCGTCCGCGATTTCGCTGGCGCGGCATGTGTCGAACTCTCCGAGCAGATGATCGGCGAGTCTATCCTCGCTGAGTCGCTCGACGCAGCAGAAAAGCGCTCCTTAGCCGACGTCGTGTTGCCGCCGGTCCTCCTTCCCGTTCCCCATGCAGACTTCATTCGGTCTCGGCGAAGCAACTCCGAAGCAAAAGTCGAGCGTTGCGATCCGTTCGCTGATGCACACACCGCGGACACCATCGTGCTGGTTGGGGACGAAGGCTCCGGCTTGAGTACGGCTGCTAACTGGATGGCGTATGAAGCCGCGACGCACTTGGGTGGTGCGGCCCCTATCACCGTGTCGTTCCGGCAAGTCGGTGCTGGTTCGCACCCCCTGAAGCGATTGGTCGCTACGAGCGCACGGGCCCATGGGTGGATTGACAAGCTTGACGATCCGATGCCCCCTCACGTCCTTGTCGTTCACGATTACAGCCCGTATGTGAACAAGCTCAGCGAACGCACCATCGTGGACCTCACCGAAAGTACTGCGGTGGTCCGAATAATCACGTGCGCCCTCGGCGCAGAAGATGATGTAGTAGACCGTCTCAGAACGGCGAACGTGGCCCACACGCTCCGCTATGTGGGGCGCCTCGGGTCACGAGACGTAGAGGCATACGCCAAAGTCGCCGCACCGACTAACTATCGCGCTGTAGCGGGCAGGGTTATCGACGTCCTCCGGCAAGAAAATCTGCCGCGTACGCCCTTGACCGTCGGCTTGCTCATCTCAGTCATCGTTCGTGGCACAATCCTCACCGCCAACGCATCGCAGACAACGGTGCTGGACGACTACGTCGGTGCCCTTCTGGGCCGTGGCGATCCACACGACGACGCTCGACTCGGCATGGATCAGAGCTCTCGTGAAGCCCTTCTGTCCATGTTCGCGAAGCATTTCGTTTTGCAGAACACCGGCGGTGTATCTGACGCCGAGGCGACCCGTGTGTTCGAGGAGGCCCTCGAACGCTTGTCCTGGACGGAGTCCGCATCAGAACTGATCCAAAGCCTGGTTGAACGTCGCGTGCTTCGGCGTAAAGAAGGCAAGGTCGTCTTTGCCCGCAGCAGCTTTCTCCACCTCTTTGCCGCAAAGCGCGCGATGCAGGACGCGGGCTTTCGAGCTCACTTGCTCGACAATCCGCTCTACTACTCGGCGATACTTTCCGACTACGCGGCTCTCAACCGCCACGATATCGACCTGGTGACACGCCTAGACACCCTCCTGGTACAGGATGAGTGGTCCACAGACGCAGGTGGTGTGTTTAAAGAAATCGAGCAGCGACTCCAGCCCACAGAAGCACCGACGACAGAGTCCCGCGAGGAACAGGAGGAGGGCACGGAGCCCGGTGGAGAGGTGGCCCCCGTCGACCTCCTCGAGCTTACGGAGGACATCGACTCGACCCCCTTCCCCACCACCCAACACGAGGAGTTGCCGCTCGGATTGCGGCTGATGCGAGTCCTGGAACTTGTGTCGGCGGTGTTGCGCGATTCAGATCAGATCGAGGACGGAAATACGAAGCGCCAGGTCTTGGGGAATGTGCTGCGTCACTGGGGTCAACTCATGAGCACCCTGGAGCACGATCCTGAGTTCATGAGTTTCGTACGCGAAGTTGGCGCCCGGGTCCACCGACTCGAGGTGGAGGAGGGAGTTGCCTCAGAAGAAAAGGATAAGTCCGAGGAGGCCGATTCGATACAGGAGTTCGCAAGGCTGTTCCCGGCCGCAATCGCATTCGGCGGGGTGAACGAAACGCTTGCCTCACGCCGGTTGCTTGTACCCCTGGCTGAGGTAGTGAAGGAGGCGAAGGCGGAGGAGCGCCTTGAGCTGACTGTAGCCAGCGCATTCATGGTCTTCGCGGTGAAAGAACCGGGATGGGTGGGACAACTCAAGGACCTTCTCGCAGATCGAGGCAACGTATGGGTCATACGCGAGTTCCTCTTGGCCTTGATGATTGCCGAGTACGTCCGCGGCCGAGTGTCCTCATCCGAGACGCGCTCATTGCGAGACTTGATACTCGACATCGTCGCCCGGTCCTATAAGTATCGGTCGAACTCCGAACGCACTCACCATCGCGACCGCGTGGCCGCTGAACTGGACTCAGAGCGTAGAAGGTGGCGCGACGAATCTGAAGACGACGACGATCTGGGCATCTGATGCGGTAGACGAGACGCTTATCGTGCCTCCCGCCCTCAGATAGGTGACCGGGACCGCTTCTGATCAGGCCTTCTGTGGCCAAGTTGTCTGAAGTAGTTATGGAAAACCGGCCACTCTGCTGACTCAGCCCCCGCGAAATCATCAGTCCGATCTAGCGCGGCTTCGCGCCAATCAGTCCGGTCTAGGTCTGGTATCTACACCACCTGTCGATTCCAGACCTACATCGGACTTTCCACGAATAGTCCGGACTGGAGACTCCGCCGACGACGCCGCCTGCCCCTCCCTTTCGGTCACCTATCTGACTCAACTCAGTACCCCTGCGGGCCGGCGCGAGCACTGCTGTTTACGAGCAGGCATTGGGCCTACGCGCGACGTGCTCGGATCTGGTTTGGAGGTTCGGCAAATCGCTCGGGTTTCTCAGTGGCCGGATCAACAACAGTCACGAAGGCCGCGATGATCGCTCTCGGCAACGGGCTGGCGAAGCTCACCCGTGGCACCGGGGTGACGGTCAACACCATCCTGGGCGGTCCGACCTTCTCCGATGGAGTCGCCGCGTCCGTCGCAGCCGTGGCGGAGGCCCAGTCACTGCCGCCTGCCGCCATGAAGTCGGCGATCATCGGTCAGAACCGGACGACGCTCCTCGAGCGGTTCATCGAGCCCGAGGAGATCGCCGACCTGGTCGCGTACATCGCGAGCCCCCGGTCGTCCGCGACGAACGGCGCCGCCCTGCGGGTCGACGGGGGCGTGCTCGCCGGTATCCTCTGAGCGTCGCGCCGGTCACACCTCGGCGAGCGCCTCCGCGTACGCCTGCGTGAACTCCGTGACGTGCGCGTCGTCGAACACGAGCGGCGGGCGCACCTTGAGCACGTTCTCGTGTGCGCCCGAGACGCTCGCGAGCACACGGGCGCGGCGGAGGGCGTTCGACATCGTCACCGCCGCGCGCGGGTCGGGCTGCGACGTCTCGGCATCCCGGAACTCCACCCCGAGGTACAGTCCCGCGCCGCGCACACTCGCGATGCCGGGTGTCGACGCGCTGAGGGATGCCACCTCCTCGCGCAGCCGTCGCCCGACGCCCTCGACGCGGTCGACGATGCCGCCGCGCAGCTGACGGAGCACCTCTGCGGCGACGGCCATCCCGACATCCGCTCCGGCGAACGTGCTGAAGTAGCGCACGTCGGCCCCGAAGGGGTCCAGGACGTTCGCGCGGCCGGCGACGGCGGAGACGGGGTAGCCGTTGCCCATGGGCTTTCCGAGCACGACGAGGTCGGGGTCGAGGCCGTGCCGCTCGAAGCCCCACCACTGTGGTCCGAGCCGGCCGAACCCCGACTGCACTTCGTCGGCGAGGTAGAGACCGCCGGCGGCACGGATGACGCGCTCGGCGCCGCGTGCGCGCTGACGGCCTGATCCGGGAAGCGAGGCGACCCCTCCCGTCTCAGCCCAGGCGGGAGGGGTCGCGGCGCTCCGAGACCTCGGTCAGCGACGCGCGAGGAACCGACGACGCAGCGACGAGCCGAGCGACCGCAGGGATCCGAGGTTCCCCTGACGGGCCTGGTCGAACAGCGCGGCCAGGATGATCACGGCACCGATGCTGACCTGCTGCAGGAACGACGAGAGGTTCAGCAGGATGAAGGCGTTGCGCAGGAGACCCAGCAGGCACGCCCCGAGGAAGGCTCCGACGATCGAACCCCGACCACCAGCGAGGCTCGCGCCCCCGATGACGGCGGCTGCGATGACATCGAGCTCGTAGCCCTGAGCCGCCTGTGCCTCCGCGACGCCGACCTGCGTCGAGTAGACGATGCCGGCCACGCCCGCGAGGAGGCCGATGAGGACGAACACCGCCACACGCGTGCGCGCCACCGGGATGCCACCCAGCCGCGCGGCGGTGTCGTTGTCTCCGATCGCCGTCACACGCAGACCGAAGACCGTCCGCGTCAGCATGAACTGGCCGATGATCACGAGGACGATGAAGATGACGACGCTCACCGGGACGATCTCGAAGACACGGCCCTGTCCGATGAACTTCAGCTCCGCCGGCATCTGCTGGGGGAGCCCGCCGGTGATGAGCTGCGTCAGACCGCGGGCGACCGACAGCATGCCGAGCGTCACGATGAACGAACTGACCTTGCCGAAGACGACGATCGTGCCGACGACCAGGCCGCACAGTCCACCTGTCACGATCCCGGCGATCATGGCGATCCAGGGGTTCACACCCGTCGAATAGAGGTAGCCGGCACTGACGGCGGAAAGGGCGAGCACCGAGCCGACGGAGAGGTCGATCTCCTTCGCGATGAGCACGAAGGTCATGCCCACGGCGATGATCCCGACCACGGTGACCGTCTGGAGCAGGTTCGCGACGTTCGTCGGGGTGAGGAAGCGGTCATTGGCCGCGTTCACGATGAGGGCGAGGACGATGATCAGGACAAGGAGCCCGAGCTCCTGCTGTCCGAACATCCGACGGAGGCGTGCGCTCCAAGAGGGTGCGGTCGATGCAGAGACTGTCGAAGTGGTCATGGTCAGCGGTCGCTTTCGGTTACGCCCATCGCGGCGGCGATGACAGGGGTCGGGTCGGCGGTGTTCGGGGCATCGCGCACGACGCGCCCATGGCGGATGACGACGATGCGGTCGGCGAGCTCGAGCACCTCTTCCATCTCGGAGGAGATGAACCACACGGCGAGGTTCTCCGTGCGTGCCAAGTGCTTGAGCAGGGCATAGATCTCGGCCTTCGTGCCGACGTCCACGCCTCGCGTCGGTTCGTCGAGGATGAGCACGCGCGGCTTCGCGGCCAGCGCTCTGGCCAGCAGGACCTTCTGCTGGTTGCCGCCTGACAACGACGAGATGGGCGCGTGCACGGAGGCCGCCTTCACCCCGAACCTCTGCGCGAGATCACGCGCGGTCGCGTTGGTCGAGCGGCGTGACACGAAGCTGAGGCGGCTCAGTCGGTCGAAGACGCGCGCGGTGAGGTTGAAGGCGACGGTCTGGAGCTTGAACACCTCGGTGGGGCGCTCCTCCGCGACATAGGCGATGCCGAGTCGCTGCGCATGACGCGGGCTGCGAGGGAGCACGGCGCGCCCGAACAGCCGCATCTCGCCCGCGCGCACACGGGTGAGACCGATCACCCCCGCAGCGATCTCGCTGCGTCCGGCACCGATGAGTCCGGCCATGCCGACGACCTCGCCCGGACGGAAGGCGATGTCGACGGAATCGAAGCCTTCGCCCGAGAGAGCCCTCAGAGTGAGAGCCGGTTCGACCTCGTCACCCACGACGTGCGTCTCGAGCTCGCTGATGACCTCCGACTTCTTCTCGCCGGCCATGAGCGCGACGGCGCTTTCCTGGTCGATCTCCGAAGCGGGCCCGTCCTTCACGAACGCCCCGTCACGGAGCACGATCACGTGGTCGGCGATCTCGTACACCTCCGCCAGGCGATGGCTGACGAGCACGACTGCCACGCCGTTCGAGCGCATGCGGTCGACGACCGCCCACAGCCTCTCGGTCTCCTGGTGCGTGAGGCTCGAGTTGGGCTCGTCCAGGAAGAGGACCTTCGGGTCGTGCGAGAGCGCCCTCACGATGTCCACCATCTGGCGCTCGGCCGCTGAAAGGCGGCGACACACGGTCTCGGGTGACGGCAGATAGTCGGCCATCTCGAGTCGGGCGAGCAGCTCCCGAGCGCGCTGCACCGAGCGCTTGCGGTGCGCCAGCGTCGCTCCCGGCCTCTCCGACAGCTCGCTGAGGAAGATGTTGTCGGCGACGGTCAGCTCGGAGACGAGCTGCGGCTCCTGGTTGACGACGACGACTCCGGAACGGATGCCGTCGATCGGTCCGCGCCAGTCGACCGGCTCACCGTCCACGATCACCTGACCGAGATCGGGCTGCATGACGCCCGAGCACACACGGATGAGCGTGGACTTGCCGGCTCCGTTCTCTCCGAGCAGAGCAGTGACCTGCCCGGCCCGGAACTCCAGGCTGACGTCGCGAAGGGCACGAACGGCACCGAACGACTTGCTCACGCCGGCGACACGAAGTGCCGCCGGCGTGAGCGCCGTTCCACCGTCCTGGTGGAGATCATTCATGGATGCGTCTATCCCAACCGGACGTGATCAGGACGTGCCGAGCTTGCCGACCGGCTGGGTCGACGGGTCGTGCTCGGCCAGGTTGTCGGCCGTGACGAACGCGCTCTCGGCCGGCTGCAGCACAGGGCCGTCCGCCTTGCCGGTGACGACCGCGTTGTACAGCTGGATCGCGACGTTGTACCCCTGTCCGAAGGCATCCTGTCCGATCGCGGCATACATCGAGCCGTCCTTGATGGCGGCCAGGTTCTCCTCGGAGAGGTCGTAGCCGATCACCTTGACGGTGTCCTGCTTGCCCGCCGCGGCGACGGCCTCGGCCGCGCCGAAGGGACCACCGGCGGTCGCGTAGATCGCGACCAAGTCGTCGGCGGACTGCAGGTAGTTCTGGGCCGCGGTGTACGTCTCGCTGGCGGAGTCGTGCGCCTCGACACCCTCACCGAGGACGGTGATCGACGAGCCCTCGAGACCCTCGATGAAACCCTTGCGGCGCTGCTCAGCACCCGGGGCGGTGAACTGGCTGGTGATGATGCCGACCGAGCCGCTCGCGTCGCCCACGGCCTTCAACAGCTCCTCGGCGGCCATCTTGCCCGCGTCGTACTGCTCCTGTGCGTAGTTGACGACGGCGCCCGCGTCCTCGAGGCAGTCGAAGAGCGTGTTGTAGGCGCCGAGCTTGATGCCCTCGGCGCTCAGCTGGGAGACGACCTCGCAGTTGCCCTCACCGGCGATGAAGAAGCCGATGCCGTCGTAGCCCTGCGCGTTGGCGGCGTTGATGGCGTTGGAGACGGTCTGCACGTCGATCGTCGCGCCGGCGACGATCCAGTCGACCTCGCCGCCGAGGGAGTCCAGCACCTCGTCTGCGGCCGTGACGCCGGATTCGACACTGACCCAGTAGGGGTTGTTCGCGAAGCCGATCATCGCGATGCGCACGTCTTCGTCGTGCTCCTGCGTCGTGGGAACGGGACGGCCGTCGATCGGCTCCACCGCTGCCGCGCCGGGCGTTTCCTTGGGCGCATCACCACTGCCGCTCGAGCAACCCGTCAGCGCGAGGCCGAGGGCGGCCGCGACCGCGACGGCGCCGAGGGCGCCTCGCCTCTTGCGGAGAACTGCTGTGTACATCGTGTTCCTTTCGGAGTCATCCCTCGTTGGATGGGCACGCTTCGCGAGGTCGCCTGCTGGCGAACCGCCCCTGCCACACGTTGCCCGCGCGACGGTGCGAAGCATCCGGCGGAGGCCAGATGTGAGTAAAACTACAACATCCTGCGCTCAAGTCAAACATTCACCGCTCATTTGCGCACCGACGGGTCTAATGTGTAGTTTTGCCAACATTGCGCGGGGCCCGCGCCGAGGAAGAGACAGTTTCGAGGTAGATACAGTGCAGGAGTTCTCCATCGAGTCGGCCGTTGTCATCGACACGGACACGCATACACTCACCGGGCGTACGGGCCGCTACGTGAAGAAGGCCGCTGACCTCGGGGGGGTCTACCGCGATGACGCGGCATACGCCGCGTGGCGCGATGCCGACCCCGAAGCCGAGGCGTACCGCGTGGACGAGTTCCGCCCCTCGGACGCCGAAGGGGATCTGATCTACGGTCTCTCCGTCCTCCACCCCGGGCGCATCGGACGCGAGTATCCCGTCACCCGCGGACATCTGCACGCCAAGTCCGACCGCTCTGAGACGTATCAGTGCCTGGCGGGGCACGGTCTGATGCTCATGGAGACCGTTGACGGCAACACGGTCGTGGTCGAGCTCCGCCCCGGGGACATCGCCTACGTCCCGCCGCATCACATCCACCGCAGCGTCAACGTCGGCGACTCGGATTTCGTCACGCTGTTCACCTACCCAGCCGACTCTGGGCAGGACTACGACATCATCTCGCGCTCCGCCGGCATGCGACACATCGTCGTCGAGACCGCCGACGGGGGCTGGACCCTTGAGGAGAACCCCGACTATGTCGTTCGCCACTGACCTCCCGACCAGCGGGCCCGAGCGCGCGCGCGCCGTCGCCCGCATGATCGACATCAGCGCCGTGCAGGCGCCGCACGGTCGTCCGCAGGTCGAAGAGCTCGCCGCGGTCGCGGTCGCGGGCGGGTACATCGCCGCGCACGTGCTGCCGTCGTGGATCCCGACCCTCGCTCCTCTCCTCGAGGGTTCCGACACGCGCGCCGGCTCACCGGTGGGCTTCCCCTCGGGCGGGACGGCCACGGAGGTCAAGCAGGGCGAAGCCGACTGGCTGATCGCCGCGGGAGTCCAGGAGATGGACGTCGTGATGAACATCGGCCTCGTCCGCAGCGGGGAGTTCCAAGCCGCCAGCGGGGACATCCTCGCCGTGCTCGACACGGTCGGCGGGCGCGTCCCGGTCAAGGTGATCCTCGAGGTCGGCCACCTCGTCGGCACAGAACTCGAGCGAGCGGCTGAGGCCGCGCTGGCGGCGGGCGCGACGTCGCTGAAGACCGGCACCGGCTGGTCGGGCACGGCCACGACCATCGACCACGTGGCGCGGATCAGGGCGGTCGCCGGTCCCGACGTGGAGATCAAAGCGTCGGGCGGGGTGCGCTCCCTGGCCGATCTGATCTCGCTCTACGACGCCGGGGCCCGTCGGTTCGGTGCGAATGTGGCATCCGCACGTGCGATCGTCGCAGAGGCGGGCTGGCGATGACGGTCTCGCTCCCGGAGGCCGCAGGCCGCCCGACGATGTACTTCGTGGGCGTCACGACAGCAGGAAGCGCGATCCACAGCGTGTTCCGCGCATGGCAGCCGATCCTCGGCCTGCAGAACGCGTCCCTCGTCGGAATCGATCTGCCCCTCGACGCGACCGCCGAGGACTATCGCCGCGTCGTGCGTTTCATCGACGAGGACCCGCAGTCGCGTGGCGCACTCGTCACCACTCACAAGCTGCGCCTCTTCGACGCGAGCCGCGACCTCTTCTCTCGTCTCAACGAAGACGCCAGAGCGCTCTCCGAGGTGAGCTGTCTCGTGTCCGAGCCCCGCGGCGTCGCTGGGCTTGCGCTGGATGCAGTCACCTCAGGGCTCGCGCTCCGCGCCATCGCCGCCGACGTCTCCGACAGGCACGTTCTCCTGATGGGCGCCGGCGGGGCGGCTCTGGCACTCGCCTCTCACCTTTCGTCGCTCCCGCGCACTCAGGCGCCGGCTCGCGTCACCGTCACGGACATCCACCAGCGGAACCTGGATCAGGTGCAGGAGCACGTGGCCTCCCGCGGCGGGACCGGGTGGCGGTATGTCCTGCTCGGGCCGGAGGAGTCGCACGACCACCTGCTGGCAGGGCTCCCGGCGGGCTCACTCGTGGTGAACGCGACTGGGAAGGGCAAGGATCGCCCGGGCTCTCCGCTCAGCGACGCCGCCCTCTTCCCGCGGGACGCCGTCTGCTGGGAGTTCAACTACCGCGGCACGCTGGAGTTCCTGCACCAGGCGCGGGCCCAGGCGGGCGCACGCGCACTGACCGTTCACGACGGCTGGATCTACTTCGTTCACGGATGGACGCGCGCCATCGCGGAGGTGTTCGATGTGCACATCCCGACGGAAGGTCCGGAGTTCGATCGCATCGCCACCGCGGCACGGGATGCACGATGACCGTTCAGGTGACATGGCTGGGTCAGGCCGGCTTCCTCGTCAGCTGGGAGGACGGCGACGGTCGACGGCGCTCGCTCGCGATCGACCCCTATCTTTCCGACAGCCTGGCCGGGAAGTACCGCGGCACGCTGTTCCCCCACGTGCGGATGCAGCCCGCGCCCTTCTCACCCGACGGGCTCCCGCCGCTCGTGGCTGTGCTGTGCACGCATCGACACACCGACCACATGGACCCCGGCACCCTCCAGCCTCTCTTCCGCCACGACGACGCGGCCGTGCTGGTGGCTCCACGCGCTGAAGCCGCGGAGGCGTCGTCCCGTTCGGGACTCGACGCGTCGCGCATGCGCCTGCTGGACGCCGGTGAGGAGCTGCAGTTCGGCGAGGTGCGCGTGCGCGCCGTGCCTGCAGCCCACGAGGAGCTCGACGAGGACGACGCCGGGAATCACCACTACCTCGGGTATGTCATCGAGCTTCCCGACGTCACGATCTACCACTCCGGCGACTGCGCGCCCTATCCCGGTCAAGCCGCTCATCTGATGGGCGTGGATGTCGCCCTCCTTCCCGTGAACGGGCGCGACGCCCATCGACGGGCGAACGGCGTGCCGGGCAACTTCCACTTCGACGAGGCCGTCGCGCTCTGCGTCGCCGCGGGGATCCCCACGCTGGTGCCCCACCACTGGGGTATGTTCTCGTTCAACACCGCCGACCCGGACGGCTTCCCCCTTGCCGAGGCGGGTGCCCAGGGCGTCACGGTCGTCGTACCGAAGCATGCGAAGACGCTGCACTTGGGAGGAGCACAACGGTGACTCAAGAGACTGTGAGCGGGCCCGGCGAGCCGCGCACCCTGCTGGGCCGCATACAGGCACGCGGGGACCGCCTGCGACCGGCCGAGGCGAAGGTGGCGAAGGTCGTCCTCTCCGATCCGTCGACCGTCATCCGCATGACGCTCGCCGAGCTGGCGGCAGCGGCCGAAGTGAGCGAACCGACCATCCTGAGGTTCGCAACGGCCGTCGGGTGCGACGGGTTCCACGAATTCCGCATCGAGCTCGCTCAGAGCGTGGCGCTCGGCATCCCCGCGACGCAGTCGGCCATCACGGCTGACGACGACGTGCCCACGACCGTGTCCAAGGTCTTCGACTACACGATCACCAGCCTGGACCACACACGCAGGCACCTCGATGCCGAGCGGCTCGCGCAGGCGATCGACGTGCTCGTCGAAGCACGCAACATCCTGTTCATCGGGCTCGGGGCCTCCGGCATCGTCGCCATGGACGCTGAGCAGAAGTTCCCACTGTTCGGCAAGCCGTGCGCGGCGCCGGTCGACTACCACCAGCAGTTCCTCGCGGCCTCGGTGGCAGACGAGCACACGGCCGTCGTGGCGATCTCCAACATCGGACAGACCGCAAGCGTGCTCGACGTGGTTCGGATCGCGCGCGGACGCGGGGCGATGACGATCGGCATCACGGGCGCGCAGAACGCGCTCGCCGAGATCGTCGACGTGCCGCTTCTCGTACAGTCGCTCGACAACACGGACGTGTACACGCCGACCCTCTCGCGGCTCGCACAGCTGGTGGTCGTCGACGTCCTCGCGACGAGCGTCCTGCTGCGGCGGCCGGCGGAGGACATGGAACGGCTCCGCGAGATCAAGCGCGAGCTCAGCCGCATGCGGAAGGGCGACTTCCAGTCGGCCGAAGAGCCCTCGGGTCCGTCGACGTGACGGCGCCGCTCCGAGCCGTCCTCGCGGTCGACCTCGGCACCGGCGGAGCGAAAGCGGCCCTCGTCGCCGAGGACGCGCGCATCCTGGCCTCCGCCTTCATCGAGTACGAGACCGTCTACCCTCATCCCGGCTGGCATGAACAGCGCCCGCAGGACTGGTGGGAAGCGGTGGCCAGCGGTACGCGAGAAGTCATGAGCGCCTCGGGCCCTGCCGTGGACATCGCGGCCATCGCCCTCTCGGGTCAGAGCCTGGCGCTCGTGCCCGTCGACGCGGAGCTGAGACCGCTGCTGAACGCGGTCCCGATCTGGTCCGATGCACGCGCCTCCGTCCAAGCGAGCCGATTCTTCGAATCCCTGCCCTCGGACGAGTGGTATCTGAAGACGGGCAACGGCTTCCCCGCAGAGCTCTACACGATCTTCGAGTACGCGTGGCTCCGAGAGCACCGACCGGAGACCGTCGAGCCCGCCCGCTGGCTCCTGGGAAGCAAGGACTGGATCAACGCCAGACTCACGGGCCAGGTGGCGACCGACCACAGCTATGCCTCGGGCCTCGGCGGCTACCTTCTCGCGGAGCACCGCTACGACGACGACATCCTTTCGCACGTGGGCATCTATCCCGATCGTCTCCCGCCGATCGTCGCCGCCACCGACGTCGTGGGATCACTCACCCCCGGCGCCGCCGCGCACCTCGGCCTGACCGCCGGCATCCCGGTCGTCGCCGGGGGCGTCGACAACTCCTGCATGGCCCTCGGGGCAGGGCTGGATGCCGAGGGGCGGTGCTTCCTCTCCCTGGGGTCCTCCAACTGGCTGACGATCGCGGGCCGCGACCCGGTGCTGGACGCGCAGCACCGCCCGTACGTGTTCGAACACGTCCTTGCCGGCCTGCAGGTATCGGCCTTCTCGACGTTCGGAGGCGGCAGCAGCCTGCGTTGGCTCGCCGATCTGCTCGGTCGCGACATCCCCCAACTGCTGGAGGCTGCTGCCGAAGAGCCCATCGGGGCGCGCGGCCTGATCTGCGTGCCGACACTGGCAGGCGGCACCGTCGCGGAAGGCGGGTCTGACGTTCGAGGCGCCTTCAGCGGGCTCGACCTCAGCCATGGCGTGGGTGCGATGACGCGTGCAGTGGTCGAGGGCATCGCGTTCTCCATGGCCCGCACCGCCGAACTGCTCGCAGCGCATGTCGCCGTCCCCGAGACGATCGTGGCGGTCGGTGGCGGCGCGCGGAGCGGACTCCTGCTTCAGACGCTGGCGGACGCCCTCGACCGGCGGATCGTGGCCGTCGCGAACGATCAGCATGCTGCCGCTCTGGGAGCCGCGGCCCTTGGCTTCCTGGGGGTGAGCCTCTGGGAAGACACCGAGCCGCTGAGGCGTGCCCTCCACAGCACGCGCCAGTTCACACCCGACGCGCGGCACCGCGACGTGCTGACGGCCGCGCGGAACGCCTTCGATGAGGCGTCGGAGTCCACGCGGCGCGAGTCCGACGGACTGAAGGCGCTTCGTCTGATCTCACACACACGACCTGAGGAGAACAATGCGCCAGAGCACCATTGACGCCGTCCGCGCCGCGAGGGTCATCCCCGTCATCGACCTCGCCGATCCCGACGGCGCACACCCCCTCGCCGAAGCGCTCCTTCGCGCCGGTGCTCGCATCGCCGAGCTGACGCTGCGGTCGGCGACCTCGATCGAGGTCCTCCGCGAGTTCGCGGCGGTCGCTCGCGACCTCGGCCCGGGCCCGTCCGGGCAGCGCCTGCTCGTCGCTGCCGGCACCGTCCTCTCCCCGGCCGAGCTCGACGCCGCGCAAGAGGCCGGAGCGGAGCTCTTCATCTCTCCGGGGGCGACGGACGCGCTGCGGACGCACGCATCGGAGAACTCGGTCGATTGGATCCCCGGGGTGTCGAGCGCCAGTCAGATCATGGATGCGCTCGACGCCGGCTTCCGCGACCTGAAATTCTTCCCCGCTGAGGCTTCCGGAGGCACGGCGGCCGTCTCATCCCTGTTGGCACCGTTCCGCCGGGAGCGCATCTCGCTGATGCCCACCGGCGGGATCACCGCAGCGACGGCGGGTGCGTATCTCGCCATCGACGGCGTCGCCGCTGTCGGTGGATCCTGGATGGTCGCATCCTCGCTCCTCTCGGGTGGCCGCTGGCAGGAGGTCGAGCAGCTGATGCGCGAGGCTCTGCAGGCATGACCCGTGTCCTCGTGACGCCCCGTTCGATGAGCGTGGGCGACAACAGCGCCCTCGAGCGCCTGCGGGCGGCCGGACTCGACGTCATCTGTCCCTCGCCCGGACGCCAGCCGACGGAGGAGGAACTCCGACGCGAGCTTCCCGGAACTGCGGTGTGGATCGCCGGCGTCGAGCCCATCGGCCGCGATCTCCTCGCCGCCGCGACGGACCTCCGCGCCATATGCCGCAATGGGGCCGGGGTGGATGCGATCGACCACCACGCCGCCCAGGAGCGCGGCATCGACGTCATCCCGGCTCGGGGCGCCAACGCGCGCGGTGTCGCCGAACTGGCACTCGGGCTGATCATCGCCGGATTCCGCGGGCTGATCCCCTCAGCGTCCGCCGTGGCCGCCGGACGATGGGAGCGGTCGGTCGGGCGGGAACTGGCCGGAGCGACGCTCGGCGTCGTCGGATACGGAGCCATCGGACGCATCCTGGGCGCACTCGGGCGCGCCTGTGACATGCACGTGGTCTCGCATGATCCATACCTGGCTCGGACGGGCAGCCAGGCCGATGACGGCACGGAGCTCCTCGAGCTGGGGGCTCTGCTCGACGCCGCCGACGCCGTCTCCCTGCATCTTCCGGCGCTGCCGGATGGCCCTCTGATCGGGGCGCGAGAGGTCGCACGGATGCGCACCGGGGCGATGCTGGTGAACACGGCGCGTTCCGGGCTCGTCGATGCGGAGGCCGTGCTCGCCGCCCTCGATGCGGGGCGGTTGCGGGGCTACGCGGTCGACGCCTTCGACGTCGAGCCTCCTCCCGTCACCGCCCTGCTGCGCCACCCGCTCGTGATCGCGTCACCGCACCTGGGAGCGGCCACGGCGGAGAGCATCGAACGGGCATCGCTCGCGGCAGTCGACAACACCCTGGCCGTGCTCGGCCTGAGCGAGTCGACGCGGGCGGCAACCGGTCAGCCCAACAGGTGACGAGCGGTGGCGCCGTCGGTCACCAGGCTCGTGACGAAACCACCCGCGAGCACCGCCCGGACCGCCTCCCGCTTCTTCGGCCCACCGGCGATCGCGATCACCTCAGGCACGCGCAGGAGCGCATCGTGACTGATGGCGATCGTCCGGTCCGCGAGCGCTTCGACGGGCCGCCCCGCGCCGTCGAGAGGTGTGGCGCACACCTCGGCCTTCACCCCCGATTCGACCAGCCGATCACGGACCTCGGGCTCGAGCGCGGTGTACATCTGCGAGTCCGGCGGATCCCAGCTGCCGACCGCGATGACCGCGGTGGTGACGTCCTGGAATCGTGCCATGGCACCGGCCACGGACGGCTCCGCCCGCAACGCGGTGGCCGTCGCGGCATCCCGGACGAGCAGCGGCGCGTACATCGAGTAGGCGCGACCGCGGTTCCGGGCGACCATGCGGCGGATGACCTCCGCCGCATTCTCGGCGTGGTCGCCGACGAGACCGGACAGCTGGACCACATCACAGGGGCTGAGCCCGCGCAGGTGCCCCGCCATCGCGATTAGAGTGCGCCCGGACGTGACGCCCAGGACCTCCCCGGGCCGCACGGTCTCGGCCAGAAGGTCGGCCGCGCAGCGCCCCAGGGCGTCGTACAGCGCTGCGGGCCCGGAGTCCTCCGGAGTGACGACCAGAGCACGGCGCAGGCCGAAGCGATCGGCGAGAGCGATGGAGAGCTCGGCGTCGATGTTGCCCGGGAGAGAGATCTCGATTCGGACGATCCCCTCCTCCAGTGCCCGATCGATCCATCGCGCGATCTTGAAGCGCGAGACGCCGAGCTCACGCGCGATCTCGGTCTGGGGGATGCGCTGTTTGTAGAACTTGTGTGCAACGAGTGCGATCCTGCTGCGCTCATCCGGGCCCATCCGGCCTCCATTCGCTCAGGTGAGCATTCATTTTGACACATGATCACGGGCCTTGCTAGCGTCGGGCCCGCCGACCGAAGGAGCAGAGCATGAGCGACACCCCCGACCTCCCCGCCACGAGCGCGACGAGCACCCTGCTGCGTGCCGGCGAGCTGACCATCGAAGAGCGGCCCCTGCCGGTTCCGGAGGCCGACGAGGTTCTGGTCGAAGTCGCCGCTGTCGGCGTGTGCGGCTCGGACGTGCACTACTACCGCCACGGACGCATCGGGGACTTCGCCATCGTCGAGGCCCCCCTGATCCTCGGTCACGAGGTGTCCGGCCGCGTCGTTGCGGTGGGCGCCGACGTCGACAGCTCCCGCATCGGACAGCGCGTGGCCATCGAGCCGCAGCGCCCGTGCCGCGTGTGCCGACAGTGCAAGGCGGGCCGTTACAACCTGTGCCCCGAGATGCGCTTCTACGCCACTCCGCCCGTTGACGGCGCCTTCACGGGCTACGTCACGATCCCCGCCGACTTCGCCCACCCCGTTCCCGATGCCCTCTCGGATGAGGCCGCCGCGCTTCTGGAGCCACTGTCGGTCGCCGTCACCACGATGCGGAAGGCGCGGATCGTGCCCGGATCGCGTGTGCTCATCGCCGGCGCCGGCCCTATCGGGATCATCTGCGCACAGGCCGCGCGGGCTTTCGGGGCGGCCGAGGTCATCGTGAGCGACCCGATCGCGGACCGCAGGGAGCGCGCCCTGCGCTTCGGGGCCAGCGCCGTCATCGATCCCATCACTGAGGATCCCGCTGAGGCCGCGGCCGGCGTCGACGCCTTCATCGACGCCAGTGGGGTGCCCGCCGCCGTGGATCGGGGCATCCGGGCTGTCGGACCGGCGGGCGTCGCGGTCCTCGTCGGGCTGGGGCACTCGACCATGACGCTTCCCGTCGAACACATCCAGAACAACGAGATCATCGTCACCGGCATCTTCCGCTACACGGACACCTGGCCCGTCGCGGCACAGCTCGCCGCGGAGGGCAAGGTCGACCTCGATGCGCTCGTCACCGGCCGTTACGGCCTCGAAGAAGTGCGCGAGGCACTGGAGAGCGACACCGATCCCGCGAGCCTCAAGTCCATCGTCTACCCGCGCCGGGCTCGCTTCGGCGCCTGAAAGGAGATCCCGTGCCCATCATCGATTCGTTCTCCCTCGACGGCCGCCGCGCGCTCGTCACCGGAGGCAACCGGGGTCTCGGAAAGTCGTTCACGACAGCGTTGGCCGAGGCCGGCGCACGCGTCGTGTTCGTCTCCCGCGACGGTGAGCGGAACGACGCCGCAGTCCGGGAGCTGCGTGACGCAGGCCTGGACGTGCAGGCCATCGTGGGCGACATCGCCGATCCAGAGCAGACCGCGCGCATCGTCGAAGAGACCGTCGGCCTGCTCGGCGGCATCGACATCCTCGTCAACAACGCTGGCGCGTGCTTCCACAACGACGCGCACAGCGTGACCGACGAAGAGTGGGACACCGTCTTCGATCTCAACGTCAAGGCGATGTTCCGCCTGAGCGTCGCGGTCAGCGATGTCATGGAGGCGAACGGCGGCGGCAGCATCGTCAACATCGGCTCCATGTCCGGCCTCATCGTCAACCGACCGCAGCTCCAGCTGCCGTACAACGCGTCCAAGGCGGCCGTCCACCACATGACGAAGTCGATGGCTTCGGAGTGGGCCCACCGCGGAATCCGCGTGAACGCCCTGGCCCCCGGTTACGTGAAGACCGAGATGGCGCCCGTCGACCGCCCGGATCTCCGTCGCTACTGGATCGAGGACGCGCCCATGCAACGATATGCGATGCCGGAGGAGATCGCCCCGAGCGTGGTCTTCCTCGCCAGCAACGCCGCCTCGTTCATCACCGGCGCCGTCCTCGTCGCCGACGGCGGATTCACCGTCTGGTGATGGCTGTGTCGACACAGCCCGACGGGACGGCGGTGGAGCCCGTGCTCCAAGCCGCGAAGGACACGATCTCGGAGTCGGCGCGCGGCCTCGACCATCTCGCGCAGGCGATCGACACCTCCTTCATCCACGCGGCTTCCCTCCTGCGCTACTGCAGGGGCAAGGTCGTGCTCACGGGAGCGGGCACGAATGCGCTCGTCGCACAGCGCGCGGCGCACCTGCTGTCCGTATGCGGCACACCCGCGTTCTTCCTCGACCCTGGCGACGCGCTTCACGGCACCCTGGGTGCACTCACCCCGGACGACGTCCTGATCGCCATGTCCAAGGGCGGCGGGACCGCCGAGGTGAACAGCGTCGCGAGGCTTGCTCGTCGGCGACGGGTGCGGGTCGTCGCGCTCAGCTCGAACCCGACGTCCGCACTGATCGAACACGCGGATGTTCCCGTGATCATCCCGACCAACGATGACGCCGACCCCGGCGGCTTCATCGCGATGGGGAGCACGCTCGCCTACTCCGCCTGGCTGGATGCGATGACGCTCGTCCTCATGCGGTCCCGCCGCTATCCCTGGTCGGAGGTGCTGTTCACGCATCCGAGCGGAGCCGTCGGAGCGGTCGTCGACGAACCGGAGCCGCTCCCGCCTCTCGACCTTCCGCATCCGGCCCTGGCACCGCGCCGCAGCCGTGAGGAGAATCCCGCATGAGCATCGTGGCAGGAGTGGACTCGTCGACCCAGTCCACGAAGGTCGTGTTGCGCGATGCGGACGACGGCACCGTCCTCGGGATCGGCCGCGCTCCTCATCCCGCGACCTTCCCCCCTCTCAGCGAGCAGCATCCCGATGCCTGGTGGCAGGCGTTCGTCGCCGCCTTCTTCGCAGCGGTGGCCGACAGCGGCCGGCAGGCACGAGACGTGAAGGCGATCAGTGTCGCCGCGCAGTGCCACGGGCTCGTGGCACTGGACTCGACCGACCGCGTTCTTCGCCCCGCGAAGCTGTGGAACGACACGACCACCGCCCCTCAGATGGAGAGGCTTCGCGAGCGCATGCCCGCCGACGAGTGGGCGAACCGGATCGGCTCGGTGCCGACAGCCGCCTTCACCGTGTCGAAGCTGGTGTGGCTACGCGAGAACGAGCCCGACAGGTATGCGCGCGTAGGCCGTGTCCTCCTCCCGCACGACTGGCTGACGCTGAAGCTCACGGGGAATGCGGTCACCGACCGGTCGGATGCCAGTGGCACCGGGTACTTCGACAGCGTCAGCAACGAATACGACCCGGTCATCCTGTCGCTGGTGGACGGCGAGCGAGACCTTCTCCCCCTGCTTCCCGCTGTGCTGGACCCCGCCGAGCCGGCGGGCCGGGTGCGCTCCCAGGTCTGTGCGGAACTCGGTATCTCGGATGACGTGATCGTCGGCCCAGGGGCCGGAGACCAGCACGCGAGCGCACTGGGACTCGGCATCGAGCCCGGGGAGCTCGTGTACTCCCTCGGGACCTCCGGTGTCGTCTACACCGTCAGCGGGCTCCGTCCCGCCGATGCGGCCGGCATCGTGGACGGCGTCGCCGACGCGGACGGCGGCTTCCTTCCTCTCGTGTCCACTCTGAACGCAGCGAAGGTCGCCGACACGGTCGGGCGACTCCTGGGGGTCGACCATGACGAGCTGGGGGCACTCGCGCTGAACGCTCCCCTCGACGATGATCGACCGGTGTTCTCCGCCTTCCTCGACGGAGAGCGCAAGCCCGACCGCCCCAGCGCACGAGGCACGCTTTCGGGACTCACGACCGCGACCACGCGAGAGCAGCTCGCCCTCGCAGCGTTCGAGGGGATCGTGTTCGGGCTGCTCCGGGGGCAACGCGCCCTCGAAGCAGCCGGCATCGACTGCTCCGGTGATCTTCTCGCCGTCGGCGGGGCGGCGCAGAGCCCGGCCGCGCGCCAGGTGCTCGCCGACGCCACGGGTCGGGAGGTCCTCACGACATCGGTTCCGGAGCCCGTCGCGTCGGGAGCGACGGTGCAGGCGGCGGCCGTCCTCCGAGGCGTCTCCGTCTCCGAGGCGCGAGCTGCGTGGGCCCCGACACGGGCAGCCGTCGCCCGGCCGCGCGTGTCACTGAGTGCTGAGGTCTTCGCCCGATACACCACCCTCGCCGACTGGTCCGGACTCGACGAGTGAACGGGCCGCTCGTCGACGCGGCGCGCGCTCGGGGGCTGATGCTCTCCGGCAGCGTGCTCGCGGTTCCGCCCGCCGACCGCGTGGACGCCGCGCGTGCCCTCACCGCTGCGGGGATGTGGACGCACGCGGACGTGATGACCGGACGCTATCGCGGCCAGCCCGGGCTCGAGACGCATGAGATCCATGCACTCAGTCGTGTTCCCGGGGTGCACCTCGACGTGCATCTCATGTGCGAGGACGCGGCGGAGCGAGCGCGTGCGCTGCCGGAGTCGGGCGTGCGCCGGCTGACGGTCCAGGTCGACGGCGCATCCTCGCCTGCGGTGATCGCCGACATCGCCCACATCGCCGACGAACTGTGGCTGGCCATCGATCCCGGCCGCTGCTCGCTGAACGTGCTCGACGACATGCCCGATGACGTCGCCGGCTTCCTGGTCATGCTCACCCCGCCGGGGCAGCCCGGCCATGCCGCGGACCTCGACCGCCTCGAGGCGGTGACCGCTCTCGCCGAGCGTGGTGAGGTCGGAGTCGACGGGGGTGTCACTCAGTCCGGCGTGGCGGCGATCGCTCATGCCGGCGCGCGCTATCTCGTCGCGGGACGCGCGCTGCTCGGCTGAGACCACCGCCATCTACGACACCCTGCCACTGCGCGGTGCGCGCTGACGGCGCGATCCGGGAAGCGAGGGGGCGGCGGCTCGGTCTGCCGCAGCGCCCCCTCGGGGCCTGCGTAACCCGATTCGCAGACCCGGCGCGGGAAGGCAGCATGGGGCTTCCCGCATAGTGACAGACCCCCGACGGGCCCGTTCATGACGCCGATGACGGAAGATCGCGTGAGTCCGCTCTCAGCGCCCGCGGAACACGGGCTTCTCCTTCGCCTGGAAGGCCGCGAAGCCGGCACGGTAGTCCTCCGTCTCGCACAGGGAGGCCTGCGCGGCGTTCTCGTTGCGCAGCGAGGCCCACAGCCCGAGCGCCGAGTCGGCCTCTTCGTGACGAGCAAAGCACGGCCGGGGCGTTCAGCGCCGGGCCGCACTCGTGGGCTCAGTCCTTCGGGACGGTGATGAGGACGTCGAGGTTCCCGCGAGTTGTATTCGAGTACGGGCAGATCCGGTGGGCTACGTCCGCCAGCCGTTCGAGCACTGCTCCATCCCGCGCACGGTCATGGATCGACGCGTATGCAGCACTCGTGGCGCTGGCCTCGCTCGACCGAACTGCGAAAGCTCATGTCGTAGGCCTCAGCCTCGACTTCGGGGAGCGTGCGGCGGAACGCGGGCTCGAGTTGAGTCCGATCGAGCAGCCAAGCCACAACTCGGTCGCGTGTGCACCCCGGCAAGTCGATCTCTCCACGCTTTCGAGCGAGGGCGTGTGCGCCGGCGTGACGGACATTCGCCCCGGAGTCGCGTTCCATTACTTCGTCACTCCGGGGGATCTCGACCGCACTTTTGAGGGTGATCGACCTGGCTCGATAGAGACCAAGACCGTCGCCACGACGCGAGCCGACGCCCGCATCCTGCATCTCGCATTCAGTTCGCTGACGGGTCCGTTCGAAGCGCATAGTCGAGAGCCAGACGACGTCCGTCCGATAGACGTTGCCTGCGAGCCGCCACTCGCTGCCTCGAGAGCCAATGGGCGAGGGCACTTTCTCGAGGATCGCGTTCGCGTGGCGTCCGACCATTCGCGGCGATGAACATCCGCAGTTCCTCTGCGCGAGCCAACCACGCGTCGTCGCGCGGATTCCATGACCAGCCGGGGATGGCTTCCAGCGCCCGCTTCTGCTCATCGCTGAGAGTGGTGGCACGTCGCTGCCCTGCGAGCCAGTTGACGAGCGCCGGTTGAACTCCGTCGCTGAGCCGGGGCGTACGCCCTAGGGCCTCCGCTATTGCGCGCACTTCCTCGTAGGTCCGGTGCCACCGCGATCGTCTGGATGATGCATTTGTACTCATGCCGAGTACATGCGCGGTGCGCTCCCGCGGGAGCGGTCATGGCGTCTTGAGTGCGGAGCGCTCGCAGTTGATGGTCCACTCGCGCGAGCGACACGCCTACCTTGACGGTCATGCTGACCCGGGTATGCCATGCTTCGCCGCGGCGCGACTGCGGCGCTGCCAGCTTTGCGGCGACTGGCGGCCGTTCCACCGGCCGGATGGAGAATCCCCGCCGACGCCAGTTCGCGTTACGCGGGCCGCCACACCTCAAGGAGCTGGCCGAGCGCCTTGCGCCCGTCCTTTCGGTCTTCACCGCTGGGACTGCGCGCGAGGTCTGCGGCGATCACGGCAGACGGCATGGTCCATGGACGATATCGAGCGGGCAGCGTGTTCTCGAACAGGACGTGTGGACCGCGGTAGTCCTCGACCATCCCCGCGAGCTCTGCCTGCACCTGCATGGACCCGACGCGGACGTAGGCAGCGATGAGCCTCCCGTCGTTTCGTCGCTTGGGGTAGATCTCTTTGATCGCAGCACGCCCCGTCGCGATGAGGTTCGAGCGGTCGGGGCGGGGATCTACCGCCCGGTAGCGCTTCATGAGATTGCGGGTGCTCACGTCTCGGACAAGTTGATCGACTGTCACGCCGGAGAGGTAGGCGCGGATCCGGAACCGGGTGCTGTCAGGGAGCCAGAATGCGGTCTCTCCGGAGAGTTCCCATAGCGCACCCCAGGCGGAAGCCGCGGCGAGGGTACGCCCTCGTCCGCGCAGCCCGTACTCCTTGTACGCCTCCACCATCCCGATCGACGTCAGCCACAGGCCCGACCCGAGCTGGCGCGCCGGCAGGGCCCCGGCCCGCATGAGCTCCACGGCGTGCCTGCGGCTCACGCGCAGCCGTCGCGCGACTTCGTGAGCCTCGATTTCATCGCTCTCAGAATACATCCTGGCTACGAGTTTATCTGAGTGACTTGACGACAAAGCCAGCGATGGCGAATAGACGCACTATCAGGCGTTTTCGTTGTAGCGACGCCACAAGCCTCCGATAACGCCCATGAGTGGATCATGACGATGAACCGCACCCTCCTTCCAGGCTCGGTCGCCTGGCTCCAGGGAGACAAGATGATGACCGCCCCGCTGGATGACCGTCTGCTCAGCTACGAGCTCTACAACGCCGACCGGGTACGCGTGGGAAACGCGTACCCGCGTCAGCGGAATCTGCACGGCTATTACTGGATGGCCTCGACCGGCCGCCACATCTGGCACGAGTCACTGTTGGAGCGCGACATGCTGATGCACCTGGACCACACGGCTGGCGTGGTCGCTATCGCCTCACAGCCGATGCGGCTGACCAACGCGGACGGCGTCCACCACTACCCCGACTTCCTCGCCCTGGACGCGCGCGGTATCCAGACGGTCTATGACGTGAAGCCGGCCTCGCGCATCAACGAGAAGGCTTTGCACCAGTTCGAGTGGACCCGGAGCGTCTGCGCGCACGTCGGATGGGACTACCGCGTCCTCACCGAACTCCCGCCCCAGGAGCGTGTCAACCTCGCATGGCTGGCGCTGTTCCGCCACCCGGAATACCGCCCCGGTGTCGACGCCGCCGGGGCGCTGTTTGCCGCCCTCGAGCCAGGCTTCACCATCGCGGATGCCGTCGCCCACATGCCTGCCGAGAGCACCCCGGCAGCGCGCAGTCGCGTTTTCCACCTCATGTGGACGCGGGAGCTCCTCTGCGACATGGCTCAACGGCTGACAGACGCCACGCCCGTCACCGCACCGAAGGAGGTTCAC
>Ga0182749_1000782_pt1 | contig 27196 bp, 24 predicted proteins | sample eDN3rd37CKraftMG_FD_128875 | JGI IMG/M metagenome (GOLD analysis project Ga0182749, IMG submission 128875) | Enriched Miracle-Growth compost microbial communities from Emeryville, California, USA - eDNA 3rd pass 37_C Kraft MG (version 2) (version 2) ...
GCCGGATTCCGACCTGGACGGCGTACCGGACGCGGCCGAATTTCCATTGGCCGGCGTGCCGGTCAGCGATCCCTGCGCGGGTGGCGTCGGCGCGATCCATTGTCCGGCCGATTCGATCTTCGCTGACGACTTTGAAGGCTTCTGATCTCGCACTGATCGCGACGCAGCGGCGCCGCGGCATCGCTGCGTATGTTTCAGAGAGACAGGCAAGCCCGGTTTGTCTGTATCCTCACCATGTGCGCGGCCGCTGACATCGCGCGTGTTACGGGGCTCTGGCACCATGTGGCTTTGTCGCTTCCGTCCTACGGCTATCTTGCTCGCGCTCGCTGCGACGCTCTTGGCGTGCTCGCGCGGTGAAGGGGCGGACAAGGCGCCGCCGTCCTCCCCGTTCGTTGCGATGGCGCGCGGGCAGGTCGATGTCGAAGGTGGCCTGATCCGCGTCAGCACGCCGCGCGACGGGCGCATCGAGGAGGTCGCTGCGGAAGATGGCGACGAGGTTCGCGCGGGCGATGTGCTGGCGCGGCTGGACACGCGACGCGCGGAGATCGCGGTCGGCGTCGCCGAGGCCGAGCTTGCACAGGCGGAAGCGAAAGCCGCGGTGGCGAAGGCGCGGCTGCCGGCGACCGAGCTGCAGGCGCGGCGGGTCGGCGAAGCGGCCGGCGCAGGTGCCGCAACCGGCCAGTCGGCCGACGAAAGCGCGGCCGCCGTTGCCGTGCTGAAGGCGGAGATCGGCGCGGCGGAGGCGGCTGTGAAAGTCGCGCGCGCTCACGTCGAGGAGGCGCGGGAGGAGCTCGCTGCGCGCACGCTGAAAGCGCCGGTGGCGGGCCGCATCGTGCGGCGGTCGGCGCATGTCGGCGATGTCGTGTCCCTGCAGGCGCCGACCGATCTGTTCCAGATTCTCCCGGATCGCCCGCGCATCGTGCGCGCGGAGCTCAATGAAAGCTACGTCGATCGGGTTAAGCCCGGCATGCGCGCCGAGGTCCTGCGCGATTCCGGCGACGGTCCGGCGTATCCGGCGCGCGTGCTGCGCGTGGGCGAGGTGTTCGGGCCGGGTCGGCTCACCGACGATCCCGTGGAACGCGCCAGCGCGCGCGATGTCGAATGCGTGCTGCAGCTCGAAGGCGGGGAGTTCCGCATCGGCCAGCGCGTGCTGGTACGATTCCTGCGCTGAAGCGCGGCGCCGGACGGTCGCGCAAGCTTGCAAAAGCAGCGTTTGCCGGCTTTTCCACCGGCGTCCGAGGCACAAAGGATCAAGGCGTGTCGCACTGGACGATTCTCTGCGATTTCGACGGCACGGTGTCCGTCGAGGACATCACGGACTCGCTGCTGGAGCGCTTCGCGCGGCCGGGCTGGCAGACGTTCGAGCAGGCCTGGCGGCGCGGCGAGATCGGCTCGCACGACTGCATGGCCGAGCAGGTGGCGCTGCTCGACGCGAGCCGTGAGGAGATCGACGCGCATCTCGACAGCATGATGATCGATCGCGCGTTCGCGGCCTTCGTCGCCGAGGCCGAGGCGGTCGGCGTGCCGCTCGCGATCGTCAGCGATGGGCTCGACTACGCGATCTGCCGCATCCTCGACGCGCACGGCCTCGGCCGGCTGCCGGTGATCGCCAACCGGCTCGAGGCGGCGGGGCCGCGGCGATGGCGCCTGGAGTTCCCGCACGGCAGCGCCGCATGCCGCATCGCGATGGGCAATTGCAAGTGCGCCTGCGCCGACCGCGCCCGCGACGAGCGCCGGCGCGTGTTGCTGATCGGAGACGGCGCGTCGGATTTCTGCGTCGCCGGTGCAGCCGATCTCGTGTTCGCCAAGCACCGGCTGATCGAGCATTGCCGCTCGGCAGGCATCGCGTACGTGCCGGTCACCGGTTTCGCCGACGCACTCGAGCTGCTGCCGACGCTGCTCGCAGGCGAGCTCACGGCGCAGATCGGCAGTCCCGGCCGGCCGGCACCGGCCTGATCCCGATCACCGGCTTGCGATCGCACGTTCCGCGCCGGCCTGGCGCATATCACAATGCACGCAGACGCGTGGAGCAGACACCCCGATGAATTACGACACCACCCGGCAGGACGTGCTGGCCGCGAGCGATGCGAAGCTGCTGGCCGACGAAGCGCGCGTGTGCTCGTTCGGCGACACGGTCCACTATTCCGAGCCGCCGAAGATCTTCGCGCGCTGCGAGGGCAGCTATCTCTACGACACGGCCGGGACGCCGTTCCTCGACCTGCAGATGTGGTACTCGGCGGTCAACTTCGGCTATGCCAATCCGCGCCTCAATGACGCGCTGAAGCGGCAGATCGACACGCTGCCGCAGCTCGCGAGCCAGTACCTGCACTCCACCAAGATCGAGCTGGCGAGGCTCATCGCCGAGGACGCCGAAAGGAAGTGGGGCCGCGCGGGCCGCGTGCATTTCAACGTCGGCGGCTCGCAGGCGGTCGAGGATTCGCTGAAGCTCGTGCGCAATGCGGCCGGTGGCAAGAGCCTGGTGTTCGCATTCGAAGGCGGCTATCACGGCCGCACGCTCGGCGCGTCGGCGATCACGTCGTCGTACCGCTACCGCCGCCGCTACGGCCACTTCGATCGCGCGCAGTTCATCGAATTCCCGTATCACTTCCGTGCTTCGCGAAGCGGCGCCGCGAAAGGCATGTCGAAAGATGAGTACGGCGAGTACTGCGTCGCGAGATTCGAGCGCCTGTTCGAGACCGAGTACAACGGCGTGTGGGATCCGAAAGCCGGGCAGTGCGAATACGCCGCCTTCTACGTCGAGCCGATCCAGGGTACCGGCGGCTACGTCATCCCGCCGCCGAATTTCTTCACGCGGCTGAAGCGCGTGCTCGACAGGTACGGCATCCTGCTCGTCGTCGACGAAATCCAGATGGGCTTCTTCCGCACCGGCCGCCTGTGGGCGATCGAGCATTTCGGCGTGACGCCCGACGTGCTGGTGTTCGGCAAGGCGCTGACGAACGGACTGAATCCGCTGGCCGGTGTCTGGGCCCGCGAGGAGCTGATCAATCCGACCGTGTTTCCGCCGGGCTCCACGCATTCGACGTTCGCATCGAACCCGCTCGGCACCGCGGTGGGGCTGGAGACGATGAAGATGCTGGCGGAGACTGACTATGCGTCGATGGTGATGCAGAAGGGCGCGCATTTTCTCGAAGGCCTGCGCGACCTGCAAAAACGTCATCCTGAAATCGGCGACGTGGACGGCCTCGGCCTCGCGCTGCGCGCGGAGATCTGCGAGGCGGACGGCTTCACGCCGAACAAGAAGCTGCTGGACCGCATGGTCGACATCGGCCTCGCCGGCGAGCTCCAGGACGGAGGGCGCAGGCTCGGCCTCGTGCTCGATGTCGGCGGCTACTACAAGAACGTCATCACGCTCGCGCCCTCGCTGCACATCAGCAGCGAAGAGATCGATCTTGCCCTGCGCCTGCTCGATCAGTTGCTGACGAAGGCCAAGTCCGCCTGAGCAAAAAAAACGCCCGCCGGAAGGCGGGCGTTCGTCGAGTAGCGCGCTCGCCGATCAGCGATGGCGGCTCCAGTAGCCATCGTGATAACGCCAGCGATGGCCGTGCCGCGTCCAGCGCGGAGCCACATAGTGATAGCCGTGACGTGCGCGGACCCAGTGGCCGTGACGCCAGACGTAGTGGCCGCGATCCCAGTTCCAGTAACCGTTGACCCACACGTAGCCGGGCCGCGGCGCGGGCATGGCCTCGACGCGCACTGCCGGCGGCGCGATGTCCGCGTAGATCACGGTGCGCGCCAGCGCATCATTGCTGCCCAGCGCTCCAGCGCCTGCGATCGCGATCGCGGCGCCCAACAGCAGTTTGTTCGCAGCTTGCATCGTTGCCTCCTTCGCGGCGCCTGAAATAGCGCCTGTTACCAAGGCAGACGCTAGCGCGGCCGTACTGAATGTCTGCCAAGCAAATTCCTGTAAATGAACGTATGCAGTGCGCGTGCTGAATCGATGATGCGCACGTTCCGAGTCAGGTCGAAAAAGCCGCTGGGCCCCCGCTTTCGCGGGGACGACGAAGGAACTAAACGTATCCGGCGAGAGTGACCGTGTCGCCGGTTCAGATGCGGCGCAGCACGAGCACCGCGTTCAGCCCGCCGAAGGCGAACGAGTTGCTGAGTGCCGCGCGCACCGGCTTTTCGCGCGCCATGTTCGGCACGTAGTCGAGGTCGCAGTCGGGGTCGGCGTCGAGGAAATTGGCGGTCGGCGGGATCACGCCGTCGCGAAGCGCGCCGATCACTGCGACGAGCTCGATCGCGCCTGCCGCGCCGAGGGCGTGCCCGTGCATCGACTTCGTCGACGACACCGCGAGCGCATCGGCGTGCGTGCCGAATGTGCGCCGGATCGCGCGCGTCTCGGTGGGATCGTTCGCGGGCGTGCCGGTGCCGTGCGCGTTCACGTAGTCGATCGCATCGGTCGCGAGCTCGGCGTCTTCGAGCGCGCGGCGCATCGCGGTCGCGGCGCCCTGTTCGGACGGAAACACGATGTCACCGGCATCAGCCGACATGCCCGCGCCCGCGATTTCCGCGAGGATGTTCGCGCCGCGACGCTCGGCGTGCTCCAGGGTTTCCAGCACGAACACGGCCGCGCCTTCGCCGAGCACCAGGCCGCGCCGCTGCTTCGAGAACGGTCGGCAGGTGTCGTCGGCAAGGACGCGCATCGCTTCCCACGCGCGCACCGCGCCGAGCGTGAGGCAGGCTTCGGTGCCGCCAGCAATCGCAGCGTCCGCGACGCCGTCGCGGACCATGCGGAACGCCTGGGCGATGGCGTGATTGGACGACGCGCACGCGCTCGCGACAGCGAAAGCGGGGCCTCGCAGGCTGTGCTCGATGCTGATGTGGCAGGCCGGCGCGTTCGCCATCAGCCGCACGATCGTCAGCGGATGCAGCCGCGGATTGTTCTCGCCGTACATGCGGCGCGAGGCTTCGTCGTTGGTATTCTCGCCGCCGACGCCGGTGCCGACGACGACGGCGGTGTTCTCGCCGAGCCCGTCGCGCGCGAAGTCGATGCCGGACTGGCGCACCGCCTCGCGCGTCGCGACCAGGGCGAATTGCGAGACGCGGTCCAGCAGGATCAGCTTTTTCTCGTCGAAGTGCGCGAGCGGATCGAACCCGCGCACTTCGGCCGCGATGCCGAAGCGCAGTGCGTCGCGCGGCAGGCTCGTGGCCGGGCCGATCGCCGAGCGGCCTTCGCGGAGCGCGCTCCACGTCGCCTCCGCCGTGTGGCCGAGCGGCGTGACCGCACCCATGCCGGTGATGACGACGCGATGCGTTCGCATGGATGTAAGCGCGCGTGCGGTGGTCGCGTAGCGCTCAGGCCGCCGGCGGCTTCTGCTGCTCCGCGACGAGCTTCTCGACCGTGTCGACCAGGCCCTGCACCGATTCGGTGTCGAAGTTCGGATCGCGGTCCGGCATCGTGATCTTGAAGTGGTCCTCGATCTCGAACAGGATCTGCACGGCGTCGAGCGACTGGATTTCCAGATCCTTCAGCGTCGCCGCGGGCGTGATCTTCGCGCGGTCGATGCCGGATTCCTTCGCGATGATGTCGAAGACGGTGTCCTGCACGCTGCTCATGAATACGTTCCTGTCCGCGGTTGGCCTTTCCCGGTGTCGCTACTCGCCGCGCTCGGCTGCGGGCGGCGTCGCGGCCGGATGATCCGGCCCGAGCAGCAGGACGCCGATGACAATCATCGCCGAGCCGGTGATTTTCAGCCACCCCACCGGCTCGCCGAACAGCCAGTGCGAGGCGATCATCAGCGCGATCAGCACGATCGCGCCGGTCGGAAACGCGCTCGACAGTTCGGAGTGGCGCAGGATGACCATCCACGCGAGAAACTCGCCGAGGTAGCAGCCCACGGCGGCCCAGAGCCATGGCGACAGCGCGGCCGCGGCGAACGCACGCGCCGAAAAGTCGAACGGCCCCACATCGAGCCCGGCGTACTTGAGCGCGATCTGGCAGAGCACGCCCAGAGCCAGCAGGACGACCCAGCTCGACAGCACCGTCGCGCGCGAATACGTGTGCGTCATGCGTCGTTTCCGCGCCGGAAAGCCGCCTCGCCGCTGTCGTCGCGCAGGCGGAACACGTGTTCGACGGTGGCGAACACGCGATCGACCACGCGATTGCGATGTCGATACCACAGCCAGTTCGGCAGCAGCCGGCTGCCGAGGCGCAGCTTCTCGCGCTCGAGGCCCTGTCCGCTCTGGTAGCACGCGATGCCGTGCTCGATGGCGTAGCGCACGTTCTCCATCCACGAAAGATAGTACAGGTTGTGCGCGCGGCCGAGCTCGGGATGCATGCCGAGGAACTTGTCGAGCAGGCGACGCCGGTCGCACAGGACGAGATTGAAGCCGATCAGCGTATCGCCGTGCCAGTAGGCCGCGCAGGCGGCGCGTCCGTGCGGATCGTCCATCACGCCCGCGAAATACGCCGGCGTCAGCTCCTCGAAGCGGTATTCGGCCGCGGCCAGCGTCGCGCGATAGAGCGCCATGACGCGATCGAGGATGTCGCCGATGTCGTGGCGCCACTCGACGCGGACGGACTCGCGCGCGCGCAGCTTGCGGCGCATGTCACGGCGCGTCGCGCGTCCGAGCGTGGCGAGATACTCGTCGAGCGAGCGGAAAGGCAGATCGAGCACCGCCGTCGCCTGGCCCGGCATGCGGCGGAGTCCCATCTCTGCGCACGCGGCCGACCAGAGCGCGTCGTCGGCGCCGCGCGCGTCCTTGACGGCAACCATGCCGATGCCGCGCGCCGCGGCGAAGTCCATGAGCCTCGCCAGGATCGCATCCAGCAGCCTGCGCCGCTCCGTATTGTCGCAATCGTCAGCGAAGCCGAGGTGGCAGATTTCTCCCACGGGCGACCCGAGCGAGACCAGCGGGATCGCGAGCAGGCGCGGCGCGGCGCGCGAGATGGCGCCCGCCACGCGTTTCAGCAGGCCGCTCAGCGTCGTGTCGATGCGGTAATCGGTGACGAAGCCCGGCACGGCGGCGCGGAGGCGGCCGTGCTCGCGGACCGCGAGATAGATCCACTCGAAGCCGGCGATGCCCGCGCGCTCGACCGCGCGGTAGTACGACCAGTCCTCGAGCTCGTCGTCGAACAGCGCGTTCCATTCCTCGCGATCGAACGCTTCGATCGACCGGGCCAGTGTCGCTTCCATTCAGTCGGGCAGGGCGGCGATCGCGGTGTCGGGCAGGCGCACCGGCTTCGCCTCCGCGATGCGGCGGAAGAACGCAGCCGAGCGCTCGACGAGCTGCCCGCGCTGACGGTCCACCGTGACCATGTGATAGCTGTCGTCGAGCAGCACGGTTTCGACCGGCGCACGCACGCCGCGCTCGACGATGCGGACATTCCGGAGGCTTGCGATGTCGTCATCGGCCGAGTGCACGATGATGCAGGGCGCGCGCACGCGGCCGATGTGCCGGCGCACGTGCAGCGAAAGCCGCTGGAACTCGGCCAGCGACGGCCACGGAAATCCCGCGAGCCCGCCGGCTTCGCTGTGGCCGGCAAGCATCGCGTCGACGATACGGTTGCGGATGCGCTCGTCCTTGATGCCGTACGGCGGATTTTCCATCGACACGCGCGAGCGGCCGATGCCGAGCCGGATGCCGAGCGGCAGCAGGAATGCAAGCCGCCCGATCAGCGGCGTGGCCCAGCCGTCGTGAAAGAACGTCGTGCCGTAAAGGCCGACGCCGTCCACGTCGCGCGGCCGGTCGATCGCAAGCTTCAGCGCAAGCACGGCGCCCATCGAGAGCCCCGCGACGAAGAGATCGTCGACGTCGCGCCGCAGCCGCGCGGCGGCTGCGACGACGCTGGCGTACCAGTCGCGCCAGCCGGTTGCGAGAAGATCCGCCTCGTCGCCGCAATGCCCGGCGAGCTGCATGCCGAGCACGGTGAAGCCCGCGCGATGGAGCCCGTTGCCGACGAAGCGCATCTCGGCCGGCGTGCCGGTGAGGCCGTGGATCAGCAACACGCCCGAGCGCCCGCCCCGGAGATGGAATTCGGCCGGCTTGATCATGCGGGCCAGCAGACGACGGCGACGCCGGCGGCGACGACGAAAGTCGCCGCCCAGCGTCGCGCGGACACGCGCTCGCGCAGGATCAGCCGGCTGGCGACCACGACGCCGCAGTACGACAGCGCGGCGAACGGCACGGCGAGGCTGAGCGGCGCCAGCGTCAGCGCGCCGAACCAGAACACGAATTCCAGCGCGTAGACGCCGACGCCGAGCGCGATCCAGCGCGAGCGCACGAGACCGGCAAGGAAACCCGCGACGCCGCCACGCGACGGCTGCGAATCCTCGGCGAGGCCGAGCTTGAAGCAGACCTGGCCGCCGACGTCGCAGAGCACCGAACCGAGCAGGAGCGCGAACATCAGCACGCGGCGGCTCCGGCGATCGCGGCGAGCAGCGCGCGGTTGACCCGTTCGTTGGCACGGAGCCGCGCCGCGTCGATGTCGCCGCGCTGCGGCTGATCGAACCGCGCTTCCCAGCGCTTGAACAGGTTGGCGTGCCGGGGCGGCGCGTATTCGCCGCAGACGTCGGCACCGATGATGCGCCGCTGCGCGCCGAGCGCGGCGATGAAACGCAGCAGCGCGTCCAGCGGCATGTGTCCCTGATCCCAGTTCGTCACGACTTCGTCCTCGGGCAACACGTCCTTGTCGATGCTGATCCACACGGCCTCGGTCGGGACCGCGGCGAGCATCGCCGAGACCGCTTCGTCCGGCGGCATTCCGGCGAGATTGCGCCATTCGAGGCGGCCACGCGCGCAGACATGGCCCGGGCCGTCCGCGATGCGGCGCCAGATTCGCGAAGGCAGATGGTGCCACGGAAACAGCACGAGGCGACCGGTGTCGAGCGCGCCGAGATTGCCGCCCTTGACGCCGGGATTGTCCAGGTCGCTGCTGCACGGCCCAAGCGTGATCGCGCGCGCCACCTTCGGCAGCGCGAGCGCGAGAGTCATCCAGGAACCGCAGTGCCAGCGTGGCGCGAAGCGCACCCAGTCCGGATGATTGTCGAAATGCACCAGCGTGAACGGCTCGCGCACGCGTTCGAGCAGCAGCGCCGCGAGATGATGGAAGTCGCCGGAGCCGAGCAACGTGACCGCCGCCTCGGCGCGCACCCCGGCCTCGTCGAGCCGGCGGCGCGTCTCATCGATGGTCCGGCCGCGCGCCCACAGGCGGAGGCGCGGACCGAGATCGCGGAAATCGAAGGTGCGCACCGACTGCCAGGCCGCCGCCTCGCGCAGCGAAGCCTGCTCCGTGAGCGAGCCGTCGAGATCGACTATCTGAAGGTGCATGGCTGCGCCGGTCGCGAGTCCCGGCGCAGGCTGCCATCGGAGCCGGCCGCACGTCCAGCGTGGAGCGCGCGCGGCTGGCGCTGTACGGTCAGTCGTCGTGCGGCACCGACACCTTGCCTTGCACGCCGCGGTGCTCGACGTCGCCCGAGCCGCGCGAGCCGACGCGGAAATCGCCGGCGACGCGATCGACGCGGATGTCGCCGGAGCCGATCGAATCGACCACCACGTCGCCCGCCGCATCGATGATCGAGACGTCGCCCGAGCCGACGTGGCCGACGTGCACGCTGCCGACCTTCCTGAAGTGCAGATCGCCGGAGCCGCTGCGAGCGACTTCCACCGGCCCGTGCACGTCGCGCAGCGTGATGTCGCCCGACGACGTGCGGCGGATATCGACGCTGCCGATGTCCTCGCCACGCACGTCGCCCGAGCTCACCTGGATGCCGAGCACGCCGGCGATGTGGCTGGCGACGAGATCGCCGGAGCTGGTGTCGACGTCGAGCGCCGCGACGCTTCTCACCTCGGCATCGCCCGACGAGGTCTTCAAGGCGACCGTGAGCCGCGACGGCATGCGCACGCGGAGATCGATGTAGGCGTAGTTCGATCCGGACCACGACCCGCGCAGGTCGTGCGCCTCGCGCGTGCTGATTTCCAGCCGGTCGCCGGCGCGATGCTGTTCGACGGTGAGCTGATCCAGCCAGGCCTCGTTCGAGGCGCAGGCGCGTCCGCGCACTTCGATCTTGTCGAGCCCCGGCGCGCCTTCGACGATGAGGTCGCTCGAGCCGAGCTGGAACGTCACGCTCGCGAGGTCGGAGGTCGGCACATCGAAATTGCGCTCGGCGGAGTAGCGGCATTCGCTGCCGGCGGCGAGGGCGGGGACGAGAGCGAGCAGGCACAGGCAGGTGAGACGGCGCATGGCGGTTCCTCGGATGGGACGCATGTCCGATGCCGGATGCAGTGCCGAAGGTTTAGCTCGCTGCGCCGCTCCGGTGACCCGCGGAGATTTGGCCCGGCACTTGCTTGGCCACCGCAACCACGAAACAGGGAATGCCATGACCGCCTCATCCAGATCCGGCTCGATGTTCGCCCGAGGCTGGTCGGTCCTGCGCAGTGTCGGCAAGTGGGTCGTCATCCATCCGGAGCAGACGTACGTCGCGACCAGCATCCGCGGTCTCGGCGAGTGCAAGAGCACGTATTGCCACGCCGAGCGCCGCGAGATCCGGCCCGCCGCGAACGATGACAACCGCGGCCGCGCGGCCCGCGCGGCCTCCATCGCCGCCGTGCTGATCGGCCTGCTCTCGGGCTGCGCCGGGTACCGGCCGGTGGTCGACATGCGCGACGTGACCGACCGGGGCCAGTACGAGCGCGATCTCGCGGATTGTCAGAATTACGCAGCGCCTGTCAGTCCCGGCGCATCGGCCGGGGCAGGGGCGCTGTTCGGGGCATTCATTGGCGCGGCACTGGGCGCCGCCGTGGGCGACCGCGACCTGGCGCTGGACGTGGCGCGGATCGGCGCGGTCGAGGGCGCCATCGCCGGCGGCGCGGCCGGGGCCGATACCCAGATCCAGATCATCCGCAACTGCATGAGCGGGCGCGGTTATGTCGTCCTGAACTGAGCGGCGGGGTCGTCGCGAATGGACTACATCTAGTAGAAGGAAGAAACATGAATCGCGACATCTTGAAGCGCCTCGGCCTCGATCACTTGGACGTTTCCTCCCCGGATTTCATGAACACGCTGAACCGCCTGCAGCAGGCCGAGCGCGAGAACCTGCGCCGCAGCGAGCCGCTCAACGATCCGCAGTTCACCTCGGACGAGGAGAACGTGCCGTTCCCGGGCTTCGACTGGATGCCTTTCACATAACGCGAAGCCGCACCGGCGGCCGGCTTCGTGGCACGCAAAATGCTCCAACCGGACGGAGCATCCGCATCACACGAGCGGATCGGGCGAGACGAGGAAACGGGTCAGCCGCCATGTACAACGTCACCGAATTCCCGATCGATCGCCTGTCGGATCGCGAGCTACGGATCCGCGAGTGGGAAGTCGTCATGTCCGGCGGCTACGGCTCCAGCGAGCACAAGCGCCTGCAGAGCGAGATCCGGCGCCGCACCGTGAATCTCTACGCCGCGGCGCAGCCGTATACGACGCACTGACTTCCGCGTCATGCGCGCCGCACAGCCGGCGCGGCGGCGAAATTTCGTTTCCCTGCTTTTTCCAAATCTGCGCGCGTCCGTGCGCGCGTGCGTATGCCCAAGCGCGTTGCGCGAGTGCCGTGACGCTCTCGCGCACCGCTTGTGGCCGCGGCATCACGGATTCCCGTGCATCAGGCACTGCTGGCCGCGGTTGTTGCTGTTGACCGACACCGCCGAGCAGGCGCCCTGGCCCCAGGACGACATCTGGTTGCGCGCGCCCTCGCGTGCTTCGACTTCCTGCGCGTACGTGTGGCAGGTGGTGATCGGAATGTGTGAACCGACCGGCGCCTGCTTCTTGCAGATCACGCGGTCGCCGTCGCGCCGCTGCAGGATCGAGTTGACGATCTCCTGATCGTTGAAGAGCTTGATCTTGGTGTCCTCGTCCATCGCCTGCACCGAGCCAGTCTCGGCGAAGAGCGCGCTCATCTCCGAGAGCGCGGCGTCGATCTTCTTGCGCTCGTCCGGTTTGACGTACTGGTAGCGTCCGCCGTCCTCCATTTCCTCGCGCACGTTGGCCGCCACCGCCTCGAACTTGTCGCGCGTGTCGGCGTTGAAGGCCTTTTCCTTGTAGTTCTCCTTCGCACCCGCCGCCCCCGAAAGCGCGATGGCCGCCGCCACCGCTGCCGCACACCATACTTTCATGTCCACCTCCGATATCGCTCGGCGCGAAGGCGCCTGGAAAACCGCGAGCCGTGAACGATCCTAGAACCGCCGGGCGGCAATGTCAACGATTTACTTCGTACTATTTGCGTCGTTGTTGCAGGCGCCCAGCCGGAGGCGAAGCCTCGATTCGACTTGGGCGTTTACTGGTCGCGCATCGAGACCGCCGTCGTGCACCGCTGCCGCACGCTAGACGCGACGCCACCGATGAGCCTGCATGCCCGCATGAATCCCGCCTATCGACGTTCAGCACGCGGATTCGCAAGGTTCAGCCGTGCTGGCTGACCCTTGCCGCGGACGTTGCGAGCCGGCTTTCAAAACGGCGCGAAGCGTTTCCGTTCAGGCAGCAAGGAGGAAATCACATGGACAAGCGTCATTTCACGCTCGGCGCGACGGCACTCGCCATCGCCTGCGCGGCGTCGGCCCCCGTTCTCGCCCAGGTCGAAACCGAAACGACCACCACGACCACCACGGTGAAGAAGGGCCATCACCAGTACATCTACTACGGCGATCACGACATCTACTTCGCGCCGGAGACGAGAACGTACTACTGGCTCGAAGACGGCTCATGGCGCTCCGGCGTCGAGCTGCCACTCGAGAGCCGCAGCTACATCCGCACCGGCGGCGTCCGCATCGAACTGGACACCGAGCGCCCGTACGAGCGCAACGAGTGGGTGGTGCGACATTACAAGCATCCGCATCAGTACGATGAGGGGGATGATGATTGATGGGTGGTGATTGGAACGCAGGCGGCTGGTCATGGTCGCCTGCGTTTTGTTGGCCACCCAAGGTTGCGCGGTCGCTCGCTCTTGGGCGTCGCTTTCATGCGACTGCCCATTCTGCCGACAGCAGCGCAGCCTGTTCCAAAACAGTCTGCGTTGCCTTCTCCTGCTTGTCCGGCGGATAACCGTGCTTGCGCAGGATGCGCTTGACCAGCACCCGCAGTTGGGCGCGGACGTTCTCGCGCATGGTCCAATCGATCGTGACGTTGTTGCGCACGGTCTGAACCAGCTCGCGCGCGATGTCCCGCAGCGTCTCGTCGCCCAGAACCTTGACCGCGCTGTCGTTCGTTTCCAGCGCATCGTAGAAGGCCAGCTCGTCCTCGGACAGGCCCAGCGCCTCGCCGCGCGCGTTCGCCTCGCGCATCTCCTTCGCCAGCGCGATCAGCTCCTCGATCACCTGCGCCGCCTCGATCGCGCGGTTCTGATAGCGGCGCAGCGTTTGCTCCAGCATCTCGGCGAACGAGCGCGCCTGCACGACGTTCTTGCGGCGCCGTGTCGTGAGCTCACCCTTTAATAGCTTCTGCAGCAGCTCGACCGCGAGGTTCCGCTGCGGCATGCCGCGGACCTCGGCCAGGAACTCGTCCGAGAGGATGGAGATGTCCGGCTTCTGGAGTCCGGCCGCGGCGAAGATGTCCACGACGCCTTCAGGGGCGACCGCGCGGGAGATGATCTGCCGCACGGCGTGGTCGAGCTCCTCCTCGGGCCGCGCATCGCCGGGCGCACGCTTGGCCAGGACGGCTTGCACCGCCTGGAAGAAGGCCACGTCGTCGCGGATGCGCAGCGCTTCCTCGTGCGGCACCGCCAGAGCGAAGGCTTTCGACAGTTCACGGACCGCGCGGAAGCAACGCTCCTTACCGTCTTCCTGCTCGAGGATGTGCTCTTGCGCGGCTGGCAGAAGCGCCACGCGCTCGGCCGGTGTTCCGGTCGTCCAGCGAGACCGGTCGAAGCGGTGGAAGAGCGCGCAGCACACCTCGTACTTCTCCAGCATGAGCGCAACCGCCTCATCCTGGTCGAGCGCCGTTCGCCCCGTCCCGCCGCTTTCGGTGTACGTGGCGAGCGCCGTCTTCAGCTCGTGCGCGAGGCCGAGGTAGTCCACGACGAGCCCGCCGGGCTTGTCCTTGAAGACGCGGTTCACGCGCGCGATCGCCTGCATCAGGCCGTGGCCGCGCATCGGCTTGTCGATGTACATCGTGTGCATGCACGGCGCGTCGAAGCCTGTAAGCCACATGTCCCGCACCAGCACGATGCGCAGCGGATCGGCCGCGTCGCGGAAGCGGTTGGCCAGCGCCTCGCGCCGCGGCTTGTTGCGGATATGCGCCTGCCACTCCGGCGGATCCGAGGCGGAGCCCGTCATCACAACCTTGATGGCGCCGCGAGCGTCGTCCTCGTCGTGCCACGCCGGGCGGAGTTTCTTGATCTCCCGGTACAGCTCGACGCAGATGCGGCGGCTCATGCAGACGACCATCGCCTTGCCGTCCATCGCATCACACCGCTTCTCGAAGTGTTCGACGATGTCGCGCGCCACTAGCTCGAGCCGCTTGTCCGCGCCGACCACCGCCTCGAGCTGGGCCCACTTGGACTTGAGCTTCTCCTTGCGCTCGACCTCCTCGCCTTCGGTGGCCTCCTCGAAGTCCGGGTCGATCTTCGGCCGCTCCGCTTCGACGAGCGCAAGCTTGGCGAGCCGGCTCTCGTAGTAGATCGGCACCGTCGCGCCGTCCTGCACCGCGCGCTGGATGTCGTAGACGCTGATGTAATCGCCGAACACCGCGCGCGTGTTGGCGTCCTGCAGCTCGATCGGCGTGCCGGTGAAGCCGATGAACGAGGCATGCGGCAGAGCGTCGCGCATGTGGCGCGCGTAACCGTCGATGAAGTCGTACTGGCTGCGGTGCGCCTCGTCGGCGATCACCACGATGTTGCGGCGATCCGAAAGCGTCGGATGCCGATCGCCCTTCTCCTCGGGAAAGAACTTGTGGACGGTGGTGAACACTACGCCGCCCGCCGCCACCGAGAGCAGCTCACGCAGGTGCGCACGCGACTCGGCCTGCACCGGCGGCTGACGCAGCAGGTCCGCGCAGCGCGAGAAGGTGCCGAAAAGCTGGTCGTCGAGATCGTTCCGATCGGTGAGCACGACGAGGGTGGGGTTCTCCATCGCCGGCTCGCGGACGACCCGCCCGGCGTAAAACGCCATCGTCAGGCTCTTCCCCGAGCCCTGCGTATGCCACACCACGCCCACGCGCCGGTCGCCCGGATTGCCGCCGGGCTTGCGCCCCGCTTCATAGCGCCCGGATTCTTCCCCAACACGGGCCAGCTCCGCCGCGCGCAGCGTCTCGTCCACGGCCACCTGCACCGCATGGAACTGGTGGTAGCCCGCCATCTTCTTGATGACGCGCCCACTCCCGTCGTCCTCGAAGACCAGGAAATCGCGCACCAAGTCCAAGAAACGCCGCGGTGCGCACACTCCTTCGATGACCACCTGCAGCTCGGGGAGATGACTGTCGGCGAGCCGCTCGCCCGCGATCGTGCGCCAGGGCTTGAACCACTCGCGGCCGGCGCCGAGCGCACCGACCCGCGCCTCGACGCCATCGGAGACGACCAGCACGCCGTTCGTCGCAAAGAGCGAGGGAATCTCAGCCTGGTAGGTCTTAAGCTGCTGGAACGCGCTCCAGATCGTTGCGTTCTCGTCGGCCGCGTTCTTGAGCTCGAGCACCGCCAGCGGCAGGCCGTTCACGAACAGCACCACGTCCGGCCGGCGGCTGTGCTTGTTCTCCGTGACGCTGAACTGGTTCACCGCGAGCCAGTTGTTGGCCTCGGGATCGTCGAAGTCGATCACTCGCGCCTGCGCGCCGCGCACCTCGCCCTCGCGCGTGCGGTACTCGACGGTCACGCCATTGATCAGCAGCCGGTGCAATGCGCGGTTGCGCTGAATCAGGTCCGCGCCTTCAAGACGCGTGAGCTTGCGATAGGCGTCCTCCAGCGCCTCGGCCGGCAGCGTCGGATTGAGCCGCGCCAGCGCGTCACGCAGTCGTGCGCCAAGCACTACGTCGCCGTAGCTCGCCCGCTCGGCCGCGGGCATGTCCGGCGCGATGTCGGGACCGTGAGCGACCGGCCAGCCGATGGCTTCCAGCCACGCGAGAGCGGCGTCTTCGACGACAGATTCGGTGAAGGCGCTCATTCAGTCACGCGGCGTACCTTATCGAGCCACTCTTGTACGAGCCGCACGCAGCGTTGCAACTCATCCCTGACCTCGTACACCCAAAACCTTTGCACATCCCAGCCAAGCTCTATGAGCCTTTGATTGCGAAGCTGGTCCCGCAAACACAATTCGCCCGTCCAGCTCCGGTGATAGCGCTCGCCATCGACCTCTATTGCGAGCTTGCGCTTGCCTTCAAAAAGTGCGAAGTCAAGGTCGTACTGCTCAACGCTGAACTGTGGAATTGGTCTTAGCCCCGCTGCCACGAAAGCTCTATAGAGCACACGCTCCCACTCGGATACACGCTCCGGGTGGCGCACCGTCGGGTAGTCGGGACCGACCGGCGGGGCGACATGATCCTCGCCGCGGTCGTTAGCCGCGTCGAGTGCAGAAACGTATTTGACGAACTCCTCGAGATAATTCACGCCGCACGAGGCCGCTGCGCGTTTGTCCCCCACGACATGCAGTAACCCGCGCGCCCGGGTGATGGCCACGTTGAAGAGATTTCCATTGCTTCGCAGAAAGCTCAGCGCGCCCGGAGAGATTCCGCTCGAGACTACTGGCGAGAAAAACATCACATCTCGCTCGTCTCCCTGAAACTTGTGGACCGTATCGACGAGCAACTCAGCCCTTCCGGCGACGCTTTCCAGCTCGCGCCGGGATTGAATCAGCGACTGAAGTAGTTGTGCCTGAGCGCGGAACGGCGTGACCACGCCCACGGTACCCGTGTATCCCCGGTTAACAAGTAGATCGACGAGCGCCTCTACAATCGCGTGTGCTTCCTCGACGTTCTGAGCTCCGCCTTCCCGAGGCCGGGTGACCGACCCGCTCACGTCCTGCCACACGATACCTGGTTGCTTCGTATCGGGCCGCTTGAGCTGTGGATAACGAGTCGCTACCCGGAGATGACCTTCATAGAACACTTGGTTGGAGAAGCCGACTATGTCCGCGTGTGAACGATGGTGATCACGCAGATTGATGATGTTTTCGGAAGGCACAATGCTCGCAGCAAGGTCAAAAAGCGAGTTGACGGAGTACATCCATCCGAGTCGCTGTTCTACCAATCCGTGCTTGTGCTGAAGCTCGCTGTCACGCGACTTCGTGAGAGTGCTGATATGGCGTAGCTGCATCGGGTCGCCGATGATGACGCTGCGCTTTGCCCGGTAAAGCAATGGAAGGGCCGAAGCGATGTCGCACTGACTGGCCTCGTCGATGACTACGAGATCGAAGTATCCCGGCTCTAGCGGAATTCTTCCCCTGGCCGAAAGTGATGTGATTGCCCAGCACGAGAAAAGAGACGTTACTTTCGACTGCAGCTCTCGCGCTCTCCGCTTCACGGTCGAATGCACGCGATCGCCGTCCGGACCGGTAATGAGTTGCAGAGCCGCTGCATAGTCCGCGACGTCCTTGCGCTGAGAAGGAGTCAATCTGGTTGGTGCGAGTTGAACCCAATCTCTCCATAACCGAATTGAGTTCTGGCTCACCTCGTTGGCCAACTCGATTCTGCGCCTCGCGATGCTTTCGAAGGACGATGAATTCTGTAAGCCCTGCAATGCTTCTTTATAGGCAACCACCTTGCGCGCCATCTCGACGCGCCGCTTCAGATCAGCGAGTCGCGTTCGGAGCGCCGAGATTTGCTCTTGTTCCTCCCAGGGTTGCCAACTCATTGCCAGGGCTCTGAAGGTGCTTTCTGCCTGCCTAACAGCATCTGCCAGATCCCGCGTTTTGCGCTTGCGGAACAGACCCCAGAAGGGTCGGACAATAAGACTTTGTTTGTCCCGATCGGCACCGTCGACCGCCTTGCTCAGCATCGCAAGATCTGCTGATGCTCGATCCCGGATCGCCGCAGTCAGTGCATTGAAACCGGCTCCGAAAAGCTGCCGTCCTTCCTCCGCATCCGCATCCAGACGGTCAACCGCATTACGAAGATCCAAGGTTTTCTGCTGAAGCCGATCCAGCTCGCGAAGTCGTGTCGCCAAGCTGCCATGTCGCTCGACCGCTTCGCTGTAATTCGTTTGCACTTCGGGGCCGGGGCTACCCGCAAGGAGCTGACTAAGGTATCCCGCCAGCCGCGCCTGATAGTCCTTTGATCCGAGCCGCAAGAGCACTGGACGGTTTCCGAGACCGTTGACCCGCGCCTCAACGACATCCACTGCCTTATTGTTCTTGCTTGCGAAGAGAACCTTCATGCCCCGCCAGGCCGCGTTCACGAGCATGTTCGTCACGACCTGCGACTTACCGGTTCCGGGCGGCCCGGTAACCACGGTGTGGCTTGCTGTTAGTGCGGCTCGGACAGCGGCGCGCTGCTCGGTGTTCATGGGCAGCACTTCGATCAGCGGGTCGGAATCAGGCGCGTCGGCTGTCGGAACCGGAGCTTCTGCTGCCAGCCACCGGCCGAGCACTGTGCCCCGCAGCTGCTCCTCGGGCAAGTCCGACAGGCTCTTCAGCTCTGTTTCCAAGCCTTGTGTGTACGGTGAGCGTTCACTGGGAATAATGACTGCGCAGTTATAGATCCCCGGAGCTGACAACTCCGCTAGCGAAGGCGCAGCTCTGCACGCGGACGGCTCGATCTCTTCCTGCCAATCCCAGTCCGGCCGAATGCGGACCAAGCGCTCGACCAGTTCATCAATTTCGGGTAGATCGGCGACCGGGACACCTAATCCGAGTTCCTCCGATAGTTGGGCAGCCTCTTCCGCGAGTTGCATCCCATCGCCCATCGCCACGCTGCGCAGGAACTTCGCGTTCAGCAGGGGAGCTTGCTCGTCAATACTTGGTGCTTCTCCGTTCAATTCCAGCAGCAACACAGGCCACATGAGCACCGGCTCGACGAAAAACCCTTCCCAGCGGGCGGTTCGGTGCTGGCGCAAGCGAACCGGGTACCCGAGCCATAGCATCAGCTTTCCTCGCTCGGCGCGTACCTTGCCGATCAGGCGTCCGACTCCTGGCGAGTTCCACCAGTCCGCGTGCGACCCGATCGGCACGGAAGGGAGCTGCGCATAGTTCGGATCTCCGTACTGATTGCGGGCGAACTCGCTTACGCCCACGTCCATATCCTGGCCGATGCATTCGAGGTAATACCGACATAGACGAGAAAACTCCGTTGTCGGATCTGTCGTTGAAACTGGCCTCGGCTCCTCGCGCTGCGCGAGTCGCCAACGATAGTCGCTACCCTGCCGAACTTGACGCGCGAGCTCGTAGGTCAGACAGCGATTGATCTCGCGCCGCTCCCGACCCAGCGCAGTAGCAAGCTCCGAGGCTTTGAGTCCTGGATTTCGCTGCAGCGCTTCCAGGATAAGTTGCCGGAGTGGTTTGGCTGTTGAGGACGTGGAATTGGGTGTTTCGGTCATTGCGCGACCTTCTCCATGACCTTGTCCGGCCGGCGGCTGTACTTGTTCTCCGTGACGCTGAACTGGTTGACCGCGAGCCAGTCGTTGGCCTCGGGCTCGTCGAAGTCGATTACCCGCGCCTGCGCGCCGCATACCTCGCCGTCGTGCGTCCGGTACTCGACGGTCACGCCATTGACCAGCAGCCGGTGCAACGCGCGGTTGCGCCGGATCAGGTCCGCGCGCTCCGGGCGCGTGAGCTTGCGATAGGCGTCCTCCAGCGCCTCGGCCGGCAGCGTCGGATTGAGCCGCGCCAGCGCGTCACGCAGCCGTGCGTCCAGCACCACTTCACCATAGCTGGCCCGCTCGGCCGCGGGCATGTCCGGCGCGATGTCGGGGCCGTGGGCGATCTGCCAACCGATGGCTTTCAGCCACTCGAGGGCGGCGTCTTCGACGACGGATTCGGTGAAGGTGCCCATGCTCAGGCTGCAAGCTCCTCACGAACAGTCTCTCGCTGGCTCCAGGCGACCGGGCGAACGTCGTAGCTGCGCAGAGCGTCGATGACAGCAGAAGACACCGCTTGTTCACTATCGTTGAGCAGCGCGTATGCTCGCGAGTCCGGCGACCGAACATCCTTCGTGTCGAGCCACGAGAACGCGACGGCCTGAGCTGTGTCGCGATTGGGACGAGTAATAGCCTGCATAATGCGCTCGGGCTGCCGGCGCGACTTGGGTATAACGAAGTCGAACAAGTGGTCATACCCCGACTTACCCGTGAACTTCACTTTCGGCGTGTAACGGATGTCATGAACGTCCAACCAGGAGACGACATCCTCGAAGAACAGGCTCGCGACCATCGGCACGGCGAGATAGAACATGTCGTTCACCGCCAGCATTGCCTGAACCAAGTTGTGCTTGCGGAGTGCGAAGTTGTCTGGGGATGCGTGAACCTGTAGGGCTTTACCGTCTAACTGCACGCCGAAGCCATTCAGCGTCATCTTCAAGAGGTCTTGACGCTTGCGGCTTTCGAGCTTGCAGCCGCTTTGCTCAAGATCGTCGATTGTGTAACCGTCATCGGTGAGGAGGAAACCGCCATTCGCTCGCTTCGCGTAGATCTGGATGTAGTCGTTATGCCTATCAAGGTACGGGGTCGTTATCTCTACCCACTGATCGACCTGCCGCAGCACGCTCTTGTCCTTCAGCCATGCATGGTACGCAGCCATAAGACGCTGGATCTCTTGGATCATGTGAACAGTCCTCGTTCAATCAGCGGCGGCTGCGTGACGTTGCAGAACCGGAGGAAGTCCTCCAATGTAATCCAGATATCTGTGACGTTTCGAAAGTGCTCCTGCGGTATGGGCACAGCCCATTTGTCGCCGTAGCCCTCGCGGTAAACGTGAAGGTGCGGTGACGCGATCTCCTGATCGTCTGGGTTGCGATGAGGAGCCCCACCAAGGTCGAGACGCACGAGTGCGACGACCTGTCTACCGCGGTTCTGCATCTTCACCTTGAGCAAATCGATGCGCCCACGACTCAGATCGAGCAGAAAATGCTCGCGTCGATCCGACGACTGAAGCGGTAGTGCTACCGACTGACCGCCCATAGGAAAATCGCTGCGCTCCTCGGTTACGCGATGCTTCTCCATCGCTATCAGAGCGTCCGCTTCAGCCTGCGTCAGGTTGATCTCGGCCATTACACGGCCCTCCCGATGAACTTCTCAGCGTCCTCGATGCGCAACTCGCCGGAGATGAGCTTGGGAAGCAGGGTGTCGCGCAAGGCGGCGAGAGTGCGGGATTCGACCTTGCGCCTCCAGACCAATTCGACCATTGGCTGAAGGATCGCGCTCATTGCCTCCAAAAGCTGAGCACGCGGCACCGCGAGCTTGGCTTCGGACAGGTGATGACGTTGGATATGTCCCATCGTCGTTGCCTTTCCTGCCGCAATGCGCCGAAACTCCGGGAGATGCGCGTGGATGCCGAGGTAGCAAAGCCAGCGCGGATACGTTGCCGATGTGACCTTGAAAAGGTGCTGGTTTAGCGCTCCCTGGCCACCGGCCCAAAGCACGCACTCGAGAGAACCCGACCACGAGAAGAGAATGTCGCCGTCCTCTACGATATAGTCCGCATCGAGATCCGCGCTCGCTCGATCGGCGCCAGTTGTATTGCCCGCACGGAGCTCAGCAATCTTCACTACCGGCAGCGAACGGTCGCCTACAGGCGGATACTTCTGGAGGGCCAGGCCGTTGAGGAAACGCGCGATCTCGTCGAGGCTCTTGACCTCCCACCCCTCCGGAATCTCGCCGAGTTCGGAGTCGACGAAGCGGGCGGGGAAGAGGTCGGCGAGGGGCTTGGGCAGGCCGGGGTCGCGGCCTTCGGCCTTGGCGCGGACGGGGTCGAAGTCCACGAACCACGACTTGAACAGCGCCCGCGCCATCGTCTCCAGCGTCTCGCTCATCCGCCGGTTCAACTCGATCTTGTCGTCGAGCGTGCCGAGGATGTGGGCGATGGCGCGTTGCTCATTTACATCCTTGGGAGCCAGGACGTCGAACGATTCAATCATCCCCTTCGTGAGGGCGTTCCGCGTTCCACCTGAGCCGGCCCAAGAGAGCAGCTTAGTCTGCATCTCGGGAGATACGAGGAAGTAGCGAAGGAAGCGTGGATCAAGCCGGTTGGGATCTGGCCGGATGATCGCAACGTGCTGATTCACTCTTGCGGGTAGCACTCGCTTGTCCACTTGGCAAACACGCGCAACGGAGTCGCCAGTGATGTTGAGAAGAACGTCGTTCTCAAGGACCTCAACATTCTCAAGCTCGGCCGCGTGGCGCTCGTCTATATACGCGAGGCCGTCGTGGTGGAACCCATCGTTGTAGACGTTCTGGCTTCTAATCAAAGCGTAAGGGCCGCGTTCGAGATAGACCTCCCTGCCGCCGCGGGGCGTCGCACCACTCCCTACCTTGGTGCAAACGGCGCCAAGGTTGATCGGTACCCACTCACCCGCCATACCCAAGCTCCCTCAGGTTTGCGGCGATGGCAGCATCGAGCTTCGCGGCCTCGGCCTGCTGCTCGCGCAGCGTTGCAACGAGGCGCTTCATCTTCTCCTCGAACGGCTCGCCGTCGTCCTGCTGTACCTCGGCGCCGACGTAACGTCCGGGCGTGAGCACGTGGCCGTGCTTGCGCACTTCGTCCAGCGACGCGCCCTTGCAGAAGCCGGGGATGTCTTTGTATTCGCCCGCCTCTTTCTCGCCCCGCCAGGCGTGGTAGGTGTTGGCGATGCGGGCGATGTCCTCGTCGGTCAGCTCGCGGTGGGTGCGGTCCACCATGCGGCCGAGCTTGCGGGCGTCGATGAAGAGCATGTGGCCGCGGCGGTCGCGGAACTTGCCGTTCTTGCGGTCGCGCGCGAGGAACCACAGGCACGCGGGAATCTGCGTCGAGTAGAAGAGCTGGCCGGGCAGCGCCACCATGCAGTCCACGAGGTCGGCCTCGATCAGGCTCTTGCGGATCTCGCCCTCGCCGGACTGGTTGGACGACATCGAGCCGTTGGCGAGCACGAAGCCGGCGACGCCCGCGGGCGCGAGGTGGTGCACGATGTGCTGCACCCACGCGAAGTTCGCGTTTCCGGCGGGCGGTGCGCCGTACTGCCAGCGCCTGTCCTCGCGAAGACGATCGCCGCCCCAGTCGGAGACGTTGAACGGCGGGTTGGCGAGGATGAAGTCGGCCTTGAGGTCCGGGTGGCGATCGTTGTGGAAGGTGTCCCCGTGCGCGATCTGGCCGTCGATGCCGCGGATGGCGAGATTCATCTTCGCGAGCCGCCAGGTCGTGTAGTTCGACTCCTGGCCGTAGATCGAGATGTCGGCCTTCGCCTTGCCGCCGTTCCCGTTGCCTTTCGCGTGCGCGCGGATGAACTCCACGGACTGTACGAACATGCCCGAGGACCCGCAGCACGGGTCGTACACCCGGCCGCGATACGGCTCGAGCATCTCGACCAGCAGCTTCACCACGCAGCGCGGCGTGTAGAACTCGCCGCCCTTCTTGCCCTCGGCGCTCGCGAACTGCGAGAGGAAGTACTCGTAGACGCGGCCGAGCACGTCCTTCGCACGGCTCGCCTCGTCGCCGACCCTGATGTTGCTGATCATGTCGATCAACTGGCCGAGGCGCGTCTTGTCGAGCGCGGGACGGGCGTAGTCCTTCGGCAGCACGCCCTTGAGCGCCGGGTTGTCGCGCTCGATGCCGGCCATGGCATCGTCGACGAGCTGGCCAATCGTGGGCTGGCGGGCCTGGGCCTTCAGGTGCTGCCAGCGGGCCTCGGGCGGGACCCAGAAGATCCTCTGGGCGCGGTACTCGTCGGGGTCCTCGGGATCGGCGCCGCTCTTCGTGTCGGCGAGGAGCTTCGCGTGCTGTTCCTCGAAGGCGTCGGAGATGTACTTGAGGAAGATGAGGCCGAGGACGACGTGCTTGTACTCGGCGGCGTCCATCGAGCCGCGCAGCGCATCGGCCATCTGCCAGAGCTGTGCCTCGTAGCCGACGACCGCAGCGTTGCCGACTTGTTGCCTATTCCGCTTCGTACCCTTTGCCACGTCCACGTCCCCTTCGAATGCGGGCGCATGATGTGCTCACGCCGGCAGCCATTCAACTTTCGCGCCATTCGCTTTTGCGCTTTCGTGGCGACATTTCGCGTTGCCGTCCGCGCGGCATGTCCCGGCACGGCCGCGCATCGCCGGGATCCGGACCGCATCCACCTCGCTGACGAAGGTCCGGATGGCTCATACCCGCGTGCAGCTCGGCGAAAATCTGTCACGTAACGACATCGGCGGAACAAGCCCCTTTACGCTTGTCAATACGCAACCGTGTATTTTTGTGACGCAGCTACCCAAAACGATTTGGCGTTGATAGATTCGCGCTAGCTCCGCCTTCGGGCGGAGTGCGCGTTCTCTTGGGAGGCGAACGCGACAACCAACAGGGGGTTTTCATGTTTCGCAGACCGACGATGGCGGGAGCGTTCGCGTTCCTGTGTACGGTGTTGGGTGCTTTCTCGGCGCCAGTTACGGCGCAGAGCGGGGTGGATGGCACGGTTTCGGTGGCCACGGTTGGGGAACCGGGGGTCCGGATCACGGCGGGGCAGCCGGTCGTTGTCAGCACCGAGGAAATCATGCGGCAGCAGGCCGCGGCTCCGCCGCACGGAGTACGGCCAAAGGCCAAGCTTCAGAAGCCTGACCGCAGCAATCTGCAACCCAATCCGGAAGCTCCCGCGGTATCCCGCTTCCCCGTCGGCGGCCCCAGCCAGCCCGATCACGCGGAGATCCACACGCCCGCGCTCTCGTTCGACGGCGCGACTCTGGCGGACACCGGCGCCTTCCCGCCGGATTCCATGGGCACGGTCGGCCCGACGCAGTACATGGTCTTCGTCAACGGCCGGATGCGCTCCTTCACCAAGGAGGGCGTGGCCGACGGCGTGATCAACGTCGATCCCGATGTCTTCTTCGCGCCGGTCATGACGCCGGTCGGCGGCGGAGTCGTCCTCAACTTCACCAGCGATCCGCAGGTCCGCTACGACCGCTTCAGCAACCGCTGGTTCATGAGCATCATCGACGTGCCGTGCGCCAACGGGACGTGCACGACGCTCGCCGCCAACCGCTGGCTGCTCGCCGTCAGCGACGCCGCGAGCAACGGCACGATCACGGGTTCGACGAACTGGACGCTGTTCCAGTTCCAGACGCACGCGACCAACTTCTGCGACTACCCGTCGCTCGGCATCGACGTCAATGCGCTGTACGTCGGCTGCAACATGTTCAGCCCTGCCGGCTCCTTCGTCGGCACCAACGGCTATGTGATCCAGAAGGCCTCGGTGCTCGGCGCCGGCCCGATGGTGGTCACCTCCTTCGCCAACATCGGCACGGGCTCGGGCGGTCCGTTTGCGCCGCGCGGTGTCGACAACTACGATCCGGACGCGACGGAAGGCTATTTCGTCGGCGTCGACACAGCGGTCTTCAGCCGCATCGTGTTCCGCCGGATCAACAATCCCGGCAGCGCCACGCCGACGATCTCGGGGAACCTCAATGTGACGGTTCCCACCACTGGTGCGACCAATCCGGTCGAGCACCTGGGCAACACCGGCGGCAACAGCGGCCGTCTCGATTCGCTGGACGATCGCCTGTACGCCGCGATGATCCGCGACGGGCATCTCTGGACCGCGCACAACCTGCGCGTCAACGCCTCGGGCGTCGCGAACACCGGCTCGACGGCGCGCAAGGCCTCGCGCTGGTATGACTTCATCAATCTTTCCACGACGCCGACGCTGAACCAGTCCGGCACGGTCTTCGACAACGCCGCGACGCTCGCGGCATCACTGCAGTACTGGATTCCCTCGATCACGGCGACCGGCCAGGGCCACGCCGTGCTCGGGTTCAGCCTCGCCGGCAACCCGGCGGGTGCGACGCCGGCATTCGTCGGCCGTCTCGCCGGCGATCCGCTGGGCACGATGACGGGTCCGCCGAACACCAGCGCCGTGCAGATCGGCGTCACCGCGGCGAGCTACAACCCGCCGTCCGATCCGGGTGGCGGCTCGGGCCGCCGCTGGGGCGACTATTCGTTCACCGTCGTCGATCCGCTGGACGACATGACGGTGTGGACGATCCAGGAGTTCAACCAGGCGACGAACAGCTACGCCGTGCGCGTCGGCAAGCTCGCGGCGCCGCCGCCGGCCACGCCGACCTGCTCGACGACGCCGATCGAATTCCCCGCCGGCACGGGCGACGTCGTCATCACCGCGACGTCCAGCAACGGTTCCGGCTTCTACGATCCGGGCGCGGACCTGCCCGCGCCGGCGCTGCCGTTCCACCACCTCGACGCGACGGTGAGCGGCGCGACGGTCAACAGCATCAGCTACGACTCGCCGACGCAGATCACGCTCAATATCACGGCGGCTACCACGGGCGTCCGTGACGTCACGATCACCAACCCCGACGGCCAGAGCGTCACGGCCCTCGGCTGCATCGACGTGGTTCCGGGCGTCGTCACGCACACGGTCACGCCGAGCGTAGGTTCTCCGTCCGGCACGATCGCGCCGTCCACGCCGCAGACCGTCAACGAAGGCGACACGGTGAGCTTCACGCTCACGCCTGACGCGGGCTTCGAGATCACCAACGTCAGCGGCTCCTGCGGCGGCTCGCTCATCGGCAACGTCTTCACGACGGATCCCGTGCTGGCCGACTGCTCGGTGGTCGCGAACTTCGCGCCCATCGTGGTCACGCACATCGTGACTCCGAGCGTCAGCGGCGGTAACGGCACCATCACGCCCTCGACCCCGCAGACCGTCAACGACGGCGACACGACGAGCTTCACGCTGACGCCGGACTCGGGCTTCCACATCGACACGGTCACGGGAACCTGCGGAGGCTCGCTCGCGGGCAACGTCTTCACGACGGATCCGGTGATCGCCGACTGCACGGTCATCGCGTCCTTCGCGGCCGGCGCGCCGCCGGTCTGCAGCACGGGCGATCCGATCGAAGTCAGCGCGACAGCCGGCACGCCGGGCCCGTCGGGCTACACGACGCTCAAGGGCGCGTTCGACGCGATCAACGACGCGGACGCCGTCGTCGTCGACCTGTGGGGCGAGTTCTCGCGGAGCAGCGCCAAGAGCCTGTTCCAGATGCATCGCGCCGGGCGGTTCCCGGCCGAGCGGGTGGCGGCCGACCTGGCGGCGGCGGTGCTGGACGGCTGGCGCCCCGCGCCGGGCGCTGCCGTCTACATGTCGAGCTTCGGCCTGAAC
>Ga0182749_1000784_pt1 | contig 27110 bp, 27 predicted proteins | sample eDN3rd37CKraftMG_FD_128875 | JGI IMG/M metagenome (GOLD analysis project Ga0182749, IMG submission 128875) | Enriched Miracle-Growth compost microbial communities from Emeryville, California, USA - eDNA 3rd pass 37_C Kraft MG (version 2) (version 2) ...
AGGAACAAGCGCGCGGCGATCGATCTGACGGGATGGCTTCTCGCCACCATGATCGTCGTTCTGGCGGTGCTCGATCTGTTGATCTGGGCGACGCTCGCCAACGTGCCCAATCCGGGCTCGAGGCTGCTGTTCGGCGAGACGCCGCAGAGCGCGACCGATAGCGCGCGGAATCCGTTCACCGCCGCTCCGGCGCCGTCGCGTGCGAGCTTTGCGGCCGCCGCGCCGCGGAGCGCGACGCCGGCGTCACGCGACAGCGAGTGATCGTCAGGGAAGCCCCGCCGCCTTGCGCAGCGCGGCATTGATGCGGTCCTGCCAGCCCGGGCCGTCCGCCTGGAATTTCTCCAGCACGTCCTTGTCGAGCCGCAGCGACACCGTCTCCTTGACGCCGGGCACGGCGGGCGCCGCGGCCGGCGGGCCTTCGATCGGCTTTTTCGTTGCCGCCTTGAATGCGGCCTCCGCGATCTTGCGCGGATCCGTGGAACGGCGACTGCGGTCGTGAATCATGACGACATCCTTTGCGCGACACGACATGTTGGGAATCGAACGGGCGATGATAGCAAATCTTGGGGCGGCATGCGTTGCACGGAACCCGAACGCGCGACCGCCGGTTTCCGGTAGGACCCTGCCCGAAGCATGAGGTCGGTAAACCGGAGCGTCACGCGGTGCCGAAATTCCCGACACCAAGGCACAACCATCTGCTCGACCGGCTGTCGCCGGACGACGCCGCATTGCTGCGCCCGCATCTGCAGGAGGTGAAGCTCGGCTATCTCGATCCGCTGGCCGAAGCGGGGCAGCCGATCGAGTTCGTGTTCTTTCCGAAATCGGGCGTCGCCTCGCTCGCCAAGACGATGGCGAACGGCGCCGCGGCCGAGGTCGGCACCACCGGCAACGAAGGTTTCGTCGGCCTGCCGCTGCTGCTCGATTGCGACAACGGCTCGACGGGCGTGCACATGCAGGTGCCGGGCCACGCCTTGCGCATGCCGGCGCGCGCCTTGCGCAACGCGCTGACGCAAAGCACGACACTGCGCCGTCTGCTGCATCGCTTCTCCTACGCCTCCTATAACCAGACCTGCCAGCTCGTCGCCTGCAATCGCTTCCACGACGTCGAGCAGCGCTGCGCGCGCTGGCTGCTGATGGCGCACGACCGCATGCCGCGCGACGACTTCCTGCTGACGCACGAGGTGCTCAGCATCATGCTCGGCGTGCGCCGCTCGAGCGTGACCATCGCCGCCGGGCGTCTCAGCGAAGCGGGCCTCATCGAGTATCGCCGCGGCCACGTCACCGTCACCGACCGCGACGGCCTCGAGCGGCGCTGCTGCGAATGCTACTGGTCGATCCGCCACGAATACGAACGTCTGATCGAGACGCCCGCCTACGCGTGATCGCTCACGGCACCGCCCGGCGCGTGAACGCGAACATCGACGACGCCGTGCTCGCGTGCTCGTAGGCCATGCGGCTCGCCACCACCACCAGCACCGAGGCCAGCACCAGTTTGAGCGCCCGCTCGGGGATATGCACGGCGAAATAGCTGCCGAGGAAGATGCCGGGCAGCGAGCCGGCGAGCAGCGAACCGATGATGTGCCAGTCGACCGCGCCCATCAGCCAGTGACCGCTGCCGGCGATCAAGGTCAGGGGCACGGCATGCGCGATGTCGGAGCCGACGATGCGCGACATCGGCAGTTGCGGATACAGCAGCACCAGCGCGACCACGCCGATGGCGCCGGCGCCGACCGAGGAGATCGAAACCAGCACGCCGAGCACGGCGCCGACGAGCACGGTGCTGATCGCGGTGTGCCGCACGTCGAGCGCCTCGACGCGCGCCCGATAGAGGGCGATGAGCGGGCCGCCGAAGATCAGCGCGAAGGCGGTGGCGAACAGCGCGAAGCTCAGGACGAAGGTGATGAGGCTGCGCGCGGCGGCGCTGTCGAGATCGAGCTGCGACAGGAACACCAGCGTGGCGATGGTCGCCGGCACGCTGCCGGTCGCGAGACGGCGCACGACGAGCCAGTCGATCGAGCGGGCGAAGCCGTGCACGAGACTGCCGCCGGTCTTGGTCGCGGCCGCATAAAGAAGATCGGTGCCGACCGCGGTGGCCGGATGCACGCCGAACAACAGGATGAGCAGCGGAGTCATCAGCGAGCCGCCGCCCACTCCGGTCATGCCGACCAGAAGGCCGACGACGAAGCCCGACAGCGAAAACAGCGGATCGATCATTCAACGCTCGCGCGGCCGGAATGGCCAGTCGCGATCTAACCACATTTCGGCGGAACGGTCATCGTTCCCCCGCGTTGATCCGCTCGCGGGGGTATCTCGAAACGGGCGGTTTTCGCGAAAAATCGCCCCCATATTGGCCCTCCGGCGACAAAACATTACCTTGATGTCGCACGACCCGCTTTTTCTGGGGATACGCACGAGCGAGACGTCAAACGTGGCCGATATCGTCACCCTCACCATCAATCCGGCCGTCGACATCTTCGTCAACGTCGCGCGCGTGGAGCCGACGGCGAAGCTGCGCTGCTCGGCGCCGAAGCGCGATCCCGGCGGCGGCGGTATCAATGTCGCGCGCGTCGTGCACCGGCTCGGCGGCAACGTCGCCGCGATCTATCCGACCGGCGGCTCGATCGGCAAGCTGCTCAACCGCCTGCTCGAGCGCGAAGGCATCGACAGCATCGTCACGCCGTCGCATGTCGAGACGCGCGAGAACTTCACCGCCTTCGAGCAGGAGACCGGGCTGCAATATCGCTTCGTGCTGCCCGGCTCGCCGCTGCACCGGCCGGAATGGGAAGCGGTGCTCGAGCGGCTCACCGACCTGCCGCAGCCGCCGCGCATCGTGGTGGCGAGCGGCAGCGTGCCGCCCGGCGTGCCGGACGACATCTATGCCGAGACGGCGCGACGCGCGCGCAAGCTCGGCGCGCAGATGGTGGTCGACACGTCCGGCGCGGCGCTCAATGCCGCGCTCGCAGCCGGCGTGACCTTGATCAAGCCGAACCAGAACGAATTGAGCGAGCTCGTCGGCGCCGCGCTCGACAGCGATGCCGACCGCATCGCCGCCTGCCGCAAATTGATCGCCGACGGCCGCACCGAGATGGTGGCGCTGACGCTCGGCGAGAACGGCGCCATGCTGGTGACGGGCGAGCGCGCGCTGCGCGCCGAGCCGATGCGCATTGAGGTCTTGAGCGCGGTCGGCGCCGGCGACAGCTTCCTCGGCGGCCTGGTCGCGGCGCTAGCCGAGCGCAAGGACCTCGACGAGGCCTTCCGTGTCGCCGTCGCCGCCGCCTCGGCCGCGGTGATGAGCCCGGGCACCGAACTGTGCACCGAAGAGGACGTGCAGCGCCTGCTGCCGCGCGTCGTCGTCAGGGAGATGGCGGCGGCGTCGTAAGGCGTGCCATGCGCGGACCATGCTCGATTGCCTGATCATCGGCGGCGGCCCGGCCGGACTCACCGCGGCGATCTATCTCGCGCGCTATCGCCGCGATGTCGTGCTCGTCGATGCCGGCGAAAGCCGCGCCGCGCTCATCCCCGAGAGCCACAATTATCCGGGCTTCAAGGGCATCGCCGGTCCGTCGCTGCTGGCGCGCCTGCGCGAACAGGCCGCGCACAACGGCGCCGCGCTGCGGCGCGGCCGCGTGACCTCGCTCACGCGCGAGGACGGCGTCTTCACCGCGACGACGGGCGGCGAGACGCTGCGCGCGCGCACGGTGCTGCTCGCCAGCGGGCTCGTCGACAACAAGCCGCGCACCGCGGGCCTTGCCGAGGCGGTCGCGCACGGCGCCATCCGCTTCTGCCCGATCTGCGACGGCTACGAGGCCACCGACAAGCGCATCGGCATCATCGGCCCGTTCGACACCGCCGGACACAAGGCGCTGTTCATGCGCACCTATTCGCGCGACGTGCGGCTGTTCCCGACCGATGCGGCGCGCGGCGACGCGCTCACCCGCGCGCTCGCCGAGGCCGGCGTGACCGTGGCCGGCGCGCCGGTGCAAGTCGCCGCCTCCGCCGATGGCGTCGCCGTCACCCTGGCCGACGGCGCGACGCAGGCTCTCGACGTCCTCTATCCGGCGATGGGCTGCGTGGTGCGCTCCGATCTTGCGACCGCGCTGGGCGCCGCCTGCAACGCGACCGGCAATCTGGGTGTCGACCAGCACCAGGCGACGAGCGTCGACGGCCTGTTCGGCGCCGGCGACGTGGTGACCGACCTGCATCAGCTCAGTGTCGCCGCCGGCCACGCCGCGATCGCCGCGACGGCGATCCACAACCGGCTCGCCCGCAATTTCCGCTGATCGCAGGTTGCAGCATCGCCGCCGCAACCCTGGCGCGCGGCGGTTAAGCCTTTGTTGGCCCACTTGGCCGAAAGGGATGCCGCCCGCCGGCGGCGTTTGCGAATGGGTTGCCGGCCGGCTGGTAGGCTCACGCCTCGTCTGACTGGGACTATGCAATGGCAATAAAGCGCGTCGGCGACCGCATGGTGGTCAAGAAGGCCGATCTCGAGAAGAAACTGCTCGCCTATCTGCGCAAGGCCGGCCGCTGCATCGACGCCGGCGGCGTAACGGTGGTCGCGGCCGCGTCGCCGGCGGCGGGCCAGGCGAACTGGACGATTTCGGCGGTCAATTACGGCCGCGCGCCGAAGGCCGACTGCGACGAGGAGCTCACGCGCATCGCGCCGCTGTTCCTGCGGCATTTCAACATCGCCCCGGAGACGGCGTCCGAGGCGAAAGCCGCAGCCGCTGCCGCAGACGAAGCGACGACGGTCAACTGAAGGCGACCGCCACAGCCGCGCATCCGCAAGAAGCCAAGCCCGGCCGCTCCGCAAGCGGCGGCCGAATGACACCGTCCTCGATCTCCCGCTCTCCCAATCGCGCATTGCCGATCCGCGTTCCCGCCGGGGGGCGCGGCGCAAGCCTTTCGATGCAGCGCGTTTCGCGCGCCGGCTTCGGCACGCCACAAACCCGTGAATCCCCAAGGCGGAACGAGTCGCGCCGCGACCGCCTTGCAGAATTGAAGAGACACGGGGATCGACTCCGATGCGGTGCTCTCTGCAGATTGCGATGGCTCTCACCCTGATCGCCTGCGTGCCGGCGATGGCGCGCTGGAAGGCCGAGGATGGCGCGCAGCCGCCCGAGGTGCAGGCCTGGTTCAAGAACCAGCACAACGCCCAGGGCCAGTGGTGCTGCGACGAAAGCGATGGACACCCGTTCTACGGCGACTACCGGATCAACGAGGACGGATCCGTCACCATCCAGGGCCCGGACGGCGCGCGCACGCTGCCGGCTTACATGGTGCTCAAGGGCCCGAACCCGACCGGCCACGCCGTGTGGTGGTACACACGGGCCGGCGGCGAACATCGCGACTACTGCTTTGCGCCGGGGATGCTGACCTGACAAAGGCCGGCGGGCAGCACTACGCGCCTCTTTGCCCCTCGGATCGTCCGGCACGAAGCGGAACGCGCGCATCGGCCGCTTGCGACAGGCGACAGGTCGGAACGTTTCCCGAATGCCGCGCGGCCTGCGAGCGGGCGAGCGATGCACGGGTCGACGCGATCGATCCGCGAAATTTACGGGTCGCCACCGTTTCTCAATTCTGTATTTGACATTTCAACTTTCACGCGATGCGGCGCGTCAATGTCGTCCGCCGGACATTCATCGCGTCGTTGCAGGGCTACCATTTTTGTGGGCGAATTGCCGACGTCTCACTCCCCCGGGCACGAGCGAGGTTTGCAGCCATGCATGCCGCCGAAACGTCCGTCGCAACGAGCGACGCGCTTGTTGCCGCCGCCAAAGGCAAGGACATTCGTTCGATAAAGGTGAGTGGGCATCTGAAAGACGTCCCGTCCGTTCGTCTCTCGCCCGGGCAATCGCTGTCCGGTGGCGCCGGCGCGACGATCTCGTTTGCAGACGGAGCGGACGGCATCCAGCTCTCCTCCGACAACCGTATCGAAGGGCTTGCGCTCAACACAGCTCCCGACAGGCGCGCGATATACAACGACACGGGCGTCGCCAGCCTGGGCCGCATCGAATTGCGCGACCTGACGACGACCGGCCGTGTACAAATTCTGGCCCGCGACAAGGTCCGTTCCGGGCATGTCGGCGTCGAGGGCCTGGACATCGTCGCGGCCGACGCGCGCGCAGAGACCGAACGCCCGCACGGCTACGGCGTCTATGTCCTGCATGGCGCCTTCACGCTCTGGAACATGCAGCCGGACGACGATGTAACGCTGACGGCCGATCTGGTCGGCCTGTCCGCCGGCCGCGACGGCGCTCCGGTGCGCGGCAGCGGCATTTTCGTGAGCGGCGCAGGCGATACGGGCGGCCGCCTCAATGTCGGCCGGCTCGAAACCGGCGCCGTCTACAGCGATGGCGGAATCGCTCCCGGCACGCCGGATCAGATCACCGGCGGCGTGTTCACGGTCTATGGCGCCCACGTCAAGGTCGTCAGGAATCGCGGCCCGGTCACGACCTATGGCGTCAACGACATGGTGCTCGACAACTGGGGCACCGTCGATCTCTGGATCGCCGAAGACAAGATCACCTCACGCGGCCCCAGCGGCATCGGGTTTGTCAATTTCGGCATTGTCCACGATCTGAGGGTCGAGGCTCCGATCGAGACGTTCGGTCAGGGAGCGCGCGGCTTCAACGTCTACACCGGCACGGTCGACGTTGCGGACTTCGACCGCGTCGTCACGCATGCCGATGGAGCCGTCGGCATCCAGATCAGCCAGCCGATCGGCCGGCTGGTCGTCCGCCGCGGCATCGAGACGTTCGGCGGCACCGGGCAATCCCTCGTCAAAGGCGTGGTGATGACGCTGTCGGCCATCGCGCTGAGCATCAAGCCCGGCGGTACGGCCCGCGAGATCGACGTCGCCGGCGGCATCAGGACGAATGGAAAGGGCGTCGCTCCGATCGAGAACCACGGCACGGTCGAAACGCTGCGCGTGACCGGCGGCTTCGTGGCTGCCGGCGGCGGCTTCGACAAGCTTTAAGGACGCCAACCTTGAAGCCACGCTACGCCACGCGCGGACGCCGGCGCGAAGCCGGTAGATCGTTACCGTAGCCGGAGAGGATTGGAGCGGGCGAAGGGAATCGAACCCTCGTATGCAGCTTGGGAAGCTGCCGTTCTACCATTGAACTACGCCCGCGCTCGCGCGGACCATAACCAGAGCCGCGCCGGCGCCGCAAGCGCAGCAAACGGGCCGCCTTCGGGGCTCGAAGCTCGCCCAAGTCCCGCCCGCAGCCTTCAGGCGCAACAAAATCCATTACAACTTTAACGGCTTATGAGCGGTCCGGGCGACCGGATCGTTACCGGCGGGCGGTATTGCTTCGCCCCCATGGGCTGGGCTCTTCCTGCGTCACCGTCGGCGGCGAACCACGGACCCCTTGCGCGCCTGCGCGCAGGCGTCGCTGCCGGGCGCTTCGCCGCGCCGAACCTGCCGCTGTTCGCGGCCGGGCTCATCCTGCCCAACCTGCTGTCGCTGGCGACGCTCACGTCGCTGATCGACGTCGGCCTGCCGCCGCGCACCGGCTGCATCCTGATGTACGCGACGCTGGCGATGGCCGCGCGCGCGATGCCGTTCGCGCTCACCGCGGTGCTCTATGTCCCGATCCTCGCCTTCGATCTCGTCTGGACCTTGTCGGTGAGCTTCGGGCTGCGGCCGCAGGACCTCGTCACCGCCCTGCACTTTGCCGAGCGCGTGCGCGTTTTCGAGTCCCTGCTCTATGTCGTCCTTATCGGCGTCATCGTGGCGACCTCGGGCGCCACGCTCACTTTGCTCGCGCAGCGCGCGCGGCTGCGCCGGGGCAACATCGCCGCGCTGTTCGCGGCCGCGATCGCGCTCGCCGGCGCCGACTACGTCAGCAACTCCTCGCCCTACTTCGCCTTCGGCGCCATGCTCGGCCGCGGCGTCCCGGTGCAGTCGGCCGTCGACGACTCCGGCTTCGGCGCCGTCGCCGGTGTCGACGGCCGCAATGCCGTCCTCGTCGTGGTGGAGAGCCTCGGCCAATTGAGCGATCCGCAGGCGCGCGGGCAGATCGACGCGCCGCTGTTCGATCCGCGCGTGACGCAGAAATACAAGGTGACCAGCGGCAGCATCACCTATTTCGGCTCGACGACCTCCGCCGAGATGCGCGAATTGTGCCACACGCGCGAGCCTTACGCCGACTACGTGAAGACGAGCGGCTTCTCCTGCATGCCGCAGCGCCTGCACATGCGCGGCTATGCGACGATGGCGGTGCACGGCTTCACGCGCACCTTCTTCGACCGCGAGACCTGGTATCCGACCGTCGGCTTCGACAAGGACGTGTTCGGCGTCGCGCTCGCGAAACAAACCCGGCGCCTGTGCGGCGGCGCGTTCCGCGGCGCCTGCGACGCCGACCTGCCGCCGGTGATCGCGCAGGAGGCCGCCTTCAGCAGCAAGCCGAAATTCATCTACTGGCTGACGCTGAACACGCATATCCCGATCGCGCCGGGCGAGGCGCTGACGCGCTATCACTGTAGCCGCGATCCCGGCCGCTTCAACCATCTGCAGGTCTGCCGCATGGCCGAGCTCTGGCACGACCTGTTCGGCGCGGTGGCGCGCCTCGCGCTCGATCCGAGCATCGGCCCCGCCGACATCCTCGTCGTCGGCGATCACGCACCGCCGCTGTGGTCGAAGCAGGGACGCGCGCAATTCGTGCCCGGCCGCGTGCCGTGGTACCGGCTCTCGCCGCGCGACGGCGTCGTCGCCGCGCAGGATTGGCAACGCGCGAGCGCGGCGAGCGTCGCCAGCCGCTAGCCCTTGAAGTGCTTGGACAGCTTCAGGCTCTGCGCCTGATAGTTGGAGCCGATGCCGCTGCCGTAGAGCGTATCGGGCGGCGCCAGCATCTTCTCGTAGACGAGGCGGCCGACGATCTGCCCGTGCTCGAGGATGAACGGCACTTCGCGCGAGCGCACCTCGAGCACGGCACGCGAGCCGGTGCCGCCGGCGCCGGCATAGCCGAAGCCGGGATCGAAGAAGCCGGCATAGTGCACGCGGAATTCGCCGACCAGCGGATCGAACGGCACCATCTCCGCGGCATAGCCGGGCGGCACCTGCACCGCCTCCTTCGAGGCCAGAATATAAAATTCGTTCGGATCGAGGATCAGGCTCTTGTCCGGCCGCGCCTCGATCGGCTCCCAGAAATCGGCGACGCCGTAGCCGGCGCGGCGCTCGACGTCGATCAGCCCGGTGTGGCGCTTGGCGCGATAGCCGACGATGCCGCTGCGCCCGCCGGGGACCGGCGCCAAGAGGTTGCCGGACAGATCGACGCTGAACACGACGCCCTCGCTGACGTCGGCGGCCGCGTCGTCGACCAGACGCTCGCGCGCATGCAGGTCGCGCAATTCCTCGGCGGTGAGCTGCGCGTGGCCGTGGCGGAAGCGGATCTGCGACAGCCGCGAGCCCTCGCGCACCAGCACCGGGAAGGTGCGCGGCGAGATCTCGGCATAGAGCGGGCCGCGATAGCCGGCCTCGATGCGGTCGAAGCCGCGCGTCTCGTCGGCGATGACGCGCGTGAAGACGTCGAGCCGGCCGGTCGAGCTCTTCGGATTCGCCGCCGCGGCGACATCGTTCGGCAGCGCGAGGCGCTCGAGCAGCGGCACGATATAGACGCAGCCGGTCTCGAGCACGGCGCCGTCGGCGAGCGAGAACTCGTGCAATTTGAGGCTCTCGATGCGCTCGCGCACCGTGGTGCGGCCGGGCAGAAAGCTCGCGCGGACGCGATAGGCGACGGTGCCGAGACGCAAATCGAGGCTGGCCGGCTGGATCTGGTCGGGCGCGAAGGGACGCGCGGGCACGATCCCACCGGCCGCGGCAAGCGCGGCGATCATGCGGTCGGGCAGGATGCCCTTGTCGTCCTCGGCGAATGTCAGAGCCACGCACACATCCTCAACTTCGAGCGATGCCGCGCCACACCCACCGCTCACCTCTCCCGTAGGGAGAGGTCGGATCGCGGAACGCGATCCGGGTGAGGGGTTACGGCGATCGAGAGTCCGGTAACCCCCTCACCCCAGCCCTCTCCCCTATGGGGAGAGGGAGCACGCTGTGCCGCGGACTCGCCTGAGCCATTACACGGGAGCCGTATGGTGCCGATCTAACCCAACCCCCGCCTTGACGGGAAGCGCCCGCCCCCGCTAGAACACCGTTTATCCCGTGGTCATTTGAGCCGGCCGGCTTGCAGCCACGTAAAACAACTCGCTAAAAGGCCGGGGACGCGTGAGCAGCCCGGCCGAGATTTATCCGGCCGGTTTTTTGTTGCCTGCGCGGGGCCGACCCCCCGAGTCAGGGAGAAGGAGGCTCCAGATGTCTGCATCGAAGAAGGATTACCGCCCCGAAACACGGCTCGTTCAGGCCGGGACTCTGCGCTCGCAGTTCGGCGAGATGTCGGAAGCCCTGTTTCTGACGCAGGGCTACATCTACCCGAGCGCCGAGGAATGCGAAGCGCGCTTTTCCGGCAAAATCCCCGGCTACGTCTATTCGCGTTACTCGAACCCGACCATGAGCATGTTCGAGCAGCGCATGGCCGCGCTCGAAGGCGCCGAGGCCGCGCGCTCGACATCGACCGGCATGGCGGCGGTGACCACCTCGCTGATGGGCCTTGTGCGTCAGGGCGATCACATCGTGGCCGCGAAGGCGCTGTTCGGCTCCTGTCGTTGGGTCATCGAGGAGTGGCTCGGCCGCTTCGGCGTCACCTCGACGCTGGTCGACGGCCACGATCTCGAGCAGTGGAAGAAGGCGGTGACCAAGAACACGAAGGTGTTCTTCATGGAAACGCCGACCAATCCGACGCTGCAGGTCTACGACATCGCCGCGATTGCCGAGATCGCGCACGCGGCGTCCGCAAAGCTCATCGTCGACAACGTGTTCGCGACGCCGCTCTACCAGAGCCCGCTCAAGCTCGGGGCCGACGTCGTCGTCTATTCCGCGACCAAGCACATCGACGGCCAGGGCCGCGTGCTCGGCGGCTGCATCCTCGCCTCCGAGAAGATCATCGTCGACCACTATCATCAAATCCTGCGGCAGACCGGGCCGTCGTTGTCGCCGTTCAACGCCTGGGTGCTGCTGAAGGGCCTCGAAACCCTGTCGGTGCGTGTCGCGCGCGAGACCGAGAGCGCGGCGAGGATCGCCGACCGCCTCGCCGGCCATGACAAGCTCACGCGGCTGATCTACCCGGGACGCAAGGATCATCCGCAGGCGGCAGTCGTCGCCAAGCAGATGACCGGAGGCTCCACCCTGATCGCCTTCGAGGTCAAAGGCGGTAAGGAAGGCGCCTTCCGCTTCCTCAACGCCCTCTCGCTGATCGGCATCACCAACAATCTCGGCGACGCCAAGAGCCTCATCACGCATCCGACGACGACGACGCACCAGCGGCTGACGCCGGAGCAGCGCGCGGAACTGGGCATCGGCGACGGCCTGCTGCGGCTGTCGATCGGCCTCGAGCATGTCGACGACCTGCTCGACGATCTGCTCGGCGCGCTGGAGAAGGTGTGAGGCCAGCGCGCCCCGGATGCTGCGCAGCATGCAGCGTCAGCGGAATGCTGCGCAGCTGATCCGGGGCCGTTGCAAAATGACGGATGCCGTGGCGGTCCCGGGGCGGCGTCGCAACATTTCATGTTGCGCCGCGACCGGGACACGAGGTGCTTACGGCACAATCGCGTGCGACAGCGCGGTCGCCACCGGACGCCGCGCCGCTTCGGCGATGGCGAGGCCCAGCCCCTTGGCCATGCAGGCATAGCTCCAGTCGTTCATGTGCAGCCCGTCGGGCGACACGAACGTCTCGAAGCCGAGACGGTCGACGTCGTACCAGCGCTTCATTACGGCGAAGCGACGAAACAGATCGACATTCTCCGCCTTGGCGGTCGCCGCGATCAGTTCGATCATCCTGGCGGCCTCCGGCCTGGCGATCACCTTCGGCGCGAACTGCGGATCGATCAGCACGATGTCGGCGCCGATGCCGCGGATCTTCTTGAGCCCGACGCGGATCAGGTCGCCCTGCCCTTCGGTCATGTGGCCGCGGATGACGGAATTGGTGCCGAGCTGCCAGAGCACGAGGTCGGGCTTGGCGGCGACCACCGCCGTGTCGAAGCGCTTGAGCATGTCGGGGACTTCCTCGCCGCCGATGCCACGGTTGAGCACCACGATCTTGTTGCGCGGGAAGTGGCCCTTGAGTTCGGCCTCGAGCCGGCTCGGATAGCTCGCCGCCGGCGAGCTTGCGCCCGCCCCCTGCGTCGAGGACGAGCCGATGGCCACGATCGTGACCGGCTTGTCGGCCTTCAGCTTCTGCGCGACATGGGCGAGCGGGGCCGCCAGCCGCAGCAGCTCCTGCGGCGCCTCGCAGATCGGCCCTGCCGCCCGCGCCGCACCGGAAACGAGAAGAGCGGCGGCGAGCGCGAGTGGCGTCACTCCGCGACGGACGAAGGAAAAGGCCTGCAACGAGAAACTCCCGGCCCCGGCGATAGGTCTAGTCTTGCAGAACCGGTCCCGGTGCCCCCGTCGGGGTCCTGCGTCACTGGCCGCCTTGAGCCGGCGGCCGGGCGGCGTCGACCACCAGGGTCGCCACCAGCCTACCTATGCAATCGTGAACGCGCCCGGCGGTGTCAAGCTTTTTCGTGGTGCTGAAGAAGTCGAAGGTGCCGAGATCGGCCCACAGCTTCATGACGGCGAAGCGGTCGAACAGCGGAATTTCATGCTGCGCCGCGACCCAGCGCATGATCTCGGCATAGCTGCCCAGCGCGATCATCGATTCCGTGCGCGGGCTGTACTGGGCGTTGATCAGGATGACGTCGGCGCCGGCCGCCTCGGCGATCCCGACCCCCCGCTCCAGCGCCTGGTTGAACTGGTCGCGGTCGACGCTCTCCATGGCGTCGACCGTGCCGGTCTGCCAGACGAGCAGGTCCGGCTTGGTCCTGTCGAGGTCGACGGCGAGCGCGTCCACCATCGTCGCGGCGGTCCGGTGCGGGATGACGTCGGTCGTCACGGTCACGGCGACCCCCGGCAGCGCTTCGGCGAGCGCCAGGCGCAGGCGCTCCGGATAGGCGAGATTGGCGCCGCCTTTGCCGGGCAGCACCGAGGAGCCGGCGCCGAGCACCAGGACGTTGAGATGCCTTCCGGCGATGGCCGCCGTCACGCCGGCGAGGCGCGGACTGTCTTCCACCAGATGACGCGCCACCTGGCACTCGGCCGGCATCTCCGCCCGCGCCGGGCCGGCCAGCACCGCGAGTGCCAGCAGGGCCCAAAGTCTCCTCATGCGTCGCCCCCCGCGAGGCCCGGCTTCACCGTCGGCGGCCGCGGTCCTCGTTCGATATTCTTATACCACGCCAACACCGCTGCGGTGGCAACCATGACCGCGATGCCGGCGACGCTGACGATGACGTGGGTGAGCAGCCGGTTGGAGACCTCGGTGAAGACGAAATGCCCGGCGAAGGCGAGGAAGACGCCGAGGCAGAAGATGGCCAGCGAATGCTGGCCGCAGATGATCGCCGGCTCGCACCAGACCGAGCGCAGGGCCGGCCAGTCGCGCGGGACGAAATTGACCACGATCACCGCCAGCGCCAGGAAATGCAGGATGCGCAGGATGTCGAGATTGGTCTTGTCGATCGGATAGATGTTGTCGCCGATGATGCGCGGCAGGAACGTCGCGACGCGCGGGAAATACCAGGTCATGGCGACGAAGAAGGCGAAGGCCAGATAGGCGGCGGCGAGCGCCAGCGTCACCCGCGAGCTCAGGAACGGCGCCAGCCTCTTGGCGCCGCCGAGCGCGCACCAGGCGCCGAACACGAACAGCAGCTGCCAGGCAAAGGGGTTGAACACCCAGACGCCGCTCGGATAGGCCGAGATGTTCCAGCTGAACTTGTACATCAGCGCGTAGAGGATGGCCGAGGCGATCAGCGCGAAGGACGGCGAGCGCAGCAGCAGCCACAGCACCGGTGAAAAACCGACCAGCAGCATGATGTAGAGCGGCAGCACGTCCATGTTGACCGGCTTGAACTTCAACAGCAGCGCCTGGATGATCGTGACGTCCGGATTGCGTAGGAAGTCGAGGACGCCCATCTCCTCGGTGAACAGCGGGTTGTCGAAGGAGTGCGCGACATAGGCGATCTCGGCGAGGTAGATCGCGAACAGGAAGACGTGCGCGACGTAGATCTGCCAGGCGCGCTTGAGGATGCGCGCGGACGCGACGATGAAGCCGTGCTGGCGCATGGCCCGGCCGTAGACGAAGGCGGCGGTATAGCCGGAGATGAAGACGAAGATCTCGGTGGCGTCGGAGAAGCCGTAGTTGCGGATGGTGATCCAGCTCACGGCGTTCGACGGGATGTGATCGAGGAAGATCAGCCAGAGCGCGAGGCCCCGGAACAGGTCAAGCCGCAGATCGCGTTCCGTGGTCACCGGGGCCATGAGCGGCTTTTCTTTCGCAGGACGTTGGGGTCATAATCCGGGCCGGGACCGAAGCAACACTCGAAGGCATATATTAGGCAGGCGCTGGCATGTACCGGGCAACGACCCGCAAGATCGAGGTCACGGTGACACCGCGCTTTCTGCCCGAGCGGTCGGCGCCGAAAAGCGGCTATTTCTTCTGGGCCTACACGATCGGCATTACCAATCACGGTTCCGAGACCGTGCAGCTGAAGACGCGACACTGGCGCATCACCGACGCCGGCGGGCGGCTGCAGGAGGTGAAGGGGCCGGGCGTCGTCGGCGAGGAGCCGGTGCTCGCGCCCGGCCGCTCGTTCGAATACACGAGCGGCGTGCCGCTGCCGACGCCGTCGGGCTTCATGGTCGGCAGCTACGGCATGATCACCGACACGGGCGAACATTTCGATATCGAGATTCCGGCGTTTTCGCTCGACTCGTCCTCCGCGGAGCGGACGCTCAACTGAGCCCAGGCACCGACGCGCTCGTGTCCCGGCCTTGCCGATCGGGAGCGCAGTGCCCTGCCGGTCGCGATCGCCGGGTCGCGGCGCCGATGCGCCGGCCCGACGGCCGCGACGATGTCACTCCGGCAGGCAGCCCTTGAAGCGGCCGAGCGCCTGCTTGGGTAGAACGGCCAGCACCGCCCCGCCCTGCGCGAATTCCTGCAATTTCATCACCGCCGGCGTGCGCACGGCGACGCACCCGGCCGTGCCGGTTTTTCCCGGCAGCCAGGCGTGGATGAATATGCAGGAGCCGGCCCGGTTGTGGGCGTCGGTCGGGTAGTCGACGACGAGGCCGCGCGCATATTCGGGCGCGCGCCACATATTCTCGGCGTGCACTCGGTCGCCGACCTTCGCCCGCGTCGTGATGGTGTTGTAGGCGCGCGAGCGCGGATCGTCGACGCAGACCGTGCCTTCGGTGAGCCGCAGATAATCCTTGAGCCGCGCCGGCTGCAGCCCGAACGGGCGGCCGATGCGGTAGAAGCCGGCCGGCACCTTCTTGTCGCCTTCGACCTTCGCCGGCTCGCCATCCCCGGCATAGGCGCGGAAGGCGTGCGCCCAGCCCATGCCGTGGTGGCCGATCAGCGCCGTCACCGGGCCGCCATCGGGCTTCCATGGCGCATGCGGATTGGCCCGGGTGAAGCGCTCCAGCGTGGCGCTGGTGCCGGCCATGTCGCGCGCCGTGACCAGCACCAGCCGATGCGCATCGGCCAGCGGCGCCGGGCAGGCCTGCGCCAGAGCGGTCACGGGAGCGAGAAGGACGGCGGCAATGCCGAGCAGCAGTCGCGACATGGAACCGGTATATACCGATTCTGGCCGCGACTTCTGCAATTTAGGCGTCGCTGGCGCCGACGTCGGCGGGCGCGAACTCGTAGCTGGCGCTGCAGAACTCGCAGGTGACGGAAATCCTGCCGTCCTCGACCATGTGGTCGCGGTCGTCCTGCGAGAAGCTCTTGAGCATCGACTCCACGGTCTCGCGCGAGCACGAGCACTCGGCCCGCACGTCGCCGGCCGGGAAGACGCGCACGCCGGGCTCGTGGAAGAGCCGGTAGACGAGCCGCTCGCTCGACAGCGCCGGATCGATCAATTCGACGTCCTCGACGGTCGCGACCAAGGCCCGGCCTTCGACCCAGGACTCGTCCTCCTCGACCTCGTGCGGCTCGACGCCCTCGGGCGCGTCGCCGGGATCGAGATCGGCGACGCGGGCGCGCTCCTGCGCCTTCGGCAGGAATTGCAGCATGATGCCGCCGGCGCGCCAGCGATGGCTGGCGCCGCCCTCGCCCGCGCGCAATTCCTCGGCGACCGCGAGCCGCACCCGCGTCGGGATCTGCTCCGAGCGCAGGAAATACTCGTGCGCGGCGTCTTCCAGCGTGCCGCCCTCGAGGGCCACCAGGCCCTGATAGCGGCTCATGTCGGCGCCCTGGTCGATGGTCATCGCGAGATGGCCCTGGCCGAGCAGCGCGGGGGCGTCGGTGTTGCCCTCCGCGATCGCCGCGGCGATGCGCGATTTGTCATAACGGGCGCAGGCGCGCACCTTGTCGGGGGCGGTGAAGTCCACCACCAGCATGCGCACCGGCCCGTCGGTCTGGGTCTGCAGGATGAAGCGGCCCTCGAATTTCAGCGCCGAGCCGAGCATGACGGTGAGCACGACCGCCTCGCCGAGCAGCTTCGCCACCGGCTGCGGATAGGCATGCTTCTCCAGGATCTCGTCGATCACCGGCCCGAGCCGCACGACGCGGCCGCGCAGGTCGAGCGAGGAAACCTCGAAGGGCAGCACGATGTCGTCGACGGCAACGGCCGACGGCGCGCGCGATGGAATTTCGCTGGGGGGTATGGACATGACGCCTTATGTAGCGCGCGAGCGCGGTTTTTCGAGGGGGGCCTCAATTCCTGAGGAGGCGCGCAGCGCCGTCTCGAAGGATGAGGCCGACCTCATGGTTCGAGACGCGCCGCTACACGGCGCTCCTCACCATGAGGCGGGAGAACTCACGCCTCGACGTGCAGGCACCAGGCGAGCACGCCCTTCTGCGCGTGCAGCCGGTTCTCGGCCTCGTCGAAGACCACCGACTGCGGCCCGTCGATCACCTCGTCGGTGACCTCCTCGCCGCGGTGCGCCGGCAGGCAGTGCATGAACAGCGCCTCCGGGTTCGCCTTCGACATCAGGCGGGCATTGACCTGATAGCCCTTGAGGATGTTGTGGCGGTGCTTGCCGTCGCGGTCGCCCATCGACACCCAGGTGTCGGTGACGACGCAGTCGGCGTCCCTGACCGCGGCCTCGGGGTCGGTGCCGATCTCGATCGCGGCGCCGGACGACTTGACCCAGTCCATCAGCCACTTCTTCGGCTTGAGCTCGGCCGGGGTGGCGACGCGCAGGCGGAAGTCGAAGCGCTCGGCCGCGTGCATCCACGAGGCGAGCACGTTGTTGGCGTCGCCGGTCCAGGCGACCGTGCGGCCGCGGATCGACCCGCGCTTCTCCTCGAAGGTCATGACGTCGGCCATCACCTGGCAGGGATGCGAGCGGCGCGTCAGGCCGTTGATCACCGGCACGGTGGCGTGGCGCGCGAGCTCGGCGATCGCCTCGTGGTCGAGGATGCGGATCATGATGGCGTCGACGAAGCGCGACAGCACCCGCGCGGTGTCGCCGAGCGTCTCGCCGCGGCCGAGCTGCATCTCCTGCGCCGTCAGCATGATCGCCTCGCCGCCGAGCTGGCGCATGGCGACGTCGAAGGACACGCGCGTGCGCGTCGACGGCTTGTCGAAGATCATCGCCAAGGTCTTGCCGGCGAGCGGCTTCGACTCGTGGCCGCGGGCCCGCGCCGCCTTCATGGCGCGGCTGTTGTCGATCATCCCCTTGAGATCGTCCTTGGAGATGTCGATCAGATCGAGGAAATGCCTGACGCCGCCCATCAGGACACTCCCTGCCTGGGCGCATGAATCTGCGCGAGCCGCGTGCAGGCGCGGTCGATGGCATCGACGGCGTAGGACATCTCCTCCTCGCCGATGATGAGCGGCGGCAGCAGGCGCACGACATTGTCGCCGGCGGCGGGTGCCAGCATCTTCTCGGCGCGCAGCTCGTCGACCATCTCCGAGGCCGGCGGCACCATGCGCAGGCCCATCAGCAGGCCCTCGCCGCGCACTTCCGAGATCACCGAGGCGTGGCGGTCCTTCAATTCGGCGAGCTTCTGCTTGAAGCGCAGCGCCGTCTGCTGCACTTGCGCGAGGAAGGCGTCGGTGTTGACGATGTCGAGGATCCTGTTGGCCACCGCCATCGCCAGCGGATTGCCGCCGAAGGTCGAGCCGTGCGTGCCGGCGGTCATGCCCTTGCCGGCTTCACTGGTCGCGAGGAAGGCGCCGACCGGGAAGCCGCCGCCGAGCGCCTTGGCGAGCGCCATGATGTCGGGCGCGACGCCGCTGTGCTCATAGGCGAACAGCTTGCCGGTCCGGCCGATGCCGCTCTGCACCTCGTCGAAGATCAGCAGCATGCCGCGCTCGTCGCACAGCTGGCGCAACGCGCGCAGGAAGGCGTGCGGCACGACGCGGACGCCGCCCTCGCCCATCACCGGCTCGATCAGGATGGCGCCGGTCTCGGGCGTCACGGCCTTCTTCACCGCCTCGATGTCGCCGAAGGCGACCTGGTCGAAGCCCTCGACCGGCGGGCCGAAGCCGTCGAGATATTTCTTGTTGCCGGTCGCCGACAGCGCCGCGAGCGTGCGGCCGTGGAAGGCGCCTTCGAAGGTGATGATGCGGAAGCGCTCCGGCTGGCCGCTCACCGCGTGGTATTTGCGCGCCATCTTGATGGCGCCCTCGAGCGCCTCGGTGCCGGAATTGCAGAAGAACACCACGTCGGCGAAGGAGGCCTCGCACAGGCGGTCGGCGAGCTTCTCGGCGCCGGGGATGCGGTAGAGGTTGGAGACGTGCCAGACCTTGTGCGCCTGCTCGGTCAGGGCCTCGACCAGCGCCGGATGCGCATGGCCGAGCGCGTTGACGGCGACGCCGGAGGTGAAGTCGAGATAGCGCTCGCCCGACGCCGTATAGAGCCAGGCGCCTTCGCCCCGCTCGAAGGCGAGGTCGGCGCGCGCATAGGTCGGCAGGATGTGCGGGCTTACGGGCATGGTCAAACAGCGGTTTCGTCCGCGCGCGATGGGCGGCAGCAGCCGGCCCCGTGCGGGATAAAGCGCCTTGGGACCTTGGTTTTTCGGGATCACGCGCGGGCCCGAAAAGCATAGTGCCGCCTCGCCGGGCGGCACTTTTTGTATTCTATGGGGAGGGGCCGGTCCGGTCAACCGGTGCCCGGAAACCGAATCGGCCGACTCAAATTTGCCGCAAGGGCCGATTCTAAAGGAAAACCTGTTGGTAGTGCGGTTTGCGCATTGGCAAAAGCTTGCAGGTGAGTCAAGCGCTAGTGTAGCTTTCAGATCACCCGGTACGAGATGTCGTACCGCGAAACGAAATTTCTGATCCATCCCTGAAGCGTATGCGTTCAGGCGCCGAAACGTGGCGTCCGGCGAACGGGGATGGATTCGACGGAAGGCCGGAGGCTGGAGAAACCCCATGAGCTGGACCGACGAACGGGTGGAACTCCTGAAAAAGCTATGGTCGGACGGGCTGTCGGCGAGCCAGATCGCGGCCGAGCTCGGCGGCATCACCCGCAATGCCGTGATCGGCAAGGTGCACCGCCTCGGCCTGTCGGGCCGGGCGAAGAGCCCCTCCTCGGCCGCGCCGCGGCCGCGCAAGGCGCGCACCTCGGGACACATGCTGCGGGTGTCGCGGCCGGCGATCCGCGGCAACACCGCGCTCGCCTACGATTACGACCTCGAGCCGGAGCCCGAACTGCAGGAGATCCCGGTCGAGCAGCGCAAGACCTTGCTGCAGCTCAACGAGCACACCTGCCGCTGGCCGATCGGCGATCCGGGCGGCGGCGACTTCTTCTTCTGCGGCGGCGACACGGCGAACGAGCTGCCCTACTGCTCGTATCACTGCCGCGTCGCCTACCAGCCGGCGCACGACCGCCGCCGCGACAAGCGGCCGTTCCGCGGCTGAGGCTCCCGAACGATGGGCATCGATGGCCGGGCTTTTGCCCGGCCATTTTGTTTTGCTTGCTGATCCCTCCCCTGAAGGGGGAGGGTCCGGCGCGTCAAAAGCGCGTTCACGCGCGTCTTCGACGCGCTGTGGCCGGGGGTGGGGTTGTTCTGTCAATTGCGAAGCCCCCACCCGGCGCGCAAACGCGCGCCACCCTCCCCCGCAAGCGGGGGAGGGATAAGAACGCTCGCGGTGACATGCCTGCTTAATTCGCGCGGCCGAAGCGGTCGTCGAGGGAATAGCCGGCGCCGCGCACGGTGCGGATCGGGTCGGCTTCCTGGCCGCGATTGATCGCCTTGCGCAGGCGGCCGACATGCACGTCGACGGTGCGCTCGTCGATATAGATGTCCGAGCCCCAGACGCCGTCGAGCAGTTGCTCGCGCGAGAACACGCGGCCGGGCCGCTCCATCAAAAACTCGAGCAGGCGATATTCGGTCGGGCCGAGTTCGATCGCCCGCCCCGCGCGCGTGACGCGCTTCTTCTCGCGGTCGAGCTCGATGTCGCCGATCGAGAGAACGTTCGCCACCCGCTCCGGGTTGGCCCGGCGCAACAGCGCGCGCACGCGCGCCAGCAGCTCCGGCACCGAGAACGGCTTGACGATGTAGTCGTCGGCGCCGGTCGAGAGCCCGCGCACCTTCTCGCTCTCCTCGCCGCGCGCGGTCAGCATGATGATCGGCAGCGCGCGCGTCTCCGGCCGCGCCCGCAGGCGGCGGCACAATTCGATGCCGGACAGGCCGGGCAGCATCCAGTCGAGCACGACGAGATCGGGCGCCTTCTCCTTCAGCCGCGTGTCGGCCTCGTCGCCGCGCGCGGCGGTGTCGACGTCGTAGCCTTCCGCTTCGAGATTGTAGCGGAGCAGCATCGACAGCGGCTCCTCGTCCTCGACGATCAGAATGCGGGCGCCCATGACCGTCTCTCGTCAGCTCTCGCCGGCCTTGCGCAGCGCGGCGAAGGAGGTGGTGTCGCCCTTCGGCCGCTGGTCGGCAATGGGCTTGCCTTCGATCATGTAATGCACCGTTTCTGCGATGTTGGTGGCATGGTCGCCCATGCGCTCGATGTTCTTGGCGCAAAACAGGAGATGGATGCAGAAGGTGATGTTGCGCGGGTCTTCCATCATGTAGGTGAGCAGCTCGCGGAACACCGAGGTGCAGACGGCGTCGATCTCCTCGTCGCCGCGCCACACCGCCATCGCCTCAGAGACGTCGCGGCGGGCATAGGCGTTGAGCACCGCCTTGAGCTGCGTCAGCAGGAGATCGGTCATGTGCTCGACGCCGCGGATCAGCTTCGGCGGCGGGAATTCGGCGTTGAGCGCGATGACGCGCTTGGCGATGTTCTTGGCGAGGTCGCCGATGCGCTCGAGGTCGTTGGACACGCGCAGCGCCGAGACGATCTCGCGCAGGTCGACCGCCATCGGCTGGCGGCGCGCGATCGTCAGCACCGCCTTCTCCTCGATCTCGCGCTGCAGCGCGTCGATCTGCGCGTCGGCGCCGGTGACGCGCTGGGCGAGCGTCGTGTCGCGGCGGGCGAGCGCGTCGACGGCATCGGCGACCTGCTTCTCGGCGAGGCCGCCCATCTCGGCGACCATGCGGGCGAGATCCTGCAGGTCGGCGTCGAAGGCCTTGACGGTGTGATGTTCGTTCATCTGTCCTCGTCCTTAGCCGAAGCGGCCCGTGATGTAGTCCTGGGTCCGGCGGTCGTCGGGGGCGGTGAAGATCTTGCTGGTGTCGCCGAACTCGATCAACTCGCCGAGATACATGAAGGCGGTGAAGTCGGAGACGCGCGCGGCCTGCTGCATGTTGTGGGTGACGATGGCGATCGTGTAGTCGTCCTTCAGTTCGGCGATCAACTCCTCGATCTTGGCGGTCGAGATCGGGTCGAGCGCCGAGCACGGCTCGTCGAACAGGATCACCTCCGGCTTCACCGCCACGGTGCGGGCGATGCACAGGCGCTGCTGCTGGCCGCCGGACAGCGACAGGCCGGAGGCGCCGAGCTTGTTCTTGACCTCTTCCCACAACGCCGCGCGCACGAGCGCGTCGCGCACGCGATCGTCGAGCTCGGACTTCGGCAGCTTCTCGTAGAGGCGGATGCCGAAGGCGATGTTCTCGTAGATGGTCATCGGGAACGGAGTCGGCTTCTGGAACACCATGCCGACCTTGGCGCGCAGCAGGTTGAGGTCCTGCGACGGCGCCAGAATGTCCTGGCCGTCGAGCGTGACGTGGCCGGTGGCGCGCTGGTTCGGGTAGAGGTCGTACATCCGGTTGAGGACGCGCAGCAGCGTGGACTTGCCGCAGCCCGACGGGCCGATGAAGGCCGTCACCCGCCCGAGATAGAGCGACACGTCGATGCTCTTGAGCGCGCGGTTCTCGCCGTAGAAGAAATCCAGATTGCGCACCGCGACCTTCTCGGCCAGGCCGCCGACGTCGATCGGGGCGTTGCGGACGGCCGGCCTTGCGTATTCGACTGCACTCATGACGATTTTCTCTGTGCGGCGAGGGTTCGCGCGATGATGCTGAGCGCAAGCACCGCGAGCGTGATGATCAGCGCGCCGGTCCAGGCGAGCTTCTGCCAATCGCTATAGGGGCTCAACGCGAACTGGAAGATGACCACCGGCAGGCTGGCGACCGGCGCGTTGAGGTTCAGGCTCCAGAACTGGTTGTTGAGCGCGGTGAACAGAAGCGGCGCGGTCTCGCCGGAAATGCGCGCCACCGCAAGCAGCACGCCGGTCACCATGCCGGCGCGGGCGGCGCGGTAGGCGACCCTGCGGATCATCAGCGACCGCGGCAGGCCGATCGAGGCGGCGGCCTCGCGCAGCGTGTCCGGCACCAGGATCAGCATGTCCTCGGTGGTGCGCACCACCACCGGCACCACGATCACGGCGAGCGCCATCGCGCCGGCCCAGCCGGAGAAGTGGCCCATCTGCGCGACCATCACCTCGTAGATGAACAGGCCGATGACGATCGACGGCGCGCTCAGGAGGATGTCGTTGATGAAGCGCACGACGATGGTGAGTTTGTCGTAGCGGCCGTATTCCGCCATGTAGGTGCCGGCGAGGATGCCGAGCGGCGTGCCGATCGCGACGGCGATGACCGTCATGATCAGGCTGCCGACGATCGGGTTGAGCAGGCCGCCGGCCGATCCCGGCGGCGGCGTCATCTGCGTGAACACCGCGAGCGAGAGGCCGCTGAAGCCTTCCCACAGCAGCACGGCGAGGATCAGCACCAGCCAGGCGAGGCCGAAGACGGTGGCGCCCACCGCCATGACCTTGGCGACGCGATTGCGGCGGCGGCGGCTGTCGTAGATCGCCATGATCAGCGCCCCACGCGCGCGTTGAGCCGCATCAGCATCAGCCGGGCGGCCGCCAGCACGATGAAGGTGATGACGAAGAGGATGAGGCCGAGCGCGATCAGCGACGAGGTGTAGAGATCGCCGACCGCCTCGGTGAACTCGTTGGCGATGGTCGCCGAGATGGTCGTTCCGGGCGCGAGCAGCGACGGCGAGATGCGGTGCGCATTGCCGATGACGAAGGTCACCGCCATGGTCTCGCCCAGCGCGCGGCCGAGGCCGAGCATCACGCCGCCGATGACGCCGACGCGCGTGAAGGGCAGCACGACGTGGCGCGACACCTCCCAGGTGGTGCAGCCGAGGCCGTAGGCCGCCTCCTTCAGCACCGGCGGCACGGCCTCGAACACGTCGCGCGAGATCGAGGTGATGAACGGCAGCACCATGATCGCGAGGATCAGTCCGGCGGTGAACACGCCGATGCCGTAGGGCGGTCCGGCGAACAGGTCCGAGAGGATCGGAATGTCGCCGAAAACGGCGATGATGGCCGGCTGCACGTGCTGCTGCAGGAACGGCGCGAACACGAACAGGCCCCAGATACCGTAGATGATGCTCGGGATGCCGGCGAGCAGCTCGATGGCGATGCCGATCGGGCGGCGCAGCCACATCGGGCACAACTCGGTCAGGAACATCGCGATGAACAGGCCGACCGGCACCGCGATCAACATGGCGATCAGCGAGGTCACCAGCGTGCCGTAGATCGGCGCGAGCGCGCCGAACTTCTCGGTGACCGGATTCCACGCCTGCGAGGTGAGGAAGCCGAAGCCGAACTTGTGGAGCGCCGGCGCGGCGCCCTGGATCAGCGACAGGATGATGCCGCCGAGGATCAGCAGGACGATGATGGCGGCGGCGCGGGTGATGTTGCGGAAGACGATGTCGCCGATCCGCAGGCGCTGCAGCGCCTTGGCGCGATCGGCCTGCGCGCCGACCGCGATCGCGGAACCGCTCTCCAAGGCAACATCGACCACGGGACGCCTCCCGGCGGGTTTCATCCGGCTCTCCCTGAGGGTTACGCGGGAGGGGGCACTCAAGCGGCCCCGGCGCCGGAAAACAAGCCGCCTCGTGCGGGCGGCAGTGGACAAGGAAAAGGCGCCGGAGAGCGCCTTTTCCGTTTTCGTCGCAACGATCAGAAGATCGGCTTGCCGGAGTCGTCCTTGATCTCGGACTTCCACTTGGCCTGGATCAGGCTGACGACGCTGTCGGGCATCGGGATGTAGTCGAGGCTCGAGGCCATCTGGTCGCCGTTCTTGTAGGCCCACTCGAAGAACTTGAGGGCTTCCTTGGCCGCGGCGGCATCCTTCGGCTGCTTCGGCAGCAGGATGAAGGTCGCGCCGGCGATCGGCCACGCCTTCGCGCCCGGCTCGTCGGTGAGGATCATGTAGAAGCCGGGAGCCTTGGACCAGTCGGCACCGGCCGCCGCCGCCTGGATCGCCTCCGGCGTCGCCGCGACGGTCTGACCGTCCTTGTTGATCATCTTGGCCGTGGTCAGGTTGTTCTGCTTGGCATAGGCGGTCTCGACATACCCGATCGCGCCCTTGGTCTGCATCACGCCGTTGGCGACGCCCTCGTTACCCTTGGCGCCGATGCCGCCCGGCCATTGCACCGAGGTGTTGCTGCCGACCTGGTCCTTCCACTCGGGGCTGACCTTGGAGAGATAGTTGGTGAAGATGAAGGTCGTGCCCGAGCCGTCCGACCGATGCACCAGCGCGATGGCCTGCGACGGCAGCTTGGCGGCAGGATTGAGCTTCTTGATCGCCGGATCGTCCCACTTCTTGATCTCGCCGAGGAAGATCTTGGCGAGCGTCGGGCCGTCGATCGTGAGCTCGTTGCTCTTGATGCCCTCGAGATTGACCACCGGGACGATGCCGCCCATGACGGTCGGGAACTGGATGATGCCGATCTTGTCGAGTTCGGCCGGCTGCAGCGGCATGTCCGACGCGCCGAACGTGACCGTGCGCGCGGTGATCTGCTTGATGCCGCCGCCCGAGCCGATCGACTGGTAGTTCAGGCCGTTGCCGGTCTCCTTCTTATAGGCGTCGGCCCACTTGGCGTAGATCGGATAGGGGAAGGTCGCGCCGGCACCGGAAATGTCGGCGGCGTTGGCGGGAGCATGCAGCGCCAGGGCGACGACGCCCGCCGCGGCAAGTGCGGTCCAATGTTTCATCGGGATTTCTCCGTGTTGGCGGACGACGCGCGCGGGGCCGTATGCCCCACGCCGACCGACTTTCCACCCGGTCCGCGGGCGGCCGCTGTTGCTGTCAAAAGACGCTCTCCAGTGCGCTCCGGGCCGGTCGTTTTGCTTGCGTCAGATCAAGCCGGCTCCGAAGTCGCGGGCAGCCTTAGGCCTCGCGCATCACCGTTCTATGACCGTCATGTAACAGTCGGATGACAGATCAAGCCTTTGATCCGGCAGGGCTTTCGCTCGCGGTGCCGGTTTCGGCGGGGGACAGGGGCAGGTGCATTGTGAAGGTCGCCCCCGCACCCAGGGTGCTCTCGATGGTCAGCCGGCCGCCGTGGCGGTTGAGCACGTGCTTGGCCAGCGCGAGGCCGAGGCCGGTGCCGCCCTGGGCGCGGCTGTCGGAGGCGTCGACCCGATAGAAGCGCTCGGTCAGCCGCGGCAGGTGCTCGGGCGGAATGCCCGGCCCGTAGTCGCGGATGACGATGCGCGCCTCGGCCTGACCCGACCGAGCCTGGCCGCGAACGAGTGCGATGTCGGCGCGCTTGCCGGGCGCGCCATATTTGAGCGCGTTCTCGACGAGGTTCTCCAGCGCGCGGATGAGCTCGTCGCGATCGCCGAGGACCACGAGCGTCTCCTGCGGCACGCTCACCTTGACGTCGACGCCGCGGTCGCGCGCCAGCGGCATCAGGCCGTCCACCACCTGCCGCACGATCGGCGCGAGCTCGACCGGCGTGTTCGGCTGCAGATGCGCGTTGAGCTCGATGCGCGACAGCGACAACAGGTCGTCGATCAGGCGCGCCATGCGGGTCGCCTGCTGCTGCATGATTTTCAGGAACTTCTCGCGCGCGGCGGCATCGTTCCGGGCCGGGCCTTGCAGCGTCTCGATGAAGCCGAGCACCGCGGCGAGCGGCGTGCGCAGCTCGTGGCTGGCATTGGCGACGAAGTCGGCGCGCATCGCTTCGACCCGATGCAGCGGCGTCAGGTCGTTGAAGGTGATGAGCACCAGATCGGCGTCGGGCCCGGTGGCGGGCAGGTGCACCGGCGTGACGAAGGCCTCGAACCAGCGGTCGGTCGGGACGCGTTCGAAGAACTCGACGCGCTGCGGCTCACGCCGCCGGCCGGCGCTGCGGATGGCATCGACCAGTGCGGGCGTGCGCAGCGAGATCAGCGCCGGCTCGCCGTGACGCAGCGCCGGTGCGATCGAGCCCGCCTCGCCGTTGAAGGCGATGATACGGCTCTCCCGGTCGAGCACGATCGCGGCGACCGGCAGGCCGCCGACCAGCGCCTCGATCACCGGCCCATAGGGATGCAGCGCGGACGCCGCTTCCCGCACCGCGGCGGCGCCGGCGGCGCCGGCGGCACCGCCACGCAGGACGCGCCACGCCCGACCGAGACGCGCAAGAAAGCCGACGCCCGCCTCCTGTGCGTGACCCTGCCCTGTCGCGCCCGTCGCCATGCTCAACGCCGATCGTTCTGCGTGGCCTCGAGCTCGCTCTCGATCGGCGCCGCGACCGGCACCGACGTCAGCTCCGGCGGAGCTTTCGCGCGCCGCGTGTTGAGCCAGACCTCGCGCGCTCCGAGGATAGAGAGCGCCAGC
>Ga0182749_1000787_pt1 | contig 27052 bp, 27 predicted proteins | sample eDN3rd37CKraftMG_FD_128875 | JGI IMG/M metagenome (GOLD analysis project Ga0182749, IMG submission 128875) | Enriched Miracle-Growth compost microbial communities from Emeryville, California, USA - eDNA 3rd pass 37_C Kraft MG (version 2) (version 2) ...
GGGAGATGATGCGTGCGTGATCTCCGAATTGATTTGTCGGATCGAAAGACACGCTAATCTGCACGACTGCTGAACGCACGCTCTGGGTATTCAACCCGCCCCTAATCCCTCCTCTGAAGGGAGGAAAATTTGGGACAGCCGGCGCTGATCTTGCTGTTAGTTTCCGATGTCGCTCGCACTTGGAACGACGACCGCGAAAATATCGTGCAACGCCGTCAGGCTCGCCTCGTGCAAGTCCTTCGCTGAGGTCACGCCACCACTGGGGCTTTCCAACGCACGCGTCGCAGTCGCATTGCCGACCACTGTCGCGTGATACCCGCGATTGAAGGCGGCCCGCGCCGTAGAGTTGACGCAGACATGCGTCATGAAGCCGACGAGCGCCACGTCCTTGACCCCGTAGCCCTTCAATAGATCGTCAAGGTTCGTATTCTCGAAGGAACTCGGATAAGCCTTGATGACGACGGGCTCGCCATCTAGCGGCTTCACGACGTCGGCGATGGCGCCAATACGAGCGTTCACGTCATAGGGCGAACCGCTACCCGCATCGTGCTGGATATGAATGACGGGTCGGCCCGCATCGCGGTAGCGGGCGAGAAGCTTCTGGCATTCGACCAGCGCAGGCTCGACGCCATCAAGTTGCATGATGCCTTCGCGATAGGTGTTCTGACAATCGATCAGCACAAGAGCCGACGTCCCGATAGTCGTCGGCGTATGCCCAAGTCCTGTGATTTCGCGCAGCGTCTTCGATGGCGACATGTGTTTCTCGCGTCCTTCGTTTGGGCTCTCAGTTGGCCCTCTCCTTATTGGAGACAGCGGCCATCACGACGGTCTAAATCTAAAGCGGCGGATGCTCGACGCCCGTCGGAGGCAGACCGAGCCTATCAAGCTCATCATTTTCGGCGTCAGTGAAAACTCGCGAACGCGTCAGAAATCGCACGCCTTCGGGCGACTCCACCGAAAATCCAGAGCCCCTGCCCGGCACGACATCGATGATGAGATGCGTATGCTGCCAATATTCGAATTGCGATCGGCCCATGTAGAACGGCTGCCCACCGATCTCGCCCATATAGACGTCCTGGGCGCCAACTTTGAACTCGCCGCGCGGATAGCACATCGGCGAGCTGCCGTCGCAACAGCCGCCAGACTGATGAAAAAGCAGCGGCCCGTGAATACCTTCGAGCTTCTTGATGAGCTGCACCGTATCGGGTGTCGCCGTCACGCGATCGACCATCCGACAATCTCCTCACGTAAGAAAAAGAGGCACGCGCCAGATGTCCCGGTCCGCGCCTATGAGCACACACCCCCCTCTACACCATGGCCGCCCTCCGAGCGGTCATCCAGGGCAACATGCGCACGCCTTCAGTCATCCTGGATGGCCGGGTCAAGCCCGGCCATGGAGAGGAAGGACATCTCGGCTAACTCAGAAGAAGCCGAGGGCCTTCGGGCTGTAGCTGACGAGCATGTTCTTCGTCTGCTGATAGTGATCGAGCATCATCTTGTGGTTCTCACGACCGATGCCAGACTGCTTGTAGCCACCGAACGCCGCGTGTGCCGGATAAGCATGATAGCAGTTGGTCCAGACGCGGCCCGCCTTGATGCCCCGGCCCATGCGATAGGCGCGCGTGCCGTTACGCGTCCACACGCCGGCGCCAAGACCGTAGAGCGTGTCGTTGGCGATCGACAAAGCTTCCGCATCGTCCTCGAACGTCGTGACCGCAAGCACAGGTCCGAAAATTTCCTCCTGGAAGACGCGCATCTTATTGTGTCCTTCGAGAACGGTCGGCTCGACGTAGTAGCCGCTTGCCAGTTCGCCGCCGAGGCTCGCACGCTTGCCGCCGGTCAGCACACGGGCACCCTCGCCCTTGCCGATCTCGATATAGCTCAGGATCTTTTCGAGCTGATCGTTCGAAGCCTGAGCGCCGATCATCGTCGTCGCGTCCATCGGATGGCCTTGCTTGACCTTCACGACGCGCTGCAGAGCACGCTCCATGAACTTTTCATAAATCGATCGCTGGATCAGCGCACGGCTCGGGCAGGTGCAGACTTCGCCCTGGTTCAGCGCGAACATCGTGAAGCCTTCGAGACATTTGTCGAAGTATTCATCATCCGCGTCCATGACGTCCGCGAAGAAGACGTTTGGCGATTTACCGCCAAGCTCGAGCGTGCATGGAATGATGTTCTCGGAGGCGTATTGCATGATGAGACGGCCCGTCGTCGTCTCGCCGGTAAACGCGATCTTCGCGATGCGTTTGTTTTGCGCCAGCGGCTTGCCTGCTTCAACGCCGAAACCGTTGACCACATTGACGACACCCGCCGGAAGAAGATCGCCTATGATGTCCATCAGAACCATGATCGACATCGGCGTCTGCTCGGCAGGCTTCAGCACGACGCAGTTACCAGCGGCAAGCGCCGGAGCGAGCTTCCAAACCGCCATGAGAATCGGGAAGTTCCACGGGATAATCTGACCGACAACACCGAGCGGCTCGTGGAAGTGATAAGCAACGGTGTCGTGATCGATCTCCGAGATCGAACCTTCCTGAGCACGAACGCAGCCTGCGAAATAGCGGAAGTGATCAATCGCGAGCGGCATGTCGGCATGCGTCGTTTCGCGGATCGGCTTGCCATTGTCGATGGTCTCGACGAGCGCCAGGACGTCGAGGTTCTCTTCGATCCTGTCGGCAATCTTGTTCAAAACGCGAGCACGCTCTGCTGCCGACGTCTTGCCCCAGGCATCACGCGCTTTATGCGCGGCATCGAGCGCAAGCTCGACGTCTTCCGCCGTCGAACGTGCGACTTCACAAACTGCCTGGCCGGTGATTGGAGTTACATTCGAAAAATATTGGCCGCGAACCGGAGCGACCCATTTCCCCCCGATGAAATTGTCGTAGCGCGATTTGATGACTTGGCGGCCTTTGAGCTTGTCCATGGCAACGTGCTGCATCACAAATCTCCTCTTTGATTATTTCTTTGGGGGCGCAGTTATGTCCGAAGTGATAGCCCAGACGCGCCTCGTCAAGCCAGGGCGGTGATCTCGTTCATTAGTAGGGACAGCCTACGCGCAAGAACGCTAGAGCGCGATTACACATTGGAAATGTTGTCGGCGATCGCCGCATATTTTAAGGCCTCGATGCGTCACCCTAAAAGGTTCGCAAGGTGGATTATTAACGGCCCTGCTGAAGCGAAAGCACGTGACCTGCGAGATAGAGAGAACCGCAAATCAGAACGCGCTTCGGCCCTTGCGGCAGCGCCGCAATCGTAAGCAATGCTTCAATCACGTTTTCGCGATCCACGGCTTGCATCCCCGCACCGCGGGCAATCTCCGCGAGGTCTTCCTGCGCGTGGGGCGCTTCGTGTGCGCCTGGGATCGGCACGGTATAGATGGCGCGCACGAGCCCGCGGAACGGCGCAAGAAATCCGAGCGCATCCTTCTGGCCCATCATGCCCACGACGAGATAGACCGGTTTCGGTGACTTCTCATCGAGCGAAGCGAGCGTGTCGGCGATCACATCTCCCGCCGCCGGATTGTGACCGCCATCCAGCCAAAGCTCGACGTCGTCGCTGAGAATGTCCGCCAAAGGCCCTGATGAAAGCCGCTGCATGCGCGCCGGCCATTCGACCGTCCTGAGCCCGACTTCGATCGCTGGTTCATCGAGCCGCAGTGAAGGGACCCTTTCGCCGAGGACGAGAGCGGCAGCGACGGCAGTCCCGGCATTGACGATTTGATGGCGGCCGACAAGCGCAGGCAACGGCAGATCGAGCAGGTGATCGTCCCTTTGAACCAACAGGCGCCCAGCCTGCTCATACGCGTCGAAGTCGCGCCCCCAGATCGTCAGGTCGGCGCCGACGACGCGCGCACGCGCTTCGATGACAGCCAAGACTTCGTCGGGCTGCTGCGAAATGATCCCCGCCGCTCCGCGCTTCAATATCCCGGCCTTTTCCGCCGCGATCTTGCTGAGGGTCGGACCGAGTTTCTCAGCGTGATCCATCGAGATCGGCGTGATGACGATCGCCGCCGGATCAGCAATGACGTTGGTCGCGTCGAGACGGCCGCCGAGGCCGACTTCGAGCAAAAGCACGTCAGCCGGTCGTTCGGAGAACGCCAGAAACGCCGCCGCCGTCGTGATCTCGAATTGAGTGATGTCGTCGCCGTCGTTGACGGCTTGCACGCGCATCAGCACATCGACAAGCGAGTCTTCATCGATAGGACGCCCGATGCCGTCCTCTCCCGCAAGCACGATGCGTTCGTGAAAATGCACAAGATGCGGCGACGTATAAACATGAACGCGCTTACCGGCCGCTTCCATGAAGGCGCGCAGATAAGCGGTGACGGAGCCTTTGCCATTGGTCCCGGCGATGTGCACGACCGGCGGCAGTTTCTGCTCGGGGTGGCCAAGCTTCGCAAGCAGGCGTTCGACGCGTCCGAGCGACAAGTCGATGAGCCGCGGATGCAGCAGCATCAAATCGTTAAGCAGTGCGTCGCTTGACGGGCGGGTCTTCGACGGGGTCATGACGGCGTCTATGTTTTGGGTTTTTGACCGTTCAGGCGCCGCGCGGCGCATCGTTGGCATTCACTGATGAAGCCGTGTCGTCGCGGTTCTTATCAGTCTTTCCTGGCTCGAAGCGCTGACTGTTCGGAACCACTTCCGGTTCGACGACACCGCCGGACTCGCGAGCTGCCGTCTCCATGACGCGCGCATCGACCGTCGCGCCATTCATGTAGGGCTTGCCGTTCATGTGATGCGCGGCTTTGGATTTCTCTACTCGCGCGCCGGACATCAGCAACCGGCAAACGCGCGACAGCGTTTCCCGCAACTGATGACGATGGACGACCATGTCGACCATGCCGTGCGACAGCAGGTATTCGGCGCGTTGGAAGCCGTCAGGAAGCTGCTCGCGAATCGTCTGCTGGATGACGCGCGGACCCGCGAAGCAAATGAGCGCGCCGGGTTCCGCGATATGAACGTCGCCGAGCATCGCATAGGAGGCCGTCACGCCGCCCGTCGTCGGATCGGTCAGCACGACGATGTAGGGCAACCGCGCCTCTTTAAGACGCTGAACGGCAATTGTCGTGCGCGGCATCTGCATAAGAGAGAGGATACCCTCTTGCATGCGTGCGCCACCCGATGCCGCGAAAAGAATGAAAGGAGTCTTGAGTTCAACGGCGCGCAGCATGCCGGTGACCAGAGCCTCGCCCGCCGCCATGCCGAGCGAACCCGCCATGAAGCGGAAATCCTGCACTGCAGCAACGATCGCCTGGCCATCGAGCTGGCCTTCGCCGACGAGCACGGCGTCTTCGAGTTTCGTCGTAGCCTTCGCGTCTTTCAGACGATCGGTATATTTGCGCCCGTCACGAAATCTGAGAGGATCTTGCTGCACAGCCGGAACAGCAACCAGCTGATACTCACCGCCGTCGAACAGGTGGCGCAGCCGCTGCTGCGAATCCATCCGCATGTGATAGTTCGAGCCGGGGACGACGAACTGATTGGCTTCGAGGTCTTTGTAAAAGACCATCTCGCCCGTCTCCGGGCATTTCACCCAGAGATTGTCCGGTACCTCACGCTTTGCTGTCGACAACAGCCCGCTGATCTTCGGGCGGACAACGTTGTTGATCCAATTCACTCGGCTAGGCTCCTCGTAGTCCGCTGTAAGTGCTTACCGCCCCATGTGCGGGCATGGGCAAGCTCCGCGGCAGGCTGCTGTATTTAGCGCCACACCCTCGACTTGCGCTAGGCACTGCACAAAAATGGGCGTGCAGAGGCGGCAATCCAATAGAGCCAATCGTCTCGCCGCGCTAGTCGGTGCGTAGAGCCGAACTTAACTCTTTCACCAGCTCAAGCACAGCTTTCGGTGTCGATGCGGTGGCTTCGCCCTTGGGACCCAACGACTTTTCGATCCGCGAGACGATTGCTGACCCGACGACGACCCCGTCCGCTCCGCGTGCCAAAGCCCGGGCCTGCTCGCCCGTTTTGACGCCGAATCCCACAACCACAGGCAGCGGTGTTGCCGCCTTGATCGCGCTTACGTGCTTCTGAACATCGTTTACCACAGGCGTGGCAGCACCGGTAATCCCGGTGATCGAAACGTAGTAAACGAACCCTGACGTGTTCTGGAGGACGGCGGGCAGCCGCGCTTTGTCCGTTGTTGGCGTCGCCAACCGGATAAAATTGAGCCCCGCCTGCATCGCCGGCAGGCACAGCTCGTCATCGGCTTCGGGCGGCACATCGACGACGATCAGGCCATCGACCCCAGCGGCCTTGGCATCCTTGATGAAGCGCTCGTTGCCGTAGACATAGATCGGGTTGTAGTAGCCCATCAGAACGATCGGCGTTGTCGCGTCCTTGGCGCGGAAGTCGCGCACCATCTGAAGCGTCTTGACCATCGTCTGACCGGCCTTCAGCGCCCGCTGCGAGGACGCCTGGATCGCCGGACCGTCGGCCATCGGATCGGAAAACGGCATTCCAAGCTCGATGACGTCGGCGCCCGCGTTAGCCAGCCCGGCGAGAATTGTCTTGCTGGTTTCGAGATCGGGATCGCCCGCCGTCACGAACGTGATCAACGCGGGGCGCTTCTCTGTCTTCAGCGCCGCAAAGCGCGCATCGATGCGAGTCTGGTGCTTGGTCATGGCGGCTACTCCCTCTCCCCGCGCACGGGGAGAGGGCCGGGGTGAGGGGCGACATCACGACGAGCCGTCACTGCATTCTCCAACTTCGCCATAGCCGTTCCAGCACACCGCCTAAATCGACCGCACATCTTCGTTCGACACGCGCATTAGCCCGTTATCTCAGGCATGCCAAGTCCGCGTCGCAAATTCGAGTTCGGAGTTTCATTGTTCCTACCCAGCACGCGCTCATGCCACTGTGATCCATTGCTCACCTGTTCACCGGCCTTCCCACTCTGCTCCCCTCCCCAGCGGGGAGGGGTTGGGGGTGGCGAGATCATGCGTGCGTAATGTCCGAACCTGAATTCGATACGGCGGCCTAGACCGTATTCCGCACCGCTGACGACCCGCCCAGATCTTCACCCCACCCCTGCCCCTCCCCTGAGGGGAGGGGAAAGTCAGTAGATAACCGTTGCAAATTCGATAAGCGGCGTCTTCATTTTGGCGCGGAAAGCATTTCGCCGAATGATATGCCCAGCCCTGCTCTCCCCCCGCTCTGCTCCTTCTATCACCGCGAAAGAAACGTGCACGTGCGCCCACCGAATGTTCCTCCTCCGCAGCGGAAAGAGGAAAGTAGAGCGCAATCACATTCGCGCCGAGCCGCCCCTCTAGATCTTCATGCCGAGGTGCTTAGCGACGGTGAAGAGATCCTTGTCGCCGCGACCGGATACGTTCACCACGAGCAGGTTGTCTTTCGGAAGTTTCGGCGCGAGCTTCATCACCTGCGCCAGCGCATGGCTCGGCTCCAGCGCCGGGATGATGCCTTCGAGGCGCGTACAGAACTGCAGCGCTTCCAGCGCTTCCTTGTCGGTCACCGCGACATAGGTCACGCGGCCGATATCTTTGAGCCACGAATGCTCCGGCCCGACGCCCGGATAATCGAGCCCCGCCGAGATCGAATGCCCTTCGAGAATTTGTCCGTCGTTATCCTGCAAAAGATAGGTGCGGTTCCCGTGCAGGACGCCCGGCGAGCCGCCAGTCATCGACGCAGCATGACCATTCTCGACATTCAAACCGTGTCCACCGGCCTCGACGCCGTAAATCGCGACGTCCTTATCGTCGAGGAACGGATGGAAAATTCCGATCGCATTCGAACCGCCGCCGATGCACGCAACGAGCGTATCGGGCAGACGCCCCTCCGCTTCCATGATCTGCGCGCGAACTTCGTTACCGATAACCGCCTGGAAATCGCGGACCATCGCCGGATAGGGATGCGGTCCCGCCGCCGTGCCGATCAGATAGTACGTGTCGCGAACGTTCGTGACCCAATCGCGCAGGGCTTCGTTCATCGCGTCTTTGAGTGTACCGGCGCCGGACGTTACCGGATTGAGCTTTGCCCCTAATAGCGCCATGCGCGCGACGTTCGGCGCCTGACGCTCGACGTCGGTCGCGCCCATGTAGATCTCGCACGGCATGCCGTACTTGGCGCAAACCGTCGCGACGGCAACGCCGTGCTGACCCGCGCCCGTTTCGGCGATGATGCGCGTCTTGCCCATGCGGCGCGCCAGCAGAATCTGTCCGAGGCAATTGTTGATCTTGTGCGATCCCGTGTGGTTGAGTTCCTCGCGCTTGAAATAGATTTTTGCGCCGCCAAGCTCGGCGGTCATGCGCTCGGCGTAATAGAGCGGGCTCGGACGACCGCCATAGTGCCGGTTGAGTTCACTCAGCTCACGCTGAAATTCCGGATCGGCCTTCGCCGTATCATACGCGCGCTCGAGATCGAGGATCAGCGGCATCAAAGTCTCGGCGACGAAGCGGCCACCGAACAGACCGAAGAATCCCTTGTCGTCGGGACCCGTCGCGTAGCTGTTGAGCTTCGCTTCATTGGCTTTCTTGTGCGTCGTCGCCATCAAGACCTCTCGCTTAACCCCCTCTTCTCCCCATTCGTAATGGTGAGAGGGGAATTCTTACGTCTGATTAGCCGTCTTTACCGCCTGAAGAAAGCGCCGGATCAGTTCGGCGTCCTTGACGCCCGGCGCACTTTCGACGCCCGACGAAACATCGACCACTGCGGGATGTGTAACGCGAATGGCTTCCGCGACGTTCTCAGGACCGAGACCGCCCGAAAGCATGAATGGCATTCCCGCAACCTCCCGAAGAACCGTCCAGTCGAACGTCTGCCCGTGTCCACCGGGGCGCGTCGCTCCAACCGGAGGCTTGGCATCGAACAGGATCAAATCCGCAATCTCCGCATACGCACTTTGAGCCGCCGCATCCTCTACCGTCCGGACGGGAATGGCTTTGATGACCGGCCGCTCTAGCCTGCGTTTGATTTCAGCGGCACGTTCTGGCGTCTCCCTGCCGTGGAGCTGAACGAAGTCCGGAGCGATTTCCCGCGCAAGCTCGTCGAGCGCGGCATCGTCCGCATCAACCGTCAAAACAACGATACCGACCCTGCCCCGCGCGCGCTCAGCAAGGCTTCGCGCCTCGGCGACTTCGAGATGCCGCGGGCTCGTAATGCAAAACACGAATCCGACGTAATCGGCGCCGCCCGCGATGGCCGCATCCAATGCCTCGGGCGTCTTGATCCCGCAAATCTTGGCTTTGGTTGTCATGAATAGAACGTCACGCAATCGGCCGGCCGGCCAGGCGACGGTTCTGCCAACGCTTCAAGGCAATGAACGTCCACACGCCTTCGACCAGCCCGAACGGCCAGGCGCCCTGCAGAAAGCCGTAGACCGAGCCCATCGCGCAGGCGATTGCGAAACCGAGAATGCACCAGGGACTGTTATCCTCGAAGGCGTAGAACAATAACATGAGCGTCACGGCCACGAGACCGAACACCGTTAGCGGATCGAACGTCATCGCTGCATCCGCGGTGTCAGTGGCTGGCGATGGCGAGGTCATTCCTAGTCGCGGCGTTCGCCGTCGCGCTTGCTTCGCGCTCACGCGTCAGCCGATCGGCCTCGGCCTGCCAACGCGCTGCACGCTGACCTTGCGCACGCGCCGTCTGCCGCCAGCGGCTCTGGCCCATCCACGCCGCCGTGCCGCCGAGAATGACGCCGACAACGAGAGCGCCAAGAAGATAGAGATAGAAGGGCAATTCGATCGAAAGCGCCGGATTATCAGGCCTGAACGGATCGAGGATCAAGGCAACGGGTTGCCGGTTCGAGACAGCGATCGCGACGAGAATTGCGCCAATCGGAAAAGCAACAAACAGCGCCAGAATACGCTTCAACACGAATGCACCTCGTTACCTGCCTGACGCCGCTACGCCGGATGCTCTTCGCCGTTGAGCTTGTTCAAGCGATCGCGAAGTTCTTTGCCGGTCTTGAAGAACGGCACGAACTTCTCAGCCACTGCCACCGTCGTCCCCGTCCGCGGATTGCGGCCTTGGCGCGACGCGCGATGCTTCACCGTGAAGGCGCCAAAGCCGCGAAGCTCCACGCGATCACCGCGCGATAGAGCGTCGACAATCTCATCGAAGATGACATTGACGATGCGTTCCACATCGCGGTGGTAAAGATGCGGATTGGCGATGGCGATTTTTTGTACGAGCTCCGACTTGATCACATCTCGCTCCCCAGCAACAGCGATCATTTATCCTTATTTTTCAGAAGGGTGCCAAACTGAAAGCAGACCGTCAAGGCCGAGCGTTGAAATCGACCGATCGCGGAACAAGAAATTTACGAGGTCCCCGGCGTCCGAACCGAACAGGAAGCCCGCAATTTGGGTCGACATGCCGGCAAAGCCGTAGCCGCTGGATGACGACGGTTTCCAATCGACCACGTCGGCGCTCTGAGGGACCTTTTTCACGTCTTTAAGCCATTTGACGGCCTCATCCTCGCCGCCGATCTGGTCGATCAGCTTGGCTTTGAGGGCCTCCCGGCCCGAGAATATGCGGCCGTCCATCAGCCCCGGAACATCGTTGGCCTTGATGCCCCGGCGCGTCTCAACCAGGTTCACGAACCACTTGAAGCCATCGTTCACCATGCCCTGGGCAACCTGCTTGCTGGCGTCGTCCAGCGGCTCGAAGGGCGACGGGGAGGCTTTGAGGGGCCCGCTTTTGACCTCATTGACCTTGACCCCGACCTTGTCGAGGAGCTGCACGAGTTCCGGCCATTGCACGATCACACCGACGGACCCGGTGATCGTGTTGCCATGCGCAACGATATGATCGGTAGCAAGCCCGGCGATATAGGCCGCTGATGCAGCGACCGTCCCGAACTGCGCAACGACCGGTTTCTTTTTGGCAACAGCCCGAATCTGCTCGTAAAGCGCTTCGCCTCCCGTCGTCGTGCCGCCAGGGCTGTTCACGTAAAGAAGGACGCCCGCGACGCTATCATCATCGGCGATCTTCTTCAGCATCTTGAGCTGATCGCGGTCTTCGGTGATCGTCCCTTGAATGGTGACACGCGCGATCTGCTTTTCTCCGGCAAGGCTCGCGAGCTTGTCATTGCCAAGCGTCAGCGCGCCGAGGGCGATAAGAACCGCAGCAAGCCCCGCCGCACGCCAGAACGTGACCGAGCGGCGCAGCCGGCGGCGATCCAGAACAGTTTCGGTTTCAAGCATGGGGTGCCTTTCCGTCAGCGGCATGCTTCCCGTTTGCGAGAAGATTGCCTGCACAAGAAGTCTTCGGGGCGAAAGTTAGGCAAGGTTCAGTCGGCGAGCAACAAACTCGTTTGTCAAAAAGTAAGGCGCGCGGCAACATTTACCGCGCGCCTCCTAGATGTCATGTCTGAAGGCAGACGATCACTCGTTGCCGTCTTCCGCGCCTTCGCGCTTCTTGATGGCTGCCTTGAAGATGTCGCCAAGCGAAGCGCCCGAGTCGGACGAACCGTACTGCGCCACGGCCTGCTTCTCTTCGGCGAGTTCCAGTGCCTTGATCGAAACCGCGATACGCCGCGACGCCTTGTCGACCGAAACGACCGCCGCGTCGACTTTGTCGCCGACGTTGAAGCGCTCGGGCCGCTGCTCTGAACGATCACGCGAAAGATCGCCGCGCTTCACGAACGACGTCAGCTCGCTGTCGGCAATCTTGACCTCGATGCCGGCATCGCTGACCGACGTCACCGTGCATGTCACGGCGTCGCCCTTCTTGTACTTCGCCATGGCGTCCGCAGGATCGCCCGAGAGCTGCTTGATACCGAGTGAGATGCGCTCCTTGGCGCCATCGACGTCGAGGACGATGGCTTTGACGTTGTCGCCCTTCTTGTAGTCCTTGATCACCTCGTCGCCCGGCTTCTGCCAGTCGAGATCGGAGAGATGGACCATGCCGTCGATGCCGTTGTCGAGACCGATGAAAAGACCGAACTCGGTGATATTGCGGATCGGACCTTCGACGATCGAGCCCTTCGGATGTGCCGTGAGGAAACCATCCCACGGATTTTCCTGCGTCTGCTTGAGGCCGAGCGAGATGCGCCGCTTCTGCGGATCGACTTCGAGAACCTGAACTTCGACCTGCTGGCTCGTCGAAACGATCTTGCCAGGGTGCGTGTTCTTCTTGGTCCAGCTCATTTCCGAAACGTGGATCAGGCCTTCGACGCCCGGCTCCAACTCGACGAACGCACCGTAGTCGGCAATGTTCGTGACGGTGCCCTTGACCTTCGCACCAACCGGATACTTGGCTTCGATCGACGACCACGGATCGGACTGCAGCTGCTTCATCCCGAGCGAGATACGCTGCGTTTCCGGGTTGATGCGGATGATCTGCACCTTCACGGTATCGCCGACGTTGAGGATCTCGGACGGATGATTGACGCGGCGCCATGCCATGTCGGTGACGTGCAGCAGGCCATCGATGCCGCCGAGATCGATGAACGCACCGTAGTCGGTGATGTTCTTGACGAGGCCGTCAATGATCTGGCCTTCGGCGAGACGCGCGACGATCTCGGTGCGCTGCTCAGCACGGCTCTCTTCGAGAACCGAGCGGCGCGACACGACGATATTGCCGCGACGGCGATCCATCTTGAGGATCTGGAACGGCTGCTGCTGATGCATCAGCGGTCCGATATCGCGAACCGGACGAATATCGACCTGGGAACCGGGAAGGAATGCGACGGCGCCGTCGAGGTCGACGGTGAAGCCGCCCTTGACCTTGTTGAAGATGACGCCCGTGACCTTCTCGCCCTTCTCGTAAAGTCGTTCGAGTCGCGTCCAGCTCTCTTCGCGGCGGGCCTTGTCGCGCGACAGAACTGCTTCACCGAGCGCATTCTCAACGCGCTCCAGGTAGACTTCGACGGTATCGCCGACCTTGAGATCGCCCGGCTTGCCGCCAATGCCGAACTCCTTCATCGCGACGCGGCCTTCCATCTTCAGACCAACGTCGATGATCGCCATATCTTTTTCGATGCCGACGATCTTGCCCTTTACGACGGAGCCTTCAAACAGGTCATCCTTGGCAAGGCTCTCGGCGAGCAGCGCTGCAAAATCTTCGCGCGAGGGATTCATTTCTTTGGAAGTAACGTCGGCTGACATTCGGTCTCCTTGTTGTTGGAACTACCTGCGCTCTGGCAGGTGCGAATTTGAACTTTGAACGCCAATAATCAGACCCGCGCGAGCGCGATGCCTGTTCTAAGGGCGCTGATATCTGGATGTGATACCGCCGTGATGGGCCTCAGCCCTGCCGGTCAGAATCGGGGCCTGCTATGCAGAACCCAACCGGCTGATCTTCCTCATGACCAATCCGACAGCGGTGTCGAATGCGCGAGGATATAGCGAAGCTGGTGTAATGGTGCAAGGGGCAAGCTTGTAGACAAACACCTGCAGGCTCGACACCCTATTGTCATTGTTGGATGCTCGATTTGAGATCAATCAGCCCACCAGGAGTTAACATTTTGCACCGTCCCTTTACCGACGATATCGCCGAAAACCCGAATTCGCGAAGCCTTGTCTCCGTTCAGAGCTATGACCGCGTGACAATTGCCCTGCACTGGCTCACGGCCGGGCTGATAATCATCCTGTTTCTCATTGCCCAAGGATGGGGGTTTCTCGACCGCGCCGACAGAGGACCGCTGAAGCTCACCCATACCTCGCTCGGCGTCCTGTTAGCGGCGCTGATCCTCGCCCGGATCGCCTGGCGGCTTTTCTTCGGAAACCGTCTGGAGGGACCCAACACAGGCTTCGCCAACGTCGTCACCAGGCTCGGCCACTTTCTTCTCTACGTCCTGATATTGCTGCAGGTCTCACTGGGTTTCCTGATCGGCTGGTCCGGGCGCAATGCAGCCATCAATGCGTTCGGTTTCCAAATGCCCTCGCCATTATCGGCATTCACTCGGGACCAGCATAAATTTTTCGAGGAGGCCCACAACGTAGTCGCATGGTCAATCATTGCATTGGCGGCCATGCACGCAGCGATAGGCCTCTTTCACCATTACATTCTGAGAGACGGACTGTTGTTGCGGATGCGTCCCGCGCGCGGAGCCTGAACAGCGTCCTAAAACCAAGGCACCAGCATCGGCACACGGCGGCTGTAGGTGTCATAGGCGCCCGGATCCAATTCTCGCCGCAGCCATCCTTCTTCCAGCCGCGCTTTCATCCAAAGTCCAATCGCGACAATAAACGCGCCGCCGATGCCCCAGATGGTGCCTTTGGCGGCGCAGGTGGCGAAGACGGCGATAAGGATGCCTGTGTAAATCGGATGGCGAACGATCGCATAAGGCCCGGTATCGATAACGGTATGATCGCCCTTACGAGTGACGCTGCCCGACCAGAATGGCCCGATATGAACGCGTGCCCACCAGCAAAACGCAAACCCGAGTATAATCACCGCAACTAAGACCCAGGCTTCTGTCAGCGTGACGTGCCAAAGCCGAAGCGGCCCGTGGTAGCTGCGGGCCGGCACCGCAAAGATGACGCCGCCAACAAGCAGCGTCAGTCGATAGGGAAGCTCGGCCCAAAAACCGATCGCTTTATCGGTCGGACCGCTCCACCACGCTGCGACGAGCCACGTCAGCGCGAAGAAGGCCCACAGCAGAAGAATTGCAAATCCAGGATGCATGTTCGGTTTCCCCCAATCCCGGCGCCCGAACGACGCCCCTTCGCTCCCGGCAAGCAAACATCTCAGACAAGTGCTTCCGTCTCTTGCTTGGCGCGAACAAGGCGGTCGCGCATTATTCCAACCGCTCAACGTCTCGAAGGGCGGGGAAGAGCCTCATCCAGAGCAAAGCGACCGCGATGGTCCCAAGCCCGCCGAGCACTGCCGCCGGCATCGCTCCGAGGAGCGCCGCTGCCATGCCGCTTTCGAATTCCCCGAGCTGGTTGGAAGCATTGATAAAGAGATAGTTCACAGCACCGACGCGCCCACGCATCGCGTCGGGCGTCGCAAGCTGGACCAGCGAAATGCGAATCACGACGCTGATAGTATCTGCGGCACCGGCGACACCAAGTGCGATAAGCGACAGCAATAAAGAGTGCGAAAGGGCAAACACGACCGTCGCGGCGCCGAAGATCATCACGGCCTGGAACATCCGCATGCCGACGCGGCGTCCGATCGGACGGTGCGCCAGAAATACCGTCATCAACAAAGCACCGGCAGCAGGAGCCGCCCGCAGCACGCCGAGGCCCCAGGGCCCGGTATGCAGAATGTCACGTGCATAAATCGGCAACAGCGCCGTCGCTCCACCAAGCAGCACGGCAAAAAGATCAAGCGAAATGGTGCCGAGGATCGCGGGATTTTCCCGGACGAATTTGACCCCCGCAAAAAGAGCCTCGAATGTTGGCGGCTCCTTCGCGGATTCCGCGCCCTTCACCTTGATCGCGCCATTCAGCGCCGCCGCGAAAAACCAGAATACCGCCATCACTGCGAACGGAAGCGCTGGTGAGATCGCATAAGCCACGCCCCCGAGAGCCGGTCCGCTGATCATCGCCACCTGGAATGCTCCGGTAGAGACAGCAGTCGCGCGCTGCAGCATGCCTTGGGGTGCGACATTTGGCAAAAGCGCCGCCTCCGCGGGGCTCTCGAATGCTGACGCAATGCCGAATAGGGCAACTGCGACAAAAATCTCCGGCACCGTGAGCCAACCACTGAACGCTCCCCACGCGAGAAACGCTCCTGTCGCGCATTCGACAAGCTGACAAAGCTGTACGACATGCTGTCGCGTGTAACGGTCTGCGGCGTGACCGGCGACGAATGCGAGAAAGGCCATTGGAAGAAACTGAACGAGGCCGATCATCCCAAGATCGAAAGCGCTGCGCGTCAACGCATACACATGCCAACCCACCGCAACCACGGCCATCTGAGTGGCCAACTCCGTGCAGGTCCGCGCCCCGAGATAGAGCAGAAAAGGGCGGTGGCCGAAAAGTTTCACCCCGCCGGGATTTGCAACTGAGAGATGAGACATCGTCCGTTTAAGTACCACACCCTGCGCCGAAGCTACGCACTGTGCAACTAAGGCTCATGGGCGTTACTTCATAAGTAATTTGGCAGGGGATCTGAATCGCGTCACAATAGTCGGGGTTAGAGATTCGCCGCGCCGGCGTGAAGGCGAGGAAAAATTCCAGGAGATGGATATGCAGAAAGTCGCGACTCTCGCGGCGGTAACACTTGTGCTTTCCGCAAGCTCAGCATTGGCTGTAAGCCAGGCTGTAAGACAATCATGTGCGTCCGATTATGCGTCCTATTGCAGTCAGTATAAAGTCGGCACTCCGAAGCTGCGAAGATGCATGAAAGAGCATAGTCATATGCTGAAGGCGGAGTGCATCAAGGCTCTCGGTCATTCGAACGAAGTGACCAAACAAGACATCCGCGATTATCAGGCGGGCCGGTAACAGAACTCTGAAGGGCGCCTGCAGAGGCGCCCTTCATTTTTGCTTTTGCATCTGCTTCTCGATCAGGTCGCGCACAGCACTGAAAGCCTGATCCGGATCGAGATCGGTGGTGTCGACAAGCTGCGCATCTGCGGCGACTTCGAGCGGGGCGATGCTCCGATTGCTGTCTCGTGCATCACGGCGGCGCAGGTCTTCGAGCACACGTTCATAGGGAATCGACTCGCCGCGCCCTTGATGCTCGAGATGACGGCGGCGCGCCCGCGCTTCATCCGATGCCGTGACAAATATCTTGATGTGCGCGTCCGGGCACACGACCGTACCGATGTCCCGCCCGTCGAGAATGGCGCCACGCGCGGCCGTCCGGGCAAAATCGCGCTGATAATCAAGCAGCGCCGCCCGCACTTCCGGAATTTTGGCGATGATCGAAGCAGCGTCGCCCGCCAAGGGCCCGCGCAAAGCCAGGTCGCCGAGCGTGCGCGCGTCAATCGCTTTCGCCGCGGTGACGGATGCCGCCACATCTTCCAGATTTTCACCCCTCGCGAGCACATCGCGGGCGACTGCGCGATAAAGGAGTCCGGTATCGAGATACGGCACCCCCAAATGCTCCGCGAGCCGTCTCGCCAGCGTGCCTTTGCCGGAGGCAGCGGGTCCATCAATCGCAATGATCCATTTGCGGCTCATTGTTCCGGGGCCTCTTCGAAACGCGCACCAAGAGTTTCCATCATTCCCTGGAATTCCGGGAAACTGGTCGCGATCATGGACGTGTCGTCGACGACGATCGGCTTATCACTGGCCAGCCCCGCGGTGAGGAACGCCATCGCAATGCGGTGATCGAGATGCGTTGCGACCGAGCCCCCTCCTCTCATCCGTTGTTTGCCGTCGACGATCAAACTGTCCCCGTCGATACGCACCGTCACTCCGTTGGCTTCGAGACCCGTCGCGGTCGCCTGCAACCGGTCGCTTTCCTTGACTTTGAGCTCCGCGAGCCCGTCCATCTGCGTCGTACCCTTCGCAAACGCCGAGATCGCCGCCAGCACGGGATATTCATCAATCATCGACGGCGCGCGCTCCGCCGGTACGCGAACGCCCTTCAGTTCCGACGCGCGCACACGGATGTCGGCGATAGGCTCGCCACCTTCTTGACGCTCGTTCAAGAAAGCGAGATCGCCGCCCATCTCCTGAAGCGTCGTGTAAAGCCCAGTTCGCGTCGGGTTGACGAGAACGCCCTCGATGGTGATGTCCGAACCCGGAACAATCAATGCCGCCGCGGCCAGGAAAGCCGCCGATGATGGATCGCCGGGCACGACAATGTCCCGCCCCGAGAGTTCGGCGTCACCTTTGACCGTGATGTAGCGCGCGCCATCCTTCTCGACGATGCGGACATCGGCACCAAAATAGCGAAGCATGCGTTCGGTATGATCGCGTGTTGCCTCGTGCTCGATCACCGTCGTTTCTCCCGCCGCGTGAAGACCGGCGAGCAGCACAGCGCTTTTGACCTGAGCGGACGGAACCGGCAGCGGATAGATGATCGGAATGAGATCGCTGCAGCCGCGCAGCGTCAACGGCAGGGTCTCCTTGCCTGGTTCCAAGACCTGCAGCCCCATTTGCATCAATGGCCCGAGCACGCGGCGCATGGGCCGCCGCGACAACGAGGCATCGCCGATCATTTCGACCGTCATCGGATGTCCCGCGATAACGCCCATCATCAGCCGCGTCCCGGTCCCGGAATTGCCGAAGTCGAGCGGCCCCGTGGGCTGGCGTAGCCCGCCGGGCCCCCGGCCTTTCACCTCCCAAACATCTCCGTGCTTTTCCGCGGCAGCGCCAAGAGCCGAAACGGCCCGGGCCGTGTTGACGACGTCTTCGGCTTCTAAGAGCCCGCGAATGCGGGTCGTGCCGGTCGCCAACGCGCCAAAAATCAGCGCCCTATGCGAAATCGATTTATCCCCAGGCAGGCGAATATGCCCGCTGAGAGACGAGGCACGGGCCGCAGACAAAGGTTTAGCGGTGGAGGCTTTCAAGGTCGAAAATCCAGGGCTGTAGGGCAAACGGCGCACACGTATGCCAGATAAACTGCGGTCGATAGAGGCCCGCACCGCGTCAGCCTGTCAACGCCACTGTTGCGCCGGGGTCAAGTTGCCCTTGACGCACGTAGGCCGATCGCCTCTTTTCGTTTTGACAGCCCGCACCGCGTGTGGCAGACGGGCTCCCTTAAATTCCTACTATCCGAGGCTCGACTAAATGGCGACCAAGCAAGCGCGCGGGACGAAGCGTACCTGCCAGAGCTGCGATGAGCGGTTCTACGATCTCGACCGCGACCCGATCATCTGCCCGTTCTGCGGCAGCAAGTATGTGATCGCGTCGTCGCCGGCCGCATTGGCGGCTCTGCAGGCTGAGCAGCAACGCGATCTCGCAGCGAAGAAGGCCAAGAAATCCGTCGGCTCTGATGATGAAGGCGATTTGCCGGCCGTCGACGGCGAAGAAGCGCTCGCGGATGTCGAGACGGATGACACCGGCGGCGACGACGACGAAACCTTCCTCGAAGAAGAAGAGGAAGAAGGCGGCGACGTTTCGAACATCATCGGCGGTCCGGCTGGCGAGGGCGACGAAGAGCCCTAAGAGCACAAACCTTCTTGAAGTTTCCGCCTGAACGACTTATCAGGCGGACTCCGGCGCGGCGATCCGCAATGATCCCGCGCTTCCCATCGGATTGGGGCCATAGCTCAGCTGGGAGAGCGCTTGCATGGCATGCAAGAGGTCAGCGGTTCGATCCCGCTTGGCTCCACCAGCCTTCGCCCTATGGGCTTCGGCTCGGCGAACCTGATTTTACGCCAAGAATATCTCCAATACGTCATCCGGCGAAGACCCGGATCCATCCAAGCCAGCGGCTGACCTCCCCGGACTTTTTCGATAAGCTTCCCCGCGACCGATTTGCACAACCGGCTGCGCCAAGAAAATTCCGGGGGAAGAGAACGATGACCGACATCCGAGCCAAACTCGCCTGGACGGGCGTCGCAATTTTGGGCGCCATATCTCTCGGCATCGTCGCCCTCTCGCGTGGCGAAACCATCAACGCCGCGTGGCTCGTGTCGGCAGCGATCTGCTCGTATCTCCTCGCCTACCGCTTCTACGCCCTCTTCATCGCCGAGCGCGTGCTGCGTCTCGACCCGAAGCGTCCGACGCCAGCGCAGCGCTTCAACGACGGGCTCGATTACTGCCCAACGGATCGAACCGTCCTCTTTGGTCACCATTTCGCGGCCATCGCAGGCGCCGGCCCCCTGGTAGGTCCCGTACTCGCGGCCCAGATGGGATATCTCCCCGGAACGCTCTGGCTAATCGTCGGCGTCATCTTTGCGGGCGCGGTTCAGGACTTCATCGTACTGTGGGCCTCGACGCGCCGCGACGGACGCTCGATGGGCGACATGATCCGCTCCGAGCTTGGCGAGCTTGCGGGCACCGTCGCGATGATCGGCGTGCTGTTGATCATGGTGATCCTGCTTGCCGTGCTTGCCCTCGTCGTCGTCAAGGCGCTGAAGCAAAGCCCGTGGGCGACGTTCACCGTGATGATGACCATCCCCATCGGCGTGCTGATGGGCATTTATGGCCGCTTCATCCGCCCTGGACGCATCGGTGAGATGTCGCTGATCGGCTTCGCGCTGTTGATGCTCTCACTCGTCTATGGCCGCAATGTCGCCGCCGACCCAGTGCTCGGCCCAATGTTCGATTTCACCGGCGAGCAGCTGTCGATGATGCTGATCGCCTACGGCTTCGTCGCATCCGTGCTGCCGGTGTGGATGCTGCTCGCACCGCGCGACTATCTCTCGACGTTCCTGAAGATCGGCACCATCGCGGGCCTCGCGCTCGGCATTTTTTTCGTGCTGCCTGATCTCAGGATGCCTGCTCTGACGAAATTCGTCGACGGCACCGGTCCCGTTTTCGCGGGCAACCTGTTTCCGTTCCTGTTCATCACCATTGCCTGCGGCGCTGTTTCGGGCTTCCACGCCCTCGTCTCGTCCGGCACCACTCCGAAGATGCTCGACAATGAAGTCAACGCTCGCCTGATCGGCTACGGCGCGATGCTGATGGAAAGCTTCGTCGCGATCATGGCTCTCGTCGCGGCGTCGACGCTGGAACCCGGCCTGTACTTCGCGCTGAACAGCCCAACGGCGATCATCGGCACGACGCCTGATAGCGCGGCGGCCGCCATTTCAAGCTGGGGCTTCACAGTGACACCCGACATGCTGAAGGAAGCCGCGCGAAACGTCGGCGAAAGCACCATCCTGTCACGCACCGGCGGCGCTCCGACGCTCGCCGTTGGCATGGCGGAAATTCTATCCGGAGCCATCGGTGGCAAGACGATGATGGCCTTCTGGTATCACTTCGCGATCCTGTTCGAAGCGCTCTTCATTCTGACAACCATCGATGCCGGAACGCGCGTTGCGCGCTTCATGATCCAGGACCTGATCGGATCGTTTACGCCAATCTTCCGCGATACGCGGTCGTGGACGGCGAACATCATCGCGACGACGGTCGCCGTCGCGGGATGGGGCTACTTCCTCTATCAAGGCGTCGTCGATCCGCTCGGCGGCATCAACACGCTGTGGCCGCTGTTCGGCATCGCCAACCAGATGCTCGCCTGCATCGCGCTCATCCTCTGCACCGTCGTGCTCTTCAAGATGAAGCGCCAGCGCTACGCCTGGGTAACGATTCTGCCGGCAACATGGGTCGCGATCTGCACGCTGACGGCAGGATGGCAAAAGATCTTCAGCGACAATCCCGCCATCGGATTCCTGGCACACGCAGAGAAATTCGGCGCGGCGTCGAATACCGGCCAGATCCTGGCCCCGGCCAAATCCGTTGCCGACATGAGCCGCATCGTCTTCAACGACTACGTCAATGCGACGCTGACAGCCTTGCTGATCGCGCTCGTCATCGCAATGGCCGGATTCGCATTGGCCGCGATCTTTAAAGCGCTCGCCGACCCGAACGTCACGGCCCGCGAAACCTCGATCGTAGCGGCGGAGTGAACCCCATGCGAAAAGCCCAAACGTCTTTACTGCGCGTCGCCCGGACGGCCTTCGCCAAAACCGCCCGCCTGATGATCGGCGTCCCGGATTACGAGGCTTATGTCGCGCATCGGCGGCGAGCACATCCCGGCGAGCCGGTGATGACATACGAAGAATTCTTCCGTGAACGCCAGGCGAGCCGCTACGGCGAAAGCGGCGGCAAGATCAGCCGCTGCTGCTGATCGGGAAACATCAGCGCCGTATTCCGATGCGTCGCAGTTGATTGCGAGCGCCGCGACAGCTACGTGGTGCCGTATGGCACCTCCTCTATTGACGCTCAAAGACATTCACCTGACATTCGGTGGTACGCCACTGCTCGAAGGCGCCGAGCTGACCGTTGCACCGGGCGACCGCATCTGCCTCGTCGGACGCAATGGCTCCGGCAAGTCGACGCTGCTCAAGATCGCGGCCGGCCTCGTCGAACCCGACGGCGGCGAGCGCTTCGCGCATCCTGGCGCCAGCATTCGCTATCTCCCGCAGGAAGCGGACTTCGACGGCTTCGAAACCGTCCGCGCCTACGTCGAAGCAGGGCTCGGTCCGACCGATGATCCCTATGCCGCAGAATACCTCATTACCGAACTCGGCCTTTCAGGCGATGCCACGCCCGGACAGTTGTCGGGAGGAGAAGCACGTCGCGCCGCCCTCGCCCGCACGCTCGTCGCCAAACCCGACGTCCTGCTGCTTGACGAGCCGACGAACCACTTGGATCTGACCGCCATCGAATGGCTCGAATCGACGCTGCAGGCGACGCGGTCGGCGCTGCTACTCATCAGCCACGACCGCCGCTTCCTCGAAACGCTGTCGCGCGCCACCGTCTGGCTGGACCGCGGCCGGACGCGCCGCCTCGAACAAGGCTTCGCGTCTTTCGAAGACTGGCGCGACAAGGTTTTGGAAGAGGAAGAGATCGAACGCCATAAGCTCGATCGCAAGATCGTCCGCGAAGACCAGTGGATGCACGGCGGCGTCACCGGACGGCGCAAGCGCAACGTCCGCCGCGTTCGCGAGCTTCGCGCCATGCGCCAGGAAGTTCGCGAGCAGCGTCATGCGGTCGGCAACGTCCGCCTCGATGCCGCCGAAGGCAGCCTCTCGGGCAAACTGATCGTCGAAACCTCGGGTGTCTCGAAGGGCTATGGCGCCGGCGAAGTCATCACCGATCTGAATTTGCGCGTGATGCGCGGCGACCGTCTCGGCGTCGTCGGTCCGAACGGCGCGGGCAAGACGACGCTCCTGAAACTGCTCACCGGTCAGATCGCGCCCGATCGCGGCACGATCCGCCAGGGCGCCAACCTCGAGATCGTTGCACTCGACCAGAAACGTGACGAACTCGATCCGAACTGGACCGTTTCCGATGCTCTGACCGGCGGCCGCGGCGATCAGGTGGTGATCAACGGCAAAGCGCGCCACGTCGCCAGCTACATGAAGGACTTCCTGTTTCTGCCCGAGCAGAGGCTCTCTCCGATCCGCGTCCTGTCGGGCGGGGAACGCGCCAGGCTGATGCTGGCGCGCGCACTTGCAAAGCCGTCAAACGTCCTCGTCCTCGACGAACCCACGAACGATCTCGATCTCGAAACGCTCGACCTTCTGCAGGAATTGCTTTCCGATTATCCAGGCACGCTGCTGCTCGTCAGTCATGATCGCGATTTTCTCGATCGGGTCGTGACAAGCGTTCTTGCGCCGATGGGTGATGGACGATGGACGGAATACGCCGGGGGCTATTCCGACATGCTCGCCCAGCGCAAGGGAGATGATCTCAAAAAGAATCCGAAATCGGATAGCGTCGCGCCGTTACGCAAATCTGCCGAGTCCGCGCAAGAAGGCGCACGCGGTTCCTCGAAAGCCAAGCTTTCATTTAAAGACAAGCACGCACTTTCGACGCTGCCGACCGAAATCGCCAAGCTCGAAACGGAAATCAAAAACCTTTCAGCGAAGCTGGCCGACGCCGAGCTCTATACCCGCGACCGCCCCGCATTCGAAAAGGCCACCGCGCGATTAGCCGACGCCCAGCGTCAGCTTGAGGATGCCGAGACGCAATGGCTCGAACTTGAAGAGAAACGCGCCGAAATCGAAAAATCTATCGGTTAGCAATTCGAACCGGGACTGTCTGCCCGAACTTCACTGCTGCCCAGCACACGTCATGGCCGGGTCAAGCCTGGCCATGGACTGAAGAGTAGAGACAAAAAAACAAAAAGCGGCAGCCGAGAGAGCGGCTACCGCTTGACGTTCGACCGTTAGGTCGGCGTCATCTGAATTCAGATGACGTCGATTTCAGCGGGCAGATAGCTGGTCACTTCAAGACCAACTTCCTGTTCACGTACTTCAGGCTTCGACCACGTCTTCATGGTTTCCTCCAAGAGTGACAGTCTAAAGCTTCACTACGGCGCTCTCTCTAATTGCAATATGCAATAAGTGCCAATCGAATTTATAATAACCCCTCATAAGCGGGACTAAGAACAATATAACACTCGGAAGCCACAACGGTCCGTCGCACGCTATTGCTGCGCTGCCCACTCGTCTTTGACCTCATCGCAATGTTTCGAAATGAAGTCGTTGACCTCATCGACGATGGTGCCTGAAAGTAAATTCACCGTGTTGTCCGCCGCCGTCGCCGTCCACATGGCGCTCTTGATCAACGTCGGCGCCTCGATCTTGCCCCAGTTCGCGTGCGCCTCGGTGGCCTTCCCGTTCTCGAATTTGACCTTCGGCGTCAGCTCGAACTTGAACTCCTTCGCACCACTCTTCGCGCTCTCAATCGAACACGTCACCGAATGTTTCTGAAAAGTAATCTCGACCTTGGGCTCAGTCATCGCCTTCACGAGATCTTCCCGCTCGATGTTCAGATCCGTCGAACAGTGAACGCCTCCGAAAGGCCAATTCACCTTCAGCTTGCTGACGAGCTTGGCGATCCGCTTCTTGCGCCAGCTCTTAATCACGTGACACGAGATTTCCCCGGTGGCCGTTTTCGAGTGGAAGGCTTTGCAGATCTCAATCTTGCAAGCTTTGCGGCTGTCTTTCTCGGCTTGCTCCTGTGGCGTAAGTTTGGCCTCGTCGGCGCTGGCTGCCGGCTGCTCGGCCTCAGCCCCCCTTGTCACATTTGTCAGTGACGTCACGGCCGCGAACGCGAAAAGCGCCGCGAACACGGTTGTGGAATTCATGAGCAGAGTACCCCGGTGCTGCGCCCAAAACCCTCATGCCGGGCCAGACCGGCAGGACTAAGGCAAATCTTCCGCGCGCTTTCGAGTTGCAGCTTCGACGCAGCCGGTACCGGGCCCGCCCCGGCGGCTTGAAGAATGAACGGCATTTCCCATATCGTGGATGTCGAACCCGGGCGTTAAGCCGGTTTCGGATTGAGTGGCCGTAAGGCACTCGAAAAGTTGGTCGCTTAGATAAGGACCTTCACATGACACGTATGACAACCCTCTCCAACCCGCTTTTGCTGGGCTTTGAGGAGATCGAAAGACTGATCGACCGCGCCGCAAAGGGCGGCGGCGATGGCTACCCGCCCTACAACATCGAGAGGGTCGCCAGCGATGGTGACGGTAGCGGACTGCTTCGGATCACCTTGGCAGTAGCTGGCTTTTCGCGCGAAGACCTCGACATAACGCTCGAGGACAAGCAGCTGACAATTCGTGGCAAGCAGCAGGATGATAAGTCTCGCGATTACGTTTACCGAGGCATCGCGTCACGGCAATTCTCGCGTACTTTCGTCCTCGCCGATGGTATCGAAGTGAAGAGTGCGGACCTTTCCAACGGGCTACTCGCAATTGATCTGCAACGGCTGGAGCCGGAACGTCTCGTTCAACGAATTGAGATCGGAACACCGGCACGGATCAAAAGCCGAGTCTAGAGAGTCTTTCACGTCATAGCCCCCGCGACCGAATCGTCAGAGGATCGGGGCACACGACCAATCCGGAAAGCGCCGAATGGCCGCAATTCCCGGATATGCGATCTAAGCCCGGCCTCGACACATGGAGGAAGAGCGTCATGAATAGCAAGACCGCCGCAAAAAGCGCAGTGGACCACATGGTAGCGCCCGTCATGAGCGAGATGGAACTGGCACGCCTCGGAGGTGGAGAGGTCGCCTACATCAAGACGCTGACCTCGGACGAAGCGATCACCATGTTCCCGCAGATCGAAGGCTTGCCGAAGGGCATTCCGCTCTTCTCGCTGCACGCGGCCGACGGCACACCCATCGCGCTGACGGACACGCTCCAGGCCGCGATTGGCCACGCCCACGAAGATGAGCTGGCGATTGCGCCGCTGAATTAATGGAACACAGGTCATCGACGACTTGGACGTCGTTGTGTTGCCGAGCCGCCCGACCTGTCGGGCGGCTCGATCATTTTGGCCCCCGTTTAAATACGGTAGCTCGCGTACTGCCCTTTCGGCTTGAAGCGCTCCAGATATTCGGGAACGATCGCATCGATGGACGCCGGCTGTGAAACGCCCAACGCCGCCAGCGTGCGCCCTTCGCGCTTGGCCGCGTCTGAAACCACATTGTCGACCTTCAAAAGCCGCAGCTGATCGAGCGTGATGGGCCGCATGGAATTGGGGAGCGGCGACGTCAACACCGCCTGGATCTGCATCAGCCAGAACGGCAGCGGCAACAGCAATCGCCGGCGGCCGGCATAACGCAGCGTCGCTTCAAGCATGTCTCGGAACGTCACGATTTCCGGTCCGCCGATTTCATAGATCGTCCCAGGCGTGCCGAAGTCGATTGCCGCGTTGGCTGCGGCTTCGCCAAGGTCTCCAGAAAACACCGGCTGGAATCTCGTCTGCCCGCCGCCAATCAGCGGCAGAACCGGACTGATGCGTGCGAGCGCCGCGAAACGGTTGAAGAAGCGGTCTTCTGGCCCAAACACGATCGAAGGCCGTAGAATGATCGCCGACGGAAATTCAGCAAGAACAGCTTCCTCGCCCTTCGCTTTCGTGGCCGCATAGCGCGAAGGGGATTGGCTGTTGGCGCCGATGGCTGAAATGTGGACAAAACGCTGGGCGCCGGCCTCACGAGCCGCTTTCGCGGCGCGCCGCGCACCCTCGACATGCACGGCTTCGAACGTCTGCGCGCCTTCGGGAGCCAGAATGCCGACCGCATTGATAACCGTTTCCGCCCCCTCGACCGCGCGCACCACGGAATCGGCGAACCGTAGATTGGCCTGAACAGCATGGATCTGCCCCACAACGCCCATGGGTTGCAGATAGCCCGCGAGATCCGGCCGCCGCACGGCCGCACGTACCCGATAATCGCGCCGAGCCAGGAACCAGACGATCTGCCGCCCAATAAACCCGGAGCCGCCGAAGACCGTCGCAAGCTTACCGTTCCCCGCCATATCTCACCTCGATTTCGCCGCAGGCTTCGCTGTGTCGACGGTCTACCGGGCTCGCGTCGCGATGTGAAGCCAGGGTGCTGATTCTGACACAGCCGACGCGTCGCGGGCGTGCAGCGGCCGCAGCAATTGACTTCCGGCCGCGCACAATCTACCTGACAGTCCAAGCCCAGATGGCGGAATTGGTAGACGCACTGCTTTCAGGTAGCAGCGCTCACAAGGCGTGGAGGTTCGAGTCCTCTTCTGGGCACCAATCACGAAAAATAAGTGGTTGATCTCGCTTTAAATACTGAAAATCA
>Ga0182749_1000789_pt1 | contig 26989 bp, 26 predicted proteins | sample eDN3rd37CKraftMG_FD_128875 | JGI IMG/M metagenome (GOLD analysis project Ga0182749, IMG submission 128875) | Enriched Miracle-Growth compost microbial communities from Emeryville, California, USA - eDNA 3rd pass 37_C Kraft MG (version 2) (version 2) ...
CGCAAGTCGTGAGGGCCGCAAGCAGATCGCCGGCTTCTTCACCCCCGGCATGTCTCTCGCCATGCACATGCTGGCCCGCCGCCAGGACAGGAGCCTGCAAGCGCTCATGGCGGAGGCGTTCAACGACGTGCTCAGGAAATATGGCGAGAGCCCGGTGGGGGAATGAGGGTTGACGCCCTCATAATAATTGCCGCGCTTTTATAAGATATCTGCAATGAATGGTGATTTTGGAAAATGGCTGGCCGATGCGCGCGAGCGATTTCGCCATTTCGCGACCTGAAATCAGCTTGCTGCGCAAGCCCTGTGTCGACACACCGCCGGTACGAAACATCGTAGTAATGACGGGTAGGGTCGCCCAAGAGCAATTTTGGCTCAATATTGCGCGGGCGAGAAGATCGAAATCCCCGGAAATCTTTGTTTCGGTGTCGAATCCTCGTAAATTGACCAGAGTTTTTCGACGTGCCGCCATAGATGGGTGCGGCGGCATCACTCCGCATCTTAACCACCATGGTCGGAACCCCCGTGCGGAATAAAGCCGTTTGCTGAACGGATTTCCAGGCGTTTCGACGAATTGCGTGTCGCCGAAGATGAAATCGGCATCCGTCTCCTGTGCGCGTGTCGCGAGCAGGCGCACGGCGTCCGGACGCGCGAAAAAATCGTCGGAATTGAGGAAGATGATATAATCGCCGGTGGCATTCTTGATGCCTTTGTTCATGGCATCGTAAATTCCCTTGTCGGGCTCGCTGAAAAATCGCAAGCTATCGCGCTTGAATCCGGCAACGATATCGGCGGTCGTATCGGTCGATGCTCCGTCGATAATGACGTGCTCGAGATCTGGCCAATCCTGTTCATGGACGCTCGATAGCGTATCGCGAATAGTGGCCGCTGAATTGTAGCAGACCGTGACGACTGTGATTCGCATGGAAGCCTTGCAACGACGAGGGGCCCAACGCTAGTAACCGCTCCCTGTAATAGCAGGCAACCCGGTGCATCTTGTGCGGCTTCGCCTCTCCGGATGATCGATCCCGATTGGAGCATGGATGTCGTTGCTGAGATGGACTGGTTTTCGGGGCGATAGAGCCCGTTTTGCCACGCTGGGCGTCTGCCTTTTTACGATTATTCTGGCGCTGGCGGGCGGCTCGGCGCGTGCGGACGTGGCGAGCCAGGTGGTGGTGCGTTCCGCGGCGGTGCTCGCGATTGCCTGCACTTTAGCGACCCGCGGCTCTCCACTTTCCAATCCTTCGTTGCGGCCCTTGTTCTGGCTGCTGGCCTCTTTGGCTGCGTTGATCGCGGCGCAACTGGTGCCGCTTCCGCCGGGATTGTGGCTGTCCCTGCCCGGGCGAGCGCATTATGCCGAGGCGGCAGCCATGCTCGGCCAACCGCAACCGTGGCGGCCGCTCAACCTGACGCCTGACTTAGGATGGAATGCGCTTCTCGCGCTGCTGCCGTGCGCCGCCGTGCTTGTCTTTGCCGCTGTAGCGCGCGGCCGGGAAACCCGGTTGGAGCCCACTCTCCTGATAACGGTGGCAGTAGCGAGTGCTTTGCTGGGTATCGCGCAGCTTAGCGGAGGGCCGGAAAGTGCCTTGCGCTACTATCACGAGAGTTCGATCGGTTCACCGACCGGCTTATTTACCAATCGCAATCATCAGGCAATGCTGCTGGCTTGTGCGCTTCCAGTTATCGCTTACTGGGCAACGGATCGTGAGAGCACCATTGTTCACGGTCAGGCACGGGTCCTGATCGCATCCTTTATCGCACTATTGCTGGTGCTGGTAATTGCTGCGAGCGGCTCACGCGCCGGGCTGGCGCTTGGTATTGCCGGTATCCTGATATCGGGTTCAATCGCTTGGCCGAGATTCATGATCGCAGGCCGTCGCCGGCGGCCGGGAAGCGCTATCGCGGTGGCAGTTGGTGTCTTGCTGTTGGTCGTGTCGGCGGCGCTGGCGCTCTACCATGCCGATCGCTTGTCCTCCGTGAATCGTCTGCTGGCGCTAGGCGATCAGGATATGCGGTGGGAATGGCTTGAACCGGCCTTGCGCATTGTCCGCGATTTCTTTCCATGGGGTACCGGCTTTGGCAGTTTCGATCCGGTGTTCCGACAATATGAACCGTTTGAGCAGTTGCGTTTCACCTATGTAAACGAGCTTCATAATGAATTTGTCCAGCTCGTGCTTGAGGCCGGATTGCCGGGGCTGGTCCTGGCCGGGATTTTTGCGGCAGGCTGGATCGCACAATGCATTCGGATCGTGCGGGCACCGGCTTCCCGCACCCGACTTCTGGCATTGGTCGGAGCGGCGATAACGGCAATGCTTATCGCCGCCTCGGCTGTTGACTATCCATTGCGGACCCCGCTGCTGTCGGGCGTATTCGTGCTGGCGGCAAGCTGGATGCTGGCCGTCGGCAGAGCCTCCCATCGGCAATTGTCGGACTGAGTGCGTGCCCGAAACGCCTTTACCCACCCCTGTCGCCTCCTTAATAGCGAGGCGGGTTTTCTGGCTAATCCTGTCCCGGGTGTCGACTTGTCCATGTCAATTTTACGCTCGCTTCTGATCGGAGCGCTATTGCTGGCAACTGCGGGTTGCGCGTCGGGACCGCCATTGCGAAGCTCGGACCGGCTGACCGTGCTCAACGACACCAGCCTGCCCAGCCCGGTTCGCACCGATCTGTCCGCGCCGGATCGTGCGAGCCTGATTGGTCCGCTCGATACGCTGTCGATCGAGGTGTTCGGCGTCGACGATCTGACGCGCGAGGTGAAGGTCGATTCCAGCGGTCGGATCGCGTTTCCGATCATTGGCGAGATGGAGGTGGCGGGGGAGACATCCAGCGAACTGGCCAGCGAGATTCGTTCCAAGATCACGCCTTTCGTTCGCAATCCGCAGGTAATCGTCAATCTGCGTGAATCGGTGAGCCAGGTGGTGACGGTTGACGGCGAGGTGCGCAAGCCGGGCCTCTATCCCGTCACCAATCAGATGACATTGCAGCGCGCCGTCGCATCGGCTGAGGGCGCCACCGAATATGCGCGTCTCGATGAAGTCGTCATTCTGCGGCGCGTCGACGGAAAGCAATATGCCGGTCTCTACAGCCTGGATGCGATCCGGCGTGGCCTGTATGCCGACCCCTATGTTTACGCCAACGATGTCGTTGTGGTGGGTGAGGCCCCGTCAAGACGCATCTTCAAGGATGTGCTCGCCTTTGCCCCGCTTCTGGTAGGGCCGATCATCGCCTTGATTCAACGCTGATTGCAGCGCTCCTTGGAAAGCTTGTACGATGGTCGATAAGAGGCGTGCCTTCATCTATCCGGCGCTCGACGCTGCAGCCGAAACCGGCACGGCCTCTCTGGCGCCCGCACCCGACAGCGAAGCACCGATCTTCTATCAATATTTCATGATTGCACTTCGCTGGAAGACGGTCATCGCCGCGGCGATGGCGATCTGCCTTCTCGGCGGCCTGCTCGTTACCTTCCTGATGACGCCGATGTACACGGCGACGACGACGATCGAGATCGCGCGCGAAGGCAATCGCATCGCGCCGGTGCAGGGGGTGGAGCGCGAAGCGAGTGATGCCGATCTGGAATTCTACCAGACGCAATATGGATTGCTGCAATCGAACTCGCTGGCCGAAAGAGTTGCCGTCGAGCTCAACCTCGCCAACGACCCCGCCTTCTTCGCTCTGTTCGGAAAGCGCCCGGCCGGATCGGAAAACCGGGAGGCCGACGACAAGCGCCCGCTACCCGCCGCATCGCGCGCCGATCGTGTGCGCCAGGCCGGCGCGATCCTGTTGAAACATCTGGAGATCGAACCGGTCAGGCTGTCGCGGCTGGTGACGATCAAATTCACCGCGCCGGACAAGCATTTCGCGGCCAAGGTTGCCAATGCCTGGACGCAGAATTTCATCTCCAGCACGCTGGAGCGGCGTTACGACGCGACATCCTATGCGCGTAAATTCCTTGAAGACCGGCTGGATCAGCTCCGGATCCGGCTGGAAGAGTCCGAACGGCAGCTTGTCGCTTATGCCGCGCGCGAACGTATCATCAACATCCCCATCGTCGGTGCCGGGCCGGGCGCCGGGGCGGGTGAGCGATCGATCGTTGCGGACAATCTGGCGACCCTGAACGCCGCGCTGAACGAGGCAAAAGCGGATCGGGTACGGGCGGCTTCGCGCCTTTCCGGGGGCGAGCGTGGTACGGTGCCCGAGGCCCTGCAGAACTCGGCGATCACCGGTCTGCGGCAACGCCGCGCCGAACTTGCGGCCGATTATAAGCGGATGATGGTGCAGTTCGAGCCGAGCTATCCACAGGCGAAGGCGCTTAAGGCCCAGGTCGACCAGCTCGACGCCAGCATCGCGCGCGAGGAAGCCCGTGTGCAAGCGGCGCTGCGCCGCCAGTATGAAGACAGCACCCGGCGTGTGGATCAGCTTTCGGCCAAGGTCGAGGATTTGGAAAATTCGCTGTTGCAACAGCGCCGGCGCGGCATCCAGTATCAGATTTTCCAGCGCGAGGCGGACACCAACCGCCAACTCTATGATGCGTTGCTACAGCGTTATAAGGAGATCGGTGTCGCCAGCGGCGTCGGGGTCAACAATATCGCCATTGTTGACCAGGCCAGCGATCCGGTTCGGCCATCCTCGCCGCGGTTGCTGCTCAATCTCTTGCTCAGCCTCATTCTGGGCGGCGCGATCAGTGCGGGGCTGGTCTTCCTCCTCGAGCAGACCGGGGATTCCTTCGACGATCCGGAGAAGGTTGAACGCGAGCTGGGCGTGCCGTTGCTCGGCACGATTCCCCTGGTCGTCGATGGATCGCCGGTGGAGGCGCTTCAGGACCGGAAATCACGGCTGGTGGAGGCGTATCTATCGCTTGAGACGGGCCTCAGCCTCACCACCGATCACGGCATTCCGCAGGTCATGTCGATCACCAGCACGCGCCCGGCCGAGGGCAAGTCGCTCACTGCGCTGGCGCTCGCCACGCTGCTCGCCCGTTCGGGCAGGCGGACGCTGCTGATCGACGGCGACATGCGCTCGCCGTCGGTTGCGCCGATGCTGAACCTGAGCAACGAACTGGGCCTCAGCAACTATCTTGCCGGTAATAACGATCATGAGGGAATGATCGTATCCACGGCGTCGCCCCTGCGGGTATTGCCCGCCGGGCTGACGCCACCGAATGCGGCGGAGCTTCTGTCGGGGGATCGTTTCGCCACGTTGCTGGCCCGCCTGAGGCAGGAATATGATCATTTGATCATCGATTCACCGCCAATCATGGGTCTCGCGGACGCGCCGTTGATCGGGCACCGCATGGACGCCGTGCTGCTGGTAGTCGAATCGCACGGGATACGCGCTGCGCTGGTTCGCCGCGCGTTCAAGCGGCTGATCGCTGCCCGTGTGCGCGTCGTGGGCGTGGTGCTGACCAAGTTCCGCAACGACCGCGCACATCTGGGTTATGGCTATGATTATGGTTATGGCTATGGCCAGGACGGGCGTGACCGGCGGAAGTCCGCCTGATCACGATGCCTCGCGCATCCCGTCTTTTCCCTGTTCTGGCTATCGCGCTTGTCGCCGCAGCGGTCGAGATCGCGGTGATGCATAATGCGATGGGCCTGAGCCTGTCGCATGTCATGCCGGCATCCTTGCGCGTGCAATTCAACGGATCGGACGCGCGCACCAATGCGACGATAGCGTCGGAACTGCTCGCGTCGGCAAGCCCGGCCAACGCGCGCGCCGCGCAAGATTATGCGCGGCGCGCGCTGTTGCGCGATCCGCTGGTGGCCGAGGCCGCACGTAATGCCGGAGCCGCGGCCGGCCTGCTCGGCCATCCTGATGCCATGAAACGGCGCCTGGATTATTCCCTATGGCTTTCGCGCAGGGATCTGCCCACGCTGCTCGGGCAAATCGAGGAGCGCGTCGGGGCCAACGACATAGCGGGGGCGCTACACTTTTATGACATCGCACTGCGCGCGTCGGGCAATGCCGGTACGGTGTTGGTGCCGGTGCTGGTGCAGGCAGTCGAGGATGCGACGGTAAGAGCGGAACTCATCGCCTATATTGCGCGCTATCGACCGCCCTGGACGCAAACCTATTTCGATGCCCTGTTACGGACCAGTCGCGATTGGCAAGCACTGGCGGCGGTCACGCGCGGCTTGCTGGAAGCGCGGGTGCCGCTCGCTCGTGATACAACCGATCAGGCGATCCGCACGGTCGTCGATGCAGGCCATCCGGCCGAGGCTTACGGCATGTATCTTGCCAAGGCCGGTACTATCGGGCGACAGGCGTTGCGCAACGGCAACTTCACCTCGTTCGAAGGTACCAGTCCGTTCGACTGGAACCTGATGCAGGATGCTGGACGTCAGGCAGCGATGGTCGACGGGCAGTTGTCGATCGATGTCGTCCGAGACACGAACGGCCCCGTCGCGCACCAGTTGCTGATGTTGCGGCCCGGCCATTATCGGTTGCAGGCGAAGCTTGCCGTAGAGGGCGAACCGGACAATGCGCTGCCTTATTGGGTGGTCGTCTGTCTCCCGCGGAATGTCGGTATCGGCAGAGTGGAGGCGTCCCGCTTATTGGATGGTGGAAACGGTTGGTCGGGAGAGTTCACCATATCACCCGATTGTGAAGCACAGAAGCTGATATTGAACGTGCGCGCGATGGATACAGCGATAACGTACAAGGTCAGCGATGTCTCAGTCGACGCGATGCGCTGAGGTCGGGACGAGGGGAGCGAAACCTTGGCTGGGACCAATTTCTATCGCCGCCATGGTAACGCCTATCGTTGGGGGCGCTTGCGTTACCAATTGCCGGGCACATTATTGATCGCGGCTATTATCCCTTATCTCGCGCGCTACGCCACAGTGTCGCACCCGGACTTTCTTGCGGCGCTGACCACGACCTGCGTCGCAAATATCGCTTGCATCGGCATAGGTATATGGTTGTTCCGTAGTGTCAGCGACTTTCCCGGCGTTGAGGCAAGCAGCTATATTCTGCCGTCTTTCTCTATTGCTTATGCGCTTGGTCTGCTGGTGTTGCTGTTCGGGCGGATCGATTATAATCGCGGCCTATTGTCGGTGGGATTTTTTCTTGCCGTCCTATGTTCCTACTTCATTTATTCGCGGATGCAACGTCGACAACTGCGGATCGGTATCGTGCCGATCGGGGCAGGGGCTAACTTGCGCGCAGTCAAGGCGGTGGACTGGGTGAATCTTGAGGATCCCTCGACCCCGCTACCGGGCATCGACGCGGTTGCAGTCGATCTGAGTGCCAATCTGCCCGATGCGTGGGAACGAAGACTCGCGGATATCGCGCTTTCCGGCACCCCGGTTTACCATTGGAAGCACCTCGCGGAATCGCTGACCGGCCGGGTGGAACTGGAGCGCCTTTCCGAAAATAATTTCGGCTCGCTGGCGCCGGCATCGGCCTATATGTCGTTCAAGCATATGGTGGATTGGATCGCCGCGGCCGTCGTGCTGCTGCTGCTGGCACCCTTTCTGCTGCTGCTGCTGCTGGCGATCCGGTTCGATTCCCCTGGTTCCCCTATCTTCCGCCAGACCCGGGTCGGTTATCAGGGACGGCGGTTCACGGTGTACAAGTTGCGGACGATGGCGCAGGCCGAGCCGGCCGTGAACAAACGTTCCGCCGCGATAACACAATCAGACGATCTGCGCGTGACGCGGATCGGAGCGCTGCTTCGCCGTTCGCGAATTGACGAGCTGCCACAGCTCGTCAACGTGTTGCGTGGCGAGATGAGCTGGATTGGGCCACGGCCCGAGGCGGAAATCCTTTCGAAGTGGTATGAAGATGAAATTGTCTTCTACCGCTACCGCCACATCGTGCGGCCGGGAATCACCGGTTGGGCGCAGGTAAATCAGGGGCATGTTGCCGAAGTCGAGGATGTTCGCAGCAAGCTGCATTATGATTTCTTCTATATCAGGCATTATTCGCCCTGGTTGGACATGCTGATCGTGGTGCGAACGGTCGTCACCATGCTGAACGGCTTTGGGGCGCGCTAGATCGTTGTTGTAAGAGGGGATGTCGGTTGAAAGTTGTCATTCTGGCTGGTGGCCTCGGAACGCGTATCGCAGAGGAAACCCACCTTCGTCCGAAACCGATGATCGAAATCGGCGGGATGCCCATCATCTGGCACATCATGAAAATCTATTCCTCATTCGGCATCAACGAGTTCATCGTTTGCTGCGGATATAAGGGCTATGTGATCAAGGAGTATTTCTCCAATTATTTCCTGCATATGTCCGACGTGACAATCGATCTTTCGTCGAATGGCCTGGAAGTTCACAACCGCAAGGCCGAGCCATGGCGGATTACCCTGGTCGATACCGGTGAAAACACGATGACGGGCGGGCGCCTTCGGCGCGTCGCCGATTATCTCAGGGGTGAGGAGGAATTCTGCTTCACTTACGGAGACGGTCTGGCGGACGTTGATGTCGCGGCGCTGGTCGCTTTTCACCGGCAGCATGGCAAGCTTGCGACAGTGACGGCGGTTGCGCCGCCCGGCCGCTATGGTGCGCTTGACATTAATGGCGGGGAGGTTCGCGGCTTTGCCGAGAAGCCGCGCGGCGACGGTGGCTTTATCAACGGCGGTTTCTTCGTTCTGAAGCCTGCTGTCATTGATTATATCGCGGGCGATATGATGCCGTGGGAGGCTGCTCCGCTCGAACGTCTGGCCGCGGAAGGGCAATTGCAGGCTTTCGAACATAATGGCTTTTGGCAGCCGATGGACACATTACGTGATCGCAACGCGCTGGAGGGTATGTGGGCAAACGGCCGCGCGCCTTGGAAAAGGTGGTGAGCTTGGCCGACGCGGATTTCTGGCGCGGCAAGAATGTTCTTCTGACCGGCCATACGGGTTTCAAGGGAGGATGGCTGGCGCTTGACCTGCTTCGTCTGGGTGCGCGGGTCACCGGCTATGCGCTGGCGCCCGATCATCGGCCCGCCCTGTTCGATGCGCTACGGCTTGGCGAGCATCTCGACAGCCGGCTCGGCGATCTTCGCGATGCCGCGACGCTCGCTGCCCTGGTGGCGGAGGTGCGGCCCGATATCGTCTTCCATCTCGCGGCCCAACCGCTTGTCCGAGCGAGCTATGCCGATCCGGTTGGCACCTTCGCCATCAATGTGCAGGGTAGCGTCCACCTGCTCGACGCGATCCGGCGTGTGCCGTCGGCTCGCGTCGTGGTGGCGGTGACGACCGACAAGGTTTATCGTAACCGCGAGTGGGCGCATCCTTATCGCGAGGAGGACCAGCTCGGCGGGCATGACCCCTATAGCGCCAGCAAGGCGGCGGCTGAGATCGCAATCGCCAGCTATCGCGAGGCGTTTCTGGCGGAACTCGGGATTCATGTCGTCTCTGCCCGTGCCGGCAACGTTATCGGAGGGGGCGATTGGTCAGCCGACCGGCTGATCCCCGATGCGGTGCGAGCCTGGACCAGCGGAGCAATTCTCGACATTCGCCGTCCCGATGCGACACGTCCGTGGCAGCATGTGATCGAGCCGGTGCGTGCTTATATCGAATTGGCCGAACGGCTGTGGCACGAGCCGAACTTGCCGCCCGCATTCAACTTTGGCCCCGACCCGCACGAGGCGGCCGATGTGCGGACCGTGATCGAACTGGCGCGTGCGGCATTCGGGAGAGGAGCCGTCGCCTATGCCGATGCCGTGAGCGGCCCGCATGAGGCAGGATTGCTCGCACTCGACAATAGTCTGGCGCGCCGGCGCCTGGCGATAGCGCCACGCTGGCCGCTGGCCGAGGCGGTCGCACGCACGATGCACTGGTATCGCGAGCAGTTCGCAGGCGGCGATGCGTGGCAATTGTGCATGGATGACCTTGCCGCTTATGAGGCAGCGGCATGAAACGATTGAGCATCACTGCCACGCCGCTGGATGGCGTGCTGCGTGTCGATCGCAAGATCGGCCGCGACATGCGGGGCTCCTTCGCGCGCCTGTTCTGCGCCGAGGAACTGGCGGCGGCTGGCTGGATCGGGCCGATCGCCCAGGTCAATCATAGTGTCACGGCCCGGCGTGCCAGCGTGCGGGGAATGCATTTCCAATATGCGCCTCATGCCGAGGCCAAGCTGGTGACATGCATTCGCGGCACCGTTTTCGATGTGGCGGTCGATCTGCGAAAAGGATCGCCCACCTATCTTCAATGGCATGGCGAGACGCTGATCGGTGCCGAGGGGGGAGCGATGCTGATCCCGCCGGGTTTCGCGCACGGTTTCCAATCCCGATCCGACGACGTCGAGCTTATTTATTGCCATTCCCGCCCCTATGCCTCCTCGGCGGAGGGAGGAATCCATCCGTTCGACCCGGCGATCAGCATAGACTGGCCCGAGCCGGTCAGCGAAATCTCCGACCGCGATCGAAGCCATCCGTCGTTGACCGACGACTTTCAGGGAGTGATTTTGTGAATTGTCGTCACTGCGGACACGCGCTTGATCAAACGTTTCTCGATCTCGGCAGCGCACCGCCCTCCAATGCCTATCTCGATCGGGCCGGGCTGGAAGCGCCAGAGAGGTGGTTCCCGCTCAGATTGCTGGTGTGTGGGAATTGCTGGTTGGTGCAGACCGCGGATTATGCGGGACGCGAGTTGCTGTTCGGTGATGATTACGCCTATTTCAGCTCTTTTTCCTCTTCCTGGTTAGCCCATGCTCGGGCCTATGTCGCCGCAATGAAGGAACGCTTCGGCCTCGGCTGCGACAGTTGCGTGGTAGAGGTCGCCGCGAATGACGGTTATCTCCTCCGCTATGTCCAGGAATGCGGAATCGATTGCTACGGAATCGAGCCGACGCACAGCACCGCCGAGGCCGCACGCGCGATCGGTATAGAGATCGTCGAGGAATTTTTCGGCTCGGCGCTGGCGACCCAGCTGGCCGCAGCCGGGCGCGGTGCCGATCTCATGGTAGCGAACAACGTTCTGGCGCATGTTCCCGACATCAACGATTTCGTGGCGGGCTTTACGAGCCTGCTCAAGCCGGCGGGCGTGGCAACGTTCGAGTTTCCGCACCTCCTGAGGATGATCAGGGAAAATCAATTCGACACAGCTTATCATGAACATTTTTCCTATCTTTCGCTGCTGGCGATCGAGGCGGTTTTTCTGTCCAACGGATTGCAGGTCTTCGATGTCGAGCAGCTACCCACCCATGGCGGCAGTCTGCGCGTATTCGCGCAGCGGCTGGGCGGTCCGCATCCCGTGACCGCCAATGTCGCCCGGATACGCGAAATGGAGCAGGAGGCGGGACTGGCCACGCTCGCGCCTTACGCCGCCTTTCAGAAGGCAGCGGAGCGCGTAAAGACCGATTTCCTCCGTTATCTCCTCGACACGAAGGCTGCGGGCCTCCGGGTTGGGGCCTATGGCGCGGCGGCGAAGGGTAACACGCTTCTCAATTATGCGGGCGTCCGCTCCGACCTCCTTCCCTATGTGGTCGATCGCAACCCGGCGAAGGCGGGCCGTTTCATGCCGGGAAGCCGCATCCCGATCGTCGGGGAAGAGCATCTTCGCGCGGATCGGCCCGATCGCATCGTTATCCTGCCGTGGAATCTCACCGACGAAGTGATGGAACAGCTCGCTTACGCCCGGGAATGGGGTGCTCTCTTCGTAACCGCCGTACCGGAGCTGATCGAACGATGAGCCGTATCTTCTATACCAAGCCCTCGATCACCGAACGGGAGGTCGAACTGGCAATGGGCGCGGTGGTGCGGGCCGGGCTTTCCGGCTCACGAACGCGCGGCAGCGTCCAGCGCCCGCTGATATGCTAATATGAACAAAAGGTGGCATAAACGCGATTGGCGAAGGAGGAGAAGTTTGTGACCGCGCTTTCAAAGGCGTGCCCGCCATGAGATTATTGCTAACGGGAGCCTCCGGCTTCATCGGCCGATATGCGCTTGCTCATCTCGAGCGCCATGACGATGTGGAAGTGACAATCCTCTCGCGCCGTCAAATAGCGAAGCGACCAAAGGTCAGGACGATCGTCGGAGATATGTCTCGGGATCGTCTGAGTTGGAGTGATCTTGGGTGTCCAGATATAGTTCTGGATCTGGCCTGGGGAGGCTTGCCTAACTACCTGTCACCGCACCATTTTGATGAAGCGCATCAACATTCAACTTTTTTACGCAGAATCGCCAAACAAGGCGTGAAGCGGATCGTTTGTGCCGGAACCTGTTACGAATATGGAATGCAGCAAGGTTGTTTGACTGAAGATATGGTAACGACGCCATCGAATCCCTATGGATTGGCTAAGGACATATTACGTAAGCAGCTTGAATTCGATCATGACGACGCCGAACTGATTTGGACACGTTTTTTTTATCTTTACGGAGAAGGGCAGGCGCCGACGTCGCTTTATTCACAAGTGAACGCCGCCATCGCGCGCGGAGATACTATTTTCCCGATGTCTCAAGGAGATCAAATACGGGACTTTCTTCCGGTCGAGAAGGCGGCGGATTATCTCATACGCCTGACGCTCTCTCCTGGCATGCAGGGAATATATAATATTGCTTCGGGAAACCCCATATCAATTAGACGATTGGTGGAATCATGGTTTGAACAAAGTGGCCATTCGATTGCGCTTGCCCTAGGGCATTATCCATATCCGCATTGGGAACCACTGGCATTCTGGGGGTCAAACGAGCGCCTTCGCGATGCCTTGGGTCAAGTTTGAGGTGTTATGCCACTGATCCTGCGTGCAGAATCAAAAGAGCGATTGGTGAGGCACGTATGCGGCCAACTCTCAATGCTTTATCCGCTCTCGAGCACGGAAGATGATATTTGTTCAATTTCAATTTTTATTGAAGAATCCTTGTCTAGGATGGAAACTATAGTTAATAGTGTGAATAATTTTAAAGAGGGATATTTTGACCATCTTAACACTCTCCAATATGCCAGCTTCCTATATATATTGGGAAATAATATTTTCCGATCGGTAAAATTATTTGAGCGAGAAAAAAAGGATCTTCTTGATAGATTGTTCGGGTTGAACAGAGCGGTTAGCGGATTGGATCTTTATCCATCCATTTCCCTGCCCGAGCCTTTCTTTCTTTCTCATGCACTCGGCACGGTTTTGGGAAATGTGAAATACGGCAGGCGCTTGGTTATATTTCATAACGTTACTGTCGGCCGAATTGGTGAAAATCGCCCCTCTATCGAAGATGATGTAATTCTTTTTCCTGGGTCGTCCGTCACAGGATTGAGTCGAATCGGTGCTGGCAGTGTAATATCTGCGAACACCCATGTTCACAATTTAGAAGTGCCCGAAATGTCGTTGGTTTCCATCGATAAGGGTTCTATTTCCATAAAGCCGTTACGTCGCGACTATCTGTCCCTTTATTTCAGATAGAAGGATAAAGGCCGCGCGCGGAATGCTGTTTTGTCGGGCCGCTTGGTAGATCGGATTACGCACAGCGCATCTTCAGACCGTCTCTGCGGGTCCCGTCAATCTCTGGCGATTGCCAATGCGGTGCGAATTTGATCGACGGTATTGCTGGTAAGCCCTAACTTCTGGCTGGCCAGCGTTTCGTCAACCCATTGGGCGACGGCGTCGACGTCATGCCTGCCGTTCCTGGCCATGTCCGCCGGTCGCATGGCAAGGAACGACCTTATGATCCGCGAGATTCGATGCGGTGTTATACTGGCCGGGAAGGGGCCTGCTCCACCGACCGCTTGGCGCAACATATCCGCGTCACCATCGGGGTGACCCTTTGCTCGGCGCGCGTTGATCTCTTTTCCCAAAGCCACCTCTAGGTCCACGCGCGCGAAAATGTCGTCGATCTGATGGCCGTGGGCCGCACAATAACGTAATGCGGATTCAACAATGAGCGCCTTCACGGTCACCCAATTTTGGAAAGCCGGCAGGAATCCCAGATCATCCTCGATCCGCCACAGATTCTTCTCCTGCTCTGTGCCACCTTTGAAGTGGGATGCTCCATTGCTGCGAGCTGACCCACCATTGATAAAATATGGAGAAAGACTATATCGATAGCATATATCTTCCATGGAAAGTGCGATCGATGAGAACATATCCACTTGGCTGGATAGAAAGAAGCGGCCTTGCTTATCTTTGATCTTATCGATCAAAGATTTACGTACAAAACCGTGATAGATACATGGCAGATTATAATAATTCCCGTCCTTCAAAAGGCCGTGCAGTTCGATGCGGCTTTTCAAGGTCCGCATTCCTTCGCGGCGCGGGACCAGGACGCTGTTCCGCCGTCCGCCCTGGATATCTGGCCACGCATAATGAACCCGGTCCGCCGATAGCGCTTGAATTTCCGGATCGTCGAATACTGCCAGCGCCTCGGTCAATCGTGAGGCGATGATGGCGTCATCATCGCCGATCGAGCATATGATCCGCCCGCGAGCGAGTTCCAGTCCACGCTCGAAATTGTCGCGCATGCTCAATCGCTGTTCCGATCGTTCGTACCGGATGCGGCCATCGCCGATGGCTTGGATTACGTCTCGTGTCTCGTCGCAGCTCGCATTGTCGAGGACCAGCACTTCCATGTCTGCGACCGGCGCGCGCAAACAGGCGTGGATGGCATGACCAAGATAGCTCGCGCGCTCTCGCGTGGGGATCATGATCGTTAGTCGACGGGCGTCCTCGGACTTGTCGAAATGAGTCAAGCTTCACCTATGCAGTGGCCCCGGTGCCCGAACGCGTTGGAGGCGATGGTATTGGATATAGTCGGCCAGACGCTCCGTAACCGGCGACCGGATGTTTCTCGGTTAACTGGCGCATGCAGTCCAAGCCCTGTATGGGTGCGCCCGTGTATCAGCAAGCAGAATCCGTAGCATGAGCATACGCAGCAACATCATCGCCAATTATGTCGGCCAAGGCTGGTCGGTGGCGATGAATCTGGTGTTCGTGCCGGTCTATGTCACGGCACTCGGCATCGAAAGCTATGCGCTGATCGGTATTTTCGCCGCGCTTCAGGCCTGGCTCGCGCTGCTTGATCTCGGCATGACTCCGACCCTGCAGCGCGAAATGGCGCGCTTCGCCGGCGGGCTGGCGTCACCGACATGGATTCGCGATCTGTTGCGTTCGGTCGAGATCATCTGCGCCGTCATTGGCGGGCTTGCGGCACTCATCCTGCTTATGGCGGCCGATTATATCGCGACAGACTGGCTCAGAACCAGCCTGCCGCCCGCCGAAGTCGCCCTGGCGATCCAGATCATGGGCGTGGTCGTCGGCCTGCGCTTCTGGGAAGCGATCTACCGCAGCGCTCTTTACGGGCTGGAGCATCAGGTCTGGTTCAACGCCTTCAACGTCATCGCCACCACCGCTCGCTTCGGCGGGGCGGCGTTGGTTATCCTATTGTGGCAACCCTCGATCGTCGCCTTCTTCGGCTGGCATTTGCTGGTTTCCACTGTGTCGGTCGTGCTGCTCCGGGTCAAGCTCGGCAGGGTGATGCCGCCCGGCAGCCGGGCCGCCCGCTTTTCCCCGTCGGCACTTGCCGAGATCAAGGCGTTCGCCCTGGGAATGATCGGGATCAACCTGACCGCGCTCATCCTGACGCAGGCCGATAAGATTATCCTGACGCGCCTCCTGCCGATGGCCGAATTCGGTTTCTATACTCTCGCTGTCACCATGTGCTCCGTGCTGGTGGCGATGACTGGGCCGATCGTGCAGGGAGTCTACCCGCGATTGGTGCGCAGCATTGCGGCCGACGACAGGCGGGCGTTCGAGGAAACCTATCATCGCGGGGCGCAACTGGTCGCTGTTGCCGCCGGTAGTGCCGCGGCGGTCCTATGCCTGTTCGCAAGCCTCATTGTCCGGGTATGGACGGACGATCCCACGCTTGCCGCTAAAACCGGTCCGCTGCTGGCGGCGCTGGCGGGCGGCACTTTTTTCAACGCACTGATGCAGATTCCCTATTTCGGTCTTCTGGCGGTGGGAGAGACGCGCTTTCCATTGCGGGCGAATATCCTGGCGGCGACGATCCTGATCGTCGCATTGCTGGTTCTGGTGCCACGCTACGGGGCGCTAGCGGCGGCGATGACCTGGCTGGCGATCAATGCGGGGTTCGTGACGATCGGACTGGCGCTGTTGCACAGGCGACATCTGAGCGGCTTGTTACGGAACTGGTATGTCCGGGACACGGTGCCGGGGGTAGCTGCGGCGTTCACGACTTGCATCGCGTTGCGTGTCGTGTTGCCCGACGTCGCGCTGAACCGGATCGGCGGTTTCATATGGCTCGCTCTGGTCGGGACGCTGGCGCTAATGGCAGCGATCGTCGCGACGCGAGACATGTTTGATGCGTTGCGAGCCTTTCTGGCGCGTGGTCGGGTGCGCTTTTCATCCGTGCCGGGCAGCGAATGACCGATCGGGGCGACCAGCGGCGGCGTTTCCTGATCGGCCTGGGCGCTGGTGCCGTGGGGGGCGTCGCGAGCGGTGCCGTCGCGCTGCACGCGCGCGGTACGCCGACCAGGGGCGCGGTGCCCGAGGTCAACGTGCGCGACATGGGGGCGACAGGCGACGGCACGACCGACGATACCGCCGCCTTCAACCGCGCGACGGACGCTGCCGCACCCTGGTCGCCCGCGCTGGAACGGCGCATCATCGTCCCGCCCGGGCGCTACCGGATCGCCGGCACCGTTCATATCCGCAAAGGACAGGATCTGGCCGGATCGGGTTATGCAACCCAGTTCGATGCACGGCGGGTGTCAGAATCGACATTCGTGCTGGGTCGCGCACAGGGAGCAAGCGAGAATGATCCGGGCGGTGCGCCGGTCAGGATCAGCGGCTTCCGTGCGCTCGGTTCTGCGCCGCGCGCACCGTTTATCGCAGTCCGCGCGGAGGGTTTCTCGATCGAGAATCTGTTCCTGACGGCTGTCGGAACCGGCATCCACATCCAGGGAGCCGACGGAATAGTCCGCGATGTCATCATCGACCAGGCGCTCAACGGTATCGTTTTCGACCATGCTCAAAACGTGCTGGTAGGCGGTTTTTACACCTATCTTGCCAATTATGCCGTGACCGCGATCGAGGCATGTGCCGATATTGCGATCGCCAACAGCCTCTTCTGCTATAGTCGTTATGCGGCGGTCCTCTTCACGGAGGGAGGGCGGTCATTGCGCGGCATGACCTTCACGGGCTGCTCGTTCCTCCAGAACGAACAGTTCGATACCTTTTCCGGTTATGTCCAGAGCCGAGCGTCGGACGTGGACGCGCTGTTCACCGGTTGCCAGTTCCGCAATTGGTCCGGTTTCGCGATCGACCATGGGGCCGGACGCAATGTCGCGCTTACCTTCAACGGTTGCATATTCGACGCGCTGGCGACCAACCCCGTCTATAATCAGGCCAAAACGTCGAATTGTGTCAGAACCGGGCTGGAGAGCCGTTTCCGTTTCGATGCGTGCGAGTTCCGCAATCTGGGCGGTGTCGTGGCGGCGGCCGGCCCCGGCGCGCGGCTGGCGATCACAGGCGGCATCGTCGAGAACTGCCGCGAACCACTGCTTGCCGTCGACCGAGCTGCGGGCGAGATGCGGGTGCGCGATGTCGCCGGATTCGCGATGGGTCGCGATGGCTGGTCTGTCCCGTCCTGGCCGGGCGCGACGTGGCGCATCGTCGCACGACTTAGCGACCCGGGGGGGCGGCATATCGTCGAAGAGGTCATCGTCAGCGACGATGGCGGGGAAGCGCCGATGGTACAGCACCTCATCGGTCCTGCTGCCACGACGCTGAACGTTGCACTGCGCCCGCTGCCCAATCGCGCGATTCTGATCGCAGCCTCCGTCGCAGGATGGCGACTAATCGGGTTGGAGACATCGACGTTCGGCTGACGTGGCGCTCATTGTCTTTTGGGGGGCGACCGGTTAATCGGGCTGCCAATTTCACGGGGTATATTGTTTTGGACTCCCAGAATGTTGCGATTGTAGGCCTGGGTTATGTCGGCCTGACCCTGGCCGTCGCCATGGCGCAGCGTGGCATGACCGTTTTCGGCATCGAGCGACGAGACGATGTCGTCGCCCTTACCAATGCCGGCACACCGCATTTTTCCGAGGAAGGGCTGGGGGACGTACTGGCGGCGCTCGTCGAGCGCGGTCAGTTGCGTGCGGCCACTTCGTTCGCTGACATACCGGCCTGTGACAGCTATATCATCACCGTCGGCACGCCGCTCGACGCAAACGGCGTTCCACGGCTCGATATGGTCCGCCACGCGGCGAACGAGGTTGCCGCGCACATGCGGGACGACGCGCTGGTTGTCCTGCGTTCGACCGTCCAGATCGGCACTACGCGTGAGGTGGTCGCAAGGGTACTGGAGGCTTCGGGCAAGCGCGCGTTCGTCGCCATGTGTCCCGAGCGGACGCTGGAGGGTGACGCTCTGCGCGAGATCGGCTCGCTGCCGCAGATCGTCGGCGGATTGGACGAAGAGGCGGCCGCGCGGGCGGGCGCGCTTTTCGGTGCGCTGACCAGTTCGGTGGTGCGGGTTTCGACGCCGGAAGCCGCCGAGATGATCAAGCTGGTCGATAATACGTTCCGCGACGTCCGTTTCGCCTTCGCCAACGAGGTTGCACGGGCTTGCGATGCGATCGGCATCAACGCCGTCGAAGTTATCGGATCGGGGAAGCTCGGCTATGTCCGGACCAATGTTGCGCTTCCCGGTCTGGTCGGCGGGCCGTGTCTGGAAAAGGATCCCCACATCCTGCGCCATTCGTTGCGTTTGCGCGGCGTTGATCTGGAGATCACCGGCGCGGCGCGGCTGGTCAACGAACGTCAGCCCGAAGAAACCGTGCGGCAGGCGTTCGCGCTGTTCGAACGCCGCGCTGGTCGCCGGCCAGTGCGGGTGGCCCTGGCGGGGCTGGCTTTCAAGGGCGTGCCCGAAACCGACGATCTGCGTGGGTCGATGGCGCTGGCTGTCATCAAGGCGATCCGTGGCGAGGGTTATGCGGCGCCGCTTGCCGTATTCGATCCGGCGGTGTCGGACGCGAACATCCGCGCGCTTGATCTCGGCCTTGTTCCCACCGCCTCGCTGACAGATGCGGCGCTGGACGCCGATATAATGCTAGTCACCAATAATCACCCCGCATACCGCCGGACGACGTTTGAACATATCGTCGCTAGGCTGGCCCCCGATGGCTTCGTTTATGATTATTGGAATCATTTCGGCCATGAGAGCGCTGCGGTGCTGAAGCAGCGTTATTTCACTGTTGGCGGTTTGGTGGGATGGGGGGCATGAAGGTTGCAGTCACCGGCGCGGCTGGCTTTATCGGCGCCTATCTGAGCCGGCGGCTGGCGGATGATGGCCATATAGTCGTTGCTATTGATAACTTCCTGCGTGGCGAGCCGACGCGGATCGCGGGCCAGGCCGGTATCCAGGCCGAGCGTTGCGACGTGCGGGATGCGGATGCGCTGCACCAGGCGTTGTCCGGCGTCGAGGTCGTTTTCCACCTTGCCGCGATTAACGGCACTGAAAATTTCTACAACCGGCCCGAACTCGTTCTTGATGTCGGAGTACGCGGCGCCCTCGCCGTAATGGACGCGGCACGCCGTGCCGGGGTGCCGGATATCGTCATCGCCTCGTCTGCCGAAGTCTATCAGACGCCGGCGATAGTGCCCACCGACGAGACGGTGCCGATGGTGATCCCGGATTCGCTCAATCCACGCTATTCCTACGGTGGATCGAAGCTGATCAGCGAACTGATCGCCTTCAACTACGGCAAGGACGTGTTCCGGCAGGTCCAGGTCTTCCGCCCGCACAATGTCTATGGCCCGGATATGGGCTGGAAGCACGTTATTCCCCAGCTAATCGGCAAGGCGCGCGCGGCGGCAGCCGCTCACGAAGCACTCGAAATCCAGGGGGATGGAACCGAGACGCGCGCCTTCTGCTATGTCGATGATATCGTTGACGGCATCGTGACGATGCATGCCGCTGGCGGCAATCGCGAAGTCTATCATATCGGATCGATGGAAGAAGTGTCGATACGCGACCTTGTCGCGCGTATCATCGCTGGATTGGGCTTGGCGCTTGAGGTGCGTCCGGGGCCGGCGATGGAAGGAGGAACTCCGCGCCGTTGTCCGGACATCGGCAAGATGCGTGCGATCGGCTATGAACCCAAGGTGACGCTTGATGAGGGCCTGCGCCGGACAATCGCCTGGTATATGGACCATGCGCCGGCCGGGGAGAATGCATTGCTGTGACCGAGGTGAGCCGAATCTTCGTGGCCGGTCATCGCGGCATGGTCGGCGGGGCGATTCTCCGTGCACTTGCGCGGGCTGGTCTGCCCGAGCCGATCGTGCGCACTCGGGTCGAATGCGACCTGCGCGACCGCGCGCAAGTCCGGGCCTTCTTCGAGGCAGAGCGGCCCGAATGGGTGTTCCTGGCGGCCGCAAAGGTAGGGGGGATCGTCGCCAACCAGACCTACGGAGCGGATTTCATCCGCGAGAATCTCGAGATAGAGGTAAATGTCATTGATGCGGCTTATCGTGCGGGTGCGCGCAAGCTGCTATTTCTCGGTTCCAGTTGCATCTATCCGCGCGAGGCATTGCAGCCGATCCGGGAGGACTACCTGCTGACCGGCCCGCTTGAGCCGACCAACCTGCCCTATGCGGTAGCAAAAATCGCCGGCGTGACGATGTGCGATGCCTATCGTGCTCAATATGGTTTCGACGCCTTCTCGATCATGCCGAGCAACGTCTATGGCATCGGGGACAATTTCGATCCGGTGACGAGCCACCTCGTCGCGGGCATGATGCGCCGGATGCACGAGGCGCGATCGACCGGCGCTGACGAGGTGGTGATCTGGGGAACCGGCACGCCGCTGCGCGAACTCGTCTTTGCGGACGATCTGGGAGACGCTTGTGTTCATCTGATGCGCCATTGGGATCGGGGCGGACTGGTCAATGTTGGATCGTCACAGGAAACCAGCGTGGCCGATCTGGCCCGTTTGATCGCCGAGGTGGTCGGATTCAAGGGACGTCTGCGCTTTGATGCCGATAAGCCCGATGGCACCCCACGCAAGCTGATGGACAATTCGCGGCTCGCCGATAGCGGGTTTGACCGCTTTACTCCACTGCACGAAGGGCTGGAGTCGATGTACGACGCCTGGCTACGGGACGGGCGCTAAGGGCGGCCGGTGGCGGTCGAATTCTGGATATTGCTGGCGACAGCGCTTGGATTCACCGCACGATCCGTGCGCAATCTGCTGACTGCGCGCTTCCTGCCATTGGCAGACTTCGCAACGTTATCAATCGTTTATTATGCTGTGCCGCTGGCCGTGCTCGGCTTTTTGTCGATCAATCCACACGGGCTGGCGTTCCTGCATCCGGCCGCGGCGGATCCGGGGCTGGCGTTGATGTCGATGCGCTATGTCGTGCTCGCGCTGGTCAGCATGGAGGGGGGACGTATACTCGCCGGATTCCGCGGAATTCCGCGTTTTACCATGAGTTTTCGTTTGAGTACCGGCACCGAAACGCGGGTCATGTTGTGGTTCATGGGGTTGTTCACGCTGTTTCCGCTGGGTATCTATTTCTTCGGATTCGCGGAGTTCTTCAGCGGCTATGCGTCGGAATATTACACCCCGTTAGCAACGCTTGGCAATGCGATCATTTACTCGTCGATTGAGGCGCTTGGTTTCACCATTTTGCTTGCGCTCATTCTCGGCGAGCGGTGGGGGCGAGTGCCGCTGAAGACATTCATCGCGCTCGCGCTGCTGATCCTGGTCTTTGTTCTCGCGGTGCGCGCCAAGCGGCTTGAGGTTGTCAGCGCGCTGTTGCCGGCTGGAATTTTGCTCGCAGCTTCGCGTCAGTGGCTTCGTAAGCCGACGTCGCGCATGGCTCTGGCCGCGGGAGGGCTGCTCATGCTCATCGTGGTTTCGGTGTTACGTGTTTCGGACAGCTTCTCGTGGTTCAACCTCCTTTACTACACCTTTACGGAAGGAGTGTATGCCGGTCACTCGCTTCCCGGCATCGAGGAGCGCCTTCAAACGCTGACCGTAGGTTATGAGCATGGCGGTCGTTTCCTTACCGCCTTGCTGGCCTTCATTCCCCGTTTCCTGTGGGAAGGGAAGGATGCGCTGGTCTATCAGGGAGATCTGGCGCTGCGGGGCGTCTCGCCGCTTGGCGCGACCTCCTTCCTGGCCGAGGTCGTGTTGCAAGGGGGGCTGGTCGCCGTCGCTGCCGTCTATAGTTTGCTCGGTTTCCTGTTCCAGCGGACGATGAGTTTCGAGCCCGTTTGGGACGAAGGGTTGAAGGCAGGAATTCTGCCCCTGCGCTTCGGCGTCTATATCGTGGCGCTCGTCATATTCATCCCGCATTGGCGTGACGGCATCATTCCCGCGATCAAGCTGTCGGTGCAGTCGTTTACTGTCTTCCTGCTCATTGCCGGTTTCCATTATCAAGCGAGCCATCGTCGCCGGATCGTGACCGGGACGGCCTTGTCGTGATGAATGGGCGTCGCACGATGCAATTCCTGTCGGTGAAGGCGTTTGGCGATTTCGTGATCGCCGCGACCTCGCTCGAGCGGGTCGCCCCTGCCGATCGGGCGGGGCTTTCGATCCTGGCAGCCGATCATTTGCGGCCATTAGCATCGGCTTTGGCCCCGGCGTGTGACATCACATTCCTTGGCAATGCAGAGCAAGGCGTGCCGGCGCTCTTCGACGTTCGGCGAGCGGGCATATGTGCGGCGATCGGGAGCGCGATCGGATTGCGACGCGCAGTTCGCCAGGTGCGTGACCCCGATGCCGCGTTGATACTAGACAAGGATGGCTGGCGCGCGCGTTGGCTCGGCTTCCCCTCCGGCGTGGAAACCCTGTCGCCGGCCGGGAATATATACGCAGCCTATGACGATTTTCTTGCCTCAAGGGGAATCGCGCGCGCGCAGCCCGTACCCGGCGAGGCCGCATCGAAGGGCGATGGTGCGATTATCGGCCTGTTTCCAGGCAGCCGCGTCGCTGCCAAGAATCTGCCGGAGGAACTGGTTCGCACGGTGCTCGCCGCCGCCGCGCGAAGTGGCCGGTGCGCCCGGCTTTTCCTGCTCGAAGGCGAGCGTCCCGATCTCGAGCGCTCGGGTCTTCCCTTCGAAGGCGTGCCGAGATGCTTCGAGGCGCTGATCGCGGCAATCGGCTCGGTGGGATCGGTGATCGGTGCGGACAGCCTGCCAGTGCATCTCGCGGAGCGTGCTGGGCGGCGGGTTTTCGTGCTCTCTCCGAAAGAGAATATCTTCTGGCTGCCACGCTCGAGCCTTGTGCATGATCGCTGGGCTCTGTTCGGTGCTGCGCTGGACATACCGCTCGCCCGGTTTTTGGACGTGGAATGAACCGTTTGCCATCTCCTCCGGGCGTGAAGGCGCCCGACCGCGCCCGGCTCGCCGGCGCTCGCGCGCTCGTCGTTGGGGACATCATGCTCGATCGGTACTGGTTCGGCGATGTCGATCGCATCTCGCCCGAGGCGCCGGTTCCGGTCGTGCATGTCCGGCGCGAGGAATATCGGCTTGGCGGCGCGGCCAATGTTGCGCTCAACATCGGCGCCTTCGGGGCACGGCCGTGCCTGTTGAGCGTGACTGGCGACGATTCAGACGCGCACCGGCTGCGCGCGCTGCTTGTCGATGCGAATATTGACCATGTGTTGCAATGCGATCAGCGGCTGGCCACGACCGTCAAGCTTCGCGTGTCTGGCCGAGGCCAGCAACTCATTCGGATCGATTTCGAGGAATCGCCCGTTGACGAGCAACTTGCCAATCTGTTCCTGGAGTTCGAGCGTCGCGCGCCGGAACAGGGAGCTGTGATCTTCTCCGATTACGGCAAGGGCGGGCTGGCACATGTTGCCCGGATGATCGCCGTCGCGCGCGACCATGGCGTGCCGACCTTGGTGGACCCCAAAGGTAGTGATTTCACGCCTTATCGCGGAGCGACGGTCGTGACGCCGAACCGGCAGGAGCTGGCGCGCGTCGTAGGGGCCTGGACCGACGAGGCCATGTTCGAGGAACGCGCGCATGCGTTGCGCACAGCGTTGGGACTGGACGCCTTGCTCGTCACCCGGTCGGAGGAAGGCATGTCGCTGTTCGACAATAGGGGCCATTTGCGGATCGAGGCCGAGGCGCGTGAGGTGTTCGATGTCACCGGCGCGGGTGATACGGTGATCGCCGTGATCGGTGCGATGCTGGCGGCCGGACATGATCTGCGTGACGCGGTGATCACCGCCAATCGCGCCGCTGCGGCGGTGGTCGCCAAGTTCGGCACCTCGACCGTTTCCTATGAGGAGGTCTTCGGATGAGGGTTGTGGTCACCGGAGCCGCCGGCTTTATCGGTTCCAATGTCGTCGCAGGTCTCAACGATCGCGGTATCACCGATATCATCGCAGTCGATGATATGACCGACAGCCGCAAGTTCCTGAACCTCAGAAACCTGAAGATCAGCGATTATCTCGATCGTTCCGATTTCTATACCCGCTTCGCCGCCGGTGCGTTCGATCCGGTCGAGGTTGTGTTCCATGAAGGCGCCTGTTCCGACACGATGGAACAGGACGGCCGCTATATGATGGAAACCAATTATCGCTGTTCGGTCGATCTACTGGATGCTTGCACGCGTCGTGGCACGCGGCTGCTCTACGCCTCCTCCGCCGCAGTTTACGGTGCATCGAACGTCTTTCGAGAAGATCCGGCGTTCGAAGCGCCACTGAATGTCTATGGTTATTCGAAATTACTGTTCGACAATATCGTCAGGCAGCGCATGGCGGACCTGCCGATGCAGGTGGCCGGCTTTCGCTATTTCAATGTCTATGGTCCCGGCGAGGCGCACAAGGATCGAATGGCTTCGGTCGCCTTCCATCATGTCAATCAGTTTCGAGCCGAGGGGAAGGTCCGGCTGTTCGGCGATTATGGGGGCTGGAATGCCGGCGAGCAGAGCCGCGATTTCATCCACGTCGCCGATCTTGTCAAAGTGAAGCTGTGGTTTCTCGATCACCCGGACGTTTCAGACATTTACAATCTTGGCACTGGCAAGGCGCAGCCGTTCAACGATATCGCCCATGCCGTGGTGAACGGCATTCGCGCCCGTGACGGGCAGCCGGCGTTGTCGCTTTCGGAACAGGTGGCGCAGGGCTTTGTCGAATATGTCGATTTTCCCGAAGCCCTGAAGGGAAAATATCAGAGCTTCACCGAAGCTGATATCACGCGCCTTCGCTCGGCCGGCTATGGCGAGCCGTTCATGGCCGTCGAACAGGGCGTGGCGAACTATGTCGATCGGTTGCTGGGGTGAAAGCCTAGGGCAGCAGATCAAGCATTTCTTCCGCCATCCCACACAAGCTATGCCCGATCAGGATATGCGCTTCCTGGATGCGCGCGGTCACTGCGCTAGGCACGATGATCGCAATGTCGGACAGCGACGCCAACGCGCCGCCGTCGCGGCCTAGCAGGCCGATTGTGACGATGCCGGCGGACCGGGCATGGATGAAGGCGTTGACGATGTTGGGCGAATTGCCCGAGGTCGAGATGCCGACCAGACAATCGCCTTCTTTTCCAAGTGCCTGCACCTGGCGCGTGAAGACATGCTCATAGCCATAGTCGTTCGAAATGCAGGTGAGTGCGGAGCTGTCGGTGCTGAGCGCCAGTCCGGCGAGTGGGCGACGGTCGGCAACGAAGCGTCCGGTGAATTCGGCCGCGAGATGCTGACTATCGGCCGCCGATCCGCCATTGCCGCAGAACATCACCTTGCCGCCCGCTGCCAGTCCCTTGGCAATGGCCCGGCCGGCACCGGTTACGACTGGTTCCAAGTGTCCCAGTTCTGAAAACAATGCGAGATGTTCGGCAAGATTTCGTTCAAATAGCGACATGCTGGGTTCCGTAACCGGGAGGGGTGCGCTTGGAAGATAAAATCTTGACCTTGTCAACGCAGGCTGTTGCGGCCCTGCCGCGGCCGCTGGTGTTCACCAACGGTGTCTTCGATGTATTGCATCGTGGTCATGTCACCTATCTTGCCGCCGCGCGTGCTCTGGGTGCCGGGCTGTTCGTGGCGCTGAACTCGGATGCGTCGGTCAGAATGCTCGGCAAAGGGCCGGACCGTCCGGTCAATCGCGCGGAAGATCGTGCCATTGTCCTGGCCGCGCTCGAAAGCGTGACTGCGATCGGCGTGTTCGATGAACGCACGCCGATCGAACTTTTGAAGCGGGTGCGCCCCGACATATATGTGAAGGGTGGCGATTACACGATCGATCGTCTGCCTGAGGCGGATGTCGTACGCGAATGGGGCGGGCGGACTGTGCTCATTCCGTTTGTCGACGGCTTTTCCACGACGGATCTGCTCCGGCGAGTGCGTGACATATGAAGGATTCTCCACTCAAGGCCGCCTTCCTCGACCGCGACGGCGTCATCAACCATGATCTGTCCTATATCGGTCGGCCAGAGGATTTCGTGCTGATAGATGGTGTGCCCGAAGCCCTGCGGATGCTGTGCGATGCCGGTTACGCGCTCGTCGTCGTCACCAACCAGTCCGGAATCGGCCGAGGTTATTATAACGAAGGTGATTACCGGCGCGTCACTGATCGGATGCGAATGCTGCTTGCTGATCAAGGCATAGAGTTCGCCGCCATCCTGCATTGCCCGCATGCGCCGACCGACGGGTGTGATTGTCGGAAGCCGCAGCCCGGCATGTTGCTGGCGGGCGCGGATCGGATCGGTGCAGCGCTCGATCGATCGGTTTTGTTCGGTGACAAGGAATCGGATATCGCCGCCGGCCGCGCCGCCGGTGTGGCTCGCTGCTTCCTGATCGGGCCTCCCGGCAGTGCGGCCCGGTGCGACGCGGATGGAGACGGTGCCGACTTGCTTGCCTGTGTTCGCCTGCTGTTGGCTGATAACTCGGTTGGGATTTAATCCTCCGCCCTTCAGCGTCCTGAATATATGATAATGTCCTTTATCACATAAAAATCGTGCCTCGGATTCCTATAGATCGCGATCCGTTCTAGGATCGTATCATGACGACCATTCTTACCCCCCTGCCCTCCCCGGCTCTCGCGCTCGGCTTCGCTTCCTTTCCTGCATTGCCGGCAATCATCGCGGTGGCCGACGC
>Ga0182749_1000790_pt1 | contig 26963 bp, 30 predicted proteins | sample eDN3rd37CKraftMG_FD_128875 | JGI IMG/M metagenome (GOLD analysis project Ga0182749, IMG submission 128875) | Enriched Miracle-Growth compost microbial communities from Emeryville, California, USA - eDNA 3rd pass 37_C Kraft MG (version 2) (version 2) ...
ATGCGACGGTGCCGTTCCGCGGGGCCAAGCAATCCGGCCTCGGCGCCGAGCTGGGCGAGGACGGGCTGCACGAATATACGCAGGCGCGGATCGTCAGCGTCGCCGGCTGATGCAAGGCACGGGGCCCGCGCGCCGGCTCGTTCCGGCCGCGGGCTCCCCGCCGACGGAAGGACGATACGGCGGCGCGAGGGTCTAATTGCTCCTCCAGCGCCGCCCGCCTTCCTCCGCGCTATCCGCGCAGACCGCGCACCACCACGCCGATGACGATATCGATCAGCCGCTCGATCGGTATTTCCGGCTGCGGCGCGCCCATCGCGGCCGACATCCTTTCGGCAAATCCCTGCGTCACGATGAGGGCGCCCAGCGCGCCGACATATCGCCAGTGGAATTCGGCGCTGTCGAGATCCGGCAGCAGCCGGCGGACGAGCCGGTAGAGCAGCCGGCTCGTATCGGCGAACAGCTCCTTGCCGACCGTGACGACCACCTCGGACGGATCGGTGAAGACCAGCGCATAAAGCCCGCGCAGCTCCATGCGGGCGTCGCCGTCCGGCAGCGAGGGCGCGATGAGCGCCCGCACCACCTCCTCGAGCGCGACCGGCTCGCCCGCGTCGAGACGCCGTGAGCAGGCCTGCAAGCCGTCCGCCTGCGCGGCGATGATTCCCGAAAGGCGCTCCTCGCACAGGCAGCGGAACAGCCCGTCCTTGGTCTCGAAATAATAGACCAGCGAGCCAAGATTGACCTTGGCCGCCCCGGCGATCGCGCGCAGCGACGTGCCGTCATAGCCGTGCGCGACGAACAGTGCCTCGGCCGCCGCCAGCGCCCTTTTCCGTGTTCCGGGCCGTTCGTCCACTGTCGACTTGACCAAATCTAGGGTTCCTTGCATGTAGTGGTTATACGGATGTATATATCCGGCGAGGAGAAAAGGAAGTGCACAGTTTTCCGCGTCCGTCCAGCCCGACGGTGGAGGCTCCCCGCGAGCCCCGGCCGGGCGCCTGCCCCGAATGCGGGGCGTCCGCGCTCGCCGCCTATCGCGTGATGAGCGAGGGCGGCTGGTGGAACGTCGTCAAGTGCCGGTCGTGCCTGCATTCGCTGGAACGCGTGCCCGGCCCGCTGCATGGCGCCTTCACGCCGCTGGGGGCGCCGCGATGGACGCGCTGATCGGGGTCGACGTCGGCGGCACCTTCACCGACGTGGTGATGGTGAAGGACGGCGCGGTGCACGTCACCAAGGTGCCCAGCGTCCCCGCCCGGCCGGAGCTGGCCGTGCTGGAGGGCGCGCGGCGCTGCGGCGTGGACGGGGCCGCGATCTTCAACCATGCGAGCACCAAGGGGCTGAACGCGATCCTCACGCGCGCCATTCCCAAGATCGGCTTCCTCACCACCGACGGGCATCGCGACATGCTCGACGGCGGCCGCGCCTGGCGGCCGTGGAAGGGGCAGCTCGACCCGCGCTGGCGCCGCCCGTTCGGCGACGCCGCCCGTCCGCTCGTCGAGCGTTATCTGCGGCGCGGCGTGAAGGAGCGCGTGCTGGCCGACGGCGGCGTGCTGATCCCGCTCGACGAGGATCAGGCGCGCGGGGAGCTGGCGCTGCTGCGCCGCTGCAACGTCGCGGGCGTCGCGATCTGCCTGCTCAACAGCTATGCGAACCCCGCGCATGAGGCGCGGCTGGCCGAGCTGGCGCGCGAGGTGCTGGGGCCGGACGCCCTTATCTCGGTCAGCCACCGGGTCGGCGCGCGCGCGCGCGAATTCCCGCGCGCCGCGACCACGGTGATCGATGTGCTGATGAAGCTCGTCTACGGCGACTATGCCGACAAATTGTCGGCCGGGCTCGACTCGCAGGGCTTCAGGGGCGATCTCAACTTCGCCGACTGCACGGCGGCGCTGATCCCGTGGCGCGAGGCGCTGGAGGCGCCGCACCGCATCCTCTTCGCGGGGCCGGCGGCGGGCGCGGCCTCCTGCGTCGCGCTGGGCGAGGCGATCGGCGACGGGAACCTGATCGGCTGCGACGTCGGCGGCACGTCGACCGACGTGACGATGATCGTGGGCGGCCAGCCCTTCACCAACGACAGTTTCGAGATCGAGTGGGACCTCGTCGTCAACGCGCTTGCGACGGAGGTGTCGAGCGTGGGCGCGGGCGGCGGATCGATCGTCGCGGTGTCGCCGTCGGGCGACATCATGGTCGGCCCCGAAAGCGCGGGCGCGGTGCCGGGCGCCGCCTGCTACGGCCGCGGCGGCACGCGGCCGACCGTCACCGACGCCTGCCTGCTGATGGGCATCCTCGATCCCCACGGCTTCGCGGACGGACAGATGGAGCTGGACGTCGCGGCGGCGGAGCACGCCTTCGCCACCCTCGACTGCGCGATCCCGCCGGCCGAGCGCGTGGCGACGGCGTGGCGCGTCGCGCTCAACAATATCGCGGAGGAGGTGGTGAACGTGGCGATCCGCCACGGCGCCGATCCGCGCGACTTCAGCCTCGTCGCCTTCGGGGCGGGCGGGCCGATGCTGCTCGCCGGCGCGCTGGAGCTGACCGGCGCGCGCCGCCTGATCGTGCCGCCGCATCCCGGCCTCTTCTCCGCGCTCGGCCTGCTGTCGACCGACCTCGTCTTCGCGGAGAGCCGCAGCGCCTATCATATGCTGTCCCCCGACAGCGCGCCCGCGATCGACGCCCTGCTCGCGGGCATGGAGGGGCAATTGCGCGCGCGCCTCGCCCCCGGCGCGGACGTGCGGGTGCAGCGCAGCTTCGACGGGCGGCTGGTCGGGCAGAGCTGGGAAACGCCCTTCGTCGCGATCGAGGACGGGGCGGTCGACATGGCGCGGCTGACGGCGGCGTTCCATGCCGAATATGCGCGCCGCAACGGGCAGGGCTTTCCCGACATGCCGGTGCAGGGCGTGACGTGGCGCGTCCAGCTCGTCGCGCCCTCGACGCGGTTCGAATGGAAGCCGATCGCCGGGCAGCAGGGCGCGCCCGCGCCGATCGGGCGGCGGGTGCTCCATCACTTAGCGGACGAGCCGGTGGAGGCGCGGATCTACGAGCGCGCCTCGCTGGGCGCGGGCGCGCTGGTCGACGGGCCGGCGATCATCCGCGAGCCGCTCTCCACCATCCTCGTCATCCCCGGCCAGACGGCGCGCGTCGGCCGCTTCTCCGAAATCGTCATAGAGGCCCGGCCATGATCGACCAGCCCGCGCTGCGCACCCTCGACGACGCCGCCTTCCGCGCGCGCTACGGCTGCGGCCGGTTCGACGCGACGGTGCTCGGCAATCGCTTCGCCTACATATTGGAGCATTTCTGCTCGAAGCTGCTCGCCTGCGCCTTCTCGCCGGTGCTGCGCGATTTCTACGATTTCGCCGCGACGCTGACCGGCCCGCCCGAGCGGGGCTATCCCACCCCCGTCGTTTCCAGATCGTTTGTCGCCTTCACCGGCACGATGACCGAATCGATCCGCAACACGATCGAGGAATATGGGCCCGGCCGGCTGGAGCCGGGCGACGTGATCATCGCCAACGATCCCTATCGCACCGGCACGCACGTCAACGACATGCTGTTCATCCGTCCCGTCTTCCACGGCGGCCGGCTGTCGGGCTTCGTCAATCTCAAATGCCATCAGCTCGACATGGGCGGGTCGGTGCCCGGCGGCTTCTCCGTCACCAAGACGAGCAGCTACGAGAACGGCCTCGTCCTCAGCCCGCGCGCGCTGATGAAGCGGGGCGAGCCGGTCGACGAGACGTGGACGCTGATCTTCGACAATGTCCGCTTCGGCGAGCTGCTGCGCCGCGACATGCAGACGATCATCGCCTGCCTCGATCTGGGCGAGCGGCTGCTGGCGGAGAGCATGGACCGTTACGGCCGCGACGCGGTGCTGGGCGCGATGGACTATGTCTGCGACGCGGATGCCGAGCGGATGGCCGAGGCGCTGGCGCGGCTCCCCGACGGCGACTGGTCGGGCGACGCGCTGCTCGACTGCGACGGGATGGACGCGAGCGAGGAATATCCCGTGCGCTGCGCCATCCGGAAGCGGGGCGCCCGGATCGAGGTGGACCTGAGCGGCACCGCGCGGCAGGCGCGCACATCGATCAACGGCACCTATCTCGATGCCAAGACGACGGTGGGCGTGGTGCTGAAATTCCTGCTCGATCCGCACGGCGGCTTCACCAGCGGCTGTTATCGCCCGGTCGATATCGTCATCCCCGACGGCGCGGTCTGCTCCGCCTTGCCGCCCGATGGCGTGGTGTTCGCTTATGGCGAATCGACCAACGCGCTGCTCGCCGCGATGTTCTCGGCGCTGGCGGAGCCGCTGGGGACCGGCGCGGTCGGCGGCGATACCGGCGCGCCCAACCTCCACAGCGCCTTCGGCCAGCGGCCCGACGGCAGCCCCTGGGTGTCGATCGGCGTCGGCGGCGGCGAGCGGGGGCCATGGGGCGGCAGCTCGGCCGGCGACGGCGACAGCTATTCGATCTTCATGCAGGCCAATTCGATCGACACCCCGATCGAGGCGGCCGAGGCGGACCAGCCGCTTGCCATCATGCGGCGCGAATATCGCGCCGACAGCGCGGGCGCGGGGCATAACCGCGGCGGCGCGGCGGTGCTCAAGGACACGCTGTGGCGGGCGCCGGCGGCGCACAACCTGTTCACGCTGCGCTTCAAGCGGCCGACCGGGATCGGCGTCCACGGCGGACGCGACGGGGCGACCGGGGGCGTCTGGCTCTGGCCCGATCTCGATCCCGAGGCGCCGCAGCGCGCGCCCGACGGCTGGGGCGATGCGATCGGCGTGGCGGGCCGCATCGATCCCGCCGGCAACGCGCCCGCGCGCGACGGCGAATGGCAATATTTCGGCCGCGAGAAATCGTGGCGGACCGGCGCGGGCGCCACCTTCCGCTATCTCAGCAACGGCGGCGGCGGCTGGGGCGATCCCTTCGCGCGCGAGCCCGAACGCGTGCTGGCCGACGTCCGCAACGGCTATGTCAGCATCGCCGGCGCGGCGCGCGATTACGGCGTTGTCCTGACCGGCGATCCCGATCGCGATCCGGAGGGGCTGGCCGTCGACCGCGCCGCCACGGAAACCCTGCGGGGCCGCTGAACGGGAAGAAAAACGCGAGAAAGAACGCGAGAAAGGAGGGGAGGCACATGCGGGAGCGGGACGGAAGGACGCCGCCGGCAACGGGCGGCGCGAGCGGTGGAAGGGAGTGGCGGGGCGTGGGCAGCAGACGAGTTGCGTCCGTTTCCGGCAGTTGATACGATCGTATACAACACGCCACGGCACATTGATGGATTGCGAGAAAGGCAGCTGATGGATCCAGTGTTCCCGCCCGGCGTGACCGCCGGGATTCTTGACCGCGCGCTGAAGGCTTTTGCCGGCGCCGTCGGTGCCGACAATGTGTTCACGACGCCCGAGGATCGTGACGCCTATGGCGACAAGTTCGCGATCGATGACATGCGCCACCAGCCCTATGGCGCGGTCGCGCCGTCCGGCGTGGAGGAGGTTCGGGCGATCGTGCGCATCGCCGCGGAGAATCATGTGCCGATCTGGCCCATCAGCCGGGGCAAGAATCTCGGTTACGGCGCCGCCGCGCCCGAGTTGTCCGGCTCGATCGTCGTCGACATGTCGCGCATGAAGAAGATCGAGATGGACGTCGAGAACGGCACCGTCCTGATCGAGCCGGGCGTCGGCTTCTACGATCTCTACGATTATCTTCAGGCGCGCGGGATTCCCTACTGGCTGTCGGTGCCGGGCAATAGCTGGGGTTCGGTGATCGGCAACGCGCTCGATCGCGGGCTCGGCTACACGCCTTATGGCGAGAACACGTCGAAGCTGTGCGGGCTGGAGGTGGTGCTTCCTGACGGCGACCTCGTCCGCACGGGCATGGGCGCGATGACCGGATCGCCGACGTGGAATCTCTATCGCTACGGCTTCGGCCCCGCGTGGGACCAGCTCTTCGCCCAGTCCAATTTCGGCATCGTCACCAAGGCCAATATGTGGCTCATGCCCGAGCCCGAGCAGGTCAGGGGCATGGACGTCGAGATGGACGGGATGGAGGATATCGCCCCCCTGATCGACACGCTCGGCGCGTTGCGGCGCGAAGGCGTGCTCCAGCAGTCGCCGACGATCGGCAACTGGCTGCGCGCGGCCAACATCCTGACGACGCGCGAGCAATGGACCGACAAGCCCGGCTCCCTCTCGGACGACGTCATCGCCGCGATCCGCAAGAAGTTCGCGCTCGGCTGGTGGGGCGTGAGCCTGCGCCTCTACGGACGCGAGACGATCACCAACGCAAGCTACGCCATCCTCGAACAGGCGATCGGCGCGATCAAGCCGATGAGCGTCAAGCCGTCCCTGTGGCGGCGCGGCGATCCGATCCCGCCCCCGCAAGGCGGCTGGATGGGCGTGCCGATGACATTCCCGATGCAGAATGCGAACTGGTATGGCGGGCGCGGCGGCCATATCGGCTTCTCGCCGATCCTGCCGCAATCGGGCCGGCTGGCGCTGGAGCAGTTCCGCCGCGCCCATGCGCGCTATCAGGAGTTCGGGATGGACCCGCAGACCAGCTTCGCATTCGGCGAGCGCCACCTGATCAACGTCAACGCGGTGCTGCTCAACAAGGACGATCCCGCCTTCATGAAGAGGGTTGATCCCTTCCTGCGCGCGCTGATCGCGGATGCGCGCAGCCACGGCTACGGCGAATATCGCACCCACCTCGATTATATGGACACGGTCGCCGATACCTATGATTTCAACGATCACGCGCTGCGGCGGCTGAACGAGCGGGTGAAGAACGCGCTCGATCCGGCGGGCATCCTCGCGCCGGGGAAGAGCGGCATCTGGCCGGCGGCCTATGCGAAGGAGCGCCGGTCATGAGGGGTTCGACAATCCTTCTGGGCCTCGCCGCGCTGGGCACGGCCGCGAGCGTGCTGGCGCAGGCGGCGCCACGGCCCGATCGGCACCCTTCCGTCCGGACGGCGCGGGGACCGGCCGACGGCAAGGCGCTGTTCCACGAGAAATGCGCGATGTGCCACGGCCCGGGCGGCATGGGCACCGGGCTGCTCGCGCGGCGCATGGACCCCGCCGTCGCCGAGCTGGAGAAGCGCACCGACCTCACGCCCGATTATGTGGCGGCGGCGGCGCGCACCGGGATCGGCAACATGCCCGCTATCTCGCGCGGCGAGGTGAGCGATCCGCAACTCGCGGCGATCGCGGCCTATCTGTCGAAGGGGAAGGCCCGGTGAGCCGCATCGATCGTCGCACCGCCATCGCGCTGGGCGGCGCGACCCTTGCCGCGGGGCTGCTTCCGGCTGCCGCCGCCGCCGTCGGCCAGCGGGCGCCTGCCGGGGGCATATTGCTGTTCGAGCCCCGGCTGGCGGAGGCGCGGGCGCTGGCGCGGCAGGCGCGCGGCCAGCGGCTGATCGCCCTCACGGGTGATCCCGTGCGGCTGTGGCGGGACAGGCTGAAGGACGTCTCCGGACCGATCGGCGGCATCACGCGCTGGAGCGATTACATGTTGCTGCGCGATCTGGCTTTCGAGCAGGGCCTGCGCATCCGCCGTGAGGAGCATATCCGGGTCGCCGGCCAGCCGATGCTCGTCGACTGGACCGCCACCTGAGCCGTCCGTCCTTTCCCTCGAAGCGCGCGGTCGCTTCAGCATGTCGGACATTGTCGAAGGTTCGAGCGGACCAATCCCCGTAGCTTCCTCCGACGCGCCGGGCGAACGTGAATTCGCATGACGGGCGGGGGCGGCGGATTGCGGCGTCCGGGCGTGCCTTGTAGGCGGTTCGGTCAATGCCGCCGGTATTGTATCAGCCTTCGTCCTATCAGGATCGCGCATCGCCCCGGCGGCGCGCGGCGGCGTTCATCCTCGCGGTCGCCGCGAACGCCCTGATGCTGATCATGCTGCTGAGGCTGGCGTCGACACCGCCGCCGCCGCCCGAGATGGAGCGCAAGCCGCTGATGGTCCGATTGCTGCCCGAGCCATCGGCCTCGCCGACGCACGCTCGGGCCAGACACGCCGGGCGCGCGGGATCGGCGCGGCTGCGCTCGCCCCTGGCCCCGCCCGTCGCGACCGCCGTGGCGCCGCCCGCCACGCCGGCCGGCCCCTTGCAGATGATGATCGTCAGCAAGGAGGTGTTCGCCGCCTCCGACATCTCGAAAATGCCCTCGCACCAGGCCGCCCGCGCGCCCGGCGACAGCGGCGCGGGCAGCGCCGGCGCCGGTGACGACAGCGGTTCCGACGGGCCCGGCACGGGGCCGAACGGCGAGCGGCTCTACAATGCCGAATGGTATCGCAGGCCGACCCATGCGGAGCTGGCCTTCTACCTGCCCTCCGGCGCCCCCCCGGGGGGCTGGGGGCTGATCGCGTGCCGGACGGTGGCGAACTACCATGTCGAGGATTGTCGCGAGCTTGGCGATTCGCCGACGGGTTCCGGCCTCGCCCGGGCGGTGCGGCAGGCGGCGTGGCAGTTCCTCGTCCTGCCGCCCAGGATCGGCGGCCGCCCCGTCGTCGGCGCATGGGTGCGCATCCGGATCGACTTCACCGAGAACGGGGCGAAGTGACCGGCGGGAGCCACTGGCGGACCGGCTGAGCCGCGGCGCCGGCCGCGCGGGAAATTCCGCGCCGGGGAAACCCGCGCGCGCATCGCTCGTTTCTCCCCGACCGATCCGGCCCCGGAACAGGAAACGGCGATGAAGAAACGCAAACAGGCTGCCGATCCGGACAGGAGCCACCCCGGCGGGCGCGGCGCGCTCCGCCATCGGGCCGGAGGGGAATGATGCCCGTCCTTCGCCTCCTCGCGGTCGCCGTGGCGGCGGCGGTTTTCTACATGCTGCTCGCCGGGCAGGTTTCGGCCACCGAGATCGGCACGGCCGTGGTTCTGGGAGTGCTGGCGGCCGCCTGGCATCATGCCGCGTCGGGCGTGTCTCGGCGCACCTTCGCCGCGGGCGCCGGGCAGGCCGCGCGCTGGACGTCCGCTTTCCTGCGGATGCCCGGCGGCGTGCGGCGCAGCCTGTGGCCGCTGGCGCGCGCCGCGATCATGGGCGGCGGCGCGGGCAAGTCGCTGCGCGTCAGGTTCGCGCGGCGCGCGGCGGACGATCCGGCCGAGGCGGCCCGCCGCGCCACCGCCGTGCTTGCCGCCTCGCTCGCGCCGGACAGTTTCGTGGTGCGCGTCCGTACCTCGCGCGACGAGGTGCTGATGCATTCGCTGGCCCCCGGCCAGTCCCCGCCCGATCCGCGCTGGCTGTCATGAGCGTGGATACGGGCACCGTCTGGGCCTGGGCGATGGGCGGCCTGTCGGTGCCGTTCGTCATGGCGGTGCTGGCGGCCGGGCGGGGGGCGCCCGCCGGACGATTGCCGGCCGTCTCGCTCGCCGCGTCGCTCGCGGTGCTGCTGCTGCTGATGCTGAGCTTCGCGATCGACCAGCCTTCCTCGATCGATCTCGCGCTGACGCTCGCGTTGCTGAGCCTGCCCGGCACGCTGATCTTCGCCTTGTTCGAGGAACGCTGGCTGTGAGCGCGGCGACTGGCATCGCCGTCGCGCTGCTGCTGGGTGTCGCGGTGTGCGGCGGCTGGCTCGCCGCGATCGCCTTCCTGCGGCTGGAGACGCCGATCGAGCGGCTGCACGCGGTCACTTTTGTCAATGTCGCGGTGGGGGGGATGGTGATGCTCGCCGCCTGCCTTTCCGACGGCTTCAGCCCCCGCGCAATCAAATGCGTGGGGATCTGGCTCGTGGCGATGCTCGGCGGGGCGCTGCTTTCCTTCCGCACGGCGCGCGCGCTGCATCTGCGCGGCGGGGAACGGCGATGATCTGGCCCGTCGCAGTCGCGCTGGCGGTGGCCGCGCTGTCGGGCCTGCTGGTCGTGCTCTCGCGCGATCCGAAGCGGCAGGTCTTCGCGCTGGCCGCCAACGGGCTCGTGCTGGCCGTGGTCTTCTTCCTCCTGCGCGCGCCCGACGTCGCCCTGTCGGAAATCGCGGTGGGAAGCGCCATCACCCCTTTCCTTTTCCTCGTGACGCTTTCCGCCATCGCGATGAACAGGACGCGCTCGTGAAGCGCGGCGCGGCATGAACGGCCGCTGGCGCCTCGCCCTGCTGGCGCTCGCGGCGCTGCTGCTGGCGCCCCTGATCTGGAGCGTGGCGTCGGCGCTGCCGCCCTTCGGCGCGCCCGAGGCGGCCTATGGCCCCGCCGTCAACGCGCTGCTGCCGGGCGCCCGGAACGTCTCGAACATGGTGGCGGCGGTGAATTTCGACGTGCGCGGCATCGATACGCTGGGCGAGGAATCGATGCTGCTGTGCGCGGTGGTGGGCGCGGTGGTGCTGCTGCGCGGCCGGCGGGGCGAGGATCGCGGCGATCGCGCCGGCCGCGTGCCCGGCCGTCCGATCGTCGAGCGGGACGACGCGACGATCCTCGCCTGCCGGATAGCGGCATTGCTGGTGCTCCTGTTCGGGGCCTATGTCGCGCTGCACGGCACGGTGACGCCGGGCGGCGGCTTCCAGGGCGGCGCGATCGCGGCATCGGGGCTGCTGCTCGTCTATCCGGGGGAGGATTATTCCTGCTGGCGCGCGCTCGTCCCCGGCACCGTCCTCACGGTGATCGAGGGGGCGGGGGCACTGATTTTCGTTCTGGCCGCCGCCCTGCCGCTGGCGGGCGGCCATGCGGCGCTGGCGAACATCCTGCCTCTCGGCACATGGAAGGACCTTTATTCGGGCGGCGTGATGGTGGTCGTCAACTTCGCCGTCGCGCTCGCCGTGGTCGGCGGCTTCGGCCTGCTGCTGATCGAGTTCATGGAGGAGACGCGCGCTCCCGAGGAGGATCCGGTGCCGGACGAGGAGGATCGATGACGTCGTTGCCCTGGCTCGCAGCACTGCCCTGGCTCGCCGCCGCCTGGCTGTTCGCGATCGGCGTCTATGGCGTTGTCACGTCGCGCCATTATGTCCATCTGATTGGCTGCCTCTCGGTCTGCCAGTCGTCGACCTACATGCTGCTGCTCGGCGTCGGCTTCCGCCGGGGGGCGGGGCCGCCCATCTTCTACGATCATCCGCCGGGCACGCCGGCCGTCGATCCGGTCATGCAGGCGCTGGTGCTGACCGATATCGTCGTGGGCGCGGCCGTCACCGCGCTGCTGCTGGTGATCGCGCTTCAGGTCCACAAGCGCTGCGGGCTGGTCGATCCCCAGCGCCTGCGTCCGCTGCGCGGGCCCAAGTGACCGGCCCGGAGACGCTGCTCCCGCTCGTCGTGCTGGCGCCGCTCGGCATGGCCGCGCTGCTCGCCACGATCGCCCACTGGCTGCCGTCGCGGATGGCCGACGTGCTGGCGATCCTCACCGCGCTGGGCATCATGCTGTTGTGCGGCTGGCTGGCGGGGCAGGCGACGGGCGGCCCGATCGTCCACTGGTTCGGCGGCTGGACGCCCGACGCGGCGCATCGGCCGGGCGTGATCCTCGGCATCGCCTTCGTCGCCGATCCGGCGAGCGCCGCGCTCGCCGCCTTCTGCGCGTTGCTGTTCGCTGCCAGCTTCCTGTTCGCCTGGGGCTATTTCGACGAGGTCCATTCGCATTTCCACATATTGATGCTGTTGTTCCTCGCGGCGATGGAGGGCTTCTGCCTCACCCACGACCTGTTCAACCTGTTCGTGTGGTTCGAGCTGATGAGCGTCGCGGCCTTCGCGCTCACCGCCTATCCGCTCGGCCAAAGCTCGCTGGAAGGCGCGTTCAGCTTCACCGTGACCAACTCGTTCGCCAGCTTCATGATGCTGATGGGCATCGGCCTGCTCTATGCGGGCACCGGGACGCTGGACTTCACGGCGATCGGCCAGGCGATGGCGCGGCACGGGCCGGATCCCGTGATCCTCGGCGGCTTCTGCCTCATCGCGGCGGCGCTGCTCACCAAGGCGGCGATCCTGCCGTTTCATTTCTGGCTGTCGGATGCCCATGCGGTCGCCCCCACGCCGGTGTCGGTGATCTTCTCGGGCGTGATGGTGGGGCTTGGGCTGTTCGCGCTGACGAAGCTCGGCGGGCAGTCCTTCGGCGCGGGGGAGGGCGCGATGGCGCCGGTGCGCGCGCTGCTGCTGTGGCTGGGAGTCGCCACCGCCGTCGTCGGCGGGCTGATGACCTGGGGGCAGCGCCACCTGAAGCGGCTGCTGGCATTCTCGACGGTGTCCCATCTGGGGATCATGCTGCTGGCGGTGTCGGCGCTGAAGCCGCTCGGGGCGGCGGCGCTGCTGCTCTATCTGGTCGGGCAGGGGCTGGTGAAGGCGGCGCTGTTCATGGTCGCGGGCATCCTGCTGGCGCTGCGCGCCTCGGCGGACGAGATCGCGCTGTACCGCGAGGGGCGGGGCCTCTGGCCCGCCGGCGTGGTGATGATCCTGGGCGGGCTGATCCTGGGCGGCCTGCCCATCGGCCTGCTGCACGGTGGCGGGCATCTCATCCACGCCGCCGTGCCGTCGCGCGTCGCGGAGGGCGCGATCATCCTCTCGACGGCGCTGACCGGCGCGGCGGTGCTGCGCGCGGGCCTGCGCATCTTCCCGGGGTGGAGCGGCGTCCCGGGCGTCGAGCGTGGCGCACCCACCGAGCGCGAGCATGAGAAGGCGGATCGTCCCTTATGGCTGATGGTGCTGCCCGGCGCGCTGCTGCTGGTGCTGGTCCTCGCGCCTTCCTCGGCCGCATTCCCCTTCCTCGCCGCCGCCGCGCCGCGCCTGCTCGATCCGTGGGCCGCCGGGATCGCGACGCTGCCGGAGGAGGGCGGCACGCTGGCGTCCGGCGCGACGTTCGCCGCGACGCTGGCGCTGGTCGCGATGTCCCTGCTCCGCCGCCGGCCGACCGGGCGGCTCGCCCGGCTGGCGGCATGGGGCGAGAGGCTGCCGTTCCGGGCGCTGGAAGCGGCGCATAGCGGGGTGGTCAGCGATTATGTCACCTGGATGACGGCCGGCCTCGCGCTGCTGGCCGTGGCGGCGGCCAGCTGGCGGTGAGCGCGCGCGGCGGCTCGTCCGATCGCAGCAAGGATCCGGCGTGATTGCATGGCGGGCCGATGTCCGCGCGCGGAACTCCGCTCCCGCTCCCTTGTTCGGGCATGATGGCCTTGGGACGGCGCGTGTCGTCTCCGGCATCGTTCAACGGAAAGGGCGTAGAAGATGAACCGTGCATCCGTGAATCCGCCGTCCAGGAGGAGAGGCATCACGATGGCGCTGCTCGGCGCCCTGGCCGGGGCGGCGGCGACGTGCGCCTATCTGTTCCGCCGCTCCCCCGCGAAGGAGGAGCGTGACGCGGGCGCCGGCCCCGCCGTGCGCAGCGACGAGGGCGAAATCCGCTCCGCCGGCCCCGAGGGAATGCGCACGCCGCCCGAGCGGTGGAGCAAGACCGACGAGGCCATCGACGAATCCTTCCCCGCCAGCGATCCTCCCAGCCCCACCCCGCCCGCCCATTGAGCGGCAGCCGATCCACGCGGCGGGAGAAGACAGGGAGTAGGCGCCATGCCGGTCTGCGACCAGTGCGGGAACGATTATGACAAGAGCTTCGAGATAAAGCGGGACGGGAAAAGCTGGACGTTCGACAGCTTCGAATGCGCGATCGAGGCGATGGCGCCGCGTTGCGCCCATTGCTCCTGCCGCATCATCGGGCACGGGCTGGAGAGGGAGGGCGATTTCTTCTGCTGCGCGCACTGCGCCGGGAAGCTGGGCGCGGTGGAACTGCGCGACCGCGCCGGCCCGTCATGAGACGCTGATCTTCAGCCCCCGCTTCGAGGACGCCTCCACCAGCGCGTAGAGCAGATCGCTGCGCACCTGCCGGAGCGGCCGCCCCCCCTTCCCGTAGGCGTGGAGGGTGAAACCGTAGCCCGCGTCGTTCAGATCGGTGAACAGCAGGGCGGGCGCGGGGTCGGCGGCCACATCGCCCTGCCCCCGGATGATGCCCAGGATGGCGTCCCCCGCCTCGCGCGCGGAGACATCGCCCGACACGCGCAGGGTCATCTCTACCCGCCCGGCGACCCCCGCTTCGGTGCGGTTCTGCACCGGGGCGGAGATGAAGGAGGAGTTCGGCACGATGAACACGCCGCCGTCCGCCGCCGTCAGTTCCGTCGCGCGGATGTTGATCCGGCGGACATTGCCTTCCGCGCCGGAAGCGGACACCCAGTCGCCGATCTTGATCGGCCGCTCGACCAGCAGGATGACGCCCGACACGAAATTCTGGATGATCGACTGGAGCCCGAAGCCGATTCCCACCGACAAGGCGCTGGCGATCAGCGTGATCTTGTCGAGATTGATGCCGAGCACGTTGGTCGCCGCGAGCAGCGCGATCAGGCTTCCCGCATAGCCGACCCCGATCGCGAAGGAGGAACGCACGCCGATGTCGAGCGTGGTCGCGGGGAGGAAGCGCTTTTCCAGCCAGCGCTTGGCCAGCCGGGTCAGCAGCAGGCCGGCGGCGAGCACGAGCACCGCCTTGGCGAGCGTGCGCGGCGCGATGTGCAGGCTGCGCAGGTTGCCCAGCAGCAGCGATGGCTGGATCTGGTCGACCACGGTGATGCCCGCGCCTCCGAAGGGCGCGAGGATCAGGCCCGCCGCGAGGCTCCAGACGAGGATGGTGGAGAGCGCGCTCGCCAGCAGGCAGGCCTGGCTGATCCGGTCTCCGCCTATGCCGATGATCCGCGTGGCGAAGCGGCCGGCGGCGTGCTCGCGGCCGAGCAGCAGCCCGATCAGCCGATCGAGGAAATGCACCAGCAGGATCGCCGCCACGCACACCAGCCCCGCCCAGATCATTTCCTGGAAGAGGAACACCGCGAACCGGAGGCGGCCGAACAGGAAGGCCAGCAGGCCGATCGCGATAGCCGCCCAGGTGATGGCGGTCAGCATGCCGCCCGCCGATCGCATGTCGTCCGGATCCGCGCGGACGTTGCCGCCGGCGGACGATGCTTCGGCCAGCGCGTTGCGCGCGCCGCCGATCGCGACCAGGAAACGAACGCCGAGCACCGCCTCGACCAGGAGGACGATCCCGTGGGCGATCGTCCGCGACAGGGGGGAGAGATGGAGGATCGCGACGGCGCCCTCCACGAACCCGGCGACGCCCAGCATGATGCCGCCGGCGAGCGGATAGAATGCCATCGCCGCGCCGAGGCCGTCCGGCAGGGCGAAGGGCCGCCGCGCCGGATCGTCCGGGGAATGCAGCGCGCGGCCGATCCCGAGGCCCAGCCCCGCCGTGAAGAATCCCGCCGCCGCCCTGTCGGCCAGCATCCGCGTCGCGGACAGCAGGGTGAAGCCCGTCTCCAGCCCGGAAAGGACGAGCTGCCCCGCGATCGTCAGCGCCAGCAGCGAGACGATCACCGTCGCGACCGCCCCGGCATGCTTGCGGAAGTCGCTGTCGCTGTCGAACCGGCCGAGGAGACGGCCGATCAGCCGCAGCAGCCACAGCCGCACCGGCCACGCCATCAGGACGGCGGCGGCCAGCAGCAGGAGGAAGGCGACCGTGGCGGACGCCGGGCGCGCGGGCACGGCGAGCTGGCGTTCCACGAAGGCGGTGATCGAGGCCATGTCGTTCATGAGCGTGGCCGGGAGGAGGTGCCATGTCGTTCCCGGGATCGACGGGGCGGAAATCGCGCTGCCGGTTACCGATATCATCAGCACCCCGTCATCCGCCGTGCCGTCCGTTCCGCCATTCGTTCCGCCTCCCGCCTGCCCGGCTTTCGGATGATCCCGGGGGCCAACCGGCGGACGACGGGCGACGTTCCCCCGCCCGAGGCGGCGCGCCCCGGCCTTGTCTCCGCTCGCCGCATCTCACCCCTCGCCCGGCAGACCGATCCCGTCGCCCATCACCTCGCGCGAATAGAGCCGGATGACAAGCGTATAGGCCGCCACCGACAGCGCCCCCGAAAAGAACAGCCCGAACGAGCCGAAGGCATAGCCGCACGCCAGGATCAGGAAGAGATAGAGCCCCGGCGGGATGGTTATGAGCTTCTGGGATATCAGGGGCGTGATGACGTTCGCCTGCACGATGCGCACGATGGCATAGGTCGCCAGCACGCCGCCGATCGATCCCGAGCCGGCGAGCCCCAGGATGACCGCCGGGATCATCGCGAGCGTCGGCCCCACATAGGGAATGAATTCCGAAAGACCGCCGAGCAGGCCGAGCGCGACCGGCGCGCTGACGCCCGACAGCCAGAGCCCGACGCCAATCATCACGCCCATCATCACCATGGAGACGAGCTGCGTCAGCAGCCACAGGCGAAGGGCGCGGCCGACATCGTCGATCGCCGCCCGCGCCACCGGCCGGTGCGCGGGCGGCGCCAGCATCACCAGTCCCCTGCGGTAGAGGCCGGGCTGGCTCGCGAGGAACAGCGCGCCGACGAGGACGATGATGAAGTTGATGGCGATCTGGGTGGCATCCCAGCCGGCGCCGGCGACATAGGCGGCGACCTGGCTTCCCTGCACGCTCTTGCGGATCGACGCGGCGAGCATGCTTCCGATGGGCTGGCCGTTCAGCGACGCCTCTATCCGCGCCCAGTCGCCGGGGAGCTGCTGCCCCAGCCGCGTCGCCTGCCGCCCCGTCTCGGCGCCGAACAGCCAGCCGATGAGCGCGAGCGCAGCGAACAGCAGCAGGGCGGTCACCACCAGCCCGGCGCCACGGGACAGGGGCGTCCGCTCCGCGAGCCAGTTCGCGACCGTGGAGAGCAGCACCGCGCCCAGCATCGCGCCGAACGCCAGCAGCAGCAGGTGCGATATCCTGTAGAGGAAGACCGCGAGCGCGACCGCGAGGACGACCAGCAGCAGCCTGCGGATGAACCGCTGGTCGCTCTCGTCCGGTCTCAGTCTCAGCATGTCCTCCTCCCGTTCCGGCCATGCGCCGACCCGCCCGCGCGCGACGGGCCGGGATGCCGAGCGGGCAGGGGGTCAGATGACCGGATTGCCGCCAGTGACCGCGATCGTCGCCCCGGAGACATAGCTGGCCTCCGCGCTCGCGAGCATGACGTAGACCGGCGCAAGCTCCTTCGGTTGCGCGGGCCTGCCCATCGGCACGTCCTTGCCGAAGTTCGAAACCGCCTCCTCGGGCATGGTGGAGGGGATGAGCGGCGTCCACACCGGGCCCGGCGCCACGCAATTGGCGCGGATCCCCTTCTCCGCGAGCATCTGCGCCAGCCCCGCCGTCAGATTCTGGATCGCGCCCTTGGTGGTGGCGTAAGCGAGCAGGTGCGGATTGGGCTTGTCCGCGTTCACCGACGCCGTGTTGATGATCGCCGAGCCACTGGGCATATGCTCGACCGCCGCCTTCGTCAGGTAGAACATCGCGTGCACGTTGGTGCGGAAGGTGGCGCGCCATTCCTCGTCGCTGATGTCCGCCAGCGTCTCGAAGCTCGCCTGATGCGCGGCGTTGTTGACGAGGATGTCGATCCGCCCGAACGCGTCGGCGGCCTCGCGCACGATCCGGCGGCAATGGTCCGCCTCGCCGATGTCGCCTTCGATCAACAGGGCCTTGCGCCCCGCCTCCTCGACCAGCCTGCGGGTTTCCTGCGCATCTTCGGTCTCGTTCAGATAGGCGACGAGGACGTCCGCGCCCTCGCGGGCGAAGGCCAGCGCCACCGCGCGCCCGATGCCGCTGTCCGCGCCGGTGATGATCGCCTTCCTGCCCTCCAGCCGGCCCGAGCCGCGATAGCTCCGCTCGCCATAATCGGGCTCCGGGTCCATCGCGGCGCTGCTGCCGGGCATCGGCTGCTGCTGCTTCGGGAAGGGCGGTGCGGGTTCCTCGGCCATCTGCCTTTTCCTCATGCGCGACATGCTTGCCGTTGCTGGCCCGAAGGAAACAGGCAAGATGACATCCGGGTTCCCGGAAAACATCAGGCAATGCTCAGGGCCGATATGAATGATCCATGTTCTTAATGAACAACATAGGATATGATTATTGATGGACTGAGCCCTGGATTCTCATGTTATTCATGAAGATAAATAATCAGTCTTTCATATATATTGCCGATTTCCATGGAACCTGGAACGCCCGTGGGCGTAACTGCCGGTGTCGCGGGGGCTGGAAGGAGAGGAAAATGAAAACCTCGCATCTGATCGGTGCCGCAGCGTTGATATTCGCTTCCGCCGGGATGACGGCCGCGATCGCCCAGCCCGAATGGGCGCCTCCCGCGGACTGGGGCCCCGGCTGGCATCACTGGCAGGAGCATCGCGTCGCCGCAGCCAACTGGGAAGGCCCGACCTGGTACGACGGCCCCGGCGAGCATCACGGCTGGTATCAGTGGAACAACAACTGGTATCAGCATTGCGGCTGGCGGTGGCGCGACGAGCACCGGCGCGACCGCGACTGGCGGTGTTATTGAGAGGTGAAGACGCGCCCGATGCCGCGTCCCGCGCGGGGCCGGCGCGGGCGCGCCATTTTCAGCCGGCGTGGCATTGCGAAAGAGGAAGGCTTATGCGGCAGACGAGGCCGCTCGCCGAAAAATCGAGCAGCGTCGCGCCGGCAAGCTCATAGGCGATCGCCTGTTGGAGCAGTTCGGTCCCGAAGCCTCGCGGCCGGTCCCCTGCGGCGGGGGCGGGCCCGCCGGTTTCCTGCCATTCGATCCGCAGCGAGGGGGCGGGCCCGCCCTCGTCCCTGTCCCAGCTTATCGTGATGCGACCGAGCGGGGAGGCGAGCGCGCCGAACTTCACCGCGTTCGTCGCCAGTTCGTGCACGGCGAGGCCGACAAGCTCCGACGCCCTGGAATTGAGGCGGACGCGCGGGCCGGACAGGCGGGCCGCGCTGCGATGGGCGTCGAAGGCGGCCAATTCGTTGACGATGATGTCCTCCAGATCCAGGCCGCCGCCGGGGTCGCGGATGAGCGCGCCCTGGATGCGCCCCAGCGCGGCCAGCCGCCCGTCGAGATGCATCTGATATTCCTCGACGCTGCTGCCGCTCGCCGCGCTGCGCCGCGCGATTGAGCGGATGATGGCGAGGATGTTGCGCACCCTATGGTTCAGCTCCGCGCGCATCGAGCGCAGCTCCGCCTCGGCCGAGGCGGCACGGGCCTCCGCCTGTTCGAGCGCCTCTTGCAGCTCCTCGATCCGCGGCGTTCCGGTCATCAGGAGGGGGCGGGTCCTGAAACGGGCTCGGGCGCGTCCTGATCCCGCAGGTGCAGATAGCCGGGCGAGAAAAGCACCTCCCTTTGCAGCGCGTCGAGATCAGGGATGTCGAGGATGCGGCCCTTGAGGCTGATCAGGCCCCGCGTCCGCAGGTCCTGAAGCGTGCGGTTGACGTGGACGGGGGTGATGCCCGTCAGGTCGGCGAGATCGGTTTGCGTGATCGGCATCTCGCAGCTCGTGCCCGCCGTCAGTCCCACCGCGTCCAGCCGCAGGAATATCTCGCAGAACAGATGGCCGATGCGCTCAAAGGCGGTTCGCTGGCCCAGGCTGACCGCCCATTCCCTCTGGCCGGAGGCGCCGGCGAGCATGTGGACGGTCATGGCGCGCGCCACCGCCGGGCTCGCCGCCATCGCGTGCCGGACGCGCTCATGGGGAATGTCGGACAGGTGAACGTCGGTGAGCGCGCCGATGGAATGATCCATCCGGCGCAGCACGCTCGCATGCAGGTCGCACAGGTCGCCCGGCAGCAGCAGCGCCATGATCTGGCGCCGCCCGTCCTCCAGCACCTTGTACCGGCACGCCCAGCCCGACACGATCAGCCGCAGGTCCCCCGGCAGGTCGCCTTCGCGCGCCACATCGGCGCGGGCGGGCATCAGGCGCGTGCGCTGGACGAGGTCGCACAGCAGCCCGTCCTCCTCCGGCGTGAGCCGGACGAGGCTTGCGAGTCGCCGAAGCAGCACCTGGCCCGCCATATGCATCCCGTTCAGCCTAGAGACGCAGCGGCGTCCGGGGAACTCACCTATGTTATTTGTGTTTTTGGTGCATTCCCGAAATCCTCGGCGGCACCTCCGGCGGAGGGCTGAAAATAGGGGTTTGTGCCGTGAACAACAGGGTTTTCCTGCCTGAACGAAACCGGGTTCTCGTGGCGGAGGACGAATATTTCCTGGCCGACGACATGGCGCGCCTGCTCGACGAGCATGGCGCGACGGTGATCGGGCCGGTGGCCTGCGCGCAGGAGGCGCTGTCCATCGCCTCCGATCACGGGGTGGATTGCGCGGTGCTGGACATCAACCTGCGCGGGTGCCGGTCCGATCAGGTGGCGCGGTTGCTGCGGGCGCGCGGCGTGCCCTTCGTGTTCGCGACCGGCTATGAGGAGGGCGAGGTCGCCGAGGACCTGCGCGAGATACGGGTCTATCAGAAGCCCTTCAACGTCTGCTCGCTGGTCGAGGACCTGCTGGTGCTGGTGAACGGCGGGGGGACGCCGGGCGAGACCGCCTAGGGCCGGGGAGTTCCGACACGGATATTTCGGCTGGAGAATGATATCCCCGGTTCCGCGGTGATTCTTCATGAGCCCGTAAGTATTGCCATGAAAAGGCAACGACCCCAGCGATCCTAACCTGGGTTAAGGGCTGCTCGCGACCTGTTTTTTATTTGCGACGAGCGGTCCGCGTCCCGGCGGCCTTCCCGGCGTCCGTGCGTTTACCCGGTTTCGAATGGAGAGCCCCATGCCAGACCGGGATCGCGGCGGCGCCGATGACGCGCCCGCCATCACGTCCAAGCGAAGCGACGTCGCGGATCACGCGACGGGAAGGCCGGGCGGCGCGGGGGGCGACACGCTCGTCGGCCGTTCGGTGACGATCGCCCGCCCGCCCGGCGAGCTTTATGCCTTCTGGCGCGATTTCTCCAACCTTGCGTCGTTCATGGATGATGTCGAGCGGGTGGAGATGCTCGACGACGCCCGCTCGCACTGGGTGGTGAAGGCGCCGGGCGGCGGGACGGTGGAATGGGACGCCCGCATCGTCGACGATCGCGAAGGCGCGCTGATCGCCTGGACGTCGGAAACCGACGCGGATGTGGAAAATAGCGGCCGGATCGAGTTCCGCGACGCGCCGGGCGGGCGGGGGACGATCGTTACCGCCGTGATGCGCTACGATCCGCCGGCGGGCGCGATCGGCCGGCTGGTCGCGCGGTTTTTCCGGCGCGATCCCGCCGTCCAGGTGCGGCGGAACCTCCGGCGTTTCAAGCAGCTCATGGAAACCGGCGAGATCGCCACCGCTGCGCGCAACCGCGCGCAGCGTGATGCGGAAAAGGAGTAGGCCCATGCGCGCGCTGACCTGGCACGGCAAGCATGACGTGCGCGTCGAGACCGTCGACGATCCCGGCATCGTCAACCCTCGCGACGCCATCATCAAGGTGACGGCGACCGCGATCTGCGGATCGGACCTGCACCTTTACGACGGCTATATCCCGACGATGCGCAAGGGCGACATTCTCGGACATGAGTTCATGGGCGAGGTGGTCGAGACCGGCCCGGCCAGCGGGCTGAAGGCGGGCCAGCGCGTGGTGGTGCCCTTCACCATCGCCTGCGGCGCCTGCTATCATTGCTCGAAGCAGCAATATTCGGCCTGCGACAACGGCAACCCGGCCGACGACCAGGATATCGCCGAAACGCTCTACGGCCAGCCGATGTCCGGCCTGTTCGGCTACAGCCACATGACGGGCGGCTATTCGGGCGGGCAGGCCGAATATGTCCGCGTGCCCTTCTCCGACGTCGGGCCGATCGTGATCCCCGACGGCCTGGAGGACGAGGAGGTGCTGTTCCTGTCCGACATATTGCCGACAGGATGGATGGCGGCGGAGAATGCCGAGATCGAGCCGGGCGACACGGTCGCGGTGTGGGGCTGCGGCCCGGTGGGGCTGTTCTCGGTTCAGTCGGCCTTCCTGCTCGGCGCCGAACAGGTGATCGCGATCGATCATTTCCCCCACCGGCTGGAACTGGCGAGGCGGTTCGGCGCGCGGACCATCAATTTCGAGGAATCCAAGACCTATGAGGCTTTGATGGAGATGACCGGCGGGATCGGGCCCGACGCGGTGATCGACGCCGTCGGGCTGGAAGCGCACGGCTTCTTCGTCGACAATGTCGTCGACCAGATCAAGGCGTCCACCTTCCTCGGCACCGATCGCACCCATTCGATCCGGCAGGCGATCATCGCGTGCCGCAAGGGCGGGCGGGTATCGATGCCGGCGGTCTATGGCGGCTTCGTCGACAAGTTCCCGCTGGGCGCCTTCATGGAGAAGGGGCTCACGCTCAAGACCGGGCAGACGCATGTGCAGCGCTACATGCCCGCGCTGCTCGCCGCGATCATGGAAGGCAAGATCGACACCACCTTCCTTATCTCGCACCGCCTGCCGCTGGAGAAGGCGGCGGAGGGCTACCGGATGTTCCACGATCAGCAGAACGAGGTGACCAAGGTCGTGCTGAAGCCCGGCCTCGATCAGGCCGCCTGAGACAGGAGACAAACAATGGCCGACAAATTCGCAATCATAACGGGCGCTTCCACCGGCATCGGCTTCGAGCTTGCCTGTATCGCCGGGCGGGAGGGCTATGACCTGCTGATCGCGGCGGACGAGCCGCTGATCGAGGAGGCGGCGAGGGATATTCGCGGCCGCAGCGGAGGCGGCATCGCCGTGGAGCCCGTGGAGGCAGACCTCGCGACCATCGAGGGCGTCGACACGCTGCTCGCCGCCGCGGCGGGCCGTCGCGTCGACGTGCTTTGCGCCAATGCCGGGCGCGGGCTCGGCCATGCCTTCCTCGACCAGCCGGTCGCCGACTGGCGGCGGGTGATCGACACCAACATCACCGGGACGCTCTATCTGCTCCATCGCGTGGTGAGGGACATGACGGCGCGCGACGCGGGCAAGGTGCTCATCACCGGCTCCATCGCCGGCTTCATCCCCGGCAGCTTCCAGGCGGTCTACAACGGCACCAAGGCGTTCATCGACAGCTTCGCCGACGCGCTGCGCAACGAGGTGAAGGAAAAGACGGGGCTGACCATCACGACCCTGATGCCCGGCCCGACCGAAACCGAGTTCTTCGAGCGCGCGGGCATGGGCGACACCAAGGTCGGCAGCGAGGAGAAGGACGACGCCGGCAAGGTGGCGCGGGACGGCTGGGACGCGATGATGGCGGGCAAGGCGCACATCGTCTCGGGCTGGAAGAACAAGCTCGAGGCCGCCGCCGCGCACGTCACCCCGGCTTCCGTCCTGGCGGAGCAGCACCGCAGGACGGCGGCGCCGGGCACGGGGGACTGACCGGCGGGCCGGACGGGCCCGCGCGGCCCGTCACTCGTCGTTCCGCTCGACGGGCACGCCATAGTCGCCAAGGATCGCGGCTATGGCCGGCGCCTCGCGCTCCAGCACGTCCTCCACCCGCGCCCGCAGGGCCGGTTCGTCGCGGCGCACGCCCATGGAGATGTCGTAGGTCATCGGCCATTGCGCGCCGTCCAGCCAGGGCGTGACCTTCTCCAGCCGCAGCGGCACCGTCGAGTGGCGGACGAAATAGCCGGCGAGCGGGCCCCAGACCAGGGCGACGTCCACCTCACCCTCCGCCACCGCCCTGACGATCGCGGAGGAGGGATCGGGCTGCTGGTAATCGCCATAGACCATGTAGCCGTGGACGTTGCCGATCAGCCCCCGGCTGGCCATCGCATGGGCGGGCGGTGTGTTCATCGCATCGTTGCCCACCATCTGGACGCCGATCGACAGCGATTTCAGGCGCGGATCGTCCAGCGTCAGCCCGCCCAGCGGCTTGTCGGCGCGCGTCACGAACATGTAGCTGGAGCGATAATAGGGGCGCGTCGTCGCCACCATCTCCACCCCGCTCGCGACGCCGGGCCAGATATCGCATTTCTCCTCGCCCAGCGTGTTGCGCACATAGCCGCGCCGCTGCGCCCACCAGACATAGCTGAGCGGCCGCCCGAGGTCGCGGGCGACCAGCGCGGCGATCCTGTTCTCGAAGCCCTGGCCGGCGCGGTTAGAGAAGGGCATGTTGTTGGGATCGGCGCACACGACCAACGGCGCGGGCAGCGACGCGGGGGACGCGGCGGGAGCGTCGGCCGCGGGCGAGGGGGCCGCCGCCGCTCCCCAAAGCGCGAGCGCGAGGGGCAGGGGGCTCATCGCGCGGCCGCCACGCCCCAGGGCATGCCGCCCAGCCGGATCGTGCGCAGGACGCGATTGGCTTCCAGATCGATCACGGTCATGTCTCCCGATAGCCCCGCCACCGCGTAGAGGCGCCTGTCGTCGGGCGAGAGCGCGATGCCCCAGTTGCGGTTGCCGACGGGGAAGGTGCGGACCAGCCGGTGCGTCGCGGGATCGATCTCGGCAACGTGATTGCCCCGGCCGAGCGCCACGAACAGCCGGCGCCCGTCGCGCGTTATCGCCATCTCCACCGCCTGGACCGGATCGATGCCAGGCAGCAGCTTCACCAGGTCGACACGGTCGACGATCTTGCGCGTGGCGGGATCGAAGACGGTGATCGTCCCGCGCAGTTCCGATGTCACCCACAATTCGCGGCCGCCCTTGATGAACAGCGCCGCGCGCGGGCGCGATCCGACGATCACGCTGTCGAGCAGCCTGCCCGTGCCGGTATCGATGAAATGGGTGGTGCTCGCCGTCTCCGACGTCGCGATGACGAGCGCGCCGTCGGGGCTGACCGCCATGCCCTCGGGCTCGGGGCCGACGGTCACCTCGCGCAGCGCCTTGTTCGAGGCGATGTCGAGGAAGGAGACGGCGCTGTGATCCTCATTGGCGATATAGAGCCGGCGGCCGTCCGGGCTCACGACGAAGCGCTCGGGATCGGTGCCGGAGTCGAGCTGGCGGACGACCTTGCGGCTCGCAAGGTCGATGACGTCGATCCGGTTGGCGTTGCCCGCCGCGACATAGAGGGTCTTTCCGTCGGGCGCGAGCGCCATGCCCCTCGGCCGCGCGCCCACGGCGATGCTCCCCTCGATCCTCCCGCTGGCGCCGTCGACGACGTGCAGCACGTTCTGCTGCTCGTCGGACACGAAGACGGTGTCGGCGAAGGCCGGGCGGGCGAGCGCCAGCAAGGCGAGGCAGGCGATCTTCCTTGTCAAGCGACGGCATTCCTCGTGGAGGCCATGGGAACGATAGCGGCGGGCGGTCGGGTCAGCCCGGCCCGGTGGTGGTCGTGGTGTAATCGTTGGTCGTGTCCTTCGGCGGCGACCATCCCGGATGCGCATCGGCCGATCGCGGCACCGGCGCGGGATTCTGGGAGGGCGTGGGCCCGTTCTGCGCCGCCAGCGTCTGCGGAAGCGACATCGAGCGCACATAAGCGGCGATTTCCCAGAGCTGCTCGTCGGGGATCTTGCCGCCCCAGGAGGGCATGCCGTTGGGCCTGCCCTCCACCAGCGTCTGGTGGATCTGTTCGAGCCGGCCGCCGTAGATCCATTCGTCGTCCATCAGGTCCGGGCCCATCCCGCCGCCGCCGTTCGAATGGCAGCCGACGCAATTATACTGGTTGTACAGCCGCTTGCCGTCGATCACAGCCTTGGCGTTGTCATAATAAGGCGCCGCGCGCGGATCGATGGTGACGAGGCTGTGGCCGACGCCGGGCATCAGCGCCGTGTCGATCACGCCGCCGTGGGTGGGCTGCCCGGCGGGCGGCTCGGTCGTCTGGTTTTTCTGGCAGCCGGCGAGCGCCACCAGCGCCAATGCGCCGAGCCCCGCGCCGAGCGTCTCAATGCGGAAGCGTGAAGACATAGAGCGTCCCTCCCGCGGTGGTGTATTTGGGTAGATCCGACATGGCGTTGACCATGCCCAGCGCCGCCGATCCGTCGCGCGGATCGACCGGACCCGCGACGACCGCGCCCGCCCAGCCGCCGACGCCCGACAATATGGCGATATATTGATGGCCATCGGGCCCGCGATAGCTGACCGGCTGGCCGATGATCCCGCTGTCGACCTTCTTCTGCCAGACGAGCTTGCCGTTGCGCGCGTCGACCGCCTTGAACCAGCCGTCCATCGTTCCGTAAAAGACGAGGTCGCCGCCGGTGACGACCGTTCCGGACCAGACGGGGAACCGCTCCCTGACCTGCCAGGCGGGCCGGCGCATCACCGGGTCCCAGGCGGTAAGGAAGCCGCGATTGCCGCCCGGCCCCGCCTTCATGTGCACCTCGGCCCCCACATAGGGCGTGCCGGCGATATAGTTTACCTGAAGGTTCATCCAGTCCATGCACATATTCTCGTGCGGGATGTAGATGAGGTGGGTGCGCGGGCTGAAGGAGCTTGGCTGCCAGTCCTTCGATCCGGACGCGGTGGGGCAGATGTTGCGCACCACCTGGCCGAGCTTCGTCTGCTTGTCGGGATTCATGATCGGGCGGCCGGTGCGCAGGTCCACCCCCTTCGTCGAGTTGGTCGGCCCGAACGGATCGGCGGAGAGCACCTGCCCGGTGCGACGGTCGATCACGTAGACATAGCCGTTGCGATCGGGATGGACGAGCACCTTGCGCATTTTTCCCGCGAACGGCATGTCGAGCAGGATCTGCTCGTTGATGCCGTCATAGTCATGCTCGTCATGCGGCGAGAACTGGTAATACCATTTCGCCTGCCCCGTGGCCGGATCGCGCGCGAAAAGGCCGGTGGTCCATTTATTGTCGCCGGGGCGCTGCTCCTGGTTCCAGGGGCCGGGATTGCCGGTGCCGTGGATGATCTGGTGAAGCTCGGGATCATAGCTGATCCAGCCCCACATATTGCCGCCGCCGATCTTCCATGCATCGGCCGGCCAGGATCGCACGCCGAGGTCCTTGCCCCTGTCGGCGGCGTAGAAGGGGCGGAAGCCGGGGCCGATCAGCACATCCTTGTCCGGCCCGGTGCTCCACGCCTTCCACAGCAGCTTGCCGCTGCCTTCGTCGAGCGCGATCACCCAGCCGCGCACGCCCAGCTCGCCGCCCGAATTGCCGACATAGACCTTCCCGTCGGCGACCAGCGGGGCCATGGTCATGGTCTCGCCGCGGTTGATGTTGCCGAGCTGCGTCTTCCAGACGGGCTTGCCGGTCTTGACGTCGAGCGCGATCGTCTGCCCGTCGAGCGTGTTGAAGATATATTTGCCGTTGCTGATCGTTCCGCCGCGATTGACCACATCACAGCAGG
>Ga0182749_1000792_pt1 | contig 26953 bp, 24 predicted proteins | sample eDN3rd37CKraftMG_FD_128875 | JGI IMG/M metagenome (GOLD analysis project Ga0182749, IMG submission 128875) | Enriched Miracle-Growth compost microbial communities from Emeryville, California, USA - eDNA 3rd pass 37_C Kraft MG (version 2) (version 2) ...
CTGGCCAGCAAATATCAAATCTGGCGCTATAATGCTAACCCTTCGACGCGGGTGTAGTTCAATGGTAGAACGGCAGCTTCCCAAGCTGCATACGAGGGTTCGATTCCCTTCACCCGCTCCACACTGAAGGCCAAGGAAAGCCATGGCTGGCTACAGAGTGATTAACTTTTTGATCCAAAAGGGAATTCTCTGCTGAAGGATGTCTACTGACATCCGGGGAAATCCACCTGCAGCCACTCCAAACAAGTACATTTTTCAGTCCATCAATAGGGTGATCTGTCGGCATATATTGTGCCTTTATCGACTCAGGCACAGGCGATCGTTCGCCAGATGTTGAATGATTTCAAGCCTGCACAGAAGTACCTGTTCGCAGGCGTGGTGCGATTGACGGATCGTATGAGCGAAAACACCGTTAACTTTGCGTTGAAGCGCATGGGGTATGACGGGCGGCTCACAGGACATGGGTTGTTTGCGACGCTGTCGACAGCGTTGAATGAGATTGGGTATCCGCGAGTATGGGTAGATGCGCAGTTGTCGCATGCGGATCCTAATCGGATCAGTGAGATCTACAACTATGCGCAGTACGTGGAGCAGAGACGGGTGATGATGCAGGACTGGGCGAATCGGTTGGATTTGCTCGAGCAGGGCGGGTGGAGGTTGCGAGCTGACATCTGATTGTGCATTTGCAGGGAGTGGCGGAGATGGCCTGGCGGGATGATCGGACTCCACAGCGGTTGGGAGTTTATGCGTCATCTCCTATGGATGCTTGTTGGCAAAAAACCATGCAGGATCCGACGGAGAGCATAAATGCTCGAATTGCTACGCATATGGGTTCCGATATAACTGTCAGTCTCTGATGCCTACGCTTATTGGTTTGAGCAGTATGCTGTGCTCGTGAGCGGGATGTAGGTCGAGGAAGATGCGCTCAGTAATGGGCGTCAGCTAACGGCCAGTAGCGGCTGTTCTGACATTAACCTTCAGTATCCGCCAAAGGTTGAGCTCAAGATTTTTAGGTTTGTCTAAACGCGACAACAGCTAATTTACCTGCAGAGGTGCGAGCATATACATTATTAGAAGAAATAGGCATACTTGTTGCGTACCTTCTTGTTGCGTACCTTCTAAATCTCGTTAGGTCTACAAAGTAGCATCCGCCCACAAAAATATGTCCATTACCGAGAAATCAATAAAACTACTTTGGTCAAATGCAGCCGGCCGATGCTCATTCCCCGGTTGCGACAAGCGCCTTTCCGTAGAGCAGGCCTCAGACATCGCGCCGCATACTCTTGGCGAGATGGCCCACATAAAAGGCAAAAATCAAGGGTCAAACAGATACGATGCCAATCAAACTAACGATGAGCGCGATTCGTACCAAAACCTAATCCTCCTCTGCCCGAACCATCACACAGAAATTGATAAACCGGAAAACGAAACCAGATTTCCAACCGAGTGGCTTTTAGAGGCGAAAAAAGCTCATGAGCAATGGATTATCACGTCGCTCGACAGAGAAAAAATTGAGAGTATCGATCAACTGAAAGGCGCGATAGCGGCACTCTTGACTGACAATCACCAAGCGTGGCAAAAGTATGGCCCAAGGTCTCTCCTTGCCATGCAAAATCCGAACAGTGACAAGCTGTATGCGCTATGGATGCAAGAACGATTAACGACCATAGCGCCAAACAACAGAGCGATTATAAAATTACTTACAGCCCATCGATTTCTTTTCCCAGCACAACAACAGCCAATTGTAAGCAGATTTATTTCACATGCGGCCAGCTATGAACACTGGATAAATGATGAGCTCCCCTACCAAGCAGTCGAGCGTTTTCCAAATGATTTTGACAATCTAATATTGAGATAAAAATGCCTGCGCACAATAGCGAATTTCCGTGGCTTAGCTACTACAAAAACTACAATTTCTTTCAACAACGAATGAGAGAGCACAGCAAAGTGTCAGGGCTTAAGCTCATCAACACTGGGCTTTATGAAATAACACTTACAAGCAGCAGCGTTCTCAAGGTGTTCATTTGCGAATGTTACGCATTTGACGATGCCGCTTATCACGAACTAATAGCTAATTACGGAAAAGTGGATGCTGTCGTGATTAGCTCAAATTGGTGCGGCTACAACTTTGAAACGAAGCTTGAAAGAATGAGGGAGAAGGTCGGCATCTTCGACATACGAGGATTTATGGCTGCAATCAACAAGCCTAATTACTGGGAATATATGACCGAATATGAACGAGAGAAGATGAATCACACCCAATGACGCTTAATTACATAGATATTTATGGGTTTGGCTCCTACTTTAACGACAGCAACCAATTTTCTGACATAGACATAGCAGTTATACATAACAACCGAACAATTGAATCCTGCATGATGGCTATATCTTGCAAGAGAACTATTCAGCACTTCAATGGAAAATTCCACATAACGATGCTATCCAAAGAAGCTGAAAAATCCTTCAATTTCCTGGCTAAAGCAAATGCACGCCATATTGGTCGCATAGCAGAAGGCTTCGATTTGGCCTCCATCGAAAAGATTATTATAAAAATCGCCACTATCCGCCCAGGCACCCAATTCAAATATTCGTCCAACGGCACTTAGGCCCCAAGTGACACATCAAGTGCAACGCAAAGAACAAAACCATGGCCTAACTGGGCGGTCAAGCTGACGCCAACGCAGGCCATGGCTTCGCCAACCTCATCGTCAGAATGCCCAGTCGGGCTTCAGCGCCGCTTACCTTGGATGTTAGTAATTTGGATGACCGCTCAGGGTCGTAAGCCGCCCCCCATGAAAGTCCACTTTCGACCTTAAACTACCATTGGTCGGATACCCAACACAGGCAGATTTAGTCGAATCTTTCGCGACAAATCGATCTGGGGTAGGCGTTCCTGGGTAGGCCGTTCTACCCTGGGCGATATGCGGCTTCAAGCTAACCACCTTTCCTGCTTTAATTCGGGTTTGGTCGTTGCTGGAAGGGACTCATGGGCTTCTTCGAACTTAATGCTACAGATATCACGGCGCTTGGAGCGGGCGACCTGCGTGAGCTGGTCGCCCGTCTGAGTGAAGCGGAGGTGATCCAGCAGGGACGTCTGTCGAAGAGCGTTACGTGGGGCGGCGCGCAGGAAGCGCCCGACGGCGGGTTGGACGTGCGTATTGAGGATGCCGGCCTGGCGTTCAGCAACGGCTTCGTTCCGCGTGGGATCTGTGGCTTCCAGGTCAAGAAGCACACGATGGCCGGAACCGCATGCAGGGACGAGATGCTCGAACACGGGGCCCTGAGGCCAGTCATCGCAGAGCTGGCCGATCGGGGTGGTGCCTACATTATCGTCAGTGGTAAGGACGATTGTTCGGATAGCATGCTGGCGAGCCGATTGCGGGGAATGACGGAGGCTGTCGCGCTTCTGCCCAACAAGACGTCTCTGCATCTGGACTTCTACGGCCGGGATCGACTGGCGACCTGGCTTCGGCGGCATCCAAGCGTGGCGCTGTGGGTTCGAACGCTCCTCGGCCGGCCCTTGTCCGGATGGAAACCTTTCGGGCGGTGGGCGGCGACCCCTCAGGGACAGGACGACGCATTCCTAGTCGACGACCACCCCTGCGTGATCGACGTGAATTCGAGCGCGAAGGATCCCATGCCCGTATCCGAAGGCATCAAGCTGGCGCGTAACCGGCTTCGCCGCCCGGGCAGTGCCGTACGCATCACCGGCCTCTCGGGAGTAGGCAAGACGCGATTCGTGCAGGCGCTGTTCGAGGCGGAGGTTGGCGAAGAGGCTTTGTTTCCTGCCAGCGCCATCTACGCTGATCTGGGCGAAGACTTAGCGCCGACGGCATCCGAACTGGTTTCATACCTCATCGCCAACGATCACTCCGTTTACCTAGTGCTCGACAACTGTCCGCCGGATGTGCATCGGCAGTTACAGAAGCAGGTCTTCGAGAGCAGTGCCAGGCTCAGCCTGCTGACCATTGAGTACGACATCTCCGACGATCGTCCGGAAGAAACCGAGGTAATCCATCTCGAGCCATGCAGCGAGAAAACGGTCTCCATGCTGGTCCAGAAGCGCTACCCGGACCTAGGGCGGTTGAACGCGGACAAGATCGCCGAGTTTTCCGGCGGTAATGCGCGCATTGCAATTGCGCTGGCGAGCCGAGTGGGCGCGGACGAGACGCTGACAAATTTCTCCGACGAAGATTTGTTCCAGCGATTGTTCAGTCAGCGCAAGGGCGCGTCCGATCAGCTCTTGGAAAGCGCCGAAGTGCTCTCGCTCGTCTATTCGTTCAATGTGTCCGCGTCCGAGTTCAATGATGAACTTGGCGTTTTGGGTGCCATCGCCGCTCTTGATCGCCGCGCGCTGCATCGGGGGCAGGCCGAATTGCTGCGTCGTCAGCTGGTGCAGCAACGAGGCGAGTGGAGGGCGATTCTTCCGCACGCACTTGCCAACCGTTTGGCGAAGCGGGCGCTGGAGAATATTCCTCCCGCTGAGATCAATGCCGAGCTTCTCAAGCCCGAGAACCAGCGTCTATTCCGTTCATGCGCACATCGGTTGGGATACCTGCATGATTTCCAGCCTGCGTTTCGCTTGGCGAATAGCTGGGTGACCCCTGGCGGGCCGCTGTATGACATCGGATCGTGCAACGAAGAAAGCTTGTCAGCATTGCAGTACATCGCGCCGGTCTTCCCGGAGACAGTGCTGCAGCTGATCGAAGACACCGCAGCCGGTTCCGGATTTGCCTCTCGCGATAATCCGCACTTCAACGTGTTCGTGGGCTTGCTGGGCCAGCTCGCTTACGACGACGACAAGTTCGATCGCGCCGTGGCGGTCATGTTGAAGTTTGCTGAGGGAGAGAAGTCGGGCGAGAACAGCAACAGTATCGTCAGCCAGATGCGGCAGCTGTTCTCGTTGCACTTGTCAGGCACGCAGGCAACACCTTCACGCAGGTGCGCCTTCGTTGGGAAACTACTCAAATCGGGTAGCAGCACCACAGCCTGCGTTCCTCAGTAAATACCGCCAGTGGTCTTACACGTCCAGCCTTGATCATCGGAAGCGCGGTGATCATGTTGTCGATCATGAAGTTGACCTGGCCTCCAATCAAATCTGTCATGGCGGGCGCGGCACCCTTGTAGACTACATTGATCGTGGAAAGACCCATATCGTCTTTCATCATTTCCCCAATAAGATGGCTTGATGTCCCTATGGTGGAGATTGCCATCGAAAAGTCGCCTTTCCGGGATTGGCCATAGGCCTTGAACTCATCCAGATTTTTCGCGGGCACGGCAGGATTCACCACTAATACGCTGGGCATGGAGATTACATTCATGACCGGGGCGAAATCAGAAGCTTGGTATGGCAGTTTGCTGTACAGAGAATAATTGGCCGCGTTGGGTCCCAGACTACCCATCACCAGCGTATGACCATCTGGTTCGGCACGCAGCATCCCTTGTATACCTATGATTCCGCCGCCTCCGGGCATGTTCTCGACAACAACGGGGTGACCGTTCAGTTGCTTGGAGAGCTTCTCTCCAATTAACCGGCTGGTTAAATCCAGGATGCCACCCGGTGAGCTGGGAGCAATAATGCGTATGGGCTTGCTTGGAAAGTTTTCTTCTGCGTGAGATACCCAAGAGAAACTGGCCAATGCTCCGGTCAGCAACGCTGCAATAGCTCGTTTATAAGACATGTCTCACTCCTTTCTGTATGTAGAGATAAATACTGAGCCGGCTCAGTCCAGCTTCAAAAGTTACCGATTTCAACCAGCTTGCCAGTCTGTGCCAATGGAACTTCGTTGGAAGAGCTGTCAAATTTTTTGACAGCTGTTCGGTGTAATCGCGCGCTGGCAGGCCAGGTATGCCTCCAGGCGCGAAGCCTGTATAAACGCGCTCTGGCTGGTTCGAGTAGGCGCTGGAGGCATGCGCACCTCTAAGCGTGGTGAATGCGACAGCAGATCGGGTCACCCTTTTTAAACAAAATTTGTCCCTCCTTAAGTATGTTCTGATTTCATTTTTACGACATATCGTGAAGTATATCCGGATATCGAAATAAATTGCAATTTATTCCGATGATAGGTAGACTTTTACCGTATATCGTAATTAACAGGGAAAAGGAGGCATGCTGTATGAACTACCAACTTGACGGAAAAGTTGCCCTTATCACCGGTTCCGGGCGTGGCATTGGTCTCGCCTGCGGCTTTGCGCTGGCACGCGAAGGTGCCCGCATTGTCGTTACTGATATCAATCCACAGTCGGTTGATACGGCGGTTGCCCAGCTTAAAGACGCGGGCCATGCCGCTATAGGGGTGAGTGCCGACGTTTGCAAGCAGGAACAGGTACAAGCGGTGGCGGATGCGGCGATGGCTTCGTTCGGTTCGATAGATATTCTTGTCAATAATGCAGGCTTCACCCGCGACAAGTACCTGACCAAGATGCCCGAGTCTGAGTGGGATGCCGTGGTGGACACGATTCTCAAAGGCGCCTATCACTGCACGCGCGCGGCATTGCCTTCAATGATGGAAAAACGCTGGGGGCGTGTGATCAACATAGCGTCCCGAGCTCACCTCGGCAATCCTGGTCAAACCAACTATGCTGCCGCGAAGGCTGGGCTGATTGGTTTTACGCGCTCATTGGCCTTCGAACAGGGTAAGTTCAATATCACCGCCAACGCTGTGGCGCCAGGGTTGGTTGAAACCGAGCTCGTGCGAGCGCTCGAAACGTATGAGTTGTTGCGAACCAATGCCTTGGCGCGCCAGCCTATCCAGCGTTTGGGTGCTGTCGAAGACATTGCCAATGCTGTTACTTTCCTCGCATCGGATTGCGCCGGTTTCATAACGGGAGAAACGCTGCATGTAACCGGTGGGCGTTATTCATCGTGACGACAACGTCAACAGGCCATGGCCGATAAGGCATTGCGAAAGAGAGGGATAGCATGCATGGCGCTCAGCATGTGTCAGCTGGTACTGTAACTGCTGGCCTTCCCAGGATGAGGCATGCACAGTTGTGCCTTGCGAGCATTGTATTGCCCAAAAGGCTTTAAGTGTGTCGGCGCTCAAGTAATAATGCAACAATCTCTCAGTCACTGATATTCTCAATATGCCTCAGATTCTTCCCACTGCCGAGCGAGCGCTGCAGATCTTCGAAATCTATGCACGGGAGCGGCGACCTCTCAGCAATTCTGAAATGGCCCGTCTGCTGGGTATCGCAGATAGCAGTTGTTCCGATCTTTTATATACCCTCAGACAAGCTGGCTATCTTTTGAGGTCTCCGAAGACTCGGCTTTTTTATGCCACGGGGCGGCTGATGGATGTAGCGCGGCAGATCACTGATGCAGATCCGTTGCACACATTCGCGACCGAGGCGCTGGAAATTCTGAGCAGGCAGTCAGGCGAGTCGTCGATGTGTGCTTATGTGGACGGTACGCAAGCCCGGATTTTTGCATGCCAGGAAAGCCCCCGTGCGCTTCGATACGTATTGAAGCCGGGGACGCTGGTGGACATGCATACGTCCGCCCTGGGCAAGGCTTTGCTCGGAACAATGGACGAAAAATCACGCGAGGCATTGCTCGATGGCATGTCCTTGCGGCAGGTTACAGGCAAGAGCATTATCGACAAGGATGAGTTGCGCCGTCAGCTCGAGGAAGGCAGGCGCAACAAATATTATGTTACACACGGTGAGGGGAATGAAAGTGTAGGGGCGATAGGCATTGCGGGATATGTTGGGGGGCAGCTTATCGCGATATCGCTGGTGGGGCCGAATGTGCGCATGGAGCAGAACTTTGATGCCAATGTCCAGATCCTGCTCAAGGCTTGCGTGGATTTCTTTGGTTCTTAGTGCCTGACACCGAGTAGAGAATAAACAAACAGAAAAAATGGAGGAGACTAATGGGCGGCCCGTTGACTGGCTATAGGGTACTTGAGATCGCAGGCATAGGACCCGGGCCATTTTGCGCCATGATGCTCGCTGACATGGGTGCCGAAGTTATACGGGTGGATCGTAAGACGCCCGGCTTCCTTGGCGGTGGCGGTACGATTGTTGACAGAGGGCGTCGCACGATAGCTCTGGATCTCAAAGGTCCGGGCGCCATTGAAATTGTGCTTGATCTGGTCGCAAGTTGTGATGCGCTCATTGAAGGATTCCGTCCAGGGGTTATGGAGAGGCTGGGCCTGGGGCCCGATATTTGCCTGAAGCGCAATCCCCGTTTGATATATGGGCGTATGACTGGTTGGGGGCAGACGGGGCCATTGGCTGGCGCGGCAGGGCACGATTTGAATTACATTTCTATTTCGGGCGCGCTCAACGCTATGGGACATGCTGATCGCCCTCCTGCGCCGCCCTTGCATGTCGTGGGCGATATAGGAGGAGGGGCAATGATGCTGGCGTTTGGCATTGTTTGTGCTCTTCTCGAAACCTGCCAAAGTGGCAAGGGGCAGGTGATCGATGCGGCTATCTGCGACGGCGCGGCCGTTCTTGCTACCGGTTACCACGGCATGCTGGCCAGCGGCCGTTGGGTGAACCAGCGCCAGGCCAACATGCTGGACGGTGGTGCGCACTTTTATGGTTGCTATACCTGTGCAGACGGAAAATACATTTCTGTTGGCTCAATTGAGCCAGCTTTCTATGAGCAACTGCTTGAGCTGTGTGGGTTGGATGAACCTCAGTTCAAGCAACAATGGGAGCGCAGTCAATGGCCAACGCTTCGTGCCAGGCTGGAAAAAATAATTGCGCACAAGACGCGGGATGAGTGGTGTGCGTTGCTGGAAGGTACTGACGTGTGCTTTGCGCCTGTTTTGGACTTTACAGAAGCCCGTGCGCATCCTCATAACGTAGCGCGTAATACCTTCATAGAAACCAGCGGTGTCGTGCATCCTGCGCCGGCCCCAAGATTCAGCCGTACGCCGGCCAAGGCCCGTCCTGTGCCTGTCCCTGGCGCTCACACAGAGGAAATTCTGGACGAATTGGGCTTGCGCCCAGAACAAATTACACAACTTAGGGAACAAGGAACGATTCCCTAGGTTCGGCGCGGGCCGTTGTGCCAACGAGCTATGCGTCAGAAAGCCTTGTGGTAGAAACCAGCTAAACATTTACCGTGGTAGAAAAGATTATGTCGACTGATCCCCCGCTCTACGAGACTATTCGCTACACCCTGGATGGGCACGTAGTGACTGTGACGCTGAATCGGCCCAGATTTCGCAATGCCATCGACAGCGTGATGCGCCTTGAACTCGCTCATGCGGTTTCTTCCATACGGCAGAACCGTGATATCAAGGTGCTGGTGCTTGCAGGCACAGGTGGTGCGTTCTGTTCGGGAGGCGACATTGGCTCGATGGGCAATGACAATCGCGCGGAGCAGGCACGCGATCGCATGGTCAGCTTGCAGGGAATTGTCCGGGACCTGCTTACGCTGGATCGACCTATCATCGCTGCCGTGGATGGTGCTGCGTACGGAGCTGGATTTGGGATTGCGTTGACAGCGGATTTGATCTTTGCCTCGCCCCGTGCCCGGTTTTGTCTTTCATTTCTGCGACTGGGCGCGGTGCCGGACTGCGGTGTGTTCTACACACTTCCGAGGATGGTGGGGGTGTCCATTGCCAAGCAGCTCGCGTTCTCGACCCGCGAGTTCAGTGCTGATGAGGCTCGCGCGTTAGGAATCGTAAGTGAGATAGTCCCGGAAGAGGCAATACATGGACATGCACAGGATACAGCGCAGAATTTGGCGCGCCTGCCGCTGGCAAGCTTGTCCATGACGAAGAAGGGCTTCAATGCATCGCTGGACAGTAGCCTTGACACTATGCTGGAACTGGAAGCAATGGGGCAGGGCATTGCCCGGTCCACCGAGTTTCATCGGCAAGCGGTCGAACTCTTCAGTGGCAAGGGACCTGCGCTGTATAAGGGCTGGAAGTAGATGCCCAGCCCATGTTCTCTTTATCCATACTTGCAGAAGGAGCTGGCGGCTTTGCCGCGGGCTCTGTTTGCACGGGGCCTGAACCCATGCTCGTCAAGCCTCTATCCCCAACATGACGATCTTCTGTGAAATGCTCGAACAAGCCTGGCGCAGCGGCTCGATGTACGTGCCCTGGCGGTCTCCGGCGATGCGGAACAGCGGGATCGTCAGGCTGACGCAGGCAATGGGCCTGCCGTGTTTGTCGAGAATCGCGCCGCCGTAGCAGAAAATATCTTTCTCGTTTTCTTCGCGATCTTCGGCATACCCCTGTTTCCGCACATCCCGCAGTTCTTTGCGCAAGGCTTGCGGCGACGTGATGGTTGATTCAGTAAAGCGCTTGAAATCGATTGCGTCTATGAGGCGATTGCATTCATCTTCGGGCAGCCCGGCCAGATAAGCCTTGCCGACCGAGCTGGAATAGAGCGTGACCTGGCTGCCCAGGCGGGAGTTCATGCGTACCGCCTGTGGGCTCTCCAGCTTGTCGATATAGGTCATGGCGCCATTCACCGGCACAGCCAGGTGTATGGTTTCGCGGGTTGTGTCGCGCAGGGCCAGCAAAGGGTCGCGGCAGACGCGGCGAAGATCCGAGGTTTCGAGGGCGGTGCTGGCCAGGCTGACCAGACGGGGGCCGAGGCCAAACACTTGTCCGCCTTTGCTGGCGATCAGCCCCTCGGCCAGCAGTGCGTCGACAATACGATAAAGGGTGGGCCGGGGATAGCCCACCGCAACACTGAGATCCTGGATGGATACGCCCTGGCTTGCCCCGTTTGCTATGGCGTCGAGCACACGCATGAATTTGGAGAACGAGGCGGTGCCCGCCACCTTGTGGGCGGGCGTCTGCTGCGAAGGTAAGGAGGTAGTCATCGGCGCAGCTTAGGTCACCATATAACCACCGTCAACAGGCATGATGACGCCGGTCATGAAGGCTGCGGCTTCTGAACTTAGGAACACCACAGCCTGGGCGACATCCTCCGGCGTGCCCCAGCGTTTCAGCGGCGTGCGGTCCAGAATCGGGCGTGCGCGCGATGCATCGTCCTGCAGCGCCTGGGTAAGCGGCGTTGCGATCCAGCCCGGTGCGACGGCGTTGACGCGTATGCCATCTTCCGCATAGGCAATCGCCAGTGATTTGGTCAGCTGTGCCACGCCGCCTTTGCTTGCGGCGTAGCCGGGCACCAGTCCGCCACCAAAAAAACTGAGCATGGACGCGGTATTGACAATGCAGCCGCCAGAAGCCGCCAGTGAGGGGCGCAGGGCTTCGCACATGCGCATAGTGCCCGTCAGGTTCACGTCCAACACGCGCTCGAAAACAGGCAGCTTGAATTCTTCCTGACGCTGGATAATGCCCGCGCAGTTCACCAGAATGTCGAGGGAGGGCGTGGCGGCGGCAAAGGCCTGGACCTGTTCCTCGCTGGTTACATCCAGATTGGTTTCGCTGATGAGCTCGGAGCAATAGGCTGGGCTGTCCTTTGCGGGCAGCCCGGCGACGTGGACACGTGCTCCCAGCTGCGCCAGCGCTTCCGCGATGCCGCGCCCTATGCCTTGCGTGCCGCCGGTGACGACTGCTGTTTTTCCCTTGAATAAATCGGATCTGAAGCTCATTGATGTGCTGCCCGTCAACGGATGAACTGGTCCACATAATCAGCGCCAAGCCCGACACTTTCGTAATGCTTGCGGCACATGTCGATCTTGATGAACACGTCTTCGTAGCCGGTATGGTTGCCTTCACTGTCGACGTAGTACATCACCCCGTTCACTTGGAACATGGTGATCATTTCCTCAACGTCCTCAGGCACATACAGGGTGTGTGTTTCGCCGGGCGGCTCGAACACATAGCTGCCTTCGGTCGCCACCCAGTCGTGTTCCAGGTAGCGCCAGGTTCCCTTGATCACATAGCCGTGAACAGGCTGCGGATGGCGGTGGCAACTGAGCACGCCGGACTTCCTGACGCGCAGCAGATTCATCCAGTAGCCCTGGGAGGCGTTCAGACAGAGGGGGCGGAACCAGACATTCTCGGCCTGGGGAACCCATACACGCTCATCTTTGGGGACGGCGTGGGGGACGACGATATCGCTCAATGCTTCCTTCGGATTGGGATAGCGATATGGGGTGGGGGTGGCGGTCATGGTTTTTTCCTTCAGGTAATTACTTCTGGAAGTTCAGGTCGCTGAGCGCCTTTAATCCATAATATGGACAAATATCTATGATATGGATTAAAGTATAGCGAAGTTTGTTGCAAGCAATAAGTTTGATGCATGCAATAAACCGGCGCGGGTAAGGGAATACCCGCGCGTGCGTGGCCTCTGGCCTGCCGCATGGTTCGGCTTGCTGAATGGTCCGGCCATGCCGCATGGGCTGGGGTGATTGCCCTGGCGGCCTGTACAGCGTCGGTGTCTGAGGGCTGGCGGGCCGCCAGCGAAGGCGCGCGTTTAGCGCAGTGCCTTTACGTTGATCGTGCGTGCGCCGCAGGCCCGCACCAGCTCGGCGTCGTGGCTGGCGAAGAGCACGACGCGATCACGGGACCAGGCTCTGAACTGCTCGGCCAGCACGGCCCGGGCCTGTGCATCCAGCCCGTTGCTGGGGCCATCCGCAACGATGACGGCTGGCTTGCCCAGCGCGGCTGCCGTCAGAAATACCTTGCGGCGCGTGCCCGTCGACATTTGCTCGAAGCGCTTGTCCAGGTGCGGTTCCAGCCCCAGTTCGCATGCGAGCTCAAGCACCTCGTCGTCGAGCCTTGTGTTCTTTTCCGAGGCGATCTGTTCAAGCAGCCCACGCCCCGTCTGCTCGGGAAATGCCAGGCAATCGTCGGGCACATAGGCCAGGCGGGCCTTGGCTTGCTGCGCCATCTGGCTGAGCGGGAGTCCATCGATCCAGACTTCGCCCTCGTCGGGAGCAATTACACCCGCAATAATGCCAAGCAGGCTGGATTTCCCTGTGCTGTCTTCTTCGCATAGCGCCACGCATCCCGGCTGGAAGGCGTAAGTCAGCCCCTGGAACACGAGATAGTCGCCATAGCGCTTGCTGAGATTGTCGATGCGTAGCATGCCGGGAAGTGTACGCATGAATGTGTCCTGTGGCTAGAACGTTTGATGGCTGGGAGACCACCGCCGCCGAATTCAGCCGCCGGTTTTTCAGCCGCCGAATTCAGCCGCTGAAGAATGACAGCATGTCCCGCAGCACCTCCTCGGGCTGCTCTTCTGCCAGGTAATGGCCGCAGTTCACGGCGCGGCCGCTGACTTCGCTGCGGGAGACGTCTTGCCACAGGGAGAGCACATCGAAATTCTGGCCAACGGCGCCATGCTGCGCTGGGCGCTGGATGGCCACGGCCTGCTGCTACGTTCCGCATGGAGCGTCGAACCCTTGCTGGCGAGGGGGACCTGCTACCCTCTCAAGATGAGGGACGGCGGTTGGCGATCCAGGTGGTCCCGTCGTTGATGGTGCCGCGCATTTCGTTGCCGTTGACCTTGCCCGCATAGCGCTGGCCGTCAACTGTGAAAAAGATATCGGCGCCATCCAGGCGGGCATCGCGGATGGTGGATATTGCACCATTGATTCGCAGCGAGCCCTCCAGCGCCTGGAAATTTTGCGCCAGGACGAGGTCCTTGTCGCCAAGCTGCCAGGTGCCCGAGGCTTTGGCGGGTACGATCCATTTGTAGGCAACGCACCAGCTGCCGCAGTCGCCCGTGACTTCTTCGCTGGCGTCTGGCTGCCAGTCTCCCATGGTGAAGGAATTGGAGACAATGCGGGTGCCGGGCGGCATGTCCAGCAGGATGGGGCGCAGCCGCACATTCAGCGAAGGCAGGAGAAACAGTGTGACCACAGTGGCGTCGGAAAAGTCTGACTCGAAGATATCGCCGTGTACGAAGGTTGCGCGATCCGCAACCCCTTCCGCTTTGGCCGCCCGCTGCGCCAGCGTCACCATTTCGGGGTTGAACTCTATCCCCCTGGCGGTTGCGCCGCGCTTTGCGGCGGTGATGACGGTTCTGCCGTCACCCGAGCCCAGGTCTACCAGACGGTCATCCGGCTTCAGCCCGGCCATGTCCAGCATGCGGTCAACCAGCATCTGAGGCGTGGGAACCCAGATTACATCCTTGCCTGTTTGGCCTACCTTGGGTGTATAGGTCTCGGATGCAGCGTCTTGCCCCCAGACTGGACCGCCGAAGACAAAGGCGGCCGAAAGGGCTGTGACGACAAGAGATATGTGCGGCAGCTTCATCGTCATTCTCCTGAGGAAAGCAGTTTCTTTGATGTGGCAATGCCGACAGCGTTCTCTGGCGCTGCCGGGTCGGAGGTGCGCCTGAGCAGAAGGATAGGGGCGCCCGCGAGCAATACAGCGATGCCTACCCATGCGGACTTCCCGGTGTACATCACACTGGCGTGAAACATGTACAGGCAAGTGAGGCAAAAGAGGACAGGCGTGATGGGGTAGAGCGGGACCCGGAACGGCAGCTGCCTGTCTGGATATCGCCAGCGCAGGATGAAAAGGGCGAGTCCGATCATCAGCAGGAAAGCCCAGAACACGGGCGCCGTATAGTCCACCATGGCCTTGAAGCCGTCCCGCGTTGCCGCACCCATGCCAATCAGGGCCAGCGCTATCGCGGCCTGCACAAGCTGGCCGTTTGCGGGGGTCTTGCCGCGGCCATCCCATTTCCCCATCCAGCGCATCGCGGCCAGATCTTTCCCCATGGCATAGAACACACGGGCGCCTGTGAAAATGGTCGCATTCAATGTGGAGATTGCCGCGACTACGATGGCCAGGGTCACAACAACCCCGCTGGCTGGGCCCGCTACGGCCCGCATCATGTCCGTGGCCACGGCATCGGAGCTGCGCAGGCCCTCCAGGCCGAGAATCGACAGCAGGGCGAGATTCGACAGGCTGTACAGAATGACGAGAATCAGTGTGCCAATGGCCAGGACTCTGGCGATATTGCGGGGCGCATCTTTCAGCTCCCCAGTAAGATAGGCGGCTTCGTTCCATCCCCCATAGGTCAGCAGCACAAAGATCATGGCCACGCCCAGCGCGGCGCTTTCAGGCGGGGCTGTTGCGGCGGGAAGATCAGCCTGAGGCGGGGCGGTGCCAAACAGGCCAAACAGAATGATGGCGGCGATGGCGCCGATTTCCAGAAAGGTCACGACAACCTGGAGGTTTTTCCCCTGGGTGGTGCCGATGACATTAACAGCCGTGAACAGGATGACGGCAATTGCCGCATACAGCGCGGATCCGTGCGGCCCCAGCGGCGCAATCTGTGTCATGTAGTCGCCAAGCATGAAAGCCACGCCGGCGATTGCGCCGGTCTGGATGACCGTGCATCTGGCCCAGCCGAACAGCATGGCGACCGGCTTGCCGTAGGCGCGCGACAGAAAGTGATACTCGCCTCCCGCGTGAGGATGGGCGGCGGAAAGTTCGGCGTAGCAGAGTGCCCCGATCAGGGTGATGACACCGCCGATGATCCAGACGGCGACGAACATCCATTCGGTTTCGACATTGCTGGCGACGATCGAGGGCGCCCGGAATATACCCACGCCCACCACCAGCCCCACCATGATCGTGACGGCGTCGAAAACCGACAGCAGGCCCTGGGGCCCATATCGCTCGCGGTTGGTCATGACCATCCTCGCAGGTCAGTCGGCGGATGGCAGGCGGAATTGAGCCGTGGCGCGAATGCCCGCGGCTGCCAGCCGATATGCTGTGCAGGCGTCATCAAGGATGATGGCGTACTATTCAGCTTCCAGTAAGAATTTACTGGAGCCATAAGGCCATGACCAGTGCTGGTTTGTAGCGGATTGTTATTAAAGTTGTCCTCCTTCCCTGTCTGGAGACAAGAGATTCCTGCCGCGCCATTGCAGACAGTCGGTCAGCGTTTGTCGCGCATGCGATCAATGCATCGCGACAACCGGGCAGGCCGTATTTGCGGCGCCGGCGCTGTGGGTGCGCGCAGCGGCTGCATGTCGGCGTGTGCAATGGGGCGGCACGCCTGCCATGGCGTGTGCATGTAGTACGATGGCCGCCATGCAAACTGGAGCGTCGGATCACGGAGCCGGATATGGAAAATTTGCTGCGCAAGCTCGATCTGACATCGCTGCGGCTGTTTGCGGCGGTCTGCCAGGAACACAGCATTGCCCGTGCTGCCGAGCGTGAATTTATTGCGCCGTCGGCCGTCAGTCGCCGCATTGCCGAGCTTGAATCATTGCTTGGCCTGACTTTGATGCAGCGGCATACACGTGGCGTGACCATTACCCCCGCTGGCGAGACCGTGCTGCATCATGCCCGGCGAATCATCGGCGATGTGGAGTCGATGGGGGCGGAGCTCTCGCGTCTCTATGCTGGTGTGAAAGGCCATGTTCGGGTAGTGGCCAACCTGTCGGCCATTGTGCAGTTCCTTCCCGAGGATGTGGCCGCTTTCCAGCGCCTGTTTCCCGAGGTTGAAATAGATCTGGAAGAGCGGCACAGCCAGGACGTGCTCAAGCTGGTGGGCGAACGCGCGGCGGACTTTGGCATCTGCAACCGGTCCGCCGGTGCGCAGGGGCTGCAGGCGTTGGCATACCGGAATGATCGGCTCGCCGTCATGCTGCCCGCCGGGCATCCCAGGGCGCAGGCGCGCCAGCTTGCATTGAAAGATATTGTCCATGAGCCGTTTGTCGGGCTGGGGGACGATAGTGCCTTGACGCAGTTGCTGGCCGCCCAGGCGCAGGCTTTGGGTGTGGCGCTCAAGGTCAAGATTCGGGTAACCAGTCTGGACGCCTTGTGCCGCATGGCGCATGCGGGGCTGGGTATCGCCATCATGCCGCTGCAGGTGGCGCAGCTGTATCTGAAGGCGCTGGATGTGGTCGCCTGCCCCTTGTCCGATGCCTGGGCGCAGCGGGAGCTGTGCATTGTTTTCCAGGATCGGGGCCGACTGTCCGCAACGGCTGGCGCGCTGGTGCGATTCCTCTCGCAGCAGGACGTTTGACCACTCGAATTGCGATGGCAAGCATGCCGAATTGGCGCTTCGACGGCTGCGGATGTCTGTTTATAGTCGATACCGACACAGACGCATGGGGCGGCCAGACCCCGCAGCCAAACGAGGAGACTTGATCATGATTGCCCGAATCCTGGCGAGCGGCATGCTCGCTGCCTGTATTTTCTCCACCCCGGTCCAGGCGCTTGCCGCCAGCTACCCTGATCATCCTGTTCGCCTGATTGTGCCCACCTCTCCAGGCTCCACGGCCGATGTGGTGGCCAGGGTGGTGGCGGAAAGCCTGGGCGGTGAGTTGGGGCAGCCGCTGGTTGTCGAGAACCTCTCCGGGGCAGCTGGCATACCGGGCACGCGGCAATTGGTGGCAGCCAGGCCGGATGGCTATACGCTGGGCATTATTTCATCCAACCATGCTATCAACCCCAGCCTCTACAAGAACATGCCTTATGACTCGGTGCGCGATATCACGCCGATATCCATTATCGGCACCACGCCGCTGGTATTGGTGGTGGCGCAGAATTCGCCTTACCGCTCCGTGGGCGATCTCATCACGGCGGCGAAAGCTCAGCCAGGCACGATCAACTATGGCTCGTCGGGTACAGGCAGTGTGCTGCATCTGGCTGGCGAGCTGCTCAAGTCCAGGGCGGGCATAGACATGATGCATATACCCTATCGGGGCGGCACATCGCTGATCACCGATGTCATGTCTGGGCAGATCCAGACGGCTTTCCTTGCCGTGCCTTCGGTAGTGGGCCAGATCCAGTCGGGTCATTTGCGCGCGCTGGCGGTCAGCACACCGGAGCGCGTGCCGGTCTTGCCCGATGTGCCGACGCTGGCGGAGTCGGGCGTGGACAATTACGCTTACGATGCCTGGATCGCCCTGATCGGTCCGGCTGGCCTGCCCAAGGATATTGCACTGCGGTTGCAGCAGGCCGCCCAGCAGGCCATGCGCAGTGAAGCAGTGCTGAAGGCGCTTGGACCGCAGGGTTTTGTGTCCCAGGGCAGCGATACCGCCAGGGCTGTCCAGACGCTGACAGCGGAGATCTCCCGGACGCAAACCCTGGTTGCCGGGGCAGGCATAGCGCCCACAGAATAAGGTGTCTTGCGGATTTTTCCTATGAGTGCTTCCCTGATTCTTGACCGCCCTGCACGCTTGCTGTTTCTGTCTTGCGACCCCGCCTGTATTTCCGCGCAGCTTGCCGGGGAGGCGCTGTCGCTGCGGCAAGCATCCCCTTTGCGCGACGACATCTCCACGGATGAAATAACGCCTGTGTCCATCCTCACGCACTTCGACGAGAAGCTGGGCGCCTACCCTTATACAGGCTTGCAGGCGGGCAAAGTGAGGCCTATAGGCGAAGGCGCTATCAGCCTTTCGGGATGCAATGTCGTGGTGGCCGGCAGGCGTTATGGCAAAGGCTCGTCGCGCGAGCACAGCCCCATGGCGGAAAAGCTGGCGGGCGTGCGCCTGGTGATAGCCGAGAGTTTCGAGCGCATCTATAGACAGAATGCCGACAATATCGGGCTCTATACGAGCACAGATTTCACGCTGATCGAACGCCTGCAACGCGGCGATGCCATTACGGTGGATGAGATTGTGGCGGGACGCGATGCGCTTGCGGCGGCCATCGTCAGGGCGGGCGGCTTGCTGGCCTTCGGGCAAATTCATCTGGGAACGGGAACCGCAAGGGGAGATGACGCGAAGCCGTCATGCGCCGGGGCGCACCAGGCAAGCGCTTCCTCCGCGCAGGCGGGAGGCCATGGCAAACCGGGAAATGAGCGGCCTTTGACCCTGTTTGAAAAAATCGTCCAGCGCCATCTTTTGCATACGCCAGTGACCCCGGATCAGCCCTTGCGGGGCGAGGGCGTGTTTGTTCGCGCGGACTGGCGCTTCATCCATGAATACTACACAGGCATGGCCAGCCATATGCTGCATGCCCGGTTCGGGCGGCCCTTGCAACTGGTTGACAGGGATCGCATCGTGGTCTTCGAGGATCACACTTCCTATGTCGAAGAAAGCCCGAATCATGTGCGTGCCGGTTTCATTCCCAATGTCAGGGCCATGTGCCAGGCCCAGCGCGATTTTGTGCAGGCATATGGCTTGCGCTTCCATCGGACGCTCACGGAGCGGGAAGCCGTCCTGGATGCTGGCTCGAACACGGCCGGGATTTCGCACGCGATGATGGCCGAGCATTATGCCTTGCCGGGGCAGGTTGTCGTGGGGACGGATTCGCATACGCCTCACAGCGGCGCCTTGGGTTGTGTTGCCTTTGGGGTAGGCACGACGGACATGGCCAATGCCTTCGTGACCGGCGCGGTGCGCCTGACCATGCCGGCCAGCCTGCGGGTAAATCTGAAAGGTGTCTTGCCTGCCGGCGTGACGGCCAAGGATATTGTGCTTCACTTGCTGGCGTTGCCACAGATCCGGGCCGGGGAAGGGGTGGGCAAGGTGTTTGAGTTCACCGGCGATACCGTGGCAACCTTGTCTGTGGACGAGCGCGCAACGCTCACCAACATGACGGCGGAGCTGGGTGGGCTGACGGGGGTTGTGGCTCCTGATGCGGTCACGGCGGCGTTTCTCAGGGAGCGCCGTGGCGTCGAGGCCGAGCTGGCTTCCTGGATGTGTAGTGACCCCGGCGCGGAGTATGCGCTGGAGCTGGATGTGGACTGCGCTGCCCTCGAACCGCTGGTTGCCGCGCCGGGCGATCCGGGCAATGGCATGCCGCTGTCCAGCCTGAAGGAAAGGCCGAAGATAGACATTGCCTATGGTGGTTCCTGTACTGCGGGCAAGCGGGAGGACTTCGACAGCTACCACGAGGTTCTGGCGTGGGCACTAGAACATGGGGTGAGAGTCGCGCCGGGTGTGCAGCTTTATCTTCAGTATGGCACGACGGCAGTGCGCGACTATTGCATCAGCAGGGGCTATGACCGCACCTTCGCCGCCATGGGCGCGCGCATCCTGCAGCCCTCCTGCGGGGCTTGCGCCAACTGCGGGCCGGGCTCATCCATCGCGCCGTCCCAGGTAACCGTCAGTGCCATCAACCGCAACTTTCCTGGCCGGTCAGGGCCGGGCAGCGTATGGCTGGCCAGCCCGCCGACCGTCATGGCCAGCGCATTGGCCGGGAAGCTCACTTCCTTTGAGGAACTGCGACGGCAGCAGCCACTTCAGCAGGATCGGCGGCCCGCTGCGCGCGCACGGTAAAGCCAGCGTTGATCAGCTGGCGAACCGTAGACGCGCGGGCGCAATTCAGAAGCTGCCGAACACCGTGCCCAGGGCAATTACCGTGACCAGGGCAACCATGGGGGCGCCCATGGTGACGGCGGCGATGTTCAGGTAAGACTGCCGGTGGGTCAGCTTGCAGATTGCCAGGAGCGTGATGATGGCGCCGCAGTGAGGCAGGGTATCGAAGCCGCCAGCGGCCATCACCGCCACCCGGTGCAGTAGTTCGGGGCTGATCCCGGCTGCCTCGGCCATGCGCAGGTAATCGGGCCCCAGGGTTTGGAGGGCGATGCTCAGGCCGCCCGAAGATGATCCGGTGATGCCCGCCAGCACATTCATGGCGACCGCCTCCGAAATCAGCGGGTTATCCGGGGTGACATTGAGCACGGCATCGCGGATGATCGCAAAGCCCGCCAGGCCTGCGATAACGGCGCCGTAGCCAACCTCCGACGCTGTGTTGAACAGAGGCAGCATGAAGCCAAACACGCCCTTGTTCACCGATTCGCGCAGGTTGTTCCAGCGGCCCAGGCGGGACAGGACAAGCGCTGCGCATGCTGCGGCCAGCGCAATGATCAGCGCCCACAGACCGATCATTTTCTCGGGAGCGACATTGGGAAAGCGCGCGGTCAAAAAGCCCAGGTCCATGCGGGGAAAGATCAGGTAGGTGAACAAAGCGTTCACGCCCACTACCAGCAGCAATGGCAGCACCGCCAAAAAGAGCGGCATTGAGGTCAAGGCGCCTTCCTCTGCTTCCGGGAGCGCGTCCAGTTCGTCGCCTTCCGGATGGTGGCCATAGCCTTCGCCGGCCATGCGTGCTTGCGCGGCCCGCGAGCGCAGCCACCACAGGCCGCCGAACAGCATGATGGCGGCGGCAATGATGCCCAGCCCCGGCGCGGCAAAGACATTGGTGCCGTAGAAGGGGATTGGGATGGCGTTCTGGATGGCAGGCGTGCCCGGCAGGGCTGTCATGGTGAAGGTGAACGAGCCCAGCGCGATAGTGGCCGGTATCAGGCGCTTCGGGATATCCGCGGTGCGGAACATGTCGCGTGCAATGGGGTAAATGGCGAAGGCCACGACGAACAGCGACACCCCGCCGTAGGTCAGAATGCTGCAGGCCAGCACGACGGTGATGATGGCGTGCCGATCACCCAGCCTGTCCACAAGCCAGCGGGAAATGGTGTGCGCCGCGCCCGAGTCGGCCATCAACTGGCCAAAGAGCGCCCCCAGCAGAAAGATGGGCAGAAATTGGACGACGTAGCCGCCCAGGGCCTTCATGAAGGTATCGGTGTAAATGGGCAGCAGGAAGCTGGCTTCGCCCGACAGCAAGACAGCCAGCGCTGCCATGAGCGGCGCGAGCAGCAGCACCGTGATCCCCCGGTAAGCCAGGTACATCAACAGTACCAGTGAAATGATGATTGCCAGTGTTCCCGTCATGCCCCATGCTCCTAAAACGACCGGCTGGTCGTATTACGTAATGTTATCATAAAGCGACTAATTGGTCGTATCAGCTGGTGATGCGCGCCCGGTTTCCGGCCGGGCGTCGTAAAAATCAGGCCGTGTAACAGCGTTGCGTGAAGGATATATCGCGTGGCGGATGGCTGTCAGGGGCAATGCCGGCCAGGGCCGGCGCGCTGGTGGATTGACAAGCTGTGCCGCCCGGATCCGGGCGGCGTGTATACCTCAGCTGATGCGCATGCCGGGCTGCGCGCCGGGCCAGGCTTGCAGCACATACAGGCCGGGCTCGGCATCGCGGTCGGCGTGGCTGGCCGACAGCACCATCCCTTCCGATACGCCGAAGCGCATCTTGCGCGGGGCAAGATTGGCGACGACGACGGTCAGCTGGCCTTGCAGGTCTTCTGGCTTGTAGGCGGACTTGATGCCTGAGAAGACCTGCCTGAGCCGGCCTTCGCCAAGGTCCAGCATCAGGCGCAGCAGCTTGTCGGAACCTTCGACTTCGCTGCATTCGACGATGCGCGCGATGCGCAGGTCGAGCTTGGAGAAATCTTTTATATCGATGGCATCGGCAATGGGCTGGCCGCCGGGAGTAGGCACAGGCTCTACCGGTGGCTCGAACAGATCGTCCAGCATGGCAGGCTCGACGCGCTGCATGAGGTGTTTGAAAGGTTCGATCCGGACCGGCAGGACGCCGGCGTCTGCCCATTGGAAGCCACGATCTGCGCCAAACAGCTCACGGGCGACGCGATCGGCCAGGGCGGGCAGCACGGGCGCCAGCATGACGGTCAGCGCCTTGAAGCCCGCAATGGCTCGCGAGCAGACATTCTGCAGGCCGGCTTTCTGTTCGTCGTCCGCCGTGGCGATACCCTTGGCCATGATCCATGGCTGGGCCGCGTCGAAAGCCTGGTTGATCTGGTCCGCATGCGCCATCAGGCGGCGGATTGCGCGGCCATATTCACGCACCTCAAGGTCGGCGCGCACTTCCTCTGCCACCTGCTGCAATTCCTGCCGCAGTGTCGAGGTGTCGCCCAGATAGCCCAGTTGACCGTCGAAATGGCGTGTGATGAAGCTGGCCGCGCGGCTGGCGATGTTGACGTACTTGCCGATAAGGTCGCTATTGACACGGGCGACAAAGTCGTCGGGATTGAAATCCACATCTTCAACGCGCGAATTGAGCTTGGCGGCAATGTAGTAGCGCAGCCATTCGGCGTTCATGCCCAACTCCAGATACCGCAGCGGCGATATGCCGGTGCCGCGACTTTTGGACATTTTTTCGCCGCTGACGGTGATGAAACCATGCACATGCAGGTTGTCGGGTGTCTTGCGGCCGGAAAACTTCAGCATGGCGGGCCAGAACAGGGCGTGGAAATAGACAATGTCCTTGCCGATGAAATGCACCTGCTCCGTGTCGCCTTCAGGGTCGAGCAGGGCGTCGAAATCCAGGCCCTTGCTCAGGCAGTATGACTTGAGCGAAGCGAGATAGCCCACGGGGGCGTCCAGCCAAACATAGAAATACTTGCCCGGCGCGTCGGGAATGGGGATACCGAAATACGGTTCGTCGCGTGAGATGTCCCAGTCGGCGAGGCTGCTTTCACCGTCTTCGCCGTTGCCCAGCCATTCGCGGGTCTTGGCCAGTACCTCGGCCTGCAGGTGCTTGTGGCCCTGGGCGTTGCCGCCAGTGGTCCATTCCTGCAGGAACGAGACGCAGCGCGGGTCGGACAGGCGGAAGAAGAAATGCTCCGACGACTTCAGGACCGGCGTCGCCTTGGTCAGCGTGGAATAAGGCTCGATCAGCTCTGTGGGCGCGTACACGGCGCCACAGACCTCGCAGGAATCGCCGTATTGGTCCTTGGCATGGCAGCGCGGGCATTCGCCCTTGATATAGCGGTCGGGCAGGAACATGCCCTTTACGGGATCGTAAAACTGCTCGATGCTGCGGCTGTAGATGAAGTCCGCCGCCTTGAGCTTGCGGTAAATGTCTTGCGACAGCTCGACGTTCTCGGCTGAATCGGTGCTGTGCCAATGGTCGAATTTGATGTGGAAGCCGTTCAGGTATTGCGGCCGCTCGGCGGCGTAGCGCGCCACCAGTTCCTGGGGCGTGATGTTCTCGCTGGCAGCCTTGAGCATGATGGGCGCGCCGTGGACGTCGTCCGCGCCGACAAAATGAACGGTATGGCCCGACATTCGCATCGCGCGCACCCATATGTCGGCCTGGATGTATTCCATGATGTGGCCGATGTGGAACGAGCCGTTGGCGTAGGGGAGTGCTGTGGTGACGAAAATCGTGCGCGGCATGTCGGATGCGTGAGTTTATGTAACAGAGGATGAAAGCGCGGAAGCGCGAAACGTTGATTTTAGGGCTTTCCCCGTCCGGCTGCTTGATGTGGCTTTTGCGCAAAGATTGCCGCCGGAAAAACGTGAAGAATCGTCAATTCCGGCAAAAGGCGGGCGCGGGGAAGAATGCGGCCGCCGGAAGGGCGGCGCAGCCTGTTGGTCAGGGGATTTCGCGCATTTCGACGTCGGTGACGTCTTTGGGGTTGAACATCCGGCCTGAGCCACGGTGCGTGGCTGCCTGGCGGCGCTGTTCCCAATAGGCGCGCGCGCCAAAGGGGCGCCCCTTGATGCGGGCGACAATATAGAGGATACCGACCGCAATGGCGGTGGATGCCATGAAGACAAACGCCGCCACCATGCCGAAAATGGCCAGTATGAAGAAAAGGATGCCGCGGATAATCTGATTGAGTGTGTTCATCGTGCCTTGATAGACCTTTCAGCGGGAAAATAATTCCCGTAGATCTGTAACCCCCCGTGATCCGCTATTCTTGAGTCTTCAGTGTATGCTTCCTGTATCGGGCTGTCGAGTTGGGGTTTAATGCCGGACACGGGGGTGAAACGGGTATACAGCTACCACTGTACCCTCAGCTTTATTCTCGCACAACGGTTGCCTGCCGTTGGCGAAACGTACTGAAACTGCTTTGGCGCCCGAAAGGAGCGCCTCGCGCAAGGATTTGATTACATGCAGATTGTCAGCCATGCCGTACAGGCCGGTCTGAAGCCGATGTCTAACATACGCAATATCATTGCGGTCGCCTCCGGGAAGGGGGGGGTGGGCAAGAGCACCACCGCCGTCAACCTGGCCCTGGCGCTGTCCCGCCTGGGCGCGCGCACGGGGCTGCTGGATGCAGACATCTACGGGCCAAGCGTGCCCATCATGCTGGGCCTGTCCGGCAAGCCCAAGAGCAATGACGGTAAAACCATGGAGCCGCTGATCGGCCACGGGCTGCAGGCCAATTCCATAGGCTTCCTCATTGATGAGGATGCCCCGGCCATCTGGCGCGGCCCCATGGTGACGCAGGCCGTCCAGCAACTGCTGACGCAGACCAACTGGCATGACCTGGATTTCCTGATCGTGGACATGCCTCCGGGAACCGGTGACATTGCCCTGACCATGGCGCAAAAGGTGCCTCTGACAGGCGCGGTCATCGTGACGACCCCGCAGGATCTCGCCCTGGCCGATGCGCGCAAGGGGCTGCGCATGTTCCAGAAGGTGAATGTGCCTGTGCTTGGCGTGGTCGAGAATATGTCTGTGCACATTTGTAGCCAGTGCGGCCATGCGGAGCCTATATTCGGCGAGCATGGCGGCCAGAACATGGCGGCGGAATTCAATCTTTCCTGGCTGGGCTCGCTGCCGCTGCAGATGAGCATACGCACGCAGACCGATTCCGGCCGACCCACCGTGGAGGCCGAGCCTGCCGGCGATGCGGCGCGCGCCTATATGGATATCGCGCAGAAGCTGCTGGAAAATGTCGCGGCGCTGCCGCCGGATACCTCGGGCAGCCGTCCGACTGTCGTGGCTCGCAAGCCCTGATCGCGTATGCGCAGGGTAGCGGCAGCCTCCTTGATATTCTTTGCGGGTCTGGCCCATGAGGCCGCTGCGGCTGAACGTCCCGAGGTTGTGATCGACCCGGGCGGCGTGCCGCCCGAGGCGTTGCAGGCGATCAATGGCGCGGTCGAGGCCATCACCCGTCTGGCCGAAGACCAGGATGGCGGCGAAGTCGCGCGCCTGCGCCGGCGCGCGCACGACGCCACCGTATCCGCCCTGGAAACGCAAGGCTATTTCTCTCCGGTCGTGACGCTGGAGGTCGGCGAGGATATCGGCGGGGAAACCTGGGACATCACCATCGAGCCGGGCGAACGTGCCCGCGTGGGCGATGTGGATCTGGCGTTTTCGGGGCAGATAGAGCGGCCCGAATTCAAGACGCGGCTGATCGGGCTGCGCAAAGGCTGGCCGCTCACAGAGGGCATGGTTTTCATCAACAGCAAGTGGAGCGATGCCAAAACGTCGCTGCTTGATGATGTCAGCCGCCATGATTTCTACTTTGCCAAGTATGCCTCCACGCGCGCGACGGTCGACGCCGAGGCGGCCCGGGCCGATCTGGCCGTGAACGTCGACAGCGGCCCGCGCGTGCTCATGGGGCCGCTTTCGATCCATGGACTCAAACGCGTCCCTGCCAGTTTGATCGATCGTTATATCCAGTACGCTCCGGGCGATCCATACGATCAGGACAAGATGGATGAATGGCAGCAGTCGCTGCAGTCAACGTCCTTCTTTCGCGGAGCCTTTGTCACGCTCAACCAGGATGAAGCGGCCCGCAAGACGCATGACGACGGCTCGGTGGAACTGCCGGTGCGCGTCGATGTATCAGAGGCGCCCGCCCGGCGCTTCTCGACATCTATCGGCGCGGACAGCGATCATGGCCCCCGCATCGAAGGGGTTTACCGCCAGAACGTCGTGTTCGGCCAGCCGGTCTGGATAGAAACCGGCGCGGGCGTGGACAAAGACCGCCAGCGGGCATTTTTCGACCTGCATTTCCCGCCCACGCTCAGCGGCCATCAGGACAGCGTCGGCATACTGTACGAACACTCCGATATCGAGGGGCTGGATAACAGCCGCTTCGGCCTGGGCGCAAAGCGTTTTACGGCCTGGCCGGCGGGGGGCGACAGCCGTGTGGACTACGAGTCTGAATGGGGGCTGGTTGCGGCCTTCGACAAGACGCGCATTTCAGGTGCGCCAGGCTACGAGGTGCCCACGCTCACCGGCACATATCGCCTCATGCGGCGCGATGTCGATAAAAAATACGACCCGCGCGAGGGCAACCTCGTCGAGGCCAATCTTGGCACCGGCATCACGCTCGACAAGGGCGAGAGCTTCTCGCGCGCCGGTTTGCGGGCCCAGAAATGGTGGCCGGTGGGCCGGCGCGATGTGCTGACGGCTCGTGCCGAGGTCGGCAAGGTCTGGACCCAGACCGACCGGCTGCCGCAGGACTTCGGCTACCGCACGGGGGGCGCGCGCACCATACGCGGCTACCGCTACCAGAGCATCGGGCAGGAAAA